>Ga0116178_10000032_pt1 | contig 107859 bp, 105 predicted proteins | sample AD_STIC12_MetaG_FD_89880 | JGI IMG/M metagenome (GOLD analysis project Ga0116178, IMG submission 89880) | Active sludge microbial communities of municipal wastewater-treating anaerobic digesters from USA - AD_STIC12_MetaG | ecosystem: Engineered > Bioreactor > Anaerobic > Digestate | place...
AGAGGCAACACATTCGTTGCCTATGCGACAGGCGAAGGGCAGACCGCTGGCGATGATGGAGTCTTTTCCAAGGTGCTCGCTGACCACATCAAGCAATCTGGAATACGAGCGGCTGAGGCGCTGAATAATGCGCTTGGAATGGTGGGCACAATGCGAAAGCAGTCCCCTGTGATTGTTCCGGGACTTGCCAATGATTTCTGTTTCCACGCTTGCTCACTTCCACCCGTTATTGGAAGCGGCGAACTAGAGGCTTGGCGAGCCGCGGACGGCAAGCCAAAGAACCTCGACGTCTTCCTGCAGTATAACCCCACGGGCACCTATGCAGAGTCGGCTAAGAGGCAGCTTGACGTCCGACCGGTTCCCGTAGACCCCAAAGATTCGACGGCAGCAAACCTGCTGGCAAAAGCCAAAGCCACGGACCTCTGCGGCGCGTACAACTCAATTGGTAAATCCGGTTGGACACAGGAGTTTCACAAGCCGACCGAATTCGGAACGTGGCATGTGTTCGTTGAAACCCTACCGCCGACGGGATCCTTGACCGTTGCAATGGACGCTCGCGACAAATGGCGTCGCAAATTCCCTAACCTGGAGTTCGCGTTGATGGAAACGGTCAACCGCGACGGTTCGAGCAATCGTCGCTACGCCATAGTTTTGGCAGAAGGGCTTCGCGACAAGACTAACGCCACGGAGATAACCGAGTTCGCCAAGACCTGCGGCATCGCGAAGAGTGCTTACCGGTACCAACAAGACGTGTGATGCCAGAGTCGCGCGCTTCGACTGCTGAATGCATTTCGTCGTAAGTGACCATTCACCTATTGGCATCGCCACTCGACGGTCGACCTTGGATTTTCGAGGGGTCAGTCGAAGTTCTCGAAACCGCTGTGGTGAGGCTCATAACGTTCCCTCACGATTGGCGGAAAGTTTGACTCAGGGTAGCTCCTTGCAGAACGTTGCAATTCGCCGACAGGAAGGCCTTTGATTTCACAATAAGTTTTGGCCCCATCGAATTTTTGTGGATCTAGAGGTCCCCGGTTCGAGCCCGGGAGCTGGTACCAGGAGCGATGTGGAGTCCGCCACTCGCTAAATCCAAAGCCAATTGTGTAATCGTAGATAGCTGCAGCCGCTGAGCAAGCGCGCTACGGCTTGCTGGCTTGACGACGTGAATTCTGAGCCGTGTGCGCTAGATTGCACGATAGGCACAGGATGCGCTGGGACAGCTCATGGAAAACAACGCAGACGAACAGCGCTCAATAGTCAGGATGCTGGGCGCAATTCTGGGCGACACGATCCGTGAGCAGGACGGCGAAGACGTATTCCAGCAGATCGAAGCGATCCGGCGGGCGTCGGTGAATTTCCATCGCGAGAACTCGGAAGCGGCAGCACAACTGCTGTCAGAATTGATCGGCCAGCTCAGCGTTGGTGAGTCTGTCCGATTCGTTCATTCGTTCACCAGCTTTCTTCAGATCACCAATCTCGCGGAAGACCACATGCAGCGTCGCGCGGCGCGTGCGAGAGACGCGCGGCCCAACACGCTCGCCGGTGCATTGCACGAACTGGAGACGAAAGGGATTTCGCGATCAGCCGTAACTGCGTTGCTCTCGAAAAGCCTGATCGCCCCTGTCATCACGGCCCACCCAAGTGAAGTCCGGCGCAAAAGCGTACTGGATCGGCAGAACGCCATAGCCACCGATCTTGACGCAGCCGATCGAGCAATTGGCGATGATGAACGCAAGCGCGCGTTGGACGACCTGCGCAGGCAGGTTTTCATTTTATGGCGGACGCGGCTGCTAAGGAATGTCCGCGTCGCCGTCGACGATGAAATCGAAAATGCCGCGTCCTATTTTGAGCATAGTTTCCTGCCCGCTTTGCCGGCGCTCTACGCGCACTGGCAAGATGTGCTCGAGACCGAAGACCGCATCCCCAGCTTCCTGCGAGTCGGCTCATGGGTAGGAGGTGATCGAGACGGCAACCCCAATGTTGAAGGTGCAATGATGCGCAAGGCGCTCGCGCGCCAGTCGAGCGCAGCGCTGCGGTTTTATCTCACGCGCATAGATGCCTTGGGCGCTGAACTCTCCCTGTCGTCGCGGTTTACCGGCGTCACCGCAGACATGCAGGCGCTCGCTGATCGATCTGGAGACGTGTCGCCACAGCGCGCGGATGAACCATACAGACGCGCGCTCACGGGCATCTATGCGCGAACTGCCGCGACACTGATGATTCTGACGGGCGAGCGTCCCGCAAGAATGCCATCCACAAGCGGAGAGGCTTATAAAAGCCCGTCAGACCTTCAGCACGATTTGAGCGTGATTCATGGATCGCTGCTTCAACATCAGGGGCCCGCATTCAGAACAGGTCCGCTGCCCGATCTCATTCGCGCCATTGATGTTTTCGGATTTCACCTTGCGACACTGGATCTCCGGCAAAACTCCGCTGTGCACGGCAGGGTCGTTGCCGAACTCATGATGATCGCCGATGTGACGCCGGATTACGGAAAGCTCAGCGAAGAAGAACGTTGTGAAATCCTTCTACGCGAACTTGACCATGAGAGACCGTTATCATCGCCGTTCGCGAACTATAGTGACGAAACACGCCGTGAGCTCAGCACGCTTGCAACAGCGGCCCAGATCAAAAAGCAGCACGGCGCCGCTTCGATCCGCAATTACATCATCTCCAATACCACAGCCCTGTCGGACCTGCTGGAAGTCTATATTCTGCTGAAAGAGGTCGGCTTGTTCCGACCCGGCGCGACACCTGCCACGCAGATCTTTGCAGAACCGCTTTTCGAAACCATCGGCGATCTGCGCGCAGCGCCTGAAACGATGCGCAAATACCTGGGCTTGCCGCTGATAAAGGCCCTGCACGGCAAGGCCGGCATCCAGGAGGTGATGATTGGATATTCCGACTCCAACAAGGACGGAAGTTATCTCACATCCATCTGGGAGTTGCAGAAAGCCTCGCGTGCACTTCAGGCCGTGGCTTCGGATTCTGGCCTTCGCCTTCAGCTTTTCCACGGACGCGGCGGCGCTGTGGGGCGAGGCGGCGGGTCTAGCTTTGAAGCGCTGATGGCGCAGCCAGAAGGCACAGTGAACGGACGTATCCGTATTACAGAACAGGGAGAAGTCGTTGCCAACAAGTACGGCGATCCAGATCTGACGCGACAGAGTCTCGAAACGCTGACGGCGGGTGTTGTTCTGGCATCACTCTCCCCCCGTCAGGGTACAGTAGCCACGGCGCGGCAAGGCGATGTGATGGACAAACTCTCGCAAGCCGCCATGCTTGCCTATCGCGCTCTGGTCTATGAAACGCCCGGCTTCGTTGACTATTTCTACGCAGCAACCCCCATCACGGAGATCGCTGATCTGAATATCGGCAGTCGCCCGACATCGCGTCAGGCTACGCGAAGCATTGAAGGTCTTCGCGCCATCCCGTGGGTGTTTTCCTGGGCGCAATCACGCGCCATGGTTCCGGGTTGGTTTGGCTTCGGCTCCGCTGTGAAAAATGCGGGGGTCGACCTGACTTTTCTGAAAGAACTCTACGAGACCTGGCCGTTCTTCCGCTCGGCAATCGCGAATATGGAGATGGTGATGATCAAATCCGATCTCTCCATCGCAGGCCGCTATGCTGGCTTGGTCGAAGACAAGGCGCTCGCATCAAATGTATTCGGAGCCATATCGGAGGAATGGCGTCTGACTCGCGATACGCTGCTCAAGATTACCGGCCAATCCGATTTCCTTGAGAGGGACCCCGACCTTGCCGGAGCAATCCGCTCGCGCTTGCCTTACATCGATCCACTCAATCACCTTCAGATCGAGCTGATCGCGCGCCGCCGTAAGGGCGACAAAAGCGAGGAAACCCGCGAGGGCATTCTGCTGGCCATAAATGGCGTCGCTGCAGGCCTTCGCAATACGGGATAGGCCGCACCGATGCTCGACGCGCGTCAGTTCTTTCAGTAGCTTGGCGACATGACAAACACACGCACGCTCATCGCCTTCAACACCGCCACGGCGAGCGAGAACAAGATACACGACGACACCGTCGCCAGCCGCTTTGGTTTTACCGGCGGCCTCGTGCCCGGAGTGGATGTGTTTGCCTATCTCGCTCACGCACCGATGGCTCAGTGGGGCATGGAATGGCTAAGCGACGGCCAGATGCGGGCGCGCTTTATCAAACCGATTTATGACGGCGACAGCGCGACCGTCACCAGTTCTCAAACGCAGGATGGCCTTGAGTTTTCGATTTCAGCACGCGGCGATCTTTGCGCGACTGGAACAGCGAGACTGAAGGGTGCCAACAAATCCAATCAGCTTTTGTCGTTGGCGCCTTTGCCCGATCCGGAGTCGCGACCACCGGCATCAATGAGCAGCCTGGCGCCCCGCCATGTGCTGGGCACGTTACGCGAAACCTATACGCGCGAGGCGGGCCTGGATCATATTGCTGCCGTGCGCGATGATCCGGCCCTCTATGAAGATGGGCGGATCGCCAATGCGGCATGGCTGTTGCGTCGTGCGAATTACGTGCTCGCGGATAATGTGAAGCTTGGCCCATGGATACATGTTGAAAGCGACATCAACATGCATAGCCTCCTGCGCGACGGCGAAGAGTTGGAGGTTCGCGCGGTTGTTGCGGAGAATGTCGACACCAAGGGCCATCTCATGGTCGTGCTCGACGTACAGATGCTGTCCGCCGAACGCGCTATAATGACATGCCGGCACTGGGCGATATACGAACCGCGTCAGGTGCGACAAACGCGATAGACCCACTTTGAAAACAAAAGCCCAGACTCGATTCAACGAGCCTGGGCTTCAATCATGGGTCAGGCTGGCGCCCTAGAATGTCGCGTAGCCCTTTTCAGTGATGTAGCGCTTCAGATCAGCCACGCGGCTTTCGGGATTCGGGTGGGTCGACATCCATTCCTGCGGACGGTCGGTGGAGGCCGCGCCCATTTTTTCCCACAGGCGAACGGCCTGCTTCACGTCGTAGCCGACCTGTTTCATGTAATCGACGCCTACGCGATCCGCTTCAGTTTCATTTGAACGGCTGAAGGGCAGCAGGATGCCAACTTGCGCGCCGGCGCCGGCGGCCGCCATCACCATGTTGAGCGATTCCGAACTCATCTGGACCTGCGAACCGACGAGTGCGCCAGCGCCCTGGATAGCCACGCTGGTCAGCGTCTCCTGGCCAATGCGGCGCGCTGCGTGACGCAGAACAACGTGGCCAACTTCGTGCCCGAGCACAGCCGCGATCTGGTCATCGTTATCGACGAAATCGAGCAGCCCTTTGTAGAAGCCCACCTTCCCGCCGGGTAGGCAGAACGCGTTCTTCTCCTTGCTGTCGAACACGACGAACTCCCATTGAGCGCCCGGCACGTTCGCCACGCTCGCGATCTTGCTGCCGACCGTCTGCAGACGCTGGTTGGCCTTTACATCTTTGGAGATCGGCGTCTGCTGCTTCGTTTCTTTCCAGGCTTCAGCGGCCATGGGAATAAGATCGGAGTCGGCCGGCGTAAAAAACTCGCTTGCGGTTTCGCAAGCGCCAGTCGTACCCGCCACGCCGAGCAACATCGTGCCGGCCCAAAGACGCCTTACGACATCGCGCCGATGCATGCCGTCGAGCGACACAATCCGCGGTGCGGCGACATTATGGTTCTCACACATGCGCATCTCCAAAATCGAAGGAATCTATTTAGCTAACATAGTCCGCAGTTCGCCCGGGACAAAACCCCGAAATCAGCTGGATTTTTCACTTTCAATCGCTACGGCAATCAGACGACGCCTTCACTCCGCAATTCAGCCAGCGCTGCGCTTGAAAGACCAAGCACTGAAGAGAGCACCTCGTCGGTGTGCTGGCCAACCGCATCCGGCGCAGGCCGGCGAATATCACCGGGCGTTCTGGACAGCTTTGGAAATACATTGGGCATTGGAACACGGCCTAGACTGGGATGATCCTCCCAATGGATAGCCTCGCGCGCAACGAATTGCGGATCCGTCACCATCTTGTCTGGACGATAGATCGGGCCGGCTGGGACGCCAGCTTCCGACATGATGGCGTCCACCTCCGCTACGGTGCGCAGACGGGTCCAGTCTGAAATCATGCCGTCAAGTTCGTCCTGCCGCTCACCGCGCGCGTGGTGGGTCTTGTACCGCGGATCTTCCGCCCACTCCCCCTTGCCAATCGTCTCTGCGAAGCGCGCGAACACCTTGTCCTGATTGGCGCCGATGACGATGTCGCCATCGCTGCATGGGTAAGCGTTGGACGGGGCGATGCCCGGCAGAACAGAGCCGGACCTGGTCCGCATGTGTCCGCTGGCGCCGTAGTCTGACAGCAACGACTCCGTGACCTGCAAGACTGCTTCGTACAAGGCAGAATCGACAACCTGACCACGCCCTGTTTTCTCGCGATGATGAAGCGCTGCCAAGGCGCCCATGCAGCCATAGGAAGCTGCCAGCGTGTCGCCGATCGATATCCCCATACGCGCCGGCGGCCTGTCTGGCTCTCCCACCAGATATCGCCAGCCGCCCATCGCTTCTCCGACGAGCCCGAACCCTGCACGATCCGCATAGGGCCCGGTCTGGCCATAGCCAGAGACGCGAACGATGATCAGGCCCGGATTGATGGCGTGCAGCGCCTCCGGCGCAATGCCCCATTTTTCCAGTGTGCCCGGACGAAAATTCTCGACGAGAATGTCCGCCTTCGCCACCAGTTCACGCGCAATCTCCTGTCCGCGCGGCTTGCGCAGATCCAGCGACACGGATCGTTTGTTGCGCGCGATCACGCGCCACCATGCTGGCTTTGGCCCTTGCCCCCACTGCCGCATAGGGTCGCCATCACCCGGCGCCTCGATCTTGATGACATCGGCGCCCATGTCACCCATCAACTGACCGCAGAACGGGCCCGCGATCAGCGAGCCCATCTCGATGACGCGCAATCCCTCAAGAGGGCCGCTCACTTCGGAAAGCCTCCGGCGCGGCTCACCAGACCCGGCAGAGTGCGCCCCATCTTGAGCGACAGCCATTTTGCCGTTTCGATCAGCTCCTGCAGCTTCAATCCGGTTTCGACGCCGGAACGCTGGAGCATATATTGGACGTCTTCAGTCGCGACGTTGCCGGTGGCGTTGGGCGCGAACGGGCAACCGCCAATGCCGGCAATGGACGCATCAAGCGTCGCCGCACCGGCCTCGACGCCAGCCCATGCGTTGGCAACAGCGGTGTTGCGCGTGTCATGAAAATGCAGCCGGATCGGCATCCCTGGCGCTGCAGCCTTGACCGCCGCCATCACAGTTTTCACCTGAGCTGGCACCGCAACGCCGATGGTGTCTCCCAGAGCAATCTCGCGAGGGCCGGCCGCCGCCACTTTTCGCGCGAGTTCAGCCACACGCGCTGGAGCTATCTCGCCATCGAACGGACAGCCGAAGGCAACAGAAATAGTGGCCTGCACAGAGCGTCCATGGTCTTTGGCGAGACGAATGATCTCTATGGCGTCATCTACGGTTTCGTCAGATGTACGTCCCTGATTTCGCGTTCCGAAGCCATCGCTGGCAGAGATAACTGCGCCCAGTTCATGCACCTGTGTTTCGAGCGCTCGCAGCGCTCCACGCTTGTTCAGCACCAGTCCGATATAGGTGACCTCGTCCCGCGTGCGTTTTGGCAAGCCAGAGCAAACGGCTTCCGCGTCCGCCATCTGCGGAACGCGCCCAGGGTGAACAAAACTCGCTACTTCGATCCGCTTCGAGCCGGCAGCTATCGCGCGCTCAATTAGCTCCAGCTTGTCAGCTGTCGGGAAGAATCCCGTCTCGTTCTGCAAGCCATCTCGGGCGGCAACTTCTACCATTTCGATGCGCGTGTTCATACGATCCACTCTAGCGGCTCGACCGCGCTTTGTGAGCCCCCGAATTCGATCAATGACGGCTGTTAGAGACGTTGGCGAAAAATCCGAGAGCATCACGGACAAAAAAGCCGTTGAGGGCGGAATTCATGTGATCCGCCGCCGCATATTCCAGATACGTCACCGCCAACCCTTGCCGGCGGAGCTTTGCTGCGAGAGACCTCGCCAGCACCACGGGCGAGATATCGTCTCTTCCTGCGCCCAGCACCATTATCGGCCCGCTGAAATCATCCAGAGCCGCAGCCACGTCATAACTTTTCAGGCCCTCCGCCAGCTCCAACTGAAGTGTTGGCGGCGTGAACCAAGGTTTGCGCGCGTCCATCACCTCAGAGAAATTGGGCGCTGCTGCCTCAAGGATCACGGCATCGACCTGCCTGCTTTGACCGGCGATGGCTGCGCAAACGGGACCGCCTAGCGAATGCCCCCATAGGATCAGTGGCCGGCTGCCCGCAACCCCGTCTAGGTAGCTTGCCATGCCGGCCTGAAACGCAAGCATCGCGCCGATCGTCGGCTGGCCGCTACTGTCGCCATAGCCAGGATAGTCCATCAGCAGCGCCTCCCCCCACGGCAGTATCTTTCCTGCATACACCGTCCCGTGGCTGCGCCTATCGCCGGACTCCCCACCGCAGTGAACAATCAGAGACTCATCGCCGGAACCGTTCGCGCCTGCGACACGCGTAATAGCGATGCGTTCGCCTGCCAGCGTTACGAAGTCATGCGATATTCTCGCCGGGACGCGGTCGGCAAAATTGGGAAAGATCCGGCTGAAGTCAGCGCTGAACGCACCCCGTTGCGTCAGTCGCTCTTCCGCATCCAGCTTCAGGTCCGCGACCGTCATCGCCTTTTGTGCGCGGACAACCGGCTTGAAGAACCATGACTCGTCGACCGACCACGAGACGCACCCGCCAAGCAACACGGTGATCACCGCGGCAACACAGAGCCCGCGCTTCATTGCCCACCCCTGAAAACGGATGAACCGTGCTGACGAAATCAGGCTGAAATCGGGCTGACGCTTGCTCAGGTCGATGTTTTCACGCGCGCGATGGCATTCCGCCATCCCGACAACTGTCGCGTGCGATCCGATTGCTCCATGCCAGGTTCGAACTTGCGATCGAGATTCCAAAGAGCTGCCGCTTCGTTCAACGAACTGAACTCGCCCACGCCTACAGCCGCCAGGATGGCAGCCCCGAGCACCGTCGTTTCAGTATTCCTCGGCCGTAGCACCTCGATGCCCAGAATATCAGCCATGAACTGCATCAACCAGTCATTGCGCGCCATGCCTCCATCGACGCGCAGGCGTTGTGGCGCCACGCCATCCTTCGCCATCGACTCCAGAAGCTCAGCCGTCTGGAACGCCACACTTTCCAACGCCGCGCGCGCGATGTGCGCAATGGTCGAGCCGCGCTGCAAGCCGAGGATGGCGCCTCGCGCCGCGGAGTCCCAATGCGGCGCGCCAAGACCGACAAAAGCCGGAACGAGATAGACGCCATCGGTGTCCGCGACCCCCTTGGCCAGCTCGCCAGCATGTGCGCCATCGCGGATGATCTTCAGCTCATCGCGCAACCACTGGATGGTCGACCCCGCTGAAAGAATCGAGCCTTCCAGAGCATAGGTCGGCTTTCCATTACATTGATAAGCGATCGTTCCGAGCAATCTGGACTTCGAGCGTTTCAATTCCGCGCCCGTGTTGAGCAGCAGGAAGCCGCCCGTGCCGTAGGTCGACTTCACCTCTCCTGCTTCAAAGCACGCCTGGCCGACGAGCGCGGCCTGCTGGTCACCGGCCACACCGCGTATCGGCAGCGGCGGTCCAAAAATATCACTCACCCCGTAAACTGCCGCAGAGTCCTTCACCTCGGGCAGCAACGCCATCGGCACATCGAACAAAGCGCACAGGTCGGCGTCCCAGCGTCCCGAGCGAATATCGTAAAGCGAAGTCCGCGAAGCATTGGTCGAGTCAGTCGCATGAACCTTTCCACCTGTGAGACGCCAGATCAAAAAGCAATCGACCGTGCCGGCTGCCAGCTCTCCGCGCTTCGCACGCTCGCGCGCTCCGGGGACAGCATCAAGAATCCACGCAATCTTGGACGCGGAGAAGTATGGATCGAGCACCAGACCCGTACGCTCAGCAACCATGCTCTCATGGCCTTTGAGCACCAGGTCTCGCGTGACATGCGCCGTGCGCCGATCCTGCCAGACAATGGCGTTGTGAATAGCCTCGCCCGTTCGCCGGTCCCAGACAATTACGGTCTCACGCTGGTTCGTGACGCCGATCGCCGCGACCTTTCTGCTTCCCAGCCGCTCGAGCGTCTGCTCGGCAGTGCGACGCTGGGTTCGCCAGATCGCTTCGGGATCGTGCTCAACCCAGCCCGATTGCGGAAAGATCTGCGGAAATTCTTCCTGAGCCGACGCAACGACCGATCCGTCAAAGGCGATTGCCATCGCCCGGCTGGAGGTTGTGCCTTGATCAAGCGCGAGGATGACGCCGGTGCTCATGCGCTTTTCCTCAACTCGAACTGGATTGTCGGCGTTCCCTTGTAAACGGTGCGCGCTCTTTCCTTGAACCCGAATTTCTGCGCCAGCTTGATGGACGGCGCGTTGTCCGGATCGATGATCGCGACCAGGCAGTCCGCACCAAAAATCCGTTGCTCCCAAGCCAGCACAGCCTGAAGCGCTTCACTCGCATAACCCTTGCCGTGAACCTCAGGCAGGAGCGCCCAGCCAAGTTCGCGGTCATCGCCGAACGGTGGCTCCATATCGCGCTTTGCATCCATGATGCCGATCTCGCCGATTACCTTGTGCGTTGCCGCTTCCTCAATGATCCAGAACCCATGTCCCAGCAGAACCCATGAACCGGAATAGCGCTGCACACGCTGCCAGACTTCTTCTTCGGTATAAGGACGTCCACCGATAAACCGCGTCACGATCGGGTCGTTCCAGATCGGAATACAGGCGGCTAGATCAGCAGCCGTATGCGCGCGCAAACGCAGCCGGCTGGTTTCGATCAGCGGCGCCCGATCAAACCCGCTGGAAGTCATGCACCGCCCCCAGACCAAGCACCTGACCGATTTCGTCCAGCGCCGTACGACTTTCATGCAGCAAGGCCGGATCAGCCAGATCCGTCAGCGCCAGGCGATCCTGATAGTGCCGCCTGACAATATCTTCCAGCGCTGCAACGCGCGCCGCATCCAGAACGACTTGCGCGCCAAGTCCCGCGAGTTCGTCATCGCTAAGCACCACGCGCAACCGCAAGCAGGCTGGGCCGCCGCCGTTTCGCATGGATTGACGCAGATCGAGATAATGCGCCTCGCGTATCGGCCCGTTGGTCGCGAGGACTCTGTCGACGAAAGCTTTTGCCCGTGACGCCTCCTCGGCTTCATGCGGCAGGATCAACGCCATGCCTCCTGCCGGCAGCGACACGATCTGTGAGTTGAACAGGTAGGACTTTACCGCCTCATCGAGCGTCAGGTCGCTCGCAGCGGCTTCAAGAAACACCGGGTCAAAGCCTTTCGCGCCACAGGCGCGCTTAAGTCCCTCGATCATAGCGTCTCTCTGCTCGAAAGCCTCGGAATGATACATCAGGACATTGCCGTTCGACACAGCCACGACGTCGTTGTGAAACGCGCCGGCGTCGATCGCCGCTCGCCCCTGCTGCGCCAGAACCGCGCCGCCGCCCGTCCAGAGCTGGTGCTGCGTCGCGACAATATGCGAAGCCTCCATGGCCTGCCGCCCGACAAAACGCTCGCCATCCGGCTTCGCAAACGCTGAACGCCCATAGACGAAGAGCTCGACACCTCGTTCACCGTGAGATGCTGAAAGCCGGCAATGGTTCGCCGCTCCCTCATCTCCGAAAGTTGCAAACGGCACCGGCGCATGCACCACGAACTTCGCGGGATCTGAAAAGATGGCAGACAGCACGCGCGACGTCGTCTCGGCTTCCATCGCGCGATGAAAGTGCGACGACAGATTGGCCGGCGTAAAATGCACGCGCCCATCACCCGTATCCGCGGACGGCGAGACCGTCGCCGCATTGGCCGTCCACATTGCCGAGGCCGACGAGACATTCGCCAGCAGAACAGGGGATGCCCGAAATGCAGCACGGATCACATCAGGATCGCTTCCGCCGAACCCCATCTTGCGCAAGCTGCTGACATGAGGGCGCTCTTGCGGAGGCAGTACAGCTTGCGTCAACCCCATCGCCATGAGCTTCCGCATCTTGGACAGCCCCTGCAATGCAGCTTCGCGCGGATTGGATACCTTCCCCTCGTTGGCCGCCGCAGCCAGATTGCCTTGCGCAAGCCCGCCATAATTGTGCGTTGGTCCGACGAGGCCGTCGAAGTTGACTTCGACCGCACTCATGCGCGCACGCCGACGATCGGCTCGTCATCCTTCACGGCGCCAGCAGCAACGAGACTGGCCATCGGCCAGGCAGAATAATCGGCCGCATAATATCCGGCAGGACGATGATTGCCCGACTGCCCCACGCCGCCGAACGGAGCAGCGCCCGACGCGCCCGTCGTCTGGCGGTTCCAGTTCAGCACGCCAGCGCGAACAGCGGATTCGAAGCGCGAGAAAAGAGCAGGATCGTCAGAGATCAAACCTGCCGCCAGACCAAACCGTGTATTGTTGGCTTCCTCAATCGCCGCCTCGAAATCCGAGACACGTATAACCTGCAGGAGAGGACCAAAAACTTCCTCATCCTTGCGGTCGCTGATCGCTGTGACGTCAATAAGTCCTGGCGACACAAAGGCTGCACCGATATCCAGTCGCCGGGCCTCTCTCAACGCGACACCACCCGCCCGCAGCCAATCCGACTGGGACGAAAGAACCGCTTCGGCTGCGCGCGCAGAAATCACTGGCCCCATGAAAGGCTGCGGTTGGCTGTCCGGCATTCCAACCATTAGTCGATCGATCAGTTGCGCGACCGCCTCCACCACCTTGTCGCCGTCTTCACCCGACTTCACGATCAGGCGTCGCGAACAGGTGCAGCGCTGGCCAGAAGTCACGTAGGCGGATTTCACGATCAGGCGCGCGGCCGCCTCAAGATCGCCAGCACGCCAGACGACCAGCGGACTATTGCCGCCCAGCTCCAGCGCGACAATCTTTTCCGGCTTGCCGCCGAGCGCACGATGGATCGCACGCCCCGCAGGCACCCCGCCCGTGAACAGCACGCCATCGACGCCATCGTGAGCCACAAGATGCTCAGCCGGCACCCGCGCGCCTTGCACGAGGTTAATCACCCCAGCAGGCAAACCCGCTTCTTGCCACAGCCGCACAGTGAACTCGGCAACTTCAGGTGTCTGTTCGGAAGGCTTGAAGATCACAGTGTTGCCAGCAATCAGCGAAGGCATGATGTGACCATTGGGAAGGTGGCCGGGGAAATTGAACGGGCCAAGCACTGCCATGACGCCATGCGGATGATGGCTGATGCGTGCGACAAAGGCGCCTGCGGGCGCTTCCTTCGTTGGCGTTCTTTCGTTGTAGGCTTTGACTGAAAGTTCTGCCTTCCCGACAATGGCCGCGGCTTCGGTTGCCGCATCCCACAATGGCTTGCCCGTCGATCGCGAGATGACCTCGGTCATTTCCGTCTTGTGAGCATCCACCAGCTTCGCGAAGGCTCGCACAAACGCGATACGCTCTTCAATGGGGCGACGACGCCACTCCGCGAAAGCAAGACGCGCGGACGCGACAGCAGCATCGACATCCGAAAGGCTTGCTTCGTTGCCAGTCCATATCCGGGCTTCATCGGCTGGCGCGATCGACGAAAAAACGGGGCCTGATCCTGATGTCCAGCGTCCGCCGATAAAGCACTCACCCGTAAAAGCCGGCATGCTCATCCGCGTTTCTCCGGCAGTCGATATACCAGAACCTCATCGCTGGAGCTGGCGCCTATGCGCTTCAGGACAGCTGACATGTCGTCTCCACGCGAAAACTGCGTGACGGCGAAACGGTCCGCGCTGGCCAGGGCGATCAAGCCCTGAGGGCCACGAAGATCGCCACCAGCAAAATCAGCTGCCGACATTCGGACGGCTTCACGCACTGTATCGATGTGGTCGATGAAAGCTTCAACCGTCGGTCCTGCATCGAAAATATCGACCACGTCGTTGTAACGGAAGCCCTGAGACTTCAACATCGCCAGCGCGGGCTCGGCGTCAGGATGCGGCCGCGAGATCACGTTGCGCGCGACATCCGGCAGCAGCGCAACATAGATCGGATAGCGCGGCATCAGATCGGCGATGAAGCGATGATCGCGCGCGCTCAGCACATCCGCCTTGCGATAGTCCATATGGAAAAACTTGGCGCCGACCGCGTCCCAGAAGGGGCTCTTGCCCTCCGCATCCGTGAACCCCCTGATCTCCGCCATCGCTTTCGGACCAAACCGCACCGGATCGACGGCAATCAGCATCAGCCGCGCGAACGACAGCAACCGCCCGCGCCCACCGCCCCGCGCCTTGCGCTCGATGAACAACGTCCCAAGTTCTGAGTCACCATGATAGTCATTGACCAGGAAAAGCAGATCAAGCTCCGCCCTGACGCCTTGCTCGGGCGACACCTTCGAGTCCCTAGAGATACGGTACGAATAGAACGGCCGCTCCACACCCAGATTGGTGAAGATGCTGGCCGTTCCAAGTAACTCGCCATCTTCCTCCATCACGAGGAAATAGCACTCGTTCTCCGGCGGGAGCGATCCGCGCGCGAACGCCTTCAGCGATCGCTCGATACGGGCCGCCATCGCCTCGCGCGACGACGGCATCGTCAGCATTCCCGGATCAACGCGGGCAATCATCCCCTCGAGCTGATCGAGGTCATTGAGGTTCGCAGGTCTGACGATCGCTGTTGTCATTGTAACGGCTTAACTCTCAGCCTCGAACTGCGCCAGCGTCTCCGCGCCAAACAGTTCCACCGCAGCGCGAAGATCGTCCGCACTGATACCGCCGCCGCCCGAGGCCTTTACGTAAAAGCGATCCTCAACCAGCCGGCCATAACTTCCCGTTTGTGACGCCTGATCCCAGTCTTCGACGATAATCGCGTCGCCCACCCGGCGGCGGCGCGAATAGCCATCCGCGGTTTCCCGGTCGAATTCCGATGTCGAAGGGCCGCCAAACCCGAGCTTCTCCGCAATCGTCCTCGAATATACGATCTGTAGCAGGACCTGCCGGCGCCCGTCCCGATACTCGGCCTCCACATTCACAGTGCGCTGCCCCGACAGACCGCTTCGCTCGACGCCGACAGCAACCCGGTTGAGCCCCGCCAGCTTCTGCGGAGTCGCCCCGCGCAGGTCGCCGCCGGTCACCACGCCCCCGCCGCCCGGCGCCAGCGTCCCCGCGGATGGCGGCAACGGAGGCGCATCCACATTTACGCCAACCGCCGGCAGCGGCTCCGGCTCATTGCTCCAGAGGTCCGGAAGCCGCGGCAGATGAGGGAAGAGATTTCCGGAAGGCGCAGCTGCCACCATCGTCGCCAGCCCCACCAGCAACGCCAGGACGATTGCCATCATCGTCGCCGTGATGGAATAATTCACGGCGGACTTTTCGGGGACGTGCATCATCTTTGGCGTGCCCACAAAGAGCAGATAGAGACTGTAAGTCGCCCCAAGCAGCGCCAGTATCTGCAAGGCCGGCGCAATCGTCAGAACGCCAGCCACCATCGCGGCGGTGATGGAATACGCTGATAGCTTGAACGCCTGCGTGTAATTGCGCGCCGCGCCAAATCTCGGCGCAAGCCAATCAACCACCTTGGCAAAAACGAACACGCTCACGATCGACAGCGCAAAGAACAGCAGCGCCGACAGCGCAACGTCCAGCAGAGGCGCACGATGCCACTGGCCGCCCACCTGAACACCCAGCACGGAAAGCCCGATCACGATCGCGACCGTAGGAATAATGGCCAGCGGCATGACATAGCGCACCGCCAGCCGCCCGGGCGAAGTCGCCTCCTGGTCGATGACGTCCCACTCTGTTCCTGGCGACAGCAACAGGTTCCTTACCCGTGCGATCAGCGCGAACATCTTTGAATTCCCAGAGACATATCCGCACCCTATCGGCGCGACGCGGCGCTTTCAAATCCTGTCGGATTACTCCACCCTATTGATTGTAAGCGACATTACGGCCCACTGGCGACTCGCGCGCAGTCGTTGTATCTGACGTGGAAACTGCGCAGTTTCGGCTGCTGACCGGAGTTTTTCCCCATGGACGCGACGGCGCATCACGATGCCACCCCAAGGCGCGAACCCACGCCCGACGAAAAGCGCCTGACATTCTGGGCGTTGATGATCGTCTTCCTGCTCAGCGCGCTCGACCAGACAATCGTCTCGACCGCGATGCCCACGATCATTCGGGAACTGAACGGCCTCGACCTCTACGCCTGGGTGACGACCAGCTATCTTCTCACCTCCACAGTCATGGTTCCGATCTGGGGCAAGCTCGGGGACCTTTACGGCCGGAAGCTGATCCTGATCATCGGCATCGTGATCTTCGTCGTCGGCTCCTGGCTCTGCGGCCTCGCGGGTGAGTTCGGCGACATGCCGATCGTCGGCGACGGCATGATGCAGCTGATTGTCTTCCGCGGCATTCAGGGCATCGGCGGCGGCGCGCTGTTCACCACCGCCTTCGCAACAATTGCCGATCTTTTCCCGCCGCGCGAGCGCGGCAGATACGCAGGCCTGTTTGGCGCAGTCTTCGGCCTGGCGAGCGTCATCGGCCCGATCGTCGGCGGATACTTCACCGATCACGGCAGCGTCGATGTTGCAGGCATGCATGTCGCCGGCTGGCGCTGGTGCTTCTACATCAACTTGCCCACGTCCGTGATCGCGCTGGCGATGATCTCGCTCAAGATGCCCAATCTTGGGCACACGGGCGGAGGCAAGATCGACTGGTTCGGCGCCATATTTGTCGTGCTGTCGATCGGCGCGTTGATGCTCGCGCTGACATTCGGCAACGATGACGGCTGGACCTCGCCGATCGTCCTCGGCCTGTTTGGCTTCGCGCTCGTCACCGGCGTCATGTTCATCTTCATCGAACGCGCGGTGAAGGAGCCAATCCTTCCGCTGACGCTGTTTTCAATTCGCGCGTTCACGACCACGACCCTCGCGTCATTCGTGATCTCGATGGCGTTCATGGGCACCATCGTTTACCTGCCGCTTTACCTGCAACTCGGCCTCGGCATTCAGGCCACCAATAGCGGCATGCTGCTTCTGCCGCTGATGGCCGGGCTCATCCTGTCCGCCACCCTGTCCGGGCGGTTCGTCACGCGCACCGGCAAATACAAGAGCATGATGCTGGCCGGCGCGGCGACGCAGTTCGTCGGCATCTTCCTGATGTCCCAGCTGGGCGCAAAGGCCGAGCAGTGGGACGTCATCTGGCGTCTGTTCCTCGTCGGCGTCGGCCTAGGTCCGTCGCAGAGCCTCTTCAACATGGTGTCGCAGAGCGCCGCTCCGGTACGTCAGATCGGTGTTGCCACCTCTACCAGCATGTTCTTGCGGCAATGCGGCGGCATGATTGGCGTTTCGATCTTCGGCGCGATGCTGATGGCGAAGATGACTGAATCCATCGCCGCCCGCGTCCCCGGCGCGAAGATTGACCTGGGCGAGATGCAGAAGCTGGCCGCGATGGCGACCGAAAGCGGATCGAAACTCCCGCCTCAGATGGAAGGCTTTATCTCTTCGTCCATCTCCAACGCGATGAGCTACATTTTCACGGGCAGCCTCGTGATTGTAGCGATCGCCTTCGTCACGATCCTCTTCATCCCGCAGATTCAACTGCGCGGACGCGGCCCCGGCCAGAATCTGGAGAAGGCCACCGAAGCGGCGTCGCCCGAAGGGCCGGTCACGCAAGAAGAGCCTGCCGGGGCGGCAAAGGCCGACTAGCGGATTACGCGATAGAGCTTGAGCGGGGATTCAGCGAGATCGACCGGCGCGAGCCAGTCGGGATGCCGGCCTTCCGCGAGCATGGCCGACAGCGTGGCTTCGGGCGCTGCGCCGTTCGCCGCATGGCGCGCATAGTATCTCGTCTCGGGCTCGGCCGGACAGACCAGCACGTAGTCGGCCACGGAATTCATGACGATTGATCGCGCATCCGCCGGCGCCGAACGCAGGGCGTTCATGACGGTCATCGTGTTCGTGATGTTGCGATGGTAAGGCGCGGCCAGAACCCTGTGCTTCGTCCACACCAGCACATTGGCTCCCAGCGAGAACTGGTTGAGCATTGTGCCCGGTTCAACGCGCGCAAGCGAGCTGAATGCCTCCGGCTTCGCACATGATCTGGCGTTTTTCGTCCTAGCGTCGAAACTCGACAATGTAGCTTGTGGCGTGAACCGCGATTGCAGCACCTCGCCCGCACTGGCCCACGCAGCAGCAGCGGAGCTTGCCGCAACGCCTGCAAACAGAAGCGCGCGAACTGCCGAGGCCTTGCTCCGATAATCCCGCCGCGCCTTGGCGACCGCCCACGCTCCAAAGGGAATGGCGAACGCAGTCGCGAATGTTGCTCCCCGGATCTGCCAGACCAGAACGGCCCAACCCGCCAGAAGGAAAGCCAGCACAACCCAGCCGTGAGCGCTGCGCCAGTGCGTACGCAGATAGAAACCGGCGGCAACCAGTCCTGCGAAGGCGGCGCCCGCCATCGTCAGGATCATGGTCGGATCATCGCCCCACAACGTAGCCAGCGATCGCGCCTCCGAAACCTGATTGATCCATAGATTTTCGGTGTCGAGGTTCAGAACGGAATAGCTGCCGCCCGCGCATTCCGGAAACAGCAATACCAGCACCGCCAACCCTGCCGAACCAACAGCGCTCGCCGCGATAAAGCGGCGCAGCAATGTCGAGGTCGACGCAGCAGGAAGTTTCGGCAGCAACATCGCTACTCCGCCGCCGATCACGCCAAGCCCCATGAACGGCGCGCCCATGGCATCGCACACAGGACGGAACCAGTCCGCCGGCGCGGTCAGCAAGACGAACATCAGGATGGAAGCTCCGGCGACACCGGCTCCGAGCCACACCAGACCTTTCGCGAATTGAGTTGGCTGCAGCAGCCACAGAATGCCAGCAACCAGCATGCCGGCCACCAGCATGGGCACGCCTTCGGCGGCAGTCGCAACCGCAAGGCCAAGCGCTGCGCCGGCCCACAGTCCGCTGCGTGGGTCGTCGCGCATCCGGATCAGGCCAAGCACTGCCGCCATGCCCAGGATCAGCTCGACGCTATGGTGATCGAACGATCCCGGCGCGAATTTCTCGATCGCCGGAAAGGCCAGCGCAGCGACGATCGCTCCCGACCATTCTGCTTCGCGCCTCAGATCGTCACGCGAGCCGATCTCTCCAGACACGCGCACAACCAGCAACATGAACACGGCCAGCAGGCCAAGCGGCCAGGCAAAAGCCATTACGACCTCAGCCGCATGCTGTCCTGTCAGTGGGGCGAGTAGAAAGATCGGAGCCGCAATGGCCGCGTCGATCCATTGCGCCCAATGCATCGGCATGCCGTCGGCAGCGCCCAGCCGGTGCTGCACGCTGTCAAACCAACCCTGGCCCGCCAGCATGTCGCGAATGCGCACCAGCCGCATGGCATTGTCGGGTTCGCTGAAATCCTGATTGAACGCGGCAGCGCCAGCCCCGACGATGAGGATCAGGGCCGCCAGCGCCCAGCCGGCAATCCACGGAAGTTGATTGTTACCCCTGCGCGCGGGCGCCATGCCTGTCCGCCGAATGCCGCTGAATTCGGGGCAAGCTAGCAAGCCGTGCTTAAGTATTCGCAAAGTCGAGGGTTTTGACCCGCGCCACGATCCCGACACCATCGCCACAATCAAACAGCGCCGTCGCCCTACGTCAGCCGCGAGCCGGTTTCACAACTGCACACAAGCGGGGACACAAACCCGCGAGTCGGCCGCCTACACCACCCGATCCCCGGACGGCGCGCGGCCTGGAGGGACCAATGAGCATCCGTATTTTCGCGCGCACCAGCATTCTGTCAGCCATCGCGCTGGCCGGCGCAGGCGCTGCGAGCGCCGACGTTTTCCTCAAGGTTGACGGCGCACCGGGTGAGGCGACGCTGCGCGGCTTCGAGGGTCAGATTGCGGTCGGCGGCGCCAGCATGAACATCTCGAGCTTTTCGATGCCCGATCCTGAAGGCCTGACGGATCAGGTTCGCTCGACCACGGTCGGTCCGATCTACATTACCAAGCTCCCGGACCGCTCGTCGCCGAAGCTGATGATGGCCGCTGTTGAAGGTCAGCCTCTGGGCCGGATCGAGATTACCTTCACGTCACCCGTCCGCACCGGCGGCCAGGTCGTGGAGTCGAAGTGGATCATTGAAGGCGCTGAAGTACGCAGCTTCAACATCGCCCCCGACTTCAACAACGGCTCCACCCCCACGGAAAACATCGAAATCAGCTACTCTTCGATGAAATACCAGTACTACGCCAAGGACGCGAAAGGTCAGCGCACTGGCTCGATGGAAGAAGTCACCTGGCGCGTGCCGGATAGTCAGCTTTTTCCGTTCGATGAGGGATGCAGGTAATGTCTCGTTAGCAGATCGGGCAGGCGTCGCCTGCCCGATTTTGCGCCGTGATTCATGAGAGCCTAACCTGTAAATGGTAGTCTTTTCCGGATATCCGGAGGACTTCGTCCCATGGCCAAGGCCGCATTCCACAAGAACCAGAAAGTCTTCGTGAAACCAGTCGGCACATGGGCCGTCGTGGAAGCGGTGCTTCCCCAATGGGTCAAAGGCCTCGAGGAGCCGCTGAAGATCCACTACGATGTGGGCCTCGGCCGCGAGTTCTCCGCCAGCGAACTTATGGCCGACAAGAGCGGCGCCCCGGTCGACGATCTCGCTGATTTCGACAACTGGCGGATCAACCGCGCGCGCAACCGCTGGAAGGACTCGAACGAAGTCCAGAACCACCCGCAACCGGGCACATATCCCGTCATCACGACCGACGAAAAAAACTGGGGCGGCTGGCGCGTACCGAGCGCCGAATACGACCGCGATCCGCAGAGAATCGAATTCCAGGCCCGCATCATCGAAGCATCGCCGCACCTGATGCGGATCTCGAAATCGCTCGCCCAGTTCGGCCACAACTATTCCGACGATATGCCCGCCGAACTGCTCGAACTCGCCAAGAAGGCGACCGCGCTGCTGCGCCGGATTTACGAGACTCCAGGCGACAACCTGAGCGTGCCACAAGCAGCCGAATAGGGCGGATAACGCCGCCTCTTCGGGGTTCACGGAACCTTTGAGCATGAATCCGGCCCGGTGGTCTTTATCTTGTCGGCAAACCCTGTAGGCATTGCCTCGCCGCAGCATTGATAGCGGCGTGGCCGACCGAGGGCGCTTGTCATGCGAACCGAAACGCCGCCTCCCGTCAGGCTCGCAGAATATCGCCCGTTCCCTTTCCGCATCGAACAAGTTCGCATGCTGTTTCAGCTCGAACCTGCCGATACGCACGTTGTCTCGGAGTTGACGATACGGCGGACCGGAGACGCCGATGCTCCGCTGCGGCTCGATGGCGAAAAACTGACTCTCAAAGCCATCCGCATCAACGGGCAACCGCTGACAGATCAGGAATACGCGATCGAACCGGAAGGCCTGGTCATATTCAAGCCGGGCGATGTCTTCACGCTTGAAATCGAAACCGACATTTCGCCAGAAGCAAATACAGAGCTCTCGGGCCTCTACATTTCCAGCAATCGCTTCTGCACCCAGTGCGAGGCCGAAGGGTTCCGTCGGATCACTTACTATCCCGATCGTCCGGATGTTCTCGCGCCCTTCTTCGTGCGCATCGAAGCGGATAAGGCAAAGTGCCCGTATCTGCTTTCCAACGGCAACCCCACTGGCAGCGGCGATCTCGGCAACGGCCGGCATTTTGCCGAATGGACAGACCCGCACCCGAAACCTTCTTACCTGTTCGCGCTGGTCGGCGGTGAATTTGACGTCCTCCAGGACAACTTCACCACCTTTTCTGGCAAGCCGGTGAAGCTCTCGATCTTTGTCGAACAGGGGGATGCCCCGCGCGCGGAATACGCCATGCGATCGCTCAAGGCGGCCATGTCGTGGGACGAAGATGTTTTTGGGCGCGAGTATGATCTCGACGTGTTCCAGATCGTCGCCGTGCGCGACTTCAATTTCGGCGCAATGGAAAACAAGGGCCTGAACATCTTCAATTCGGCCTACGTGCTGGCTGATGGCAAGACGGCCACCGACACCGATTTCGAAGCGATCGAAAGCATCGTCGCGCACGAGTACTTCCACAACTGGACTGGTAACCGCATCACGTGCCGCGACTGGTTCCAGCTCTGCTTGAAGGAAGGCCTGACAGTCTATCGCGACCAGGAATTCACGAAGGCGATGCGCTCCCCTGCGGTTGCCCGCATCAAGGAAGTGATCCGTCTTCGCACACGTCAGTTCCCGGAAGACGCCGGCCCGCTGGCGCATGCCGTACGCCCGAATACCTACGCCCGCATCGACAACCTTTACACAGCGACTGTCTATGAAAAGGGCGCCGAACTGATCCGCATGTTGCGCCTTATCGTGGGCGATGAAGCGTTTTTCGCGGGCATGAATCGGTATTTCGACACGTTCGACGGCACTGCCGCGACGATCGAGGATTTCATTGCGGCGTTTCAGGCATCAACGGATCAGGATCTTTCCGCTTTCGCTCTCTGGTACGCTCAGGCCGGCACCCCCGCCGTCCGCGCCAAGGGCGATTACAATCCATCAGAGCGGACCTGGCGCCTCACGCTGACGCAAACAGTTCAGCCAACGCCCGGCCAACCGGACAAGTCGCCGGTCCGCATTCCGATCCGCGTCGCACTGTTCGATGTGAACGGCGCAAAAATGGAGACGCGTATTGGTGATGCGCCGCCATCCCACGAACACGTCGTGCTGCTTGAAAAAAGCTCCATGCAGTTCACGTTTGGCGATGCCGCCTCCGAGCCGCGTCCGTCCTTGAACCGGGGCTTCTCTGCGCCGATCCGGTTGGCAGACGATCTTACAGAATCCGATCGCGCATCCCTGGCCGGGTTTGACGATGATCCGTTCGCGCAATGGGAAGCGTTGCAGACAATCGCTCGCGCCCTGATTCTGGACGCTGTTCGCGGCGGCGCGCGCGAACCAGACCAGGCGCGACTGAATAGCTTCGTGCAGGCACTCCGCCATTCGGTGACTCGCGCCGCGCAAAGCGATGCCGCTTATGCAGCACTTCTGCTTTATCTTCCCACGGTTGGCGAATTGATCCTCGACGTACGCGACGCAGATCCGTCAGCGATCCACGTTGTTCGCCAGCACGTTCGTCGCGCTATCGCCCGGGCTCTGGAGGACCTGCTTCTCTCCGTTTTGGACAAGACAGAGCCTGTGGCATTCGACTCGTCTGCTCGCGCAGCCGGCCGTCGCTCCCTCCGTGCTTCTGCGCTGTCGCTGCTGTCGTCACTCGGCGACAGGCATGAAGGCCTCGTGGCCCAGGCATATCGCCTGTCCCACACGATGACCGAAACACTAGCCGCGCTGACCGCGCTCTCGAACATCGAAAGCGATGCCTTCGATGCCGCGCTGCGTGACTTCGAGTTCAAGTGGAAAGCCTCTCCACTGGTCATCGACAAATGGTATGGCGCACAGGCAATGTCCGTTCGCGACGATCTTCGCGAACGTTTGCAGCGCCTTGTGGAGCGCCCGGATTACGACCTGCGCAATCCGAACCGAGTCCGCGCTTTGGCGGCATCTTTCTCCATGAACAACCCGGTGGCTTTCCACACGGCAGACGGCTGGGGCTACCGCTTTCTTGGAGACCTTATCCTAAAGGTCGATCCGCTGAACCCGGCGCTGTCTGCTCGCCTGTCGACGGCCTTCGAGAGCTGGCGGACCTTCAACGCGCCACGCCGGGAAAAAGCGCGCGCCGAACTCGTGCGGCTGTCGGAAGCCGGGCTATCGCGAAACGCCCTCGACATTATCGGCCGCGCTCTGGCTGATCCCGCCTAAAGCCGAGCCGTATCAAGTCCCTAGCCTCAGGTATGGTATCGTTAACCGCTGACTAATCATGCGTCGTTAACGTTGAAAATGCGTTGATATGGCCGGACGGCAGGGATGTCGCTTTCAACACTCGATAGTGCGCGTTTCCGCGACTTTGCTTTCGCGGCCGCTGACCTATTGGTCTCGACAGACGCCAGCGGACGCATTGTGGAAGCCGAAGGCGACGCGATGCTTTTGCATCACCCTACAGCCGACCGCCTGATCGGTCGCAGCGCCATTGATCTGATCAGTGAAGCCGAAGGCAGCAGATTGCGCGAAGAATTGTGGGCGCTGGCGCCGGGCCGACGGCTGTCCTGGGAAGACACCTGCTCCATCGAAGGTGGCCGGCGCATCGTTGTCCAGCGCAACAGCAACTCGCCGAACAGCTTCAATTTCATCATCTCGCGCATGCCGTCGTCCGGCCGCGTGCGCGGTGACCGTATGGATGAGATCATGGCGGAGCGTTTTCGCGACGCAGTCATGAATGGCCGCCTGATGGCCGCCCGCCAACCCGTTGTGGAAACGCGTTCGGGGGCCGTCAGCCACTATGAGGTCCTTGCGCGCTTCAACGGCGAAGACTCTCCGGTCAGCCTGATCGCCGCAGCCGAGAAAAGCGGACAGATCGCCCATCTCGACTACATCATGATCAGCGCTGCAGCGGCTCAACTCGAGGCCAATCTCGATCCTGATTTCAGATTGGCCGTGAACATTTCCGGAGAGTCGCTTCAGCGACTGGAAGTCATAAGCGAGCTATGTGCCGTGATCTCGGGGCACGTGTTTCACCGCAGCCGGCTTATCGTGGAAGTCACGGAAAGCGCGCACATCCACGATATTGAAACGGCTGCCCGCGCCGTCAGCAAGCTGCGCTCCAGCGGCATCAGTGTTTCGCTTGACGACTTTGGAGCCGGGTCGGCCTCGTTCGGATACCTGCGCGCCTTGGACGTCGACGGTCTCAAGTTTGACGGCAGCTTCCTGCAGTCGTCGGAAACGAACCTCCGGGGGCTGGCGCTGATGCGCAATGTTGCCCGGATGTGCGCCGAGCTCGGCATCACTTCAGTGGGCGAGCGGATCGAAACAGAATCCGATCGCGCGCTCCTTCTGGAAGCTGGCGTGAAATACGCCCAAGGCTATTTCTATGGCCGCCCAATCATCGATGAAAACTTCTTCGCGCGCAGCCCCCGCTCGCTGCGCAGCGCGGCATAGTGGGGTAAAGCGCCATGGACCGCATGTTGGAGAGGTTGAAAGTTCTGGTTGTCGATGACAACCACCACATGATCAACATCATCAAGACCATCCTGCGTGGCTTTGAGGTCAAGGATTTCTTCGATGCAAGCAATGCGGCCGACGCGTTCAGCATCATTCGGGGCACGCCGATCGACCTGATCATCACGGATTTCGCCATGGATCCGATCAATGGTTGCGAGTTCACCAAGCTGATCCGCACAGCGGAAGACAGCCCGAACCACTTCGTGCCGATAATCATGCTGACAGCGTATGCCGAGAAATCAAAGGTCGAACAGGCGCGCGATGCCGGCGTGACGGAGTTTTGCGCCAAACCCGTTACCGCGACTGAGCTCTACCGGAAGGTTTGCGCCGTCATCAACACGCCGCGCTCGTTCATACGCACGAGCGTATATTTCGGCCCTGATCGCCGCCGGCGGAAAGACGACAATTACAAAGGCAAAGAGCGCCGGGAAAACTTGTTTGGACCGAAGGGCGCCACCCTGCTGTCCATGAAGCAGGACAACGCCGCCTGAGTCGGCGAACATGGGTCAAGCGGATGGCCCACAGTTAATCCCTCGTTAACCCTTTCGCAGCTTTTCGAATCCAAAACTGGTGAATCCGTTCGGTTACGGAAGGAATCGTCTTGGGGACGAGGGTGCCTGCAGGAGGGAAAGCGCGCATTCCAGCGCCTGCTAAGCCGCGTACTGCGGTTCCCATCGGCATGCTTACAATCCTGATGCTGACATTCGGCAGCGCCCTGGCGCTGAAGGCATTTGAAGAACGCCAATCCGCGGATACCTCCACCCTCGTTCAGCAACAACGCGAAGCGGAGAGCCTCGCCGGTCACGTCCGTGCGGAACTGATCGCGTCGCGCGCGCGCATGGAAGGGCTCCTTCTCACCGGCGCGTCGCTTGAGACCATCCGGCGTGGCGTACCGTTCGACGCTGTCGCCGAGCGGGAGCCCCCCGCTGGCGTGTGGGCTCAGCTCGCCGACGATGGTGGCGTGCGTGTTTTCGCGAAGAACAGCCAGGGCCGCTGGGTATCAGGCATCCGGACCAGCTCAGCCTTGATGCTTGAGCCCCTCGAAGGTCGGCAGTTCCACCTGATACCCGCTGACACGATGCCTATCAACGCGCGCTTCGAGTCGGTGGACTTCGAGCGCTCAGCCGTTGCGTGCGCGCCCGTCGAAAACGCCGGCCTCGCGGCTTGTGTATTCAAGCCAACGCCAATGCTGAACTGGGGCGATCTCAATCGCCTTGTGATCTACGGCCTGCTGCTCGCCGCCCCGCTGCTTGCTGTGTTTGGGCTCGTCGGCGTCATTCGTCGCGTTCAGCAGGAGAAAGCTGATGCCGAAGCAAAAATCCCGACACCCGCCGCACTGGAACAGTCGACCTGGACCGCGTTCGAAGTAGCTGGCGTAATCGGTCTGTGGCGCTGGAACCCGCGAAGCCAACTCCTCACGGTCGGAGCGGAAGCCGGCGCCCTTGTTGGAGCCATCCGTCACGGCGACATGACGCTCGACGAATTCACATCGATGATCGCGGACGACGATCGCAAGCGCGTTCAGGATGCAATCGAAAGCGCCTCATCCCAGCGACAGATCAGCGTCGCTTTCCAGGGTGCAGGCCGCACGGCTGACAAGTATTTCGAATTGATCGGCGCCCAGAGTGACGCCTCTTTCACGGGCGCCATACTCAACGTCACTGACCGCATTCAGGCGCAGCACCGCTCCCGCCGTGCGGAGGCGCTCGCACGCACCGCACTCGACGCTCACCCTGGCCCGTTTGCGGTCTGGGACAGCCGCAAGAGACTTACCCACTGGAACGCCGCATTCGCCCGCGTCTTCAATCTCGACAAAGGCGTGGTGCAGGCTGGCGCCTCGTACGATCTGGTAATGGCTGAACTGTCGAAGTTTGTCCGCGTTGAACGCCCGCTCGGCGACGACGCAAACGCCCGCGAAATGCTGCTGCTGTCGGACACGTGGATACGCCTTGTCGACCGGCGCACGGCGACTGACGGCCTTATCACTGTCGGCCTCGACATCACCAACATGAAGCGTCAGGAGACCGGCCTTCAAAAAAGCGAGCGGCGTCTGCGCGCGATGGTTGAAGAACTCCAGCGCACAAAAGGTCAGGCACAGGAACTTGCCGAAAAATATGCTGAAGCGAAAGCGCGAGCCGAACGGGCCGCGCAAGCCAAAGGCTCGTTCCTGCAGAACATGAGTCATGAACTGCGTACCCCGCTGAATCACATCAACGGCTTCGGCGAGATGATGGCCAATGAGATCTACGGTCCGCTGGGAAGCGAGCGCTACAAGGAATACGCGCAGGACATCGTGCAGGCCGCGAAGCACCTTGAGGAAATGATCAACGACATTCTCGACATGTCGAAAATCGAAGCCGGCAAGATGCGGTTGTCCCCTGCCCTGATCGATCCGGTCGATGCGGTTGATGGCGCTGTGAAGCTTGCCCGCCGTCGCTGTGCGGATCGCGAGATCGCCCTCATGTTCGATCCTGACGATGATCTGCCGGATATCAACGGTGATCACCGCGCCATCAAGCAGATGACGTTCAACCTCATCACCAATTCGATCAAGTTCACCGACCCAGGTGGCGAAATCCACGTCACCATCGGACTGGAAGGCCAGTGGATCGTCATACGCGTGGTGGATACCGGCATCGGCATCGCGCCCGAGGACCTGCCTCGCCTTGCACAGCCTTTCGAACAAGTTGCGACGCTGGAATCTCAACAGCGCAATGTCCGTGGCACCGGACTTGGCCTGGCGTTGACAAAATCATTCGCTGAAATGCACGGCGGCTACATTACGATCGAAAGCACACTCGGCGTCGGCACCACGGTTTCGATCTTCCTGCCGACACTCAAGACCAACAACACGAGCGAAAGAACACGCGAAACCTTCGCCGTCTGATCTAGTTGGACGGCTTATTCGCCACCTTACCTTCATCGACAATGTGCGTGTCGCGCTTGCTGTCCGGCGAACCTTCGCGTTTGTCCGCCCTCTGCATGCGTGCATTGAAAGGCGTCAGCAATCCCGTCGCGGCGGTTGCCCTCGCTTGCGGCGGCATCTTGCCAAGATGGCTGATCAAAATGTCCTCTGCGAGATCCTGCAGATGTTTTTCCCGCAGCTGAAAAATGGCGACCGCATCCCGAAGCCTGTTCTCGTCGAACGGCTCAGCAAGGGCAGCATTATAGACCGCCTCACCAGCATCCCTGAGACGTTGCCGTTCATTCGCCATCGTCACCCAGCTTTCACGCAGTTGATTGCGCAACTCTGTGCGATCGGCTTCCGGCAGCTGCGCCCACGCAGCAGCCACAACGTCCGCCGTTGGGCCGTAACGTTCCAGTTGCATTTGAACGGTCGGCTCGGCGCTGGCGGGACTGAATATCCGCCCCCCGACAATCCCCAGCAGCGCCGCGTTCAGCGCCAGCGACCCTATGAGAAAAAGGGAAACCTTCGACGGCATTCGCCCCTCACCTCTCCGGATCGTTCATGGCGGTGATGAAGATCGCGCCTGCCCCACCCCCTGAAACAGTCAACATTTTAGCGTAGTCGGCATCGACGGGCGCAGCAGGCTCTCCCACATATCCAACCGCGAACCCAAGCGCGAGCGACGCGGCTAGCGCGCCGCCCGCCCACCACTGCGACACGCGCCAAGCGCCCATTCCGCTGATAGGCCTGCGCACGATCCGACGTTCGTATGAACGCGCCAAAACACGCGTCTCCAGCGAAATGGAGGCGGGCATGTCTTTTTCGAGCGCAAGAAGATGATCGAAGGCGCGCTCGCTTTCCCAGATATCCTTGATCCGGTGCGGCGCAATTTCCAGGAACGCCTCGGCTTCACTCCGGTCGCCATCCGGCCAACGCGCAAGCTCGGCGCCGTAGGCGCCCAGCAACTCTACAAAGCGTGCTTCGTTCATGGCTTTCCTCAACTCGTCTCAAGGCCGCTGAGCAAGTCGGCTCGTTCAGCCGACAGGGCGGACTTCAGCGTACGGCGAGCTCGCGACAGAAGACTTTCCAACGCGTCGACACTGACGCCCAGAATGTCAGCCGCTTCGATATTTGATCGATCTTGATAATAGCAAAGGACGAGCGCCGCACGTTGACGCTCCGGAAGCGATTGCAACGCATCGCGTACTCGCTCGCGCCGTTGACGATCATCAAGCGCACGTGTCGCTGACGCACGACCATCCGGCGTCTCGGGGGAGACTTCACCGCCCTGTCGCCCGTTGCGACGCAGCCTGTCGAGACAAAGATTCATCGCCACGCGGTGCATCCATGTTTCGAATTTTGCCTTGCCCGGTTGCCACGCGCCCGCATGCTTCCACACCCGCAGGAAAACCTCTTGCGCCACGTCCTCGGCCTCCGCGTGATCGCCGAGCATCCGGCGCGCCAGACCGACCATTCTGGGAAGGTGACGGCGTACGAGTTCAGCAGCGGCGCGCTTGTCGCCGCCGCCGACACGACGCACCAGTTCTTCGTCCGGATCCCGCATGGCCTTGGAGCCAACTCCGAGAGTCGATAAGCTGCCCGCTGGGGCAAATTGTTCGAGACTGAACCACTCTCCACGCTTATGCATCCTGCTGCGGCATTTGCCGAGCGTTGATTGCTCTTCTGTGGAGCCGATCTCAGCGCGTCTGGCTTACTCCTGTATTCCAGAGCTCAAACGCTGGTGGGCGGCTGTTCCGTCGTGAGCGGTCCGAGTTTCCGCGCTCGCAACGCAGCAACGGCCGCCTGGATCCTTGAGAGATGAGCGTCGAGAGCAGAAAAATCCTTCAAAGCCAGATGATTGGATAGCCACGCCTTCAGACCAGCCGACGCGTTATCTGGCTCAAACTTGTCACCGGAAGCGATCCGTAACGCCTGCTGCAGGTTGAGTTGAAAGGTAAGCCCTTCAGCCAGCACGGCGGCTTCGCCGGGAGCCAACTTACCCGCTGAGGCAATGGCCCGGATGGCGTCCATGGAGGTGGGGATCACCGCGCCGGGAACATCTGCGGCAGACAGAAGGATCGCATGCTGGATGACGAATTCGATATCCACCAGCCCGCCTGGCGCGAGCTTTATGTCCCACTGCGAGCGCGCGGGCCGCTCGCGCGCCATACGGCGGCGCATATCAGCTACGTCTTCGGTGATTTTCGGATCGGCAGCCTTGGTGCGTAAAGCATCGCGCGCGGCCTCAACTATGCGCCGGCCGAGATCGGCGTCTCCCGCCACCGGGCGGATGCGAGTCAGCGCCATGAACTCCCAGGTCCAGGCGTCTTCGCGATAATAACTTTCGAACGATGAGAACCGGACAGCAACCGGGCCTGCGCGGCCGGATGGCCGCAACTGCATGTCGACCTCGTACAGCGCGCCTTCTTCGGTCTGCGCAGACAGCGCAGCAATGAGCCGCTGCACAAAACGCGCTGCGAGGTTTCCGGCGCTTTCGTCTTCCGGCTCGTAAATCAGCATGAGGTCGAGGTCGGACGTGGCGGTCAATTCACGACCGCCAAACTTGCCAAGCGCGCAAACTGCCCATTTGCCGATGCGACCGGAAAAACGGGAAAGCACATCCTGCTCACATACATCGGCAAGACAGGAGACGCAGGCGTCGGCAAGATCGGCATAGGCGACACCTGCTTCGGCCGCGCCGATGGCTCCGCGTAGAAGCTGATATCCAATGCGGAAAGCTTCCTCGCGATGGAAACGTCGCGCAACGTTGAGCTGCCCCTCGAAATCTTCAACTCGCTTCAGCTGGTCACGAAGCCGCGCCTCGCGAGCGCCTTTCGGATCATTCTGCGCGGGAGCGCGAAACGAAGGTTCGAGCATCGAATCCATGAGGGCCGGCCGCCGGGCAAGATCGGCTGCCAGCTTTGGAGCAAACGACATCGTCTCGATGACGTCACGGGCAAGCGCCGGTTCAGCCAGCATCAGCGACATCACCTGCACGCCCGATCCAAGCCCCGAAAAGAACTCCTGGAACCGCTCGAACGCCGCGTCTGGTTCACCTGCCTTGGACATGGATTCAAGCAAGCGCGGCCCCAGCGATGTCAGCAGCTGCTGGGCGCGGGCCGATCTTGTCGCGGGAATGCTCCCACGATGCCACTGCTGAAAAACGTGGATAATACGCGCCGGATCGCTGAAGCCCATCGACTTCAAGGTCGCGAGGGTGCCGGGATCATCATCCACGCCGGTGAACACGAGATTGCCCGCCTCTCCCGACAAGCGCTCCTCGGCGGCGAAAAGATCAGAATAGATGCCGTGCACGCGGCGCCTGACGGACGCTATGTCGCCTTCGAAAGCGGCCTGTTCAGAATAGCCGCACAGTATTGCAACAGCTGCACGCTTCTCCGCTGATGCGGGAAGATGATGGGTCTGCTCATCGTTCAACATCTGAATGCGATGCTCGATCGAACGTAAAAAATCGTAGGCGCGGGACAGGTCCTCAGCGACCTCTGGCGCAATGATGGCCGCATCCGCCATCACCGCCACCGCATCTTTGGTCCGTGGTGTTCGAAGCTGTGGCCGGCGGCCGCCAAGAATGAGCTGCTGCACCTGCGCAAAAAACTCGATCTCGCGCACCCCGCCGCGGCCCAGCTTTACGTCAAAATCAGGCGATGCGAGTTCCGCATGGCCACCATGCGAGTGAATCTGACGCTTGATCGAGTGGATATCCGCGATCGCCCAATAGTCCAGGTGCCGCCGCCAGACATACGGTTGCAGCTCCTTTAGATACGCTTCGCCCGTCGCCACATCTCCAGCGCAGACGCGCGCCTTGATGTGGGCCATCCGCTCCCAGTTCTGACCTACGCTCTCGTAATAGCTCGTCGCAAATTGAGTTGAGACAGCGGGACTGGTGGACGAAGGATCAGGGCGCAGCCGCAGATCCGTCCGAAATACATAGCCATCCACTGTTCGCTCTTCGAGAACACGAACGAGATCGCGCGCCAGGCGGGCCATACCCTCCTTCACGCGCAATCCCTGTATCGGCAGCACATCGAGATCGAACAGCAAGATCAGATCTACATCGCTCGAATAGTTCAGTTCGCGGGCGCCCATCTTGCCCATCGCAAGCACGAACAGGCCGGGCATCTCCTGGCTGTCGCGTACTTCACCGAATGAGCCTGCCGCCCACCCAGAACCGATAGCTAATCTCAGCGCGGATCGCACCGATGCGTCTGCCAACTGGGTCAGCCGCTCCACGACATCGTCGAGATTCCAGATTCCGGAAAGATCACCCGCAGCGATCGCCATATGCGCGGCTTCCTTTGCCAACCGCATCACCCGCATAGGAACTTCCAGCGGACCTGTGATCGCACCCGCAGCCTCGATATCGGCCAAGGCTGTCGCAAGCACCGCCTCAGGTCCGGAAGCAAGCTGTTCAAACAGCTCGGGCCGGCGGCGTTCAGCACGCGCGATATAATCCGAATAGCGTGCGGCAAGCTTGAGCGCGGCCAGTGGATCGCCTGCTACTCCCCGCATTGCGCCAAGGCCGGAATTTTCGAGTCGGTCGTTCATGCCGGCAAACTAGCGCGCAGGATCGCCTGGTCCATCCGCACCAACGTCATGCCGCGGGCAGTCGCAAGGTAACTGACAATCCAGGGCGCGTGGGAGGACCTCCACCATCGCCAAGCACCAGCTTGCCCGTATGCGCCTCGGCAACAGCGGATGCCAGACTTAGCCCCAAACCGCTGCCCGGCTGGCTGCGTGACTGCTCCAGTCGGACAAAGCGCTCCACAGCTCGCTCACGATCCTCGACCGGTATGCCCGGCCCGGAGTCGACGACGACCAACTCGACATCTCCATCTGCACTTCGCCGCGCATCCAGCCGGATTGCGCCGCCCTCAGGAGTGTATTTCACGGCGTTGTCCATGAGATTCGACATCGCCTGCGCGATCAGATCACGGTCAGCCAGCACGAAAAGCTCGCCTTGCGGCGCGTAGTTGAACGCCAGCCGCTTCTCCTCGCAGACGGGCTGGTACAACTCGGCAAGCTCGTCGGTGATGCCGGTCACATTGGTGCGGCGGAACGAGCCTGTCGCCCCCGCCTGCACGCGCGATAATCGCAGCACAGCGTTGAAGGTGTCGAGCACACTGTCGACATCATCAATCGATCGAACAAGCGCCGCGCGCGGCCCATCCTTGTCTGTATCACGAAGCCCGGCCTCCAGCCGGTTGCGTAATCGCGTGAGGGGAGATCGAAGATCGTGGGCGATTGAATCGCCTGCAGAGCGCGACGAAATTACCAGTCGCTCAAGCTTCGCCAACATGGCGTTCAACTGCTCCGACAGTCGGTCGAACTCGTCTCCGGACCCGAAGACAGGAGCGCGCCGCGTGAGGTCACCGCCCATCACGCCTTCGGTTGTTTTAGCCAGCTGTTCGGCGCGTTGTGCAGCCGATCGCGAGATCACGACGCCACCAATCAGCGACAGCACAAAGCCCACAGCCGCAGAGCGCCAGACCACCTCGGTGATCCTGCGATTCATTTCGCCCAGATCGCCGACATCATAGGCAACCATGAGCACGCCACCTTCGGACAAACGCGAGATGCGCCCTTCCGCAGACCGCCTGCTCGGCTGCCCCTGAATTGTCCTGGCGTCGTAGGCAAACTCCACATTGACGACCTGGCCAAGAGGGGCCGGCGCCGGCAGCACATCGAAGTCGCCTTCGATTTTCTGTCCGCTGCCATCCTGCAGCAGATAGAAAAACTTGCCGCGCGCTTCGCGCCGCTCTGTCACTGCCTGCTTAAGTCGATCAAGACCACCGCCACGATAGGCAGCCGACAGCTCACCGAACTCGGCGTTAAGCTCCGCTTCCGCCTGCCGGCCCAGATGTCCGGCAGTTTCGTAATACAGGTAGGCAAGCAGCGAAGCCGAAAACAGGATGAAGATCGACGCGTGCAGCAGCGCGAGCCGGAACGTTGTCGTCCGGACCAGCGCCGGCAGGCGGCCGATTTTCATCGCTTAAGCTTCGAGCCGGTATCCCGCGCCCCGCACGGTATGGAGCAAGGGCCGCTCGAAATCCTTGTCGATCTTTCCGCGCAAACGCGAGACGTGAACGTCGATCACGTTGGTCTGGGGATCGAAGTGATAATCCCACACCTTTTCCAGCAGCATGGTGCGCGTGACGACCTGCCCGGCATGGCGCATCAGAAACTCAAGAAGGCGGAACTCCCGCGGCTGCAGATCGATTTTCTGCCCGTCACGGTGAACTGTACGCGCCAGCAGATCCATCTCCAGTCCGCCAACCGACAGCTTGGTTGTCGGAATATCGCCAGTTGCACGGCGACCAAGCGCTTCGACGCGCGCCACAAGCTCGCTCGGCGCGTATGGCTTCACGAGATAGTCGTCACCGCCGGCTTGCAGGCCTTCCACACGATGATCCACCTCGCCCAGCGCCGACAGGAACAACGCAGGTGCACGCCCGCCGGCATCTCGGTAGCTCTTGAGCAGCTTCAGGCCATCCATACCTGGAAGCATCCGGTCCACCACAAGCGCGTCGTATTCGCCGGTGCGCGCCTTGTTCAGGCCAGACTCGCCATCACCGCACACATCGACGGCGTGGCCAGCTTCGCTAAGAACACCTTTTACGAACGCTGCCGCGTCGGCGTCGTCCTCAATGACAATAACTCGCATGTTTTCCGCTTCTATTCCGCCGGAGCGATTTCAATAGGCCGCAAAACGGTAAGATCGAAGCAACGCTCCTGATTGCCGCATCCAACCCGCGCGATGACGTCTTTCTTGCCCGCTGACTTTGCGGCAGCGATAGCGTCTTCATAGTCCTTCGGCGCCTTCACGACCTTGTTGTTGATCTCAAGGATCACATCCCCCGGGAAGATGTCAGCCTTCGAAAAAGCGCCTCGCGCTTCCACGGTCACCACGATGAGACCCGTGCCCGCCGCTCCAACATCGAACTTCGTCGCTTCTTCCGCTGTCAGCGTTCGGATCGTACCACCCAGAACTTTCGCGTCGGAATCGCTCGGGGTCGGGGGCTTCATGCCGGCGCGGGCAGGATCGAGCTCTGAACTGGCCAACGCCTTGTCGTCGCGCGCGCGCACCGTGACGCGGATGATCTGTTCCTTGCCGTCCCGGATAACCTTGAAGCTATTGGTGGAGCCAGCCAGCAGGCTGCCAACGCGTTGCGTTAGCTGCCGGTTGTCTTTCACTTCTTCGCCGTTCACCGATACGATGATGTCGCCACGCTTGATGCCGCTGGCTTCTGCCGGGCCGCCGGACGTCACAGTGCGGACGATCGCGCCTTTGGCGCTCTTCAGACTCCACGCGTCGGCATAACGCTGGCTCATGCTCTGGATTTCAACACCCAGCCAGCCGCGCACGACCTTCCCGTTCTTGATCAAGGTGTCGGCGATGGTCTTCACCGCATTGGCCTCAATCGCGAATCCGATGCCAACGCTGCCGCCGCCCGTGTCTGAGAAGATCGCTGTATTCACACCGATCACTTCGCCGTTCAGATTGAACGTCGGGCCACCTGAGTTGCCGCGGTTGATCGGCGCGTCGATCTGGATGAAGTCGTTGTAGTTACCGCCGAGCAATTCGCGCCCATCAGCCGATACGATCCCGGCCGTTGCCGTGCCGCCCAGTCCGAACGGGTTGCCAACGGCTACGACCCAGTCGCCGACACGTGGCTTGGCCCGCGTCGCGAACTCGACGAACGGATAAGAACCACTCTTCTTCACCTTGAGAACGGCAAGGTCCGTTTGCTCGTCGGTGCCGACAATCTCCGCCTCAAGCTGGTCTCCGTTCTTCAGCGTGACGGTGACCTCGCGAGCGTTCTCGACCACATGGTTGTTGGTGACGATGTAACCCTGCGGGCTGATGAAAAAGCCCGAGCCGAGGGCATTGCCTTCCTGATCGGTTTCAGGCGCCCCCTTCTTCTCTTCCTCGCCCTCGCCAAAACGATCTTCGTACTCGTCAAACCCAGGCAGGCCGCGGAAAGGATTGAAGGCGCTGTTGCGATCGGCAACCTTGATCTCTGTCGTCACCTGAACGCTGACCACGGCAGGGCTCACCCGCTCGATCAGATCCGCGAAACTCATGGGCGCGCCAGCGGGAGGCGTGACGGCAAGTGGCTTCTGCGCGGCGGCGAGCGGCGTCATAGCCGACCCCATCGCAAGCGCAGCCATGAGACCAGCCGCAAGGCCAAGCCGGCGCGTGCGGACAGTTTCAACCTTCATCATTCGCGTTTCTCTCACTGCATTCGCCCGGGCGATGCCCCGGATGCGACCCTAGACGCGGAACAGGCTCCACCTCTGCAAATCCTGCCCAGCTTCCGGTAGTTGCCGTGCGCTGGATGGAATCCATGTGCCGCGATCAACCACCGATAATCTGTTAGTTTAAGGCAATCATGCGGCGGCGCCAGAGCCTGCGCAGTGGGAATCCGGCAAGTTATGCCCTGAATTTCGTCGCTTAGGCGTCTGGCCCGCCGCCCCGGTCATCCGGAAGGGGCGTCAGGTCACGCTTCCTGGCGCGCAGCGTACGAAACCCGACAAGCCCGCCGACGCCAGCCAACAACAGGAAAGGGAAGGCCCAGAGAGCCATCCCCCACCCATCGGTGGGCGGGCGGAAGGATACGAACTGACCGTATCGATCGACGAAATACTGACGGACCTCGGTATCGCTGGCCCCCTTGTCGATCTGGGCACGCACGACCCGACGCATGTCCACGGCTATATCTGCCGTTGATTGGGAGATGGGTTCGTTTTCACAGACCACGCAGCGAAGCTCGCGCATCAACGTCTGCGCCCGCGCCTCTTTGCCAGCATCCGGCAGCGGCGCCTCTGCGGCGGCGCCCTGAAGTAGAAACGCGACAAGGATCGCGACCTTCACGCCACCACCCCCGCCGGCGCTTTTTCATCAGACGGTTCGACCGTTGGGGCTTCAGAAGCCGCAACCGGAGCTCGCCGTCGAACACGCGCCGCAAGAGACATGAATCCGCCCAGCGCGATAAGAGCAGCGCCTCCGAACACCCAGTCGATCAGCGGATGATGCGCAATCCGCAGCCGCCACACACCCGGCTGATCGCGTATTGTATCGCCCAGTGCCACATAGACGTCGCCGCCCAGTGTTTTGCGGATGGCGACCTCGGTCGTGCTCGTATCAGCCACCGGGTAGAACCGCTTCTCGGGGTTGATGATCTCGGTTGTGCCGTCGTGGGTAACCCTCACATCCGCCAGTGTGGAATAGTAGTTCGGCCCCTCGACCGGACGCACGCCGAGGAACTCGAATTTCCAGCCCGCCATCTCAGCTGACTGACCGGCAGCTAGCGGAAATGTTCGCTCCGTTCGCGTCGCCGTCTCGACGGTCGCTCCGATGACAAAAATCCCGACGCCGATGTGGGCGATCGCCATACCCCATACTGTCAGGGGGAGACGGAAGACGCGCCCGACGCCACCGCCGCCGACACGCCGCCACAGATCAAATCCGACGCCGACAACAACCCAAGTCCCGACCAGCACACCGAAGCCCAGCCAGATACCCCAGCCTCCCAGCGCCAGCGCAACAAGCCCTGCAATCACGGCCACAACCATCGCAGGGGTCAACCATTTCACCAGCGGAGACAGGTCCGCTTTGCGCCAGGGGGCCGCCTGCGCCAACGGCAGGAACAGCAACAGCACCGCGATCATCGGTGCCAGCGTCAGCTGGAAGTAGGGTTCACCGATGGAGAGGGATGCGCTTTCAGGCGGTATCGCCTTGATCTCACCAAGCCATTGCACAACCATAGGCGTGACTGTGCCGAGCAGCACGAGAGCCGCTCCCACCGACAAAAACAGATTGTTGAGGACAAGCGCGCCCTCGCGGCTCACCGGATCGAATTCTGGGCCCGCAGGAAGTTTTGGCGCGCGCCAGGCGAACAACGCCAGCGCCGCGCCGCCGGCAACGCCTAGCCCTGCAAGCAGCACCAATCCGCGCGTCGGGTCCGTCGCAAACGCATGTACCGACGTCATGACGCCTGAACGCACGAGGAAGGTCCCTAGAAGGGCAAGACAGAACGACAACACCGCCAGGAACACCGTCCAAGACGCCATTCCGCCGCGCTTCTCGGTCACGATCAACGAATGAACCAGCGCCGCACCAACAAGCCATGGCATGAACGACGCGTTCTCGACCGGGTCCCAGAACCACCATCCGCCCCAGCCAAGCTCGTAGTAAGCCCAGATGGCGCCGAGCGCGATACCGATCGTGAGCGAGCTCCACGCAGTCAGGGCCCATGGCCGGACACGTCTGGCCCACTCGCGATCAATCTGACCATTGATCAGGCCGGCTGCCGCGATCGAAAACACAAACGACATGCCGACATAGCCCATGTAGAGGAATGGCGGATGCAGCGCGACGGCGGGGTCCTGAAGCAGCGGATTCATGCCGCCGCCGTCCAGAGGCGGATCGGCCAGACGGGTGAACGGGCTGGAGGCGAACAGCAGATATGCCAGCGATCCCAGCGTCAGCAGCCCCTGCACGCCAAGCGCCCTATCGCGCAGGCGGTCGTTGCGCATGAAAAGCGCCGCAGCCCCACCATAACCCGCCATGATCACGCACCACAGCAGCATGGAGCCCTCATGGTTCCCCCAAGCTCCCGCGATACGATAAATGATCGGCTTCAGCGAATGTGAGTTCTTGGCGACCAGCGCGACGGAGAAATCCAGCCGCACAAAGCTGATAACCAGCGTCAGCATCGACAGGACCAGGAACATCCCGGTCGCAACAGCCAGCCGTCGCGGCGCCTCGCCGCCTGTAGTCAGCCCGAGATAGCTCTGCGCGGCCGCAGTCGCGAGCGCGAGGAAAGCCAGCAGGTGGCCGAGTTCGGCGATCAAGTTGTCGGCTCTTTCGTGTAGGTGGACTCGCCACCGGATTCCGCAGCGCGCTTCAGCGCGTCATAAGTTTCCTTCGGCATGTAATTTTCGTCGTGCTTGGCGAGAACACGCTTGGCGACAAGACGTCCGGTCTCATCGAACTTGCCCTCGGCCACCACGCCCTTTCCTTCCTCGAACAGATCGGGAGGAATGTCGTGATAGACGACCGGAACGGTATGCTTCCCGTCCGTGATCTTGAACAACAGCGCGCCGTCTGCGTCGTGCGTTTCGCTGCCTTTTTCCACCAGGCCACCAACGCGGATGCTTTGCTTCAGATTGTCGACGCCCTTCTCGACGATGTCAGATGGCGATTGGAAAAAAGCGACTGTGTCCTGCAGCGCCACGACCGCCAGACCGACCGCTCCGGTCGTCAACAGCGCGGCAGCGCCAATCAGCCAGAGCCTTTGTGATCTCTTGCGCATGGGCAGAGCCTCCGTATCGCAACCCGGCACACTATATGGGGTGCCATTTTTAGCGCCAGCGACACGATGGCGCGAGTAAACATAACTTATTGGGGGGAATTGCCCGGTGGAGCAGGCGAACCGGGCGCTAGAGGATCAATTCCGAACATCTGCCGCAGTGCAGCGAACATTTGGCGCTCGGGGCCAGTTTCAGAGGCCCGGGCGTTTATGCCAGCCCACATAGCCTCCGCCTCGGCCTTCTTGCCCTGAAGCCAAAGGCCGATGCCCGCCAGATAGCCGATACGCAGGCTATCCGGGCGAGCCTCAAAAACCTGCAGGTAAAGTTGCGTCGTCGCCGGATCGACCTGCCCAGACATCTTGAAGCGCAGATCAGCAAGATCGGCCACGACGTCTATGTTGTTGGGGTCGCGACGCAACGCGGACTCATAGGCCAGCAAGGCGCCCTGCGGGTTGTTGGACGCTTCCAGCATCTTGCCCATGATCCAGTGCGGGGCGGCGTCTTTCGGATTCTGAAGCGCTCTCTTCTGAGCCAGGGCAATGATCTGGTCGATCCGCATGGATTCCGGATCACGCTGAGCCAGCGCCTCTATGCTTTCTATCCGCCCTTCAAGCGGCTCGTCGGGCATGCTCGGCTGGCCAAGCAGCCAGTAAGTGCCCACTGCGGCAAGGCCTGCGACAAGTACGACGGCGCGTGTCTGCATGGATTTAGCGACGAACCACGTCCCGCCAGCGACAAAAACCACGGCAACGAGAATGAGCCAGATCAAAGCGGCGCCGCCGGAAGCTCAAGGCGCGCCCGAAGACCGCCCATCGGGCTATCTTCCAGATGCAACCGACCACCGTAGATATCCGCCAGTTCCGTCACGATAGACAATCCCAGACCTGTTCCCGGCTCGGACTCGTCCAGCCGCTTGCCACGTTCCAGCGCCTTCGCCCGATGCCCGGCCGGAAGACCCGGCCCATCATCATCCACGATGACCTGAAGGCCATCATCACTGCGGGTCACAGTCACGTTGACCCGCGACTTGCACCATTTGGCCGCGTTCTCCAACAGGTTCCCGACAAGTTCATCGAAGTCGCCTCGCTCGCCCCGGAAGACGGCCTTTGCGTCAGCATCCACGTCGATGGCGATGCCTTTGCCCCGATGCAGACGCTCAAGCATGCGGGCAATTCCCTCCACCGGCTCCTTCACTTCGGTGCGAGCGCCCAGAACCTCGGCCTGCGCGGCGGCCTGCGCCCGCTTGAGGTAGTGATTGACGTTGTTCGTCATTGCCTCGGTCTGACGCCGCACGATCTCAGAAACCCGGTCCGTCCCCTTGGCTTCGTTCTTCAACACCGCCAGCGGTGTCTTCAGCGCATGCGCCAGATTGCCCACATGCGTGCGGGCGCGATCCACGACCTTCCTGTTCTGGACAATCAGCGTGTTGATCTCTTTCACAAGAGGCGAAAGCTCGCCGGGATATTCTCCATCCAGCGTATCGCGACGACCCGCGCGCACATCGCCAAGCTTGTCCTGGATCTCATGCAGCGGCCTCAGGCCATAACGGATCAAGACAACGACGCCGACGACGATCCCGAGAGCAAGCACAGCCAGTGCGATGCCCAACCGAAGTGTGAAACGCCCAACAGCCTGGTCCGCAGCGGTACGGTCGATTCCAGAATAGAGAATCAAGGGCAACTCCCGTCCCGAGAGCACGACCGCCTGCAGGCCGACACGAACCAACCGATCATTCGGAGCGATGGCGTCTATTTGAATAGTTTCGCCCGGTTGCGCGATTGCCTTGGCCGTCGAGCCAGCCGGCAACTCCGGCCGCTCATCAAAGAAACTCTGGGACTGCCTGACGCGCGTGACGTTGGCCTGAGCATCGACATCAAGGAACGCCCAGTAGCGCCCCGAGAATGTCATTCCGAATTTTTCATCCTTGGGGAGTTTCTGATCATCGAACCGCGGCTCGCCGAGATCATCGGAATCAACAGCATTGGCCAGCGTGCGAAGGGTATCGCTATTGGCAAGATCAAGTTGCTGATCGGTTTCCGCTCGATAGAAGGCCTGCAGCGACCAGCCCGCTACAAGCAGAACAACCGCGCTCCAGACAGCCGCCGCAACGAGCATGCGCCGGGCGATGGAGCCGCGCGTGCGCGTTCCCTCTGCCTCGCCAGCCCCCGGCGTTTCCGTCATGCTATTCTACGATCTTCTCGACCTTCGGATCGATCAGCCGATACCCGAGGCCCCGCTCCGTCAAGATGCGGTTCGAACCGATCTTGCGACGCAGACGACCGACAAACACCTCGATGGTGTTCGAATCGCGGTCGAAATCCTGATCGTAAATGTGCTCAACCAGCTCGGTGCGCGGCACGACCCGGCCTTGATGGTGCATCATGTAGCTAAGCACGCGGTATTCGTGAGCCGTCAGCTTGATCGGCTCGCCGTTGACGGAAGCACGCGCAGCCCGCGTATCAACCCGCAAATCTCCGCATTCGAGCGCCGCACTGGCATGGCCCGCCGCACGGCGCATGAGAGCCCTCAGGCGCGCCAGCAGCTCTTCTGTGACGAAGGGCTTCGTCAGATAGTCATCTGCGCCAGCATCGAACCCGGCGACCTTCTCGCTCCAGCGATCGCGCGCCGTCAGGATCAGGACGGGCATGTCCTTGCCCGCATTGCGCCACTTCTCCAGAACACGCACGCCGTCGAGCTTGGGCAAGCCAAGGTCAAGCACCGCCGCATCGTAAGGCTCGGTGTCGCCGAGGAAGTGACCCTCCTCGCCATCCGGCGCCAGATCGACGGCATAGCCTGCCTGCGTCAGCGCTTCAGTAAGCTGCCGGCCCAGATCGGGATCATCTTCAACAACAAGAACTCGCATGGTGATCTTTCAGCGCGTGGAGAGAACACGGCCATTGGTCGCGTCGACCTCAATGGTCAGACGCCGGCCATCTTTTGTAATCCAGGAAATGATATAGCGGTCGCCCGCCTTCTGCGCATCCAGCATCTGGCCGCCATAGCGACTTTGAAGCTGGCGTTGCACGGAGTTGAGCGAAACTTCCCGCTGCGGCTCGCGATCACCGCGCGACTGATCCCACTGCGAGGACGGGAAACCATCGCCACGCTGGAAATGGTTACCGCGCTGCGCCACCGCAGGTGTCGCTATCAGCAGGGCGGCCAGGGCCGGTATGAGAAGTCGCCTGAACATGAGGATGTGTTTACGGCGGCGACCGTGAACCCCGTCTGAACGCGAAGTCGAGATGGTTAAATCCAGCAGTTCCAACTGCTTTTTGGTTGTTGCCGGGCGATTCATCGCTGCACGTCAGCCTTCCGGCCAGACCAGTCCTTCACGAAATCCTTGAGTTCAGCGTCGTCTTTTCGCGGAAGAACGATCATTAGGCGAACCAGAAGATCGCCCGGCGTCGGCCGTGTCTGAACGCCCTTTCCGCGCAGCTTGAGCAGATCGCCCGAATTCGAACTCGGCGGCACGGAAAGCGTAACCGCACCCGACGGCGTCTGCACGGGAACGCGCCCGCCCTCCACCGCCTCAGCGAGCGATATCCGCAAATCCATGCGAATGTCGTCGCCCTCGCGCCTGAAGCCAGGATGTGCGCCAACCGTTATCTCGACCAGCGCATCGCCCGCCGGCCCGCCGCCAACGCCGGGCAGGCCCTGCCCCTTCAGCCTCAATGTCTGTCCGGAATTGAGCCCGGCCGGAATCGCCAGATCAAGCGACCGTCCGTCCGACATCGTCACGCGTCGCCGCCCGCCATTCACCGCATCGAGGAAATCCACTTCCATTCGGTAGCGCACGTCTTCACCGCGCTGCTGGCCGAATCCGCGAGCCCCGCCGCCCCGGCTGAACAGGCCATCGAACAGGTCTTCGAAAACATCGCCGCGCTGGCCTCGTGCTCTTGCGCCCGCGCCGGCCCCCGCGAACCCGCCGAAGCCACCCGGCTGGAATTGAGGCCGCTCATTTCCGTCCGCGTCGATCTCGCCGCGATCGAACCTCGCGCGCAGCGGAGCATCAGTCAGCAGATTGAACGCCGCGGTCACGCGCTTGAAACGCTCCTCGGTCGCCTTGTCATTCGGGCGCACGTCCGGGTGAAGCTCCTTGGCGAGCTTCCGGTACGCCTTCCTTATGTCCTCAGCGCTGGAGGATTTGGGAACTCCCAGCGCCGCATAGGGATCCCAGCTCAAATGCAGACCCTTGCTGAATGTAATCGCCTTAGCGTTGGCCTTCTCGCCCACTCAAGACAAGCCGGAAGATGAGGATAATGAGGCGAAAGGCCACTATCCAGTCTGTCACGGGACAGGAATCGTCAGTTCCAACCCCACCCAGCCGCCCGGCTGACCATCCGGTCCCACCTGCCCCACCTCGATAAACGCGACTCCCCCAACGGGAAAGTCCGTGGCCTGATCGCCGGCCAGATAGGCCGCAGAAGCCACGTCAACATTCCATTCCCTTACCGAAACGCCCCCCGATATCCTTACGCAATAGGCCTCCGGCCATTCCTGCACAGGCTCCCCTGAAGCCCAGGGGTCGCCACCCTTTCGGGCCCGCCTTATCCAGCCCAGCGACAGATCGTCCCCAACCCACGTCACCGTCAAATGACACGGCGCCCATGGGCGCCCGCCATGCCCCTCAATGCTCATCTCGGACTGCCAGACAGCAGCAGCGGGCGAATCGCGTCCGGCCCGCCATTGCAATGCTAGCCCTCGCTCCCAGTCGTCCACTTCCAGCCGCTGCTCGGCGCCGGTGAGAAATACAATCCGCGCGCCAGACTCAGCTTCCGCCGCCATCGCATCATCCGAGCCCTGTTGCCCGCGCAGCAGCCCCGTCAGGCGATACGTCTCCACATCGACAAGCTCGGCCTCGAGAAACTGCACCATCTCCCAGCCAGAGCCCGTTTCGACCAACGCCGTGTTTGCGCCATTCAACACTGCGCCCTCATCCCGCGAACTCGGCCCAACACCACTTGCCCTCACCCAGATCGACGTTTCCTGCCAACGACCGGATGCATGAGGATACAGTCCGCTGACCAATCGCCCCATGGAACAAGGACGCTCAATCGTGCCGCGTTCGCTTGATGAGGCGCCAGCCGCACCAGCTTTGAAGATCACTGGCCCGGACCATAAATCGGCAAACGCAAATCCGAGCGGGCGAAGATCATCTTCCTGGCCCGGCAGGGGCGGGCCGTCCACAATAACCACATCAGGCTCAACCGGACTCGCCGACGGCGGCGGCGCAACAGGCTCGGCGCCGTACAGCATTGGCTTGACCGGCTGGCTGGCGCGAACAGCCTCGAAGGACACAGTGACGCCTTGCGACACTTCCACGATCCGCCAGCTGGCTCCGCCGATCGTGACGACATCTCCCGCCTCGATCACCATGCCATCCGCAGACATCGCAAACCGCGCCTGCTCACGTTGCAGGGCCAAATGCTGCGCCAGCATGTCGGCGCAAGCCTGCGCCTGGCCGCGATCCATTTCGATAGCAGCTTCCAGATCCACGATCTCCGAAGCGACGACACCTGCGGATATGACAACCCCCTGCCCGTGATCGCTCTCGGAATCTACAAATCTGAGGCGCACGCGAGCATCTGAGCCTTCCAGCCCAGCATGTACGATCGTCATGGCGGGCCCATCTTCCTCGACCAATCGCCCTGGGTCGACGCTGAGCGTTTCCTCGCCGCGCATGCGGAACGCAATCTCGCCTTCGCGCTCAGTCGCATCGATCGCGAAGATCGTCGACAAGGGCTCGAGCACCGATCGCGCGCTTGAGGGCTCATAGAAGGTGTAGCCAGGCAAAATGCCGGACAATCCGCCAACATCAGCGCTCACGCCAACGCGCTCGCAAATGTCCGCCACAACATCCGGCAACAACGCCAGCCCTACGCGACCGTTCAACCAATGACCAAGCCGCCAGTTACCGGCATCTCCCCAGGCGTCATCGCGCGCCGGAAAAGCCGGAAACGGACGCGCATCCCACGCCCACAACGCCACGCCGTCATCGGGCGTCATAGCCCCACCATACACGGCCGACACCGGGTTGTTGCCCACCTCCCGCCAATGCAGGTGAAACGCCTCTATCGCTCTCCGTTGAACCACGTCGTCGCGCGAACCATCGGAAAAGTGCGGCAAGCCGCTTTCAGAGCTTTTGGGATCGTAAAAGACGTTGGGCTGGTTCGCTCCCTTGTCAACCGCGGGGCAGCCCATCTCGACAAAGCGAACCGGCTTCATACCAGCCACCCAGCCTGTCGGCGTCGGTGATCTCACGCCGGCGGTGCGGGGCCTATGCTCACTGCTCCACCATCCCGTGATGTCTTTCTGTCGGAACACCCACGGCTCGCCATAGCCGCCATCGCTTATTGCGGCGCGATCCTGCGCCAGACGCGCTCCTTGATCGGGATAGTACCAATCGAACGCCTCACCAGCCGCGATGTTGGCGCCAAGATACCCCAGCGAGCGCCCGTCCCTGGCCGCCTCGTCTGCATGACCATCGCCATCCCGCCAGTCCGCCATCGGCGCATACCAGTCGAGCCCTACATAATCGATCGCAGCATCCGCCCAAAGCGCATCAAGCGGAAACGCGACATCCGCACCAGCTACATGCGCACCGTACTCTGTCCAATCCGCGGCGTAGCTGATCTCAACACCAGAACCGACCACCGCGCGAACATCCTGCGCCAACTCCCGCAGCCTCTGCACTGCAGGGTAAACCGCTCCGAGCGACGCGTGAGTTAGTCCAGTCAGCTCTGATCCGATCAGGATGCCGTCAGCGCCAACATCATCTGCGATCTCGGCATAGTGCAGGATGAAGTTTCGATACCTCTCAAAAAAAGCATCGATCTGCGCTTCGTCGTCGCCGGTCGGGCGTATTCGCCCACGCCAGGGAAACGCCGCCTGTTCACTCTCTCCATAGGGATCAGTCAAACCATTGCCCGCGACGATATCCATCAGCAGGAACGGATAGAGCGTCACGTGATAGCCGCGCGCCTTAAGTAGCTGCACAGCCTGTCGCACGCTGTCATCCGACGGCGTACCGCCATAGTTGGAGCGGCCGTCCGTAGCCGACACCACGTAAGCATCGCCACGCCCGATACCTGCAACGCTCCACGACAATGGCAGCGTGATCTTATCCGCCGCCTCGACGCCGGGCTGTATCAAGCACTCTCCACAACGCAGATCGCTCCCAAACCATCCAGCCACCAGATTCACGCGCGACACATTGGGCAGCTCAGCTTCGAGGTGATCGAGCGACGCTTCGAAATCGCTCTTGGCTTCCGGTCCATGCTGGTTTTCCGCGACCTCCCAACCGGGGCTCAAACGTCGACGAACGATATCCGTGGCCAACGCAAACTCGCCCGACCCCGGGATCACATTGACGGCTCGCGCCAGGGTCTCGAGCCGATCACCCGAACCCGCAGCGGGCTTTATCACTTCAAACGACAGCTGCGGCATACGCGCGCCGAACTGATCGACCGGCATGTCCTCGAACACGATGTAAGCGACGCCGCGATAGGCCGGCGCAGAACCCGCACCCTCGACAGCTTCGATGAGCGGGTCCGGCGCCTGCGTCTCCGACCCGCTGTGCAGCCGCCATGTCACCTGCGACAGATCAAACGGCTCGCCATTCGCCCAGCATCGCGCCACGCGCACGACTTCGCCCTCGCAAAGAGCGACTGCAAAGCTGAGCGAATAGGAATAGTTCGCCACACGCGGACCACCCTTTCCGCCTTCAACCTCGCGACGCTCCTTGAACTCAGCCGCCCAGATCAATTGTCCCCCGATGCGGCACCGTCCGTACACAACAGGTATCCCCGCGCCCTCCCGGCCCTCGGTCAGGTGGAAATCCCTCACGCGTGGCCCTTGAATTGGCGGCGACAGGAATCGCGCTTCCAGCGCTGCGCCGGCCAACCGCCCCGCCACCCCGCCGAGGAACGACAGCCCTTTCGGTAAAAGCGCCGCGCCGATCGCAGCTCCCGCCTTTTCCAACACCAGTTCGGCCATCAGTCTTCCACTCCCGGAAATTGAAACGCGGCCGCAATGCGCCGCCGCCACCATGGAACCAGCCGCGTCTCGCAAACGGCGCGACCCCAATAGGCGTGTAGAATTCGGTCTTCGCTGACGACCATCGCTGCATGTTTTGCGGGCGCGCCCAGCGCCATGCGGAACAGCAAGACATCCCCCACACGTGCAAAGCCGGGCGCTACTTCCGGCATATGCCGCCGCGCCGCCTCCAGCATCGTTTCCTGTCCAAGCGCCTCCGCCCAGTCAGGCGTGTAGGGCGGCGCCCCTTCCGGCTCTGGCCCCACCACCGCACGCCAGACACCGCGAACAAGCCCAAGGCAATCAGCGCCAACACCTTTCAGGCTTGCTTGATGACGATACGGCGTTCCCAGCCAAGCACGCGCTTCCGCGACGATTGCCGCGCGCGAAACCACCCTCATGGCCGCTTGCCTCCTGTATTGGCGCGGTTCGAGGCTGGGCCCGCGAGCAGGGCGTCAGGACCCGGCATGTGCGGAAATCCCCGGAAGTTTATCCGGTTGGCGAACTTCGCGCCGCACATGCTGAAGCTCTTGTTGCACCCAGCGAATACGCGAAACGTATCTCCCGGCTCGATAACGGCGCGCGCCGCTGCAACCAGTCCGATGTCATTGCCTTCATGCCGTCGCACACGCACAGAAGCGCCGACATTCCCGCCGCTAACCCAGACGAGCGCACCACCCGCAAACCAGCCAGGATCGAAAATATCCAGGCCGGCCGCACTGAACGAGCGCGCACCGGAAGTCTCCGTAACCACGCCATCGGCATGAAAGCCGGCGACACTCAGGTCTTTCCCGCAACGCGCATCACCAACATCAGCGTCACAGTTGCGATGATAGACGCGACCAATCGGTCGCTCGAGATCCGCTTTCAGGCTGACCAACTCCGCCGCGAACGCTTCCCCACGACGCGAAACTTCCGAAAGCCTTCCGGACCAGATCAGAAGCCTGTGCTCCACCGCGCGCCAGTCCACTCGCCACACATCAACCCGCGCGCCATTCCAAGCGCCCGCATCGAGGTCGACCTCAGACAGGAAGTCCAGCGACAGAGCGCCCTTGGCCAACGCACGGCCCGGCGCCAACCCGCTCGAACTGTCAAACGTCGCATGATTAAGCCCGGCCGACGGCCGATACTCGACACCATCAACCACCAACAACGCATCGTGATCCGTCGCGCCAAACACGGCGCCATCAGTTCGCGTGAAACGCCAGCATACGCAAAGGGTCGTAGCGCTCGCCGCAAGGCGAGCGCCGAAAACATCGCCTGTCTGTTTCATTGATCAGCCCGCCACTTCAACCAGCGGCGCCCGCACGATCCGCACCGCGTCATGCCCCACGAGAGCCATGTCCAGCCGGTCGGTGTCGAACCTGACCGGCACGTCGAATGCAAATCCCGCTGTCAGTACCGCGCCAGCCGCCGGTGGTGCATCAAACGTCACGACACCAGTCGCCGTATCAACCTCGAACCCGGTTGCCGCCGCTCCATCAGCGGCGACAACCACGCTGCCTGCAACCGGCTTGCTCACGATACGCTCCGACCAGACGCCGCCGCCTTTCACCAGTTGAAAGTCGACCCGTTCCCCGTCTCCAATGCCAAGCGGCTGGTCCAGAGCCGAGATCGCCTGACTGGAGACGCAGCTCTTCAAGTCCAGCGGATCGCGAAACCGGAAGCCGTATGTCCTGCCGCCCCGCGCCTCGAAGAACGCGGTCAGTTCCTGCGCCTGATCCATCCGCATCACCGCGCCTCCAACGTCCCAGCGCCTGCGAGAATGCGCCCACCGCGCATTGCGGCTTTCCATGCCGGACGAAAGCCTCACCACATCCGTGGGCAACTCAGGCCCACCCGTCGCGCCGAGCGCAATTGCGGCCGGAAACAGAACTTCATGAAAGCTGCTCATACAAACCTCCCGCCACGCCGCGCCGCCCGCAGCAGCGCGGTCGCCACCTGATTCATGGAGGGCTCCCCGCCGCCGCGATCGCCATCCGCTGAAGAACCCGGAGCCCCCGAGCCGGCGCCAATCACGCCCTCGATAGCCATGCGCGCCAGCGCTTCTCCAATTCGGCCCACGAGCCGATCGAGATCATCCTCGCCGCGCTTCAGCACACGCGCGAGTTCCGCTTCCACCGAACGTGTTGCTTTCAACAGCGCCTGCTCAAGAGCTTCCCCCGCTGCCTGCGCCGCTTCATCTTCCTTGTTCATCTAAGCCCCCTCCATACTCGCCTCGAACGACACCACGCCCGCCGACATCAGCCGGATCGCAAATGTCGCTTCGGCATCGTGATCGCCCGCATAGCTCAGCTCGCTGATAACAAACGGTCCCGAGAGAACTCCAAAGTCGGGCAGCTCAAGGCGGAACCGCGCAGCCTCGCCGTTGAAATACGCCTGCCGTATCCGCGCGTCCGAAGCCGCATCCTTGAAGACGCCGCTTCCCGCAACTTCCGCGCGCTTCGTTCCCGCGCCAGCAATCAGCTCGCGCCACGCCTGAGGACTAAGCGCGTTAGTCGCATCGATCAGCGACGCACTCAGGCTGATTGTCCGCGCGCGTATTCCGGCCACAGCAACAAATGTCTCGGGCGCGCCTCCGTCGCTGATCTTGATCAGCACGTCGCGGCCCCGCTGGCCCGCCATGGCTCTCTCCTTCTCTGGATTATCGTGGTTGACACGCAACCGCATGGTTGCATATTGAACTTCATGGATCTGGTGTTCCGGGCGCTGGCGGACGAAAGCCGACGAGCCCTGCTCGACAGCCTAAGTGCGAAAAGCGCTCAGACACTTGCCGAGCTGTGCTCCGGGCTATCGATGAGCCGTCAGGCCGTCTCGAAACACCTGGCGATCCTCGAAGAGGCAAACCTTGTCGCGACCATGAAACGTGGCCGCGAGAAGCTTCACTATCTGAACCCTGTCCCGATCGCCGAGATCGCAAACAGGTGGATACGGAAGTTTGAACGTCATCGCGTCGACGCGCTGGTCGACTTGAAACGAAGATTGGAGTCAGAATGAGCCAGTCGAGATTTGTCTATGTCACCTACATCCGCACCACACCGGAAAAACTCTGGTCGGCGCTGATCGAGCCACAGTTCACGCGCCAGTACTGGGCAGGCACCCATCAGGAGTCCGAATGGGTCGTCGGCGCCGACTGGAAGATCATGATCCCGGACGGCCGTGTCGGAGACAGCGGCAAGGTCCTTGAGTTCACCCCGCCGCGTCGTCTCGTCGTGACCTGGCGCAATGAATTCATGCCCGAGCTGAAGGCAGAAGGGCATTCGACTTGCACTTACGAACTCGAACCAGCCGGCTCAGCCGTGAAGCTGACCGTCACTCATGAAATGGCGACGCCAAACTCGAAGATGATTGATTCCGTCTCTCAGGGTTGGCCACATCTTCTCGCCAGCCTCAAAAGCCTTCTCGAGACCGGCGAGTCCCTCGTGGAAAGCCGCACCTGGCCGGAGGGCCACTAGATATGACGGACAACGTCAAAGCCATCGCGGTCCAACGTTTCAACGTGCCGCCCCGGCGCGTTTACGACGCCATCCTCGACCCAGCCATGATCGCCCGCTTCATGTTCGGCCCGCTTCTGCGTGAAGAAGAGATACTCCACATCCGCAATCAGCCCGAAGTCGGCGGTCGCTTCTCGTTCAAGGTTCGCCGCGGCCAGCATGAGATTGACCATGTCGGCTCTTACCTGGAGCTGACCCCGCCCACGCGCATCGTATTCACGTGGGCCATCGCGCCGGAAGAAGGCGGCTCAACCGTCTTCGTGGATATCGTCCCGACGAACGATGGCTGCGAACTCACGCTTGTCCACGAGATGGCGCCGCAGTGGTCCGAGTATGTCGAGCGGTCGCGCGCCGGATGGCAAAAGATGTTCGGTGTGCTGGCAACCCTGCTTTAGGCGCGCGCAATCGTTCGCCGGGGAATAACCGAAGTTGCCTTGTCGATCATCGCGTCAGCAATCTCTTGCTCGCCCGACACGATCAGGTCAGCGCCAAACCCACGCAGATGTTCCACTTCAGCGTCAGAGTGCGCCCGCGCATAGACTTTGACATTCGGGTTCAGACGCCGGGCCAGCTCGACGATCCGGCCCGCCTCAAATCCGTCCGGCACAGTCACGAACATCAGGTCTGCTTTCGCCACGCCGGCCTTCTCCATCGTGTCCTGCGAAATCGCATTTCCCGGCACGACGGCGATGCCGCGCGAACTCAGAAGCTCCACCAGATCCTCGCGATCCTCGATCACCGAGTAAGTCGCACGCGCATCGTCAAGCGCCTTCCCGATGAGCGATCCAACGCGCCCATACCCCACCAGCACCACCCGCTTCGGCTCCACAAGCGTAGGCGCCACCTGATGCACCACCTCCACGACCTTCGCCTTCTTGCCGATGCGATCAAAAATCGCGAACACCAGCGGACTCAGCACGATGGAGATGATCGCGCCGCCCAGGATCAGATCGTTTGCCTCTTCCGGCATCAGGCCAAACTGCAAGCCGAGCCCCGCCAGGATAAATGAGAATTCACCAATCTGCGCCCGGCTGGCCGTCACTGTCGCCGCCGTCTCGCGAGACTGCCCGAACAAGCGCAGTAGCCCGAGGCTGAGCAACGACCTAAACACGAGAATGATCGCCACGGTCGCAACAATCGGCCACGGGTTGCGCACCAGGATCATCGGATCGAACAGCATGCCAACAGACACGAAGAACAACACCGCGAAAGCATCGCGCAACGGAAGCGTTTCGTTGGCCGCCTGCTGCGAGAGCTCGCTCTCCGCCATGATCAATCCCGCGAACAGCGCGCCCAGCGCCACGGAAATATCGAAGAACGCCGAAGCCGCGTAGGCCACCCCAAGCGCGATCGCCAGCACGGCAAGCCGGAACAGCTCGCGTGATCCCATATGCACCACGCGGTGCAACAACCACGGCACAACGCGCTTGCCCGCCAACAGCATGATCAGCGCAAACAAAGAGACCTTTCCAAGAGTCAGGGCAACGGCGAGCCCCGCATCCTGCATCTGCAGCAGGTTGATGGCCTCCCCATTGTCCACCTGCGTGCGGATGTGCGCCCACGTCGGCAGCAACACCATCGCCACAACCATCGCGAGATCTTCGACCACCAGCCAACCCACGGCCAGCTTCCCGCGCTCGGTCTGCATCAACCTCCGCTCCTGCAGGTTCCTCAGCGCCACCACAGTTGAGGAAACCGACAACGCAAGGCCCAGCACCACGCCGGTCTCGATGCTCCACCCAAGCGCCAGAGCCAGGCCCACGCCCAGCGCCGATCCAAGCACGATCTCCAGCAGCGCCACCGGCACGGCGACACCTCGAACAGAAAGCAGGTCCTTCGGCGAAAAATGCAGCCCCACGCCGAACATCAGCAGGATGACGCCGATCTCGGCAACTTCCGACGCCAGGTTGGCGTCAGCCGTGAAGCCCGGCGTAAAAGGCCCGATCACAACGCCCGCAACCAGATACCCGACAAGCGGCGACAACTTCAGTCGCGTCGCCAACGCCCCGAACACGAAGGCAAGCCCGAAGCCAATCGATAGAAGGGCGATCAGTGGAGAGTCATGCGGCACTGATCGGGGGGCCTTTCCATGTGGGATGGTTCGTGAATCAGACCTTCGCAGATCGATGATTCAAAATGCAAGGAATTCGTTCGGCCAGCCGCGGATTTGCGTGGCCATCCGTCGTCTGCGCCGCTTCGATCTGTCAAATCCAGCCGAGCCGCCCAATCGAGCTTTAACGATCTTCAGCCTATTGTTCAGCATTACCGAGGCTGGACATGCGTTTTTACCGGACCCGGCGCCTGCGTATTATCTCTGGCGCCACCTTGCTGTTGTTTCTCGCCGGCCTCCCGGTCCTTCTCGGCCTGACACGGCCGGCGCAAGGCGTCGGCGGCGAAACGCCGGGCGTGGCGCTGGTGTACGCTCACGGCTTGTCATCTCTCAGCATCGCAGGCCTGGCCTCCCTGTGCCTGGCGCTCGTCTTCGCAGTCTGGCTGATTGCCGGCCAGCATCAGCAGGTGAACCGCAAGTATCTCGGCCGGAATGCCCGCCGCCGGCACAACACGGTCGCCACCCTGCGCACCCTTGCCATCATCCTCGGCGCCGCCGGACTCATCGTGGGCAGCCTGTCCGGCCTCTACGCCGGCATGCTGCAAGCACGCTCGGATCTCTACCAGGCGCTGCCGTTGCCGTTCTTCACGGCCGAGCTCGCCCTTATCTGCCTGATCGGCGGCGGCGGCCTCTATGCTGTAGGCCGTCTGGGCCGTTAACAACCGCGCATTGCCCTTCGGCGCAATGTCGGCTTACCTCCGCGCAAAGCTGAGGGGCAGACATGACGGACTTCGCAACACCAACCAAACGCGTGGAACTGACCATCCGCGCGGTGATCCTCGGCTCCGTCCTCGGCGTCATCTTCACAGCCGCGAACGTCTATCTCGGCCTCCGCGTCGGCCTCACCTTCGCATCCGCCATTCCTGCGGCCGTTATCTCCATGGCGCTCCTCAGGGCGTTCAGAACCTCGACGATCTGGGAAAACATGACGGTCCAGACCGTCGCGTCCGTCGGCGGCGCGATGTCGTCGATCATCTTCGTCCTGCCTGCACTCGTCATGGTCGGTTGGTGGACCAATTTCCCGTTCTGGCAGTCCTTCCTGATCTGCACGTTCGGCGGCATCCTCGGCGTCACTTTCTCGATCCCGCTGCGCCGCGCGCTCGTCAGCAACGGCAACCTGCCTTACCCGGAAGGCATCGCCGCCGCCGAAGTCCTGAAAGTTGGCTCGCGCGGCGCTGACCAGACCGAATCCGCCGTCCGCGAAAACAAGGCCGGCCTCATCACCGTCATCGTAGGCTCGATCACGTCCGCGCTCTTCGCCTTCCTCGCAGCCGCCCGCCTGTTCGTCACCGAAGCGGCAACTTTCTTCAAACTTCCTGCCGCCCTCGGCGGTGGTGCAACCGGCCTCAGTGGCGGTCTGTCACTCGCCCTTCTCGGCGCCGGCCATCTCGTCGGTCTCGCCGTGGGCCTCGCCATGCTCGTCGGCGTCATCATCGCGTGGGGCATCGCCGTGCCGGTCATGACCGCCATGCAGGGCGGGGAAGGTTCTGCTGAAGAAATCGCCTCCACGCTCTGGCGCACGCAGGTGCGCTTCATCGGCGCCGGCGCCATCGGCATCGCGGCCATCTGGACGCTCATCAAGCTCAGCGGTCCGCTCATGGCGGGCGTCACATCGGCGCTCGCCGCCCAGCGCGCACGCTCGTCCAAACAGGTGATGGACATCACCGAACAGGATATCCCGATCAACCTGGTCGCCGTCATTTCGCTCGTGGTCCTCGCCGCCATCGGCGTCCTGCTGTGGTCATTCACGAACGGCACGCCGCTCGCGGCGCAAGCGCCGGCCGTCGTGGCGGGCGGTTTGCTCTATGTCGTGGTCATCGGCTTCATCGTCGCCGCCGTCTGCGGCTACATGGCCGGCCTCATCGGCTCGTCGAACAGCCCCGTCTCTGGCGTCGGCATCCTCGCCATCATCGTCGCGTCCAGCCTGATGCTCGGCGCCATGCAGCTCTTCGGCATCCCCGCCGATGGCTCGATCATCGCCTTCGCCCTCATGATCACGGCAGTCGTCTTCTCGATCTCGGTCATCTCGAACGACAACCTGCAGGATCTCAAGACCGGCCAGCTCGTCGGCGCCACGCCATGGCGACAGCAGACCGCGCTCCTCGTCGGCGTCGTCGCCGGCTCACTCGTCATCCCGCCCATTCTCGACCTGCTCAACGGCGCCTACGGTTTCGTCGGCGGCCCGCCCCCCACAATCGCCGACGCCAAGCCGCTTCCCGCGCCGCAAGCCACGCTGATCTCGGCCCTCGCCGTCGGCGTCATCGACGGCAATCTGCGCTGGGACCTGATCGGCATAGGCGCCGCCCTCGGCGTCGTCCTCGTCATCGTCGATGAAGCCCTCGTCCGCACTTCGGGCGGCAAGCGCAAGGCCCCGCCCCTTGCCGTCGCCATGGGCATCTACCTCCCGATGGCCACGACAATGGCCGTCGTCATCGGCGCAGTTGCCGGAACCCTGTATGACAAATGGGTCTCGAAATCGTCTTACGCCGACACTGCCAAACGCCTCGGTGTCCTGCTCGCATCGGGCCTGATCGTCGGCGAAAGCCTCTTCGGTGTCTTCACCGCGGCAGTGATCGTCTCCACCAACAACGGCGAACCGTTCGGCCTCATTCCGGCTGATGCAGGCTGGCCCGCCATGCTCGTTGCAATCCCGGCCTTCGTCGCGGCCGTCTATGGCCTCTACGCCTGGACGAGATCGAAAGCCGCCAAGGTCTAGACCGCCTCCACCACCGCCTTCATCCGCAGCAGCGCGCGCCAGAGACCAACTCTCTGGCGCGTCGCATCTGCAAATGCAGGCAGCAGCAGCACGCATCGCCAACCATCCATCACCAGCTCTGCCGTCACCAACGCCGACCGCACAGTCGCCAGCGCCTCCTTCGCCTGAGCACCACCCAGGTCACGCGACGCGATGACGATATCCACGCGATGCTCACTCGCCTCCGCGTCCACGCCTCCCGCCGACTCGCTGAGATGCCGTGCGATCTCGAGATAGGGATAAGCCGGCAAGGGCGCGCCGATCTCCGCCACGCGCACCGGATCGCCCAGCAACGCCTTCACCTCTTCATTCGCAGCCAGCACCGCAAGCATTGCGCTCTCCAGCGCACTCTCGGCCCCGCTCACAGCCGCACCCTGCGCCACGGGGAGATCAACCCCGCCACGTCCTCCGGCAGCGGACCATTCAGCGTCTCGCCATCTCGCTTGTGATACGCGTGGGCGACCAGCCGCTTCACCGCCAGCCGCAACGCCTCCGCCACATCGTCAGGCGTTTCGCCAAATCCTGCCGAATAGTCGATCTCGATTCCGTTATACCGCTGCCCCGGCCACGGAAACGCGCCTCCCACCCACACCAGCCGCGCTGATCTCCCGCGCGCCAGCGTGAACCTGTCCGTCACCGTCTGCGCCACGCCCGAGCCGTTGAACACGCGTACCGCGACCAGCTCATCCGCCGGCCGCACCGGCATCACAACCGTGCGCTTCTCAATCGCCCCGCGCGGCCACCAGTCCATGGTCACCCGCAAGGTGCGGGTAATCATCGCCACGCTCGCCAGCGCCTCGATCCTCGCCCGCGCTCCCGCGATCAGGCTGCCGACCAGCCCGTCTTCGCCATCCCCTCCGATCCGCAGATATTCCTTCGCCTCGGCCAAACCCACGGGTTCGGCCGCCGGCGGCGCCAGCGTCGTCACGATCATTCCTGTTTTCCTTCTGGGTTTCGTCCTAGGCTGTAGGCCCACAACGGAGTCGCCGATGATCACCGGCCTCAATCACGCGAACATCTCGACAGCGAAGCTGCAGGAGACGATCGACTTCTTCGTCGGCGTCATCGGCCTCAAGATCGGCCCGCGCCCCGACTTCAACTTCCCCGGCGCCTGGCTCTACGCCGGCGACCAGGCGGTCATTCACCTGGTCGAGCGCGCACAGCCGCGAACGCCAGATGGCGCCCTCGACCACATCTCCTTCACCGCTCCCGATTTCGACGCAGCCCTCGCGCGTCTGGACCAGCTCGGCGTGCCGTATCGCTGGTCAGACATCCCCAGCGGCTTTGGCCGCCAGTGCTTCGTCAAGGATCCCAACGGCGTCACGATCGAACTCACCGGCCCGCCCGCCTGACGGGGCGCCGCAACGTCACATCTAGGCGCAGCGCGTCTGGCGCTCTAAAGCTTCCGCGAACGTCAATCTCGCTACGCAGGAAAACGCCATGAAACTCGACAGCTCCGTCTCCGCCATCGTCACAGGCGGCGCCTCAGGCCTCGGCGGCGCGACCGTGAAGGCCCTGCGCGCGCACGGCGTCAAAGTCGCGATCTTCGACATGAACGAGAAAGCCGGCACGGCCTTCGCCGCTGAAACCGGCGCCGTCTATTGCAACGTCAATGTCACCGACGACGTCTCGGTCGACGCCGGCTTCGTCGCCGCCCGCGCCGCCAACGGACAGGAACGCATCCTCGTCAACTGCGCCGGCACCGGCATCGGCGTGAAGACCGCCGGGCGCAAGAAGGAAACCGGAGAGATCAGCGCTCACCCGCTCGACGCCTTCAACAAGATCATCCAGATCAATCTGGTCGGCACATTCCGCTGCATCGCCAAGTCAGCCGCCGGCATGATGACGCTCGACGTGATGGCTGACGGAGATCGCGGCGCGATCGTCAACACCGCCTCCGTCGCAGCCGAAGACGGCCAGATCGGACAGGCCGCCTACTCGGCTTCCAAGGGCGGCGTCGTCGGCATGACGCTCCCGATCGCGCGCGACCTCTCCACCGAAAGCATCCGCGTCAACACGATCCTGCCGGGTCTCTTCAACACGCCGCTGCTCGCCGGCCTGCCCGACAACGTCAAAGCCGCGCTCTCGGCCACCGTCCTCAACCCGAAACGCCTGGGCGATCCGGCCGAATACGCTTCGCTCGCGCTTCAGATGATCCAGAACGCCTACTTCAACGGCGAAACCGTCCGGCTTGACGGCGGCATCCGCATGGCGCCGCGCTAGGCGTCGCCCCCCAAAAACGAAATTCGCGAGCCACGCAGGGCTCGCGAATTCCTGTCCAGCTATCACTGAACCCTAGAACTCTCCGGTCAGCGAGACCGAGAAGGTACGCGGGCTCTGCGGGCGGAAGCTCGCCAGCCCGTTCACTGACGGTGTGATGAACGCCAGCTTGTCCTCGTCGAAGAGGTTGTCGACGTTGACGCGCGCCTTGAAGCGTCCAAGCAGCCCGTCGCCCTCGCCGTCACCGAAATCAACATAACCGCTGACGATCGTGTAATCGCTGATCTCTTCGGTGTTGGTGAAGTTCGAGTAGCGATCAGACAGGTACTTGGCCGAAATGTTGGCCACCACCCAGTCCGTCGGCTCCCACGTCGCGCCAACCGTGACGATCCATTCCGGGCTGTCCGCCAGCGTATTGCCCGAAATCGCCAGAGGCCTCCGCGCACCACCCACAATCAGAGGCGCAAGGAAATTCGGGATGTCATCCTGGAACGTCGTCTTGTTGTAGGTCAGGTTGCCGTTGAAATAGAGCTGGTCATTGAAGAAGGCCGGTTTCCACGCGCCGGTGATCTCCACGCCATAGGATTCCACCCCGCCGACATTCTGCGGGAATGTCTCCACTGCACCTGCCTGACCGGCGACAAAGTTGCCGTAGGTCTCGAGCCTGTTCTCGAACGTGGTGTAATAGACAGCCACCGCGCCATTGAATTCCGATCCCAGCGTCCGCGCGCCGATCTCGAAGTTCTCCGAAGTCTCGGCCTCCGGGCCGGGTGAAGACACCTGCGACGCCGGCGCGATCGCGAACGCATCGTCCGTTCCGCGCGGCAACGCAAAGTTCTGCGAGTACGACGCAAACAACTGCACGTTGTCGGCTACGTCATAAACAGCACCCAGCATCGGCAGGAACGTATCTTCAAACGTGTCGCCGACGGTCTGCGGGCCCCAGCCAGCCACGCCCACGCCACCCACGACCCGATAGTAGTCGTTGAAATCGCGATACCCAGAGAGCTGATAGTCGATCGACAGCGCCTTCACACCGACTTCGACATTCAACTTGTCGTCGAGCAGGCTGATCTTGTCCTTGATGAACACCTGCACGGTGTCGCGCGTCGATTCATAGGCGCGCCGGTAATACGCGACTTCGTCATAGAGCACGCGGCCGGTCTGGATGCCGCCCTGATGGTTCAGGCGATACTGGGTGCGCGAATAGTCGTCCGTCTCAACCCACACTCCGCCTTCAATCGTATGGTTGGCGACCTCCCACGACGCTTTCGCAACAACGCCGTTCCGCACGCCGCCAACGCCTGACAGGCCGTACTGCACGCCACGCGGCGCGTTCACATCCAGTCCCGCTTCCGCCTGGCGCACATAGATGCCTCGCGAGTTTGCATATCCATCCGGCGAGACGCCGTAGCCATCCTTGTCTTCGTGATAGCCCGTAATCGTCAGATTGATGTCATCGCCGATCGCCGTCTCGAACGTTGCGCCATAGAGCGCGTCATTCCGGATGTTCACCCGATCCTCGAACCAGTCCGTGAAGCCGGCATTGGTCAGGCCGGTCTGCCCCGGATAATCTGTCAGCGGACCATAAGCGAGGTTCGGGAGGAAAACCGCATAGCCGCGCTCCCGACCTGTCTTGCCGTTGTTGTCGGGAGTGGTCGAATTATAAACCGCCTTGGTGAAGCTCGGCGAGTCGTAGTCGAAGAAGTCGTTGGACACATATTTCAGCGTCAGCGACGTATCGAGCCCGAGTTCAATCTTCGCCTTCGCTTCCCAATGCTCGCGATCGATGTAGCCGCCGCCGCGCCACAGATCGCTGTCGGTCTTCGAGCGTGCAATGTAAGCCGAGACTGGCCCAAGCTTTCCGGTCTGCAGCTTCACGAAGCTCCGGTTGAGATTGTCGTCGCCCCACGCATGCGAGATCGTTCCGCCAAACTCATCGTCCGGATCAATCGAGTGGTATTCCACGATCGGCCCCAACGAAGCATAGCTCGGCTGCCCCACATCGCCAGCGCCCGGCGAAGCCACCACAGACCCCAGATTCTCGTTATCAACATACCGGAAGATCGGGCTGCCGCCGAAAGCGTCAGACCGCCCCATCGGAATGCCATCCAGCACAAAGCCGATCTGCTGCAGGTTGAAAGCGCGAACCGTAACCGAGTTGCCGAACTCATAGAGCCCCAGCGCTCCATCGGTCTGCACGTTGAACCCCGGCAACGTCTCCAGCATCTTCAATCCGGAGATACCCGCCGGCGCCGAGAGCAGCGCATCGCGCGTCACGGCAACCGTGTTGCTGGCCTCATCCTGGCCAATCGCTTCGGCTGCGACGCTCAGGCGCCTGCCATGAACCACAACGACATCAGTAGGCTGGTCTGCCGACGGCGCGGGCGTCTGCTCCTGCGCATACGCCGAGGTGATCGCTATCGCCGATCCAAACCCCAGCAAGAAAGTCCTGAGAGCAGTTTTACGCATCGTGGTACCCCTTTGTGATGTCCGTAGTCCGGCGCATCGCCATTCGGCGGGAGCGACCGGGCACGTCTCAAGCGACAAGAGGTCAGGGCGTCAAAGTTTCATCCCGCTGCCGCAAGGCAGCGCATAATCGCGCGCACGACGCCCGGAAAACCGGCGTCGCCTCCGCGACAATCCACCACGATCACCCACGTCCGCCTGTCACCGGGCCAACAATAGGTTGATCGCTTTTGCGGCGAACCAATCAAAACTGCTTTGCTTGTGACGGCGCCGACTATTCGCCCGGGCGCTGTCCCGCCGTGGCGTCGTCAATCGCGAAGCGCCAAAGCCCGTCGCTTCCGCGCGTCAGCACTTCCATCGAAACGCCGTCGGAGTTGATCCAGCCCTCCGGCTCCAGCATCTCCCACTTCAGGCTGCACAGCGCGGCGCTGCCCGCTGCATGCACCATCGCGTACTTGCCACGCAGCTTGAACGGCGACGCCAGGAAAGTCGCCAGCGCCCCTGCAATCTGCTCGTGACCGACAGCCTTCTGCACGCCATCGAACGTGAAAACCGCGTCCGGCTCATAAAGCGCCAGCATGCCCGCCGCATCGCGCGCATTGAACCGCTCGATGAAGGTCTCCGCCATCAACTCCGGCGACGCCACGCCCATGATCCGCTCCCCTGGAAAGACGCGGCATCATCACGATGAAAGGTGGAAGATCAAGCCGGTCTCAGGTCCGGCTTCCGCCGCCGGAATCGTCGATGATGAAGCGCCACAGACCATCATCCCCGCGCCGCTGAACCTCCGTCGATACGCCCGTCGCCACGGTCGCGCCCTGGGCGTCGAACAACTCCCATTTGAACCGGGTCAGCGCCGTATCGCCGACGACATAGACATTCACGTTCTTGCCCTTGAACTTCAGGCCAGCGAGCATGAACCCCGCAATCGCGCCCTCTATCTGCTGCCGACCGACCGCCTTCTCCAGCCCATCATAGGTAAAGACTGCGTCTTCCGCATAAAGTTGGGCAAATCCCCCCGCATCGCCCGAATTGAACTTCTCGATGAACGCGTCGGCCGTGCGTTCAGGTGAAGGCGAACCCATGCAGAATCTCCAGCTATCGCCAGCGAAGCTAAGCTTCGCTGGCGCAGCCGTCGAGTTAAGTACGCGCTAGTTTACGACGCAGCGAACTTCATCACTTTGATCGCGTCGAAGTTCTGCACGCCCCCGCCCACGCGCTTGGTCGTGTAAAACAGCACGTACGGCTTCAGGGAATACGGATCGCGCAGCACGCGGGCGCCCTGCCGGTCGACGATCAGATAACCACGCCGGAAATCGCCGAAGGCGATCGCGAAAGCATTCGCCGCAATATCCGGCATGTCCTCGATCTCGGTCACCGGATAGCCCAGCAGGCTCGCCGACTCGCCAGCCGCACCCGGACGCCACAGGTAATTACCGTCGCCATCCTTCAGCTTGCGCACCGCCGACACAGTTCTGCGGTTCATGACAAAGCGCGCATTCGGCCTGAACTGGCTCTTCAGCGCATAGACCAGGTCGATCAGCTTGTCCGCCGGATTGCTCGCCGCAAACGCGCCCGCGCCGCCCGAAAGGACGAAGCCCATCTTGTCCCACGCATGGCTCGCATCCGCGATCATGTCATAGCTCAGGAAGCCTTTCGGCTTGTTGGAGCCATCGCCCGTCACGAACGCCGCGCTTTCCTGCGCCGAGAAGCTGGCCTCCACCTCGTCGGCGAGCCACTCATCGACATCCGCATAGGCGTCATCCAGCAGCGTCTGCGTCGCCGCCGGCATCGCATAAAGCTCCGCCGCCGGAAACTCGAGCAGGTCCAGCGTCGGCGCCGTCGTCTCCCCGCGCGAGCCCGTCTCCGCCGCCCAGGCCGACGTCGTCCCCAGGCTCACAGGCTTGCGGAACACCGTCGCCGAAGTCTGCCTCACCGAAGCAATCTGCCGCATCGGCGAAGACGCCATCAGCCGCTGCTCGATCAGGCGATCCAGCTCCGGCGGCGCCACATAGCCGCCCTGCGCCTCCGTGCCGACATTCACCGACTTCAGGTCCAGCCTCGAAATCCCGCTGTCATCGCCCCGGCGCATGTACGTGCTCCAGGCCGACTTGTGTTCGGGATCGCCCTTGCGCGGATCCTCGCCCATCGCCGGCCGCGCCTGCTCCAACGCCAGCCGCTCCAGCGCCGAACGTTGCCGGTCGAGCGACGTCTCGATCTTCTTCAGCTTCGCGTCCAGCAGCGGATCAGCCGCGCCGCGCTTCTCGATCTCCTCCATCCGCGCATCGTTCGCCGCCTTCAGCGCCTCGAAAGCCGCCATCATCTCGGCTGTCAGCACACGCACGTCCGCATTCGCGCCCGAAGGCGCGTTCATCTTCGTCTCGATTGTCATGGGTTTCCCTAAACTGGCTTCGCTCAAACAATCCCCGGCGCCGCGAAGCCCAGCGCCGATTCAAACCACCAACAAAAAGGGCGCAGCTTTCGCCGCGCCCTCTTGATAGTCCTGTCCCGCCCGAAAACTAGTTGAAGCCTTCGCCGCCTGTCTCGTCGCGCGGCAGAACGATGCCCGCCGTGATACCCGGACCCATACCCGGCACCTTGCCCTGGCTCTCGATCTCGCGCGCGCCGGCCAGAATGCCCGGCATGGCGTAGTTGCCCTCATGGCAAGCGTACTCGTACAGCGGCTCGCTTGAGTTCAGCGCCATCTCGCCTTTCCAGCTCTGGCTGTAGAGCGTCGGATCCTCCACTTCGAACGTGTAGAGAATCTGGTGCTCGTTCCAGCGCGAGAAGCGCTCCGTCAGCTTGCCGTCCTTGGTGATCGTCGCGCGCTGGTTGGGATGCACGTTGGTCGTCTCGACTACCAGCGTGTCGCCCTCATACCAGCCGACGGAATCCCCACCCCATTTCGGAACGGACCCGTGTTTCACATCGGCCTTGCTCGCCACGATCGGAATGATCCGCGCGTCATGGTTCATCTCGACCAGGATCATCACCTGACCCGGCGTTTGCACGAACTGCATGGTGTTGTTGTACATGCCGTTCTGCATCACCGGCCCATACGAGCCCGAAAAGCCCAGCACGCAACGCTCAGCCTGCGGCCGCACCTCCGGTCCATCGAAATTGGTAATCGAATACCCGCCCGCATTGCGCGCGCCCGGCTTGTACGGAATGCGCCCCGTCGCCGGCTCGACGATCCACGACGTGCGGATCTCGCCCTTCACAGTCGCCAGCTTGGAGCCGGGATCGATCCAGAACGAATTGTACCCCCGGTCCGGGTTCTTGTCCTCGAGCAGCTTCGTGTTGTTCGGGTCCTGCCCGTTCGTTGCCTGGTCCTGCTTCGACAGAACGATCAGAAGGTTGCGGTTCACCAGCCGCTCGGCTTCCTTCTCGCTCACCACCAGTGCTTTCGCATCACCCGGACGCTGCATGCCGGTCACCGACGTGTTGTTCCAGAAGCCCTGCAGGTCCGGCACGCCCCATTTGGTGTGCGGAACGGCATAGCCCGCTTCGGATTGTTGCGCGGAAGCGCCCGCCACCCCCATGAGGGCGCCGACACATAGAATGGTGGCGGTCAGCAGTTTCGTTTTCATGGCGTACCTCCTCATGTCGTCCCTCGCCGGTTCCGGTCGCCTGGACGATCTCTCGCGCCTACCTACGCTCGGTTTCCGTGCACGGAAAGCCTGCCCTTGGGTCAGCCCGTGCGCACATTTCTGGGAAGAACCTTACCGCTCCAATCCGCCCCCGCCGCCGCCGCCGCGAACCTCGCCTCCGGCAGCATGGGCGACGTCACCAGCGAAATCTCGCGCAGCTCGATCTCCCGCAGCTCCCGCCCCCGCACCACGCGCGGGGACCAGTCCCGCGCAATGAACCCGATCGACAACCCGCTCATCTCCCGCGCGCCGATCAGGTTTAGGGCCGCTGCTCCCGAAGTCGTATCATTTGTCACCAGCCCGCGCACGAACAGCCCGCGCCCATCCTCCCGCATCGTCGTCCACCGCCCCGCCGTCCGTCCGCCCACATGGCTCAACAGCATCCGCACCTCGCCGCCGCGCGCCAGCGTCCGCGTGAACGCGCCCGCCCGCACAACATCCCCGGCCAGGTCCTCAACACCGAACAGCGATGCATAGCCCTCGATTAAAAGGCTTTCGGTTTTCATCTCGACCTCGCAACTTGATTGTCTTGAAAATTGCGCAGCTCTACGGCATCGACCGATCCAGCCGCGTTTCAATCCGCGTCAGCTGCGCCGACACCAGCTCCAGCTTCACCTCGACTCGCGCCAGCCGCACTGCCATCTCGGCTTGCCCCGCATCGCGCGCCTCCACCTCTTTCAACCGTTCGCCAATTCCACCCGCCCACGCGAATACGCCTGCGGATTCAATCACGATCGCGAAAATCAGAGCCCATGTGATTTTTTTGTCGATCATCCGAAAATCCTCTGCTACATAGATGTCTCTTCCGGGCTGGGCGGCGCGTAGAGCGTGTTCGGGAGTTTCCATTTGAAACGGGCGGATGTCGTAAGCGTTGGTCGCCTCTTTTCCGGCGCAGCGCGATTTCGATGCGGCCCGGCGCGTCCCGGCTTCCACTGGGGTCCGCCGCAAGTCGCCCAACTCATGGTCGATCTCGAAACAGCCGCGCACGATTCAATTGATGAGGAAGACGTTCCCGAAGAACGCTTCTATCTCGGGGTCATAACGATCTGCCCGCAACAGCGCGGCATCGCCACGCTTCTCGATGGCCAGCAACGCCTCGCCGTCCTCTCCATGTTCCTCGCCTTCGCGCGCGATCGCATGCCCAACAATGGCGAGCGTAATCGCATCGACCGCATGTTGATGCGCCGCGCGTTCGGCCGCGCGCCAGAGCCGCGCCTGCGCCTCGCGCCTGAAGATCACGCCTGGTTCGCCCACTTCATCCTGCCGCCCGGCGCCACCCGCCGCCTCCCCAACACGGCCCCGCTGGGCTCGCCAAAGGAGCTGCTGCTCGCCGCGCGCTTCATGGAGCACGCCTTCGCCAGCTATTCGGTCGCTGATCTTCGCAACATCATCGACTTCCTGACGCATCACACCGCCGTCGTCCGCTCGCTTGCGGAAGAACGGCCGGTGTTTGCATCCGCCCTGCCGGCGCTTCCCGCGCCATCATCCAGCAGGATGTGGGACGACCTCGACCCTTCGCCTTCGTCGTCACGCTACCGCGTCGCCGCGGAATAAACCCTCAATTCATCGACCCCTAAGACGTGCCCACTCTGGTGAGCTACCAAAAGGAGTCCGCCTACATGGCGCAGCGCATTTTCCTCGCCGTCGTCTTCATCGGCTTGATGAGCCTGTCCGTATTAGCCTGACGCCCCGCAATCGCGAATCTCCCCGCTTACGGGGAAGTAGATCGTGGCAAAGCTGCGAGATGTTGGGGGCCCGTCACACGCACCAGCAGCGCACCTAGCCTTCTATCGCCTGCGCGTTATGAAGAACATGAGCAGGACACACCAAAGTCAGACCAGATGCGGCGCAAGCTTACAGACTTAGCCATTGTATTTTTGTGCTCCGCATTACTTGTCGGCGCACTCAGCTTCTTCAACGACGTACCGTTGGCGAACGCCGTGATCTACCTGTTGCCGTTGTACGCGGTGTTGTTTGTAATGTGGATGTTCAAACGCTTGGCGAAGCGGTTTGGATCAAAGAACTAGTCGTGAAAAATTTGAGCTTCCCGACACCCATCGCTAAACCCCCGCCATCTGCCGCTTCTCCTCCACCGTGAGGAAACTCGCCGAGTCGATCCGCTGCCATTGCAGCGCCCGCTCGTCCTGAAACGCCGGCACGCCCTCCAGGTCTGCTGTGATCCCGCCGCCGACGCGCTCGCCCAGCCAGCCCGAAATCGCCCGCGCCGCCTTGTTGACCAGCGGCAGGATGGTCAGCCGCCAGAACGCCGAATTGGCCTCGCGATAATTCGCATAGGTCGCGTCCCCCGGTATCCCCAGCAGCATCGGCGGCACGCCGAACGCCAGCGCGATCTCGCGCGCCGCCACATTGCGCTGCTCCACGAAATCCATGTCCGCCGGCGAGAGACTCATCGGCCGCCAGTCGAGCCCGCCCTCCAGCAACATCGGCCGCCCCGCATTCGACGACCCTGTAAAACTGCGATCCAGGTCGTTTCGCAACTCTCCCCGCTGCTCATCGGTCAACGCCTCGGCGCCCGAATATACCAGCGCACCGGAAGGCCGCGCCGCATTGTCGATCAGCGACTTCGTCCACGCGCCGCCCGCGTTGTGAATGTCGATCGCCCGCGCCGCCGCCTCCAGCGGAGACTGCCCCTCATAATCATTCGCCGGATGAAACAGCCGCACATGCAGCACCGGCATGAAGCCATCCGCCTCGCGCACGATCCTCCGCACGTCCCCGCCCACGCGATGCTCCCACGCAACGGCGCGTCCACGCGGTCCGTTGAGCGCCTTCATCCGGTCCGGGCGCAGCACGAACAGTTCGCGGACTTCGTCATCCATAGCCACCGCTTCAAGATACGCATCGCCTGTCACCGCGACATGGCCATAGAACGTCTCCATCAGGTCCGGCCCCGCCTGCTCGCCATTCGGCCGCATCATGAGGCGCGCCAGCGCATCGTCCGCATCCACCGCACGGAACCCGACGCTGCCCGCCGCCTCCGCAATCATCCGCACGCACCGATACGCCACCGGATTGCGCTCGAACCCCTCGCGCACCAGCTGCCCCATCCCCGACCACTGCGCCGCGCGCAGGTCCGAGATCGCCGTCAGCGGCGCGGCCGACTTCGCTTCGCGCTTCCCAAAAAATCTCATCATCGTCTCCGGTCTGGTGCTGACCGAAGCCCCTCGCATCGGGACACGCACATGCGCATCGCGATCAGCGAGGGTGGGCCACAGCACTGCTGCAATTGAACGGATCGACAAGCGCGTCGTGCGAGAGCGCCGCTCGGGCATTCTCTTCGAGATCTGTGGCCCCGCGCCCCGCGCTGACCCACTTGTCGACCATGAGCTATAATACCCCGGCCCGGACCCCGGTGGAATCTGGAGGGCGCTATCCCCCATCTTTGGTTAGCAACGTCCTGTTTTCACATGCGAACTTTTTCGGCCGTCCTACGAATTCGATACACCTCTATCCCCCATTCTCGTGCTCACGCCGCACGCTGCGGCTGCAAGATGAGCCCCTGCCATGCCGATCGATGCACCCCTGTCCGTCCGCGCCGCCGACGAAAGCCGCCGCACCTCCGCCCGTGAAGCCGCGCACCAGTATCTGACCACGCGCGCCGAAGCCCGCCGCGATCAGCGCGTGGAGGAAGCAAAGGCTTCCGCCGCAGCTCGCCCCACGGTGTCCGAACGCGCCGTCGAAATCCCGCCACGCCCACGGCCCGCGGCCGGCGGCCTCGTCGTGGATGTGCTCGCGTAGGCGACGCGCGATCGTTACCCGCGCGCTAACCACACGCCATCAATCCGGCGCCGCCCGCGCACGCGGCTTTCACGCGCATCTGCCAACCTGATCCAGTCGCCAGAAGTGCGACCGCAACAGGGCTGACTCCCATGTCGTTCGATCTCCAGGGCGTTCGCGACGCAACCGTCGTCAACCTCGCAACCCGGCGCGAGCACGCGATCTATCTCGCCGCGCAACGCTCCGACAGGCGCATCCAGAAAGCGCGCAACGTCGCCGACCTTCTCGAACGCGGCCATCGCGCCCGCCTCGGCCATCACACCGCGCTCGTCCTCGATGTGAAGGCCTGACGGCCGCTTCCTGAATCGAATCGGGCTGCGCGTTAACGAATATGCCCTGCAAAACAGGCCCAAACCCTCTTCATCGTTTACGCGCGATTCACCGCACCGGCAGATACTGCCCAGTGTAGGAGTGTAGTCATGAGCGCCGACGCGACAGCCGCGATCGGACCCGTCTCGGTCCGGTACGCCGCACAGATCAGGGAGCTTCTTTTCGCGCAAGCCATGCAACGCATGGCCGCCGATCAAGAAGCCGCGCGCGCCTCCGCCGAAGCCGAACGCGCTGCCCGCGCCGAACCGGCTCCGAAAGCCAAAGACGTCGAGCCCGTCAACGCAAAGGTAGATGCTCCCGCCCCGGCCCAACGCGCCGAAGCCGTGAAGCCCGCCGACGCGAAAGCCGAAACCACTCGCGGCCAATACGTCGACGTCCAGGCCTGAGCCTGCACGCATGAAGCTCGCAGCAGCTCTTGTACTGCTCGGCCTGCTTTCATCCTGCACCGACCCGTCCGCCAATTGCCGCCCCGTCGAACCCGCGCGCGTGATGCTCGCCGGCAAGACCTACACGCTCGCGAAATCCCTCGGCGGCCGTATCGTTGATAACGATGGAGACACCAAGGTCAGCGTGAGAAACATTGGCAGGGGTCAGGACCGCCGCACCACCTACTGCTTCGAAGGACCATCGGACACGCCCGAAGTCAGCACCCTCGTCTTCGACGGCCCTGACGCCGCCAGCGTGAACAACCGCTTCGTTGCGCTCAATCCGCTTTCGCAGATCGCCCTCCGCAGCGGCCGCAACATGCACGTTCATGACGAGCCCGGCATCCCCGGCCCACTCCCCGGCATGATGCGATACAATCGCAAGACCTTCTACGATCTAGACGCGCCGAGCATCCCCGGATGGAACGGCCGCGTATGGGGGCACTGCTCGGGCCCAAGCGACGTCAACAGCAAATCGCGATGCCGCATTCAGGCCATGCTCACCTCAGATAGCTTCCTCGCCTTCGACATCTACGGCGAAGACATCCAGTCCGAACGCTGGGCCGAATTCTTCACCGTCGCCCGAGACATGTTCGCATCACTGGAAAGCTGATCGCGAACCGGATACCAATCCGGCATGTCGCTGCCGCCCCGCAATCCTTCAGCAGCCTACACCCGCTTCAAGCAGTCGATGGTTCTCGACTACGACAGGTGGAAGGAAGGCACGCCCTACGACATCGCCGCGCTTGAAGAGATCACGCCCGAGGAACGCGACCTCGTCACGGACGAGATCTGCGAACAGTCCTCCCTCGACTGGCGCGACGTCGAAGCCCTCCGCGCACTCGGCAACGACAAGGCGATCCAGCGCATCGGCAAGGCCGCGGAAAAGCAGACCGACGGCGCCGGCATCGAAGCCTTCATGGACGACATCGCCGCACAAGGCTGGACCGAAGCCATCGAAGCCCGCTTCATCGACAAGCTCGAACGCGCCGCCAGCATGACCGGCGCCCTGGACCGCCTCTACGAAATCGCCGAACAGCACAAAACGCCCGCCGTCATGAAACAGCTGATGCGCAACGCACGCATCTCGGGCGACCCCACCGTCCGTTATTCGATGGGCGGTTTCCTTCTCGAACTCACCGGCCACACCGACACGCGCTACACGTTCGACCCGAACATCCGCCCCCACCTGCTCGACCTGAACAGCGACGACTACAAGACCTACAAGGCCGCCGTCGCCTGGCTCGAAGCAAAGGTCGCTAACCCAAAGCAAGCCTAGCATCGTCCGGCGCCACACTTGTCCCGACGCCGCAAATGGTGTTCGCTCCCCGCGTCGCTGTGACAGGCGCAGGGGGCACTAAAATGAAAATCAGGATCGCAGCTGCGGCTGTCTGCGCGGCCATCGGCATAGCCGCCGCTGGTATCGCCATCGCCCAGGCAGCATGGCCCCAGGTCACCGCGGCCGACCTTCAGGCCTGCCGCCCCGCCATCGCCCAGTTCCACAAGATCCAGAAAGAATGGCTTGCCAAGGAAGTCGCGACCTACTGCACAACCGGCGGCGCAGACTACCGTAAGGATATCTGCGATCATCGCCGCAACTGGTTGAGCTTGTCCAAAGGGCTGGAAGACGTCGCCTGGTACGCCGAGAGCAATGAGCACTGCGAGGACGGCGAGTATCCCTGCTTCGGCCCCGCCATCGTCAACGACGAAAGATCCGGGGCCGACTACATCATCAAGATGGCCGGCAGGCAGCCCGCCGCCAACGCCAGCACGGATTTGTGGGCCTCCGCCGATGTGGCCGATAATTGCGCCGCAGGTCTGTGGGTAAAGAAATACAACGCTGCCGGCGGCGCGCGTGGCGGCGGCAACTCCGGCGCTCAACCCGTCCAGCCCGCAAGACCCGTGGCCACCGCCCCCGTCAAGGCCAGCGACCCCACCTTCCAGTCCAACCTCAAGACCTTCGGCGACCAGCAACTGCTCGCCCTCGTCGACGAGCTGCTCTCAACCGGCAACATCGATGTCGCCAAGCTGGCGCGCAACGCCCTGCTCCAGCGCTTCCCGGATTCGCCGCTCACGATCACCGTCGCCCAGCGCCTCGCCGACGCCATCAAGACCGCGCCCGCCGCCACACCCCCGCCACCCCCTCCGCTGGCCGTACAGAGTGTAACCAGCCAGCGCGTCTTCCTGAACAACGAAACCGCCGTCGTTCAGGCCTTCGCGAAGGTCGGCTTCACCATTGCGCAAAGCCCCGACAACCCGAGAGAGCTCCGCCACGACAAGAACTACTTCACCGTCTGGATCGCCGACTGCGACACGGCCCCCTGCAAGGCGTTGCAGATACGCGGGCAGTACCTGCCCACGCCCATGCCCTCGAAAGCGCGTCTCGATGAATGGAACGCAGGCAAGCTCTATGGTCGCGGCTATCTGAGCGGCGGCTTCGTCACCTTCGACATGATCATCCCGATCCCCTCAAAAGGCATCGACCTTGATGACCTGAAGGAGTCGATCGATCGGTTCGTGACGCAAAGCGATTACTTCTACACCGCAGTTACGAAGCCGTGACGCACCTCACTGCCCCTTGAACATCTCCGCGAACTCCGGAACGGCGCGCGCCATCTCCAGGTCCTTCGCCTGCGAGCGCAACGCGGCCGGCCGTGTTGTGGTGCGCTCGAGGTAAGCCACAAACGCCGGGCGCTCCGGCAGCCATTTCTGCTGCATCACATAGCCCATGCTTCCCGCCACCTGCACATCGGCAGCCGTGAAGCGATCACCCGCGATGAACTCGCTCTGCGACAGACGACGCTCCAGGTTCGACACCAGATCGTCGTAAGACCCGAACGAGACGCCGCTCGGCTGGTACTCGACCTTGAGCGTATGCAGCGCCACAGCCGGATCGAACACCGAGTCCGCATAAACCAGCCAGGTCAGGTAAGCCGCGCGATCCTTGTCGCCGATCTTGGGCGCCAGCCCCGCCTGCGGAAATGCGTCAGCCAGATAGATCGAGATCGCCGCCCGCTCGGTGATGATCACGCCGTCATGCGAGATCGCCGGAACCTTCTTGTTCGGCTGGATCGCGCGATAGCTCTCCGGCACGCCCGCGCGGATATCGACCTGCTCGATCTCGTAAGGAACGCCAAGCTCCTCCATGAGCCACAGCACGTTCGACGAGCGCGACCACGGGGCGTGATAGAATTTCAGCATCTGTTTTTCTCCTGATGGCGAGATAACGCCGGCACAGGAGAGACGTATCCCGCCCCTGCTGACAGCCAAGTGTCAGCAGGGTGGCGGCAGGCCGAAAAATCAGCCCATACGCTTCATGGCGCAGATCTTGTTGCCGTCCGGGTCACGCAGGTAAGCGAGATAAAGCTCCATCGTCGCGCCCTTGCGGATGCCCGGCGGATTCTCGATCGCCGTGCCGCCATTCGCGATGCCGGCCTCGTGCCAGGCGTGCGCCTGCTCCGGCGTATCGACGGCAAACCCGATCGTTGCGCCGTTGGAGATCGTGGCCGGCTGACCATTGATAGGCGCCGTAACGCCAAACACCCCGGTCTTCGTCCGGTAGAACATCCGGTGCCCATCGACCACCGCCGGCTTGATGCCGATCGCGCCGAGCACCGCATCGTAGAACTTCTTCGATTTCTCGAGATCGTTCGTCCCAACCATCACATGCGAAAACATTCGTCTCTCCCCGTTTCTTGTGGCGAAAGATGTGCGCGAAGTTCAGGCAACTGACAACTCTCGTCATAACACGCCCACCCAACCATCCCGCACAGGATAGTGAGGCAACCCACCGCCGCCTTGCCTCCACCAGTGCGAAGCACTGGGGGAGGTGGATCGCGGCAAAGCCGCGAGACGGAGGGGGCTCACACCCACCGGCTGACGCGAGAATGAGGGATGGAGGGTCATCCAGTTCGTAGGACGGCGAAAATTCTTCCGCCCAACTCTCAAAGCACTAGCCGCGAAAGATGGGGGACAACGCCCTCCAGATTCAACCAGCCCCGGAACGAGGGTCATACTCCGACCCATGACCGAGCTGTTCCTCGTTCTCTTGCGCATCCTGTTCCCGCTCGACCCTGTCGCGCGGCTGCGCGAGATCACGCGCGAATACCTCAACTGGCTCGTCACCTGCCTCGAAGACCCGCAGAAGCTCAACGACTTCCTCACCAACCCGGAAGCCTGCGCCGGCGTCGAAGCCCATGTCATCGTCATCGAGCATGGCGTGCAGCTGCTCATCAACGAGCGCGCCAGACAGATTGCCGGTCTTCCCTTCATCTACACAGAGCGCCTGAAACTGGTCCTGCTCCACCGCGCGAAACCGCCACGGAAGATCCTCGCGCGCCTCAGCCGCGCCGCAGCGCTTTTCGACAACCTCGAGCGTCTGGCTCAACGCCGTGCCAAACGCATGCAGCGCGAGCTGGCAAACACCCCCCTCCGTCTTGCGCCTTTGGCGCAATCCGCCTTCCCCGCGCTTTGCGCGGTGGAGGCAAACCACCGCGCTCTTGCCGCCCTCAGTGCGCAGCACTGGGGGAGGTGGATCGGCGCGTCTTCGCGCCGAGACGGAGGGGGCCTCTTCGCGCAACCGCGCGGGCCTCCGCTCACATCACAAGCCAAAAGAAAACGCCCGCGCCTTGCTGCACCAACAGCGAGGTCGCGGGCGTTTGTTCAACTCACGTCAAACAGCCGAATCTCAGTTCGGCTTCGTGTTCTTGTCGCCATCAACTGCATCAGCGATCGAATCCGCATCATTCTTCCGGTCGATGCCCAGCGTGTTGTCCACCGCCTCGCCCGCTTTCTCCAGCGCGCCGTCGCCCGGATTGGCCTTGCCGTCTCCGATCTTCTCGATCGCCGTATCCATGTCCTCGCCGGCCTTCTCGCAAGCCGCGAGCCCCGCCACGCCAAGAACCGCGCACGCAATAACCATTGCCTTCATCATCAGACGTCTCCCTTTGTCAGCGCTTCCGCGCCAGTCCTGGAGCCATCAACGCGCAACCCTGTCATTCCGTTGCACGGGCCGCCGTTGCACGAACCAAACAGACGCCATCTTGCCAAACCGCCATCCAGCCTCTCGAATGCCCGAAAGGCAGGGACACCTTCATGACCACCGAGATCGCCGCCGAAGCCGCGCGCCAGCCAGCGGACAATCGCCCGCCCCTCTCCGTCCGCATGGGCTGGGGCTCCGCCATCTTCCAGGCCGTCCTCGTCATCCTCGGCGTGGTGCTCGGCTTCGCGGTCACCGAATGGCAGGCCAATGCGCGCGAGCAGGATGAAGCCCAGCACGCCCTCTCCGGCATCATCGAGGAAATCGGCGCCAACCGCACAGCCGTGGTGGAGGCCCGCGCCTATCACGAAGAAAAGCTCGTCGCGATGACAGCCGCGCAGAAAGCCGGCACCAAACTCGACTTCCGCCTGTTCGATCGCGGCTTCGTCGCGCCCGCTCAGGTCTCCTCCGCTGCATGGACTTCCGCCAGCGAAGTCGGCGCGCTCTCGCACTTGCCCTTCGATCAGGTCCTCTCGCTCAGCAAGGTGTACGCCCAGCAAGCCGCCTATCAGCAGCAGCAGGCCACCGTCTCCAGCGTCATCTACACCGAGATTTTCGCGGGCGGCACGGAAGGCATGCTCGATCACGCCGCCGGCCTTCGCGCAATAATCTCGACATTCCAGTACCGCGAACAGCAGCTCGAAGCCGCCTACGCATCGGCTATTGGACTATACACGGCCACCATGCCCTGATGCCGGTTGACGCAACGGGCGGCCAGCGGCCACTCTCCGCCGGAATCGCACCCTCCCTGTCGGGGGCGCCGAGGGATATGCCATGCTCTGGATCACGATTTTAAAGGCCATCGGAACGCTCGCGGTCGTCGTGATCATTTCCGAAGTCCAGAAACGCTCCAACGTGCTCGGCGCCGCAATCGCCGCCCTGCCGCTGATGACGATGCTGGTGGTCTTCAATCTCGCGACCGATCCGAAGGCCGGCCCCGCTCAGGCGAACCTCTTTGCGAACACCACCTTCATGCTGTTCTGGCCCGGCCTCACCTTCTTTATCCTGCTGCCCGTGCTGCAGAAATTCGGCGTGCCGTTCTGGTGGTCCTTCGGCCTCGGCGTCGTCCTCACCTTCGCCGTTACGCTCGGCGCCATCGCGGCGCTGCGCCACTTCGGCGTGAAGATCGACTGATGGGCGGCTTCGAAAAGAACATGAGACTTGCGATCCTCATCGCGCTTGCCAGCGTGGTGGTGATCGCGCCTCTCATCGGCGTTTTTGCGTTCTCGCCCTTCATGTTCGTCTGGGGCGTCCAGCCCTACCAGCTCGCCGTCGCCCTCAGCGTGATGATCGCCGAGGCTTTCGGTCTTGCAGCACTCCTCATTCTGGTGCGCCGCTCGAAAAAATAGCTAGAGCAGGTTGAACAGGTAGAGGATCAGGATGATCGGCAACGGAATGCCGAGAAGCCAGAGTGCAATGCCTTTCATGACTTTCTCTCCTAAACCTTGTCCGCCATCGTGACCGGGCGCGGCAGCCGCTCACGCTCGTGCCAATCAGGGTGATCTGATCCCAGCTTGCCGCCCGCAATCGCTCCCACGGCGCCCAGCACCATCATCGCGAAAGCCCACCACGCCGTCAGCGCCGTTGCATCCTGCACCGCATCCACCTCCGCAGGCGTCAGCGTTGCAGCAGCTCCAGTCGCCTCGCCCGTCGCTGCCTGAGCCGCATTCACTGCACGGCTCGCTGTTTCCTCGATCGTCATGCCATCGGCGCCGGCCAGAATTCCGCTCACGCCAAACCCGAGCACACCCGCCGCCAGCGTGAACGCCAGCGCCCAAACGATCAGTCCTTGCAGCATGCCCGAATGATGGTCCGGCCACCGCGCGCCCCGCACGGCGACAAACGCGCCGACCTGCAGCGCGACAAGATTGGAGAAGATCAACCAGAGCCCGCCGCCAATCGTCCAGGCCGGCGCCTGCTCGCTCGTTCCCTGCCATGGGTTCATCGCCGTCGCGCCGATCGCAACGCCCAGCACCAGCAGGGCAAAGCCGATCGCCACCGCCACGACGGTCCCTGCAATCGCCGCGCCCCAGTCGATCAACGGATGCGAATACGGATGCGGCGCAGGCCGCACAACGAGAGGTTCAAGCGCCATTGCGTTCTCCCACGCAGGACAAGTCTCGCCCCTAAACGCCTCACCCCTCGGTTTGTTGCTCTCCCATTGCCCAAAGCACGACGGGAAACACGGGCCGACACCTCGCCCCAACGGCACACTTGCTCATGCCACCCGCCAGCGTAAGCTCCGCCCACGGGAGAAATCGACATGGCGGACACGGCGACCAAAACCTACGAAGACATCCTCTATCGCGTCGAAGACGGCGTAGCTGTCGTCATGCTTAACCGCCCCGAAAAGCTCAATGCATGGCGCGGCGAGATGGATCGTGATGTCCGCGCGGCCATGCGCGAAGCGGCTGACGATCCCGAGGTGAAAATCATCATTCTCACCGGCGCCGGCAAGGGCTTCTGCGCCGGGGCCGACATGAACACGCTGCAGACCATCCAGTCCGGCGACGCCCCCACCTCGCGCTCGGTGGTCAACTCGCATGAGCCGTGGGACAAGACGGCCAACGAGAACTTCCAGAAGCAATACTCTTGGCTCCCCGCCGTCCAGAAACCGATCATCGCCGCCATCAATGGCGCAGCCGCCGGTCTCGGCCTCATCATCTCGCTCTATTGCGACATCCGCTTTGCCAGCGACACGGCGAAGTTCACCACCGCCTTTTCGCGTCGCGGCCTCGTCGCCGAGCACGGCATCTCCTGGCTGCTCCCTCGCCTCATCGGCTTCGCCAACGCAGCTGACCTTCTTTATTCCGCCCGCGTCATCAACGCCCCGGAAGCCAAGAGCATGGGCCTCGTCAGCCGCGTGATCCCGGCCGTCGAATTCGAGCGCGAAGTCATGGCCTACGCCAAAATGCTCGCCACTGAAGTCAGCCCCCGCTCGCTACGCGAAATGAAACGCGAAATCTGGAACGCCCAATTCCAGTCCCTCGGCCAGGCCATCGATGCCGCCAATGCCGACATGGGCCCCAGCTTCAAGTCGGAAGACTTCAAGGAAGGCATCGCCCACTTCATGGAAAAGCGCGCCCCGAAATTCACGGGCCGCTGATCTGCGATTTCCGCTCATCCCGGCGAAAGCCGGACCTAGAGACTGTGGCGCCATTGCCGCGCCCCCGCGCTAACGCCTTGCCTGCGGAACCTCCCCCCGCCCAGTGCGTCTATTCAGACGCGCAGCGCAGGGACCCCGCATGAGCAAGGACTTCACCGGCAAGCACATCCTCATCGTGGAGGACGAATTCTTCGTCGGCTCCGACCTCGAACAAATCCTGGTGGATGCGGGCGCGGAAGCCGTGCTGGTCAACACCGCGGCGGCGGCCTCCGCCAGGCTTGCCGAGGCAAAATTCGACGCCGCCATCCTCGACATCCACCTGCAGGATGAAAGCACCTACCCACTCGCCGACACCCTCCGCCGCAAGTCGATCCCCTTCCTCTTCCTGAGCGGCTATCTCACCATCCGCGAGGGCTACACAGACATCCCCTTCGTCGACAAACCCTTCACAACCGAAACCGTAACCAACGCCCTGAAATCCCTGCTGGCCCAGCCGACGCGGTAAAACCCGCTTCCGCATTCTTTCCAGCGCCCCGGCCCCGCCCGGCGCCAGCCCATTCCACTCCCGTTCATAATCGCTCATATAGTGGTCAGGTTCGGGAGGACTGATCCATGAGCGCTGCACGCTCCATTACATCTGCCACGCGCCGGCCCCGGCGCTTCGCCATGCTGCTGGCCGCCGTGTCAGCTGCCGCACTTCTCGGCGCCTGCGAGACCGGGCCGACGCCCGAAGAAATCGCGCAGATGGAATGGCAGACCGCCGCCCGCGTCGACACGCCCCCCGCCTATGAGGCGTACCTGCGCATGTACCCCGGCGGCGAATACAATGTCGTCGCCCGCCAGCGCATCGAAGAATTGAAGATCGTCGAGAGCGACGCCTATCGCGCCGCCAAACGCATCGACACTGAAGATGGCTATGTCGGCTACCTCGCCCGCTATCCGTGGGGCGCGAACGCTGCCGAGGCCGATGCCCGCCGCGCCGTTCTCGCCGCGCCCCGCCTCGCCGCCGAAGAAAACCGCGCCTGGCAGGAAGCCCGCAAGTCCGAGCACATCGAAATCTACGAAGCCTTCCTGAACGACTGGCCGCGCGGCGCCCACGCCGCCGAAGCCAGCTCCAAGCTCGACGCCCTCTGGCGCAGCGATCAGGGCGCCTTCGTTCGCGCCCGGCGTTCTGGCCGCCCTGCGGAGCTTCAGGCTTTCATCATCGCCTGGCCGCGCTCGAACTATGTCACCGATGCCCGGCGCGAGCTCGACCTGATCCGCGTCCGCGATGACGATGCCTGGCGCCGCGCCCTCGCGGACAACTCGGTCGCCAGCTACGATTTCTATCTCGCAAGCCAGCCCTATGGCGCCTGGCGCGCCGAAGCCTCGCGCTCGATGGAAGACATGCGCGAGCGCGATTATCAGGCCTGGCGCTACGCCGCCATGGTCGACCAGGTCTGGGCCTACGAGAACTATCGCTCCATGTATCCGTGGGGCGGCTGGTACGACACGGCCTTCTACCGCATCGACTGGATCCGCGGCGGCCGTTTCGACAACAACTGGAACACGGGCTGGAACCATGGCTGGGACCGTGGCTGGCGCTGGGGTGACGGCCGCGATCACGACCGCGACGACCACCATGACGGCGGCGGCAATGGCCGTGGCGATGACCGCAACACCTATCCCCCGCTGTTCAACGACAAGGACGGCAACAAGCCCAAGCCGCCGCCATCGGCGTCTCCGCCCCCTCCGCCATCCTCGAACCCGGCGCCCCCGCGCGGCGGGAACCGCTATAATCCGCCGTCTCCGCCTCCGCCGCCTCCGCCGCCACAGTCCTCGCCGCAGTCTTCTCCGGCGCCTGCGGCGTCGCCTCCGCCTCCTCCACCCCCGCCTCCGCCGCCCCCGCCGCGCTACAATCCCGATTCAAAGGGAAGAACACTGCCGGGGAGGGATCTGGAGTAGGTGTATGCTCCCTTTGATTCGTCCCACGATTTGTCTCCGGGGGACGTGACGGGAAGCGGGTTGCTGCTATTTCACTGTGAAGACCCGGCTGCGCGCCCTACCTCCCCCTTGGGGCAGGCCGCAACCGGAAGCGCTTCTGAAGTGGCAGAGGCCTCGAACAAGGCTGGCGGGATCACACGATGACGACCGAGACTCCCGATCTGCCGCCCGGCCGCGCCGGCCTGCCGCCAGGCGTCACGCTTTCGTCCCACGACGACGCCCCGCCCCCGAGCTTCCTCCGCCGCTGGGGGCCGCCCGCACTGAAAGTCGTCGGCACGCTCGCCGCCATGGGCCTCGTCACCTTCGGCCTGCTCTGGAACACGCTGTTCGCCCAGATGCCGTCCCTGCCCAGCCGCGAAGCGCTGTGGACGCTCAACCGCGAACCCGCCGTCGAATTCATCGACGCCAAGGGCGAAACCATCTCCGTCCGCGGCCCGCGCTATGGCCGCGCCGTCAAGGCCAGCGAACTGCCCAAGCACGTCGTCGAGGCCTTCATCGGCGCCGAAGACCGCCGCTTCCGCGAACACACCGGCGTCGACATGTGGGCGATCGTGCGCGCTTTCCTCGCCAACGCCCGCGCCGGCCACACGGTCGAAGGCGCCTCGACCATCACGCAGCAGCTCGTCAAGAACCTGTTCCTCACGCCGGACCAGACGCTCAAGCGGAAGGCGCAGGAAGCCCGCCTCGCCGGCGACCTCGAACGCCTGCTGACCAAGGACGAGATCCTCGATCTCTATCTCAACCGCATCTATCTCGGCGCCGGCGCCTACGGCCTCGACGCTGCCGCGCGCACATATTTCGGCAAACAGCCGGCGGATCTCACCCTCGCTGAATCCGCCATGCTCGCCTCCTTCCCGAAAGCGCCGACGCGCTTCGCCAACCAGGTCCAGACCAGCAAGGCCAAGGAACGCCAGCACTACGTCCTCACGCAGATGGTCGAAGCCGGCTTCATCTCGCAGACGCAGGCAGACGAGGCGAAGAACCAGGAACTCATCTTCGCGAAAGACACCCCAGACACCTTCACCGGCCACGCGCTCGATTATGCAGTCGAACGCGTCCGCGAAGTCCTGCCCAATCCGCCCGCCGATCTTGTCATCAAGCTCTCGCTCGATCTCACCCTGCAGAAAGCCGCGCAGGACGCTGTCGAGCATGGCCTTTCCACAATGGGCCGGGATCGCCGCGCGTCCGAAGGCGCCGCGCTGCTGATCGACGTCAACGGCGCCATCCGCGCCATGGTTGGCGGCCGCGACTATCTGAAATCGAAGTTCAACCGCGCCACGCAGGCCAGTCGCCAGCCCGGCTCATCGTTCAAGATGTTCGTCTATGCCGCCGCCCTTGAAGACGGCATGACACCCGGCACCGTCCGCTTCGACATGCCGATCACCATCAACAACTGGCGCCCCCGCAACTATGGCGGCGAATATCGCGGCCCCGTCACGCTGTCCGAAGCGCTTGCTGAATCGCTCAACACCGTCGCAGCCCAGATCGGCAACGAGATCGGCGTCGACAAGGTCACGGCCCTTGCCCACGAATTCGGCGTGAAGTCGCAGCTGCACAACTATCCGTCGATCACGCTCGGCTCCGACGAGGTCACCCTGATGGACATGACCACCGGCTTCGGCGTGCTCGCCAAGGGCGGCCTGCAGATGAACCCCTATATCATCGAGGAAATCCGCAACTCGAAGGGCGACCTGCTCTATTCCAACCCCGTCACCAACGCGCCGCGCATCTATCCGGAAAACCTCGCCGCCGACATGAACTCGATGCTCACCCGCGTCGTCGTCGCCGGCACGGGCGGCGCGGCCCGCATCCCCGGCTGGGACGTCGCCGGCAAGACCGGCACCAGCCAGGATTGGCGCGACGCCTGGTTCCTAGGCTACACGACGAAATTCGTCGGCGGCGTCTGGGTCGGCAATGACGACGACAAGCCGATGGCGAAAATCACCGGCGGCGAAATGTCTGCCCGCATCTGGGGCGACATGATGAAGGTCGCCCTCAAGGACATCCCGCCCGAAAGCCTCCCCGGCGCCAAGCAACCGGAGGAATACCTCTCGAGCGAAGCCCAGGAACGCCTCAACTTCTACCGCCGCCTCGGCAGCGCCTTCAGCGCCGTCGAAGCCCGCGGCGGCCCGGGCTAAGCGGACTGGGTGGGAGCGGCCCGGGACTGTTCACCTGAAATCCGAGCGGCGATCCTGACGCCGACCCGCCTGAGCGGGGTTTCGATGAAACGGAAATTCAGATCGGCCAAGCCGAACGTCACAAGCAATGACGACGTCACGAAGGCGATCTGAAACAGCAACAATATCGAGCCGTCCACCGACAAAAAATGCGGCGTCAGGACGTCGCTCATCACAGTCAGAAGCGGCACGTGTATCACATACAGCGCGTATGACCGGCTGCCGGCCCACATCATGAACCCGTTCCAGAGCCTCGGCTGCAACAGTGCATCGCGATTGAACGACGCGAAAAGTACGCAGAGCGCCGAGGCTGCCGCCACGCATCCATGATAGATGGTTGTATTCCCGGGCAGCGCAGCAACCCACCACACCAACATCACAGAAGAGATCATTGCAGCGAAGAGCAGCCATCCGCTGATGCGACCAATCACGGCAGAGATCGCTCCATGCAACCTGCTGAAACTCCAGATCGCGATCAGAACACCCAACAGAAGAGCGCTCGCACGAGTCATCACCATGATCATCGAGAAGGGGCGCAGCAGGTCGATCGCAATGAGCGCTATCAGCGCGCACGCCAATACCGAGGTCCGTCGGCACAACAAAGCGATGATCGGCAGCAGTACGTAGAACTGCTCTTCAAGCGACAGCGTCCAAAAATGAAAGCTCGCCCCGTATTCATAGACGCCGAAGGAATCCGCCAGGCGAAAGTTCGCGAAATTCAACGCGCCAGCGACTGTGGCATCCACATTGACATCAAAACCCAGGCTGGGGCTCTTAAAGCGCCAGATGGCTGTTGCGGCGAGCACGATCGCCAACCACAGAAGCGCTGTCGGCCATAGACGGAAGACCCGCTTGGTCCAGATTGCCGCTATTTCTCGCCAAGGCGCTTTCTGCGAGCGGGCCAAGTCGATGCGCGGCAGGAGGCTCCGCCCGATAACATAGCCCGATATCGCGAAAAAAAAGGTCGACGCCCGCGCCCAGATTGAACGGTCCAAACAGCATACCCATTACAGCTGTCGTGCCCGGCATGGACGATGAAACGTGGTGGGCAATCACTCCCAGCACGGCAAAAGCGCGCAATACTTCGATGTCCCGGTTCCTGTCCCCGCGAACAGCAACAGCATCGCGTTCAGCCACCGGACTCGCCCGCATTTCGAGATCTTGCCCTCTTCGGCGTGGGTCTCTTTGCGTGTCTGCCCCGCTCATACCTGCCCTATAGTTATCGGACCTGAGGGCTGAAGTGAACCTCTTTGGCCCTGAGGACGCATATACGCCCCACCATCCCTTGACCTTCCGCCCGGGTTCGCGTCCATGCGCGCCATGGCTGGACCTCCGATTGCAGTTCTTCGCGGCGTGAAACTCACGCTGGGCGCTACGCCGCTGTTCGACGGCGTCGACCTGCAGCTCGCGCGCGGCGAGCGCATGGCGCTTGTCGGCCGCAACGGGGCCGGAAAATCGACCCTGATGCGCATCCTCGCCAAGGCGATCGAACCGGACGGCGGCGAGATTTTCATGCAGCCGGGCGTCGTCGCCCGCCACCTGCTGCAGGAGCCCGATTTCACCGGCTTCAAGACCGCCATCGAATACGTCAGCGACGGGCTCGATGACGACATGCTCTATCGCGCCGAGACCGAGCTGCTCGCCTGGGGCGTACCTCAGGACCTCGATCTGACGAAAGCGTCCGGCGGACAGGCCCGCCGCATCGCCCTCGCCCATGCCTTCGCTCACGACCCGGACGTTCTGCTGGTCGACGAGCCGACCAACCACCTCGACGTGCCCGCTATCGAACTGCTCGAAGAAGAACTGAAAGCCTTTCGCGGCGCCGCGCTGATCGTCAGCCACGACCGCCGCTTCCTCGAGAACGTCTCCACCTCGGTCGCCTGGCTGCGTCAGGGCACGGTCCACACGCTCGGCAAAGGCTATGCCGCTTTTGAGGAATGGGCGGAGACGGTCGAAGCCGACGAAGAGAAGGCGATGGACAAGCTCAACGTCCAGCTCAAGGCAGAAGAGCGCTGGATGGCGCGCGGCGTCACCGCCCGCCGCCGCCGCAATATGGGCCGCGTCCGCAAGCTGCACGAAATGCGTGACGAGAAAAAAGACCGCCGCATGGCGCTCAACCAGGCCAGCAGCGCCGCGAACCTCGCGATCGATGCAGGCACACAATCCGGCCGCCTCGTCATCGAAGCCAAGGGCCTCTCGAAAACCTTCCACACGCCCGACGGCGACCTGCCTATCGTCGACGGCATGAATTTGCGCGTCATGCGCGGCGACCGCCTCGGCATCATCGGCCCCAACGGCGCAGGCAAGACCACGCTGCTCAAACTGCTGCTTGGCCAGCTGGAGCCGGACGCAGGCACGCTGCGCCTCGCGAAGACGCTCGACATCGCCTATCTCGATCAGACCCGCGCCACGCTGAAGCCGGACGTCACGCTGTGGGACACACTCACCCCGCTTGGCGGCGACCAGGTGATGGTGCGCGGCCATCCCAAGCACGTCGCGGCTTACGCCAAGGACTTCCTGTTCGAGTCCCGCCAGCTGCACCAGCCCGTCCACGCGCTCTCGGGCGGCGAACGCAACCGGCTCACTCTGGCCATCGCGCTGGCCAAGCCGTCCAACCTGCTCATCCTCGACGAACCGACCAACGATCTCGATATCGAGACGCTGGACCTGCTCGAAGACATGCTGAGCCAGTATGAAGGCACGCTGCTGCTGGTCAGCCACGACCGCGCCTTCGTGGACAATGTGGTCACCTCCATCATCACGCCGGAGGGCAAGGGCCAGTGGCTCGAAACGCCCGGCGGCTATTCGGATTACGTCTCGCAGAAGAAATCCGGCGGCGTCGCTTTCCGCTCATCGGCTCTGGAGACGGCATCAAAAGGCGGCTCGAAAGCCGGCGACAAAGCCGCCAGCACCGCCGCCACCGCGAAGCTGACCTACAAGGACCAGCACCGCCTTACCGAACTCAACCGCCTGATGCCCGAGCGTCAGAAAGAGATCGTCGACCTCGAAGACGCCATGGCCGACTCGGCTCTCTTCACCAAGGACCCCAAGGGCTTCCAGACCCGCGCCAATCGCCTGACGGCCGCACGCGCCGAACTGGAGGGCTACGAGGAAGAGTGGCTGGCGCTGGAGGAAAAGCGCGAAGCGCTAGGCCGCTCCTGACCCTGGTTTTTTGCGTTTTGCGGCGTTCCGACGCGCCTAAACGGCAAATTTCCGCCCCCCGACAAGCCAAATTTTAACCGCCCCCGCGTAATTTCTCTTACGGTTACAGGGGATATCAGCATGGCGGGTAACGCCAACAATTTCGCTTTGCTGCTCGATCTGGCCAAAGAGGGCTCCAGCGAGAAACGCCGCGAGCTGCTGCGACAGATCACCGATGTCTTCCTGGCTGATCCGCCGGAGCGCACCGATCGCGAGTCCGAGCTGTTCGACGAAATCATCGGCGCCGTCGCCGCCGACCTCGAAACCCAGGTCCGTATCGAACTCGCCCGCAAGGTCGCCGTCAGCAACGTTCCGGTGCAGCGCACCGCCCGCCGCCTCGCCATGGACGTCATCGAAGTCGCCCGCCCGGTTCTCGAACATTCGAAGGCCCTGTCGGAAGCCGACCTGATCGACGTCATCAAGGCGAAATCGCAAGATCACATGATGGCCGTCACCAAGCGGCCGAACATCGGCGAGAATGTCTCCAGCGCGCTTGTCGCCAAAGGCGAAGACCGCGTCGTCGCTTCGCTCCTCGAAAACCGCACTGCGCGGATGAACCGCGAAACCTATGAACGCGTCGCAGAGCGCGCCGAGGTCAGCCCCGTCCTGCACGCCCCGTTCGTGCGCAACGCCCACATACCGCTGGACCTGCTCAACAACGTCTATCTGAAAGTCGAGCACGATCTGCGCCGCGAGATCATGCGCAAATTCCACGGCGTCTCGCCTGCCGAACTGGAATCCGCGCTGGAAGCCAGCCGCAATCGTCTGTCATCCGCCTACGGCGCGCTGCCCGAGGATTACGAGACCGCCACCGATCAGATTGCAGCGCTCGAGAAGCGCAACGCACTCGCCCCGCCCGTGCTCGTGCAGCTGCTGCGCGAGAACAAACGCACGGCCTTCCTGCTCGCCTTCGCCAAGCTGGTGGATATCGAGTTCGATCTCGGCCGGCGTCTCGTCGATGTGAAAGACATCGACGCGCTCGCAATGCTCTGCCGTGGCGCCGGCTTCGATCGGGCCTGTTCGTGACGCTGTGCATCAGCATCATGAATGACGGCGGCGGCCTCAGCAAAGCCGAGAAATACGGCCAGCTCTACGAACAGGTCCCCGTCGCAGCCGCACAACGCGCCCTCCGCTTCTGGAAGGTCCGCGCCAAGGGCAGCACCGGCGCGAGAGCGGCCTGATCCACTCGCCCCTTAGGCCACCCCAATGGACGGCGCGGTTCCGCAGCCTTAGCGTATCTCCATAAGACGTATGGGGGACGTGGGGGATGGATATCGGGGCACTATGGGCAGGCTTTCTTGCCGCCCTTCCACACAATTGGGACGAGACGCTGACGCTTGGTCATGCCGTGCTCGCAAATCCATGGGCGCGCACGTTCGCACTCGTGGTGATCGTTTATTTCACCATCCGCGTCATCGCGAGCATCTATAGCGGTGACAAGCAGGGTGCGGAGTTGGGGCCGGTCGCCATTCGCGCGCATACGTCCGCTCGGTATGGTCGCGACACTGTACGGATGCCTCACGCACTGATGCCGATGGCGATGGATGGCGTATCGGCATGCTGCAAGATTTTTTACGTTTACAACGACTCTCGTGGGCGACGGCGCAAGCACCTCATACATACCATTCGCGATGCAAAGCTCAGCGTCTCCCCGGTCAATCTGCCGCGAGTTCAGAACGTTATCTATGGTCAGGAGATTCCTGAAGGCGTGGCAACGCGCCATGTCTGCTTCCCACCTGTCGATGTGCAAGAGGTCACCGGCGCTGTCCCCGGCACGCCGGAGTTGGCAAGCGAGTACGCGAAGCTCCACGGCATCATTGAAAGCTGGACCGAAGATGACTCGGCGGCATGGGTGTCAGCTTCGTTGGACGTGAAAGACGAAATCAGCGTTGGCAAAATCGACTTCATCAAGTCGCGAGCTGACGGGATCGCAAAAGTGGAGAAGGGATTCTTCAACCGGCTCTACTTCCGGCCCCGCTACGAAAACCGGCCGAACTGCGTCGGCAGCTACTACCTGAAATTCGAGTTCTCGCATGAGCCGCTGTTCGTGCTGACGCGCCACCCCGACCGCGACCTGAAAATGACCGCGTGGCTGACCATCCTGACCAGCATGTTCGCCCTCATCATGGACTGGTGGCCGAACGGCGCGCCGCCCTTTGGGATCACGGCGCCGGGTGCGATCATTCGTGCCGGCGACTCGCCCCCGGCTAGAACTGTGCGCATTCCGCCACCCTGAGCGGGAAAACGAAGCTTTGTGCGATTCGATTGGCCCTGCTTGTGCAGTTCCCGAATTGCTCCGTATCCAGCGCTCGCCTAGGTTCTCCGCCCGCGGGGCCTAGAGAGAGTGCATGCCGAATCCAGTCATCCGCTCGCAAACCGTGAGCATCGGCGACTTGTTACGCCTCGGATCGTTCCAGCCGGCTCGCGTTCAACGCGATTATTGCTGGACGGAACATCAGCAGGTCGCCCTGCTCGAAGACCTGATCGCAACGTTCGGTGAGTTCGGCCTCGATCCGGAAGCCGAAACGCAGGACACGGAAGTCCAGGAAAACGCGACCGATACGCCGTTCGAAGTATCCGACTACGATCGCGATCTCGAACTGACGGCGCCCTACACTTTCGTCGGTACCGTCGTTCTGCACCCGGCCGGCGAGCGCTTCGACATCTATGACGGCCTGCAACGCCTCACCACGTTCACGGTGGTTTTCGCCGTGCTGCGTGACATGATGGCGGCGGACAAGGGCCACCCCGTTCACTCCCTGCTGGCAAACGAGAGCGGCATCTGGCGCCTCAACCTGCAGATGAAGCACAACACGCTCGAGTCCGATATTCTCGCCGTCGGCCGCACGGCCAAGCGTCACCGCCCGCACCCCCAACTTACCGATGCGTCCGAACGGCTACGCGATTGCGTGACGGTGGCGCGCGGCATGTTTGCCGGCTGGAGCATGGAGCGACTGTCCTCATTCACGGCTTTCCTTTCGGAAGCCGTACTGGTGACGGTGACGCGCATTTCAGATCGCCGTATCGCCGCCAAGGCCTTCGTCAGCATCAACTCGGGCGGCCTGCCGCTGAAGCCGGAAGAGATCGTGAAGGGTCAGCTGATCGACCTGTCGTCGATCATGCCGAATGCCGATGAAGCCGCGCGCACCATCTTGTTCGCCTGGAACTCCATGCAGGAGGAACTCGGCAAGGAGCGCTTCGACGACTTCCTTCGCTCAGTCGACTTCATCGAGCGGCGCATGCCGCAATCGACCGACTACGCTATCCAGCTTATGGAGCACATCCGCCGCCGCTATCCGGGCCAGCAGGGCTATAACTGGGCCACCGTCACGCTGATCCATTACCTCGCAGCGTTCAAATGGATCTACGAGTCGGTCGATCAGGAATGGGCCGTCGGCGTCCACGCCAGCCTGCGTCGCCTCCAGCTGCTGAAGTGGGACCAATGGCGCGCCTACGCCATGCTGATCCGCATGAAATCCCGCGCGTCTGATCTCGACAAGCGCATCGACGTTCTTGATCGCGTCTGCTTCGCGCTGACGGTGTCCACCCCCGACGCCCGCCGCTGCGCCGAGATGATCGGAAAGCGCGTGGAGCGCTTCGCCAAGGGCACATTCGGAAAGCAGGGCGGCTTCACATTCTCCGCCGGCCAGTACGAACGCCTCGTCCGCCACCTCAACAGCCCGATCACCGAGGGCGGCCGCCGCTCCACCATCATGCGCTGGATCGAAGCCGCAGCGCATGGCGACCGTGTGCCCCGCTATGTGATCGACACACGCTCGTCCGTCGAACACGTCTATCCCCGAAACCCGCAGGATCACTGGCAGGCGTTCGAGCACGGGCTGGAAATCAACCAGCTCGCCACGCTTCGCGAGATGATCGGCAACCTCTGCGTCCTGCCGCAGGACGAGCTGGGCAACGGCCCGTTCGAGGAGAAGCGGAAGGCCTATGCCCGCTTCAAGACCAAGTTTGCCAACGATGTCTCCAAGACAAAGTTCTGGACGCCGGACGCCGTGCGCTATCGCACCAAGAAGCTCACCGAACAGACGATCGCCTTCCTCGCACTCGACGTGTCGGGAACCTGAGACAGATCGCGGCGATCAGGCGTCCGCGAACATGAGCGAGCGATGAGTCGAGACGCCAGCCATGGCGCCGTCGCCCACCGCCAGCGTGACCGACCCCACTGCACGCGCAACGTCGCCGCACGCGATGACGCCCGGCACGCTGGTTTCCTTCATCTCATTCGTCCGGATGAATGGCCCCATCGGGCCTTCCTCCATCGCGCAGCCAAGCTGCTCCGCCAGCGGACTCGCGGGTCTTGTCGCCGTGGCGGTGAAGAGGCCGTCGAGCGGGATGATGCGCCCATCCGCCAGATGAATGTCGGCACGCTCTCCCGAAATGCGCTCCACGCGTGAACGCTCGATCGCAACGCCCCGCCGATCGAGCTGCGCAAGCTGGCCTTCGTCCGGCTCGAACGCGCCGTTCAGGAAGAACGTTGTCCGTCCCCAGTCGGGCAACATCAGTGCGTGATGCATCGACAACGCCGAGACGCCCAGCACGCCGATATTGCCTCGCTCAAGTTCATATCCATGACAGTACGGGCAATGAAAGACGCTGCGACCCCAGCGCTCCTTCAGTCCTGCGATCTCGGGCAACTCGTCGGATACGCCCATCGCAAGCACGATCCGTCTGGTGTCAAACACCTGCCCCGCCGCCTGGATCGAAAAGCCCACCGCCGTTTTTGAAGCCTGTTCAGCATGCGCATCGAGCCACCGCACCGTCGGATACTTCATCAGCTGAAGCCGCGCATCGTGCGAGATCTCGCCGGGCGGACGGCCGTCCTGAGTGATGAACCCGTGCGAATGCGCCGCGAAGCGATTACGCGGCATGGCGTTGTCGATCACCAGGATCTTCTGCCTCGCTCGCGCCAGCTGTAATGCCGCCGAAAGGCCGGCATAGCTTCCACCGATGATGATTGCATCGAACATCACTTGTTCAGCCTTGTTCTGTGCGCCTTTGCTTTGGCGCTGAAATCGTCAGCTAGCTGCGCCAGCGTCACGCCATCCAGCCGCTTTACCAGCAGCGCCTCCGCCTCGCGGAAGGCATCGGTCAGCGAGCGATTGACGGCCAGTTCAACGGCGCAATGCGATCCTTCCAGCGTCACGCCCATCGCCAGCAGTTCCGGCGCGCCGAGCGCGTCATAGATATCCTTCAGCGTCACTTTCTTGAGGTCGCACGCGATCTCCCAGCCGCCGCCATGCCCTTTTTCGGAGCGCACAAACCCCGCCTCGCGAAGCCCCGCCATGGTCCGCCGCACCACCACCGGATTGGTGCTCATGCACACCGCCAGCTCCGCCGACGTCATCGGCCGGTCCTGCTCCGCCATGTGCAGCAGCGCATGCAAGGTCTGGGAAAGGCGTCGATCGCGTGTCATGTAACTTTATCTGCTACGTGATATGGCGCGCGTCAACCCGCGCCTTAAGAAATACTTATCTGACAGACCGGACCCGCGCCGCTTGGCAATATGACGGCAGAAATACTATGTCCGTCCCAACCTGTCGTTTGGCCCAGTCGCGGCGCCGGAAAAGAGACCAGCCATGACCGCGATCGCCGAAACCAGGCCCAGCAGCACGCGCGCGGCGTTGGCGTTCCTGTTCATCGGCAACGTGATGATCGGCTCGGGCGTGCTCGCCCCGGCCGCAATGATCAACTCCATGACCGCCGACCTGAACGTCAGCACGGTCGCCATAGGCGCGCTGATCGGTTGGGGCGCGGTGATACTCTGCATCGGCGCGCCAGCCTTCGGCTTCTTCACCAACCGCGTCGACCGCCGCACGCTGCTGACGGCGTCGCTTGTACTTTATGCCGTGGATCATGGCGTTTCTGTCTTCGCGCCCGACTATACGACACTCCTCGTAACACGCCTTCTCATGATCAGCGGCGCGGCGATCTTCACACCGCAAGCTGCCAGCGCCGTCGCCCTGCTGGTTCCCGAGAACCGCCGCGCGGCTTCGGTGGCAACTGTGTTCATGGGCTGGGCGGTCGCGGGCGCCGTCGTGATCCCGTTCATGAGCATAATTGGTGAAACGCTGAACTGGCGCACGATATATGCGGGCCTCGCCATCGGCTCCGGCCTCGCAGCGGCGGGGGTCATTTTCACCTTGCCCGCGAAGCTCTATCCCGCCCGCATGTCGCTGAAGTCGTGGGGCGAGGTTGTCACGCGGCCGGCGATCCTGTTGCTGCTGGCCGTCACTTGCATCCAGATCACCGGCCAGTTCACGCTCTATCCCTATCTCGCCGCAGAACTTCGAACCACCAGCCTGGCGGATTCGACCGCCGTCGCCGTCGCGTTCGGGCTCTATGGCGGCGCAGGGCTTCTGGGCTCGATCGTTGCAGCCCGGTTCGTGGGATCGATCGGCGCGCCGCGCACGCAGCTGATCTGCCTTCTGATCATGTCGGCCGGCCTTGCGGGATGGTCAGTCTTCGCAACATCACTTGTCCCAGCGATCGCCAGCGTGTTCGTGTGGGGCCTCGGCTTCGGCGCGGCCATCTCGATGCAACAGGCGCGGCTCATCACTGTCGCGCCCGCGCTGGCTTCGGCGTCAGTCGCGCTCAATACATCGGTGCTGTATCTCGGTCAGGCCAGCGGCACGGCCATCGGCGCAGGGCTCATCACGCGCGACCTGCATCACCTCATCGGCCCGGCAGGCCTCGCCTTCATGCTGATGGCGGCAACGGCCTCGTGGTGGACGAGCCGGAAGTTCAAGGCCTGAGTGCAATCGTGCCGCTTTTATCAAGCGCCGACTTGCCGGCACCTGTTGCCAACACATTCGACCGTAAAGCGCTTCGCAGCACCGGCAGCAGTTAGGTACTCCAGTCTAGGACCAGGACCTTCTGGAAAGCCCTTGAAATCCTCCGCGACGTCGACGCTCCATATTTCCTTGTCGATCAAACCGGACGGAGTGAAGGCCTTGATCCGGTAGAGATACACCTTGTCCTTTACCCAAGCGGCCAGCAGGACGGCATCGCCGGCGCCGGACACAACACCGACGCTGATTCCATCCACCGCAGAAAACTCAAAGCCTTCGCATGTCTTGGATTTCGGCTGCGAGACGCCGGTCATGTCGATGTACGCGCCGTTTCCCTTTCGGCTGTCGACATGAAAAAAGTTCGCATACTCCACGATGCTTAAAAACTGGCCGAGACTACTGCTTACGATTTGCCGCCGAGAAGACAGGTCGTGCTGGCGATCCCCGAGATCCATGTCCACACCTTCGCCAAGCGTGTGACTGTCGAGATAAGCATCGGTAAGCGATTGCAGCGGCCCCGGCGCCAGTCCTTCTACGACGCGGGTTACCGTCATGCTCGCATCGACGCGGTAGATCGCGATCGTGGGCGACTGACGGTAATGCGGCACCACATGAAGGATCACCTCCATCTCGCCATCTCGATCGAGGTCCGCAACAACAGCATTCTCGATTTTCACCCGGTAGCTTTTGTCACCGAACAGCTCGGGATACTCATCTTCCAGAATATACTTTTGAACAGCGGCGACTTGAGGTGGAAGCGCGCGCTCTTGGCCAGCCGCATCGGACCAGCCGGAGGCCAACACCGCAAATACACAAAGAAGCGCTCGCATTCACATCCCCCGACACGCGTGATAAAGTGCGCTGACGAAACTAGAACACGCAAACATTGCGTTCAAAATGGCTTTGACATGCCCAGATCAGGCGCGTTCCTTGGTCTTCGTGAACCGGATCGCGGGGTTCTTGTCGCTCACATACCCCACGTCCCAGGCGTTCTTCGCCAGATAGACCGGCGCGCCATCCAAATCCGTCGCCGCCGCTGACTTGTTGGCGTCAAGGAACGCCGTCAGCTTGGCCTTGTCGTCGCTGGAGATCCAGCGCGCCGCGGCCCACGGGCTCGCCTCGAACAGCACTTCCAGATTGTTTTCCGTCGCGATCCGCTCAGCCATGACTTCGATCTGCAGCTGGCCCACCGCACCGACAATCATGTCCGAGCCGATCTCCGGCGTGAACAGCTGCGTCACGCCTTCTTCCGCCAACCCCTCCAGCGCCTTGCGCAGGTGCTTCGATTTCATCGGATCCTTCGTGCGCACACGGCGCAGGATTTCCGGCGCAAAGTTCGGAATGCCCGCGAACTGCACGTTGCCGCTCTCGCTCAGCGCATCGCCCACGCGCAGCTGGCCATGGTTCGGAATGCCGATCACGTCGCCGCCGAAAGCCTCGTCGGCAATCTCGCGATCCTGCGCCATGAACATGACGGGCGAGGTAATGCCCAGCTGCTTGCCCGCCACCGTCTTCAGTCGCATCCCACGCTGGAACTTTCCGGACACCATGCGAAAGAACGCGATCCGGTCGCGATGGTTCGGGTCCATGTTCGCTTGGATCTTGAACACGAAGCCGGTGACTTCCTTGTTGTCGGGGCCCACCTCGGCGGGTTGCCCTTTCACCTTCGCCTTCTGCACGCGCGGCGCCGGCGCCTCGATGTGAATGGTGTCCAGCAATTCTTTCACGCCGAAATGGCGCAGAGCCGACCCGAACACCACGGGCGTCATGTGCCCCTCGCGGTAGGACTGGTGATCGTATTCCTTGCAGACGCCCGCAGCCATGTCGGCCTGCTCTTCAAGCTCTTTCTGCTCGCCCGCGCTCATCATCTCGTCAAAGCGGTCAGCGCCCACACGCTCCGTCTTGAACTCGACCGAGCCGTCATGCGCAACGATCCGCTGATAGGTCACGAACTCGCCGGTGCGCAGATCCTTCATTCCCTTGAGGCGCTCGCCCGACCCTTGCGGCCAGTATAGCGGCGAGGCGGACATCGCCAGCTTCTGCTCGATCTCGTCGAGCAGCTGGAACGGGTCCTGCGCCTCGCGGTCCATCTTGTTGATGTAGGTGATGATCGGAATGTCCCGCAGGCGGCACACCTCGAACAGCTTCAGCGTCTGCGGCTCGATACCCTTGGCGGCGTCCAGCACCATGATGGCGGAATCCGCCGCCGTGAGCGTGCGATAGGTGTCTTCCGAGAAGTCTTCGTGGCCCGGCGTATCGAGCAGGTTAAAGATCGTGTTCTCGTACTCGAACGTCATCACCGAAGCCGAAACCGAGATGCCGCGATCGCGCTCGATCTTCATCCAGTCCGACATGGTGCGGCGACGTTCGCCGCGCGCCTTGACGGCACCCGCCATGCGGATCGCGCCGCCCGCCAGCAGCAGGTTCTCGGTCAGCGTCGTCTTGCCGGCGTCGGGGTGCGCGATGATCGCGAATGTGCGCCGGCGCGCCGCTTCTGCTTCAGGTGTCAGGGCCATGGGGCGGGCTGATACAGGGGTGCGCCCGAAACGTCCACACCTGCCAGAAAGCCCCGGAATCAGCCGCCTTGAAGTCCAGGCTCAGCCCGGTTGTTCCGGCTTCACATAGCTGAAGTAGATATTCAGATTCACGTTCGTCGCCGCCGGATAACCCTTCGCCACCCACAGCCGCATGTAGTCGCTCTTGTTGAAGGTGAACACCGTATCGCGCCCACCCGGATACGTATCGACGTCAAACTCCGTGATGCGATAGGCGCCTTCCAGCCGGTTCTCCGTCGGCTGGCGCTGTCCCGCCATGTCCTTCACGCAGGCGTACAGGTCCTCGACATATTTCGTCGCCACCGCGCTGTCCGGGAAGTCGTTCGAGCACGAGATATGCTGGGTATTGTACCCGTTGTATTTGCTGTCATCGGTCGACCATTCCAGCGTGCAGTCGGTGAAGCCGAGCACCTGCGTCTTGGACTTGTGCGTGATCTTCTTGGCGTCGCGCTTGATCTCCTCGCCCCGCAGGTCGGCCAGACGCGCCTGGCTTGTCGTCAGCAGCAGCAGCATCTGGTTGCACCCGGCCGCCTGCGCATGCGCGCCGCCCACACCCGCAAGCGCGACACCCGCCGCGACCAACATTCCAGCAAGCTTCATGATCCCCTCCCGTGAGTCTGTGGCGTATTAGCCAAAACCGCCCGCCCAACGTCAATGCAAAGACGCGCACGCAACTGCTAGGCGCGCACCGTCTCGGTCAGGAAATGCCGCCCTTCGCGGTCTTCCACCTCTATCACCCAGAGGTCACGATCCGCCTTGAGGCGCTTGCCGATCAACTCATCGACGCCGGCCTCGTCGCCCGGCGCCAGCCGCTCGAACTCGGTTGGCCCCTCGGGATTGAAGGCCGGCGCATAGAGCGTGGCTTCACCTCTCGCCCGCGTCACCTTCACCAGCACATCCCCCCGGTCCTCGTCCCCACGGTGGACGATCGTGGCGAATGCGCCGCCAATACTGGCGCGGCGGAGCAGGGCTGAAACCCAGAGGCTGGAAGGAATCTCGCGAGGCATGGAGGGCCTTTACCACATTTTCCCCGGCTGGCGCCCTGATTGCACCCCGTCCGCAAAACCCGCGTAAACGAATTGGGCGCTCCTCTCCGATGCTTCTCGCCGCCGCCATCCAGATCGCAACCCAGCCCACGCCCGAGCCGAGGCATCTTGCGGGCTATGTGCTGGCGTCAATCATTGCCCTGCTGGTCTGCGGCCTCCTGTCGATCGCCCGCGAGCTGCGCGAAGAGAGCGCCTACCGGCCGTAAACCTCATCTTCAACACGGCATGGCATGGTCCGGCCATGTCCGGCCGCGTCTTAACCTTTGCCCTCGCTGCGATGTTCGCCGCCCCCGCCGCGCTGGCCGATACCGCCGCCGTGCAGCGCACCTGGCTTGAGCGTGTCGCCATCAGCGCCGCCGACAAATCCTGCAACCTGTTCAGCGAAGGCGAACGCCTCGCCCTCCAGTCAGGCATCTACCAGGCCGAAGGCGAGCTCCTGCGCGCCAACAAGACTGCGGCCGAGATGGAAAAGCTCGCCGCCGAAGTCTCAAGCCACGCCAGGTCGCTTGGCTGTGCGCACCCCTCGGTCGTGGAAGTCGCCGCCACCATCCGGTCGAGCTACCGCCAGTTCGCCAAGACCAGCTATCTCGAATACCCCACCGCCCGCTCGACATGGGGCGCCTCCCGCTCCGGTCACGACAAATGGGCCGTCAGCCAGACCGACAAGACAACCGATGTCGTGCTTGGCCTGCGACGCACCAAGGATGCAGGCGTGATCCGTCTCGCCATTTCCATGCCCGCCAAAGGCATGGAGCCGTCCTCCGTCCAACTCGTCCTGCGCGATCCGTCAAAGATGCCAGAGCCGTGGTTCGGCTCCATCGCCGGCGCCACCAAGGAACTGTCCGCCGCCCCGCGCTCGATCGCACGCGTCGAATGGGCGGGCGAAATCCGCAAGGGCAAGGACGCGGTAGGTGATCCGATCTGGGTGTTCTTCTTCAGCGTGGACGCTATCAACCGGCTGGAAAGCCTGGACCCGCGCGAGGCCGTCCGCCTCGACTTCGTTCCCTCGCAGCGCGCGAAGGACCAGAAGGTCAAAAGCATCTCGTTCGAGGTTGGCGATTTCCGCGCCGCCCATGCCTTCGCTCTGATCCCGCCGCCGGAATATCCCGCGCCGCAGGACGCAGCTGCCGCCGCCGCCCCCGCCGCGCACTAGCAACCGATTGCCCTGCCGTCGTCCCTAACGTAGGCTTTGCAGCAGGTTGGCCGCGTTAACCGTGTTGGTCCGCCCTGTGCGGGATGGCGTGCTTCTTGCTGCACACCGGCATATGAAACCGTCGGCCACAGCCATGAATGCTCAACTTGGAACTGGCGCTCGCTTTGTCCTCGTCTCGGGACTGGCGGTCGGAACAGACTTCCTGCTGGCCTTCACCCTGCGCACCTTCACGGGCCTGCCCCTGTCGGTCAGCGCGGCAATCACCTTCGTTGCCGTCGGAGTGATGGTTTACTTCATCCACGAGCACTGGACCTTCCAACGCGAAGGATCGCAGACCTCGAAATCCCGCATGGCCAAGAACCTGCTGGCCAATTGCGCCGCCTGGATCAGCCGCGTCGCCGTGATCGCCTCGCTTGAACGTCTGGCTGAGCCCCACGGCATCATCATGGCCGGTCTCTATTTCGGCGCAGGCGCCGGCGTTTCCTTTACAATCAACTTCCTCGCCAACAAGTTCTGGGTGTTCGGCGACCGCCGGTAATTCCCGGTTGATCCGGCCAGTCGGATCGGCCAGACTCTGGCCGTCCCGCTTGCTGTCAGAGCCCGCCCATGGCCGACATCGTCAACCTCAACGACCGCCGCAAGCGCAAGGCGCGCGAAGAGCGTGAGGCCGAGGCCGCCGCAAAACGCATGATGTTCGGCCGCACCAAGGGCGAGAAGAAACGCGACGAAACCCGCAAGTCCGCCGACATCCGCAAACTCGACGGCGCCAAGCGCGACAAGAACGACAGCGAGTCCTAGAATCGCCCCTGCGCCTTGTACGCCGCGACGAACGGCGCGTAGTCCGTCGCTGCGCGTTCTGCCCGCAAGCCGCCCTCGATGAAGCGCACCCAGGGCTGCGCACTGCGCGTGAAGGTATCGCCGACTGGCTGCACCCAGCTCGTATCATCCAGCGTACCGGCACGCAGGCTGAACACGCCGGTCGATGGCTTGCCGCCATTGACGATGCGGCTGCCACACGCGCCACAGAACAAGCCGCATCGCGTCGTGCCCTGATCAGAGACCCATTCGACGCGCGACGACTCGCCCCCGGTGAATGTCAGCGCCGCTTCAGGGATGATCACCGACGTATTGAATGCCGCCCCGCTGATCTTCTGGCAGTTCGTGCAGTGGCAATTGTAGATCATGATCGGCGGCGCGCTCACCTCGTAACGCAGCTGCCCGCACATGCACCCGCCCACCAATGGCAACGCCGTCATCGCGATCTCCTTACCCTTCGCGCCCACACTCCAACACTCGCACACAGCCTCGCCGGAATCTGTCAGCATCAAACCGGCAGTTTCGGCCCAACGCTGAGCGCCAGTATGCGGCTTATCTCGCGCACCGGCCGTTTACTTTCCTTGCGCCACTGGTTGAACGCAGCCTGCACTGCCGCCAGATCCTTCTTGCTGGTCGGATTTTTCGCCACCACGCCTTCGCGGATCAGCGCCTTCACGACATCGCCGGACAGGATGAACGCATCCCACCCTTCGAAACGCAGGAAATACTGGCACGTCGCCCCGCCCAGCCGCGAAGCGTTTTTATGCAGGTAATCCATCAGCCCGACCTGATCGGTCTCTGGCCAGTTCGCCAAGAACTTCCCGAATGAGCCATGCTGCTTGGCGACACTCACGATGAAGCGTGCATTCTCGATGGTCGCCATGATCTTTGCGCCGTTGCGAACGATCCGCGTGTCTTTCAGCAGCGCATCCAGCTTCTCATCGCCATAGGCCGCGACCTTCTTCGGGTCGAACTTGTCGAACGCCGTTTCGAAACCCGGCCACTTCTTCTCGATCACTTCCCAGGAAAAGCCGGAAGAAAACACGGCCTTGGCCATGCCGGCGAGGTAGCGGGCATCCTTCTTGCTCCCCACATCAGTATCGACAGGCCATTGCCGCAGCGCAGCACTTATCCCTTTGGGTCCGCCATGATGCTTCCCCGCCATCGCCTCGATCTTGTCGAACGGTTTCATAAGACTTGTCCCCTATAGTCGGCGCTCGAGGTTGCCCATGATGCGCATCCGTTCAATCCCCACAAGCGTCACGCTTCTGATGGCGGCGATCGTTTTCGCTGCGCCGATCATCACCAACATCCTGCTCGCGCTCGGTCACTCCGCTACCGGATGACTCCGTCATACAATCCGGCCTAAGCTCTCTCGCACGGGAGAGACGCCATGTTCGCAGGTCACTACGCCGCCGCCTTGGCCGCAAAGGCCGCCGAACCTCGCGCCCCGCTATGGACGCTCGTTGCGGGCGCACAGCTCATCGACATCGGCTGGGGCGCGCTTGTCATGACGGGCATCGAGCATGGCCGCGTCGATCCGACGCTTCCCGGCAGCGCACTCGTGCTTGAGCACATGCCATTCACCCACTCGCTCCCCGCCGTCATCGCATGGTCGCTGGCCGCCGCCATCCTCGCACGCTACGCGCTGCGCCTCGTCTGGCCCGCAGCCATCGCCATCGCAGCCGTCGTCTTCTCGCACTGGCTGCTGGACCTTCTTGTCCATCGCCCCGATCTCGAACTCTACCCGCAAGGCCCGAAAGTCGGTTTCGCGTTGTGGGACCTTGCGGTCGCAGAGCAGGCGGTGGAGATCGGCCTTATCGCCATCGCCGCCGTCTTCTGGTCCGCGCAGCGAATCCGCAACGGCCAGCAAGCCTGGCCTGCCGCCGCCTTCGTCGGCCTTCTGCTCGCCGTCCAGATCATCGCGATGCTGATGCCCGCCGAAGCGGCAGACACGGTTGCCGCCGCCGGGCCCATGGCGCTCGCGGTCTATATCGTCCTCGCCATCGTCGCGATCTTTCTTGACGGCAAGAAACGCGGACCGAAGCCATCTGCCTAGAATCGCGTGCCTGCGGCGCGCCAATTCGCCTCAAGCCTCACCCCAGCCCAGCTACATTGACGGAGCCCCGCCTATCCCCGACATGTGAGCCCACACTCACAGGATCCCATCCATGACCGACGTTTCCCCGCTTTTCCGCCCGTTCAACCTGCGCGGGATGGAACTGAAGAACCGCATAGTCATGGCCCCGATGACCCGTTCGCGCTCTCCCGGCGCTTTCCCCAATGCTGAAAACGTCGGCTATTACGAGCGCCGCGCCGCCAACGAAGTCGGCCTCATCCTCTCCGAAGGCACGCTCACCCGCCGCAAGGGCGCGTCCAACGACGCCAACATCCCGCTGTTCTGGGGCGATGAAGCCCTCGCTGGCTGGAAACAGGTCATCGACGCCGTCCACAAAGCCGGCGGCAAGATGGGCCCGCAGATCTGGCACCAGGGCATGAGCCGCAAGCCCGGCACCGGTCACTTCCCCGACGCACCGTCGGACGGCCCGTCAGGCATCACGCTCACCGGCAAGAAGATCAGCGACGAACCGACCGAAGCCGACGTCATCGACATGGCGCAGGCCTATGCCGATGCCGCCGCCGATGCGAAGCACCTTGGCTTCGACTGCATCGAACTCCACGGCGCCCACGCCTACCTGATCGACGAATTCTTCTGGCCCGTCACCAACCAGCGCACAGACCGCTTCGGCGGCGCGAAGCTCGAACAGCGTGCAGAGTTCGCCGCTGAAGCCATCCGCCGCTGCCGCGCCGCCATCGGCGACCTGCCGATGATCATCCGCGTCTCGCAGTGGAAGTCTGTCGATTACAACGCCAAGCTCGCCACCACGCCGCAGGAAATGGAAGCCTGGGCCCGCGTGCTGATCGACGCGGGCGTCGACGCCATCCATTGCTCGCAACGCCGCATTCTCGAAGCCGAATTCCCCGATATCGACGGCCCGAACGGCCTCAACTTCGCAGGCTGGGTGAAGAAGCTCACCGGCGTCCCCACCATCGCCGTCGGCTCGGTCGGCCTCTCGTCCGAATTCACCGGCGCGTTCCGTGGCGAAGGCTCCGCTGCCGGCAAGTTCGATGAAACCATCGAACGCCTCGACCGTGGCGAGTTTGATCTCGTCGCAGTCGGCCGCGCCATCCTGCAAGACCCGGAATGGGTGCTCAAAGTGAAGGCAAATCGCTTCGACGAGCTCCGCGATTACGACGCAGCAGCTCTGCAGACTTACTACTAGGTCAGCCGGCGCTACCGATTGCACTCTACCCGGCGGGGAGTAAGCTCTGACTGCAGCATCGGTTGGTCAGTCAGGGTCACGTGATGGCGTTCGAGCGGCTGAGCGTGCAGTTGGCCTCCCTCATCATCGCCATAGCGATCGGCTGCTCATCGCCTGCGCTGGCCCAGCAACAACTTCCACGCACGGCCGACGGTCATCCCGATTTCCAGGGTGTCTGGTCGGCCAAAGGCCTTACCCCGCTTGAGCGCATTCCCGGCGCCAGCGGGCTTGTTGTCAGCGATGAGGAACACGCCAGACTGGTTGGCGCCATCCGCGCTCGCGCCCGCTCTCCAGCAATGGGAGCCGTGATCGATCCCAACCTTCTGGAGGCCGATGTCAAAACGCTCACCCGTGTCGGCGGCGAGTGGCGCACCTCCTGGATCACCGATCCGCCCGATGGCAAGCTGCCACTGACCACTGAAGGCAAGCGCCTCCGCGACATGCCTTACCCGCTGACCGATCCTGAAGCGCGCGGCCCATGGAAGCGCTGCCTCGTCGGAACAGGTCTTGCGCCCATGTGGTCCGTCCCCGTCGAAAACATCCGCCAGATCGTGCAGACCTCCGCAGACCTCGTGATCTACACAGAAGAAGGCGCAGACACGCGCATCATCGGCATCGGCGCTCCCCACAGGCCCGCCGCGATCAAGTCACGGCTGGGCGACTCCACGGCGCGCTGGGATGGCGACGTCCTCGTCGTCGAGACCCTGAACCAGATCGACAACTACGCTCCGTTCGCGACAATGCCGCAATCCGTCCGGGTGCAATCGCGGATCGTAGAGCACTTCAGCCTGCTCTCGCCCAACGAGATCCTGTACCGCTTCACGATCGAAGATCCTGCACTCTACAGCGCGCCATGGAGTACGGAGTACAGCTTCCATCGCGAACACACGACGGCTTACGAGAACGGCTGCCACGAAGGAATTACAGCTTGCCCAGCATTCTCCGCGCCGAGCGCCTCAAGGAAGCACGGCAGCACAAGCCACGCTGATAGCTGGCGTGTGAAAGCTGCCTTTACCGTTCCGGTGAATTTCATCGATCCGGGCTAACCGCATTTCAACGCGATCGCGTCACTGTGTCCCGAAGTATGCGACTTCGGGGGGACACGCATGAGCTTTGGGAAACGCGGTCAGGGCGAAGGACATCCCGCGCGCAATCTTCTTCCGCCAGCGCCAGTCGAACCCGTCGACGCGCCCGTCGGGCGCATGAAAGTCGCGAACCCCGGCAGCATCGACAAGGGCTTCATCGCTCTCGCCGTAGGCGTCGTTCTTGTGTCCGCTGGCGCGGCCGCCGCTGCTCCCGGCGTACTTGAAATGTTTGGCGGGCAGGTCCGCCCCATCGAAACAGTTGTTGCCGGCCTCGACCGCACGCAAGCCAAGGCCGCTCTCGCCCGCGAAGCCTTCCCTGATGGCGAAGGCCGCGCCTTCATGTCGGCGCTCCAGTCAAACTTCCCGAGCGACCACGACCAGCTTCTTACCCTGCTCGCCGACGAAGCCCTGAACGGCGGGGATCGCGATGATCTTCTCCAGGAAGTCAGCCGCTGGTCGATCGAATTCGTGACGCCGAACCTCCCCGCCATCGGCCGCACCGGCGCCGATGGCTTCGACCAGCTGCTCGACATCGGCAGCGGCGCGCTGTCGCTGGTCGAGAAAACCGCAGGCTGCACCGCTGACAAGCTCGAAGCCTATGTCGCCAACCCGGCCAATCTCGCCAGCCAGTGGACCTACGGTTCCGACGGCTACAAGTTCAGCATGCAGGCCAGCGAGAAACTCGTCAGCCTCGCCGCAAAAGGCCGCAACGCCCCGCCGCCGCCCACCGATTTCCGCCGCGAGGACCAGGAAGCGCTGATGACGGCCTTCTTCGGCATCATGATGGACGAGCAGTTCATGGGCCTGATGACCGCTTCCGGCTCCGGCGAGAACTTCGAAACGCAGAGCGAAGCGCTGCGCAAGATCGACATCTGCAAGATGGGCAAATCGATCATCTACAAGATGCGTCGCCTCCCGTTCGGCACGAAGGAACGACTCTTCGGCATGGGCACGCAGGCGCTCGACAAGATGCCGGCCGACCTCATGAACCAGATGATGTCCGGCGCAGGCAGCTATCCCGGCATTCCGGGCATCAACGCCCCGCCGTCCGGCTTCCCGACGCATCTCCTCGAAGGTCCGACAATCGAAGACATGCAGGCGATGTAGCGAGCGCTACTGCGCCGCCGGCACTCCCGCCGGCTCGACCAGCTCGCCATTCGCCCAGCGTCCCGCCGCCAACACGCTGCCGTCAGGTCCCCACACCACGCCAAATCCGTTGCGCGCGCCGTTACGCAGCTCGCCCTCATAACGCTGCCCGTTCGCAAATGTCATGACGCCGCGCGACTGGCCGCTCGCGCTCGTCTCCTGTCCGGCAAAGCTGTCGCCATTCTTCCAGTAGGTGACGCCAAAGCCTGTGGCCCCATCCGCTGAATGCTCGCCTTCGTAGCGCGATGCACCTGCCGAGTTGTTGGGATTGCTGGCGAACTCATAGACACCCACGCCAGAGCTTTGCCCATTGCGCAGCTCGCCGCGATAACGGTCGCCCACATTCGCCGGGCTACCGCTGATCCGCACGCCAAGTCCGTTCGGCGCGCCGCCGGATATCTGCGCTTCATACTGATCGCCATTCGCCGCCACGATGCTTCGCGCATTCGCTGCCCCCGTTGCGGCCGCCGCCGCATCGCGCGCAGCTACCGCTCGCGAATTGGCGGAAGACTGCGCCCGCCGCGCTGCTTCCGCCACCGCCCGTATGTCGCCTGAAACCAGTTCAAGGCTGAACGGCGCCGGCTTGTTCAGCATCACGATCGCCGCGCGCGCCGCCGCAGCCTGCGCCCCCGTCGGATGCGCTGAAAGATAGGCCTGATACGCCGCAACCGTTCCGGCACGCTCGGCCTCGATCCATGCGTTGACGTCTGCCACGCGCTCCAGCTCGCTCTGCGCCAGCGAGTCAGCGCCCGTTCGCGGCGCCGGCCGTGTCGCAGCTGTCTGCGTCGCGGCCTGCGCCGCCGCCTGCGCTTGCGCGATACGCTGGCGATCAGCTTCAGCTGCCGCATTCGTCGATGTCGTCGCAGCGGCGATGATTGTCGCCTTTGGCTGTGCGCCGCCTGCTATTTTCTGGATCGCATCGGAGAACGCGCGCAGGTCGCGCGGCGCCGCCGTCGCAAGCGCGGGATAGGAGCGCTTCTTGTCGCTGGCGAACTTGCGCGCGGCGCGCACGGTTACGTCGTCAGCTTTTCCGTCAACCGCGCCATCGTAAAGCTGCAAGGTCGTCAGCCCGCGCTGTATGTCCTGTATGGCCTGCGTGCGCTCGGCGCTCAGCGAGACCAGCCGTTCCTTCGCCGCCGCCGCCATTGCTCCCGGCGTGGCGCCGCCAGCCGGAAACGCTGTGAGATAGGATTGATAGCCGCGCTCGTTGTCGGCCGTCACGGCGTTCACCCACGCCTGCGCATCCATCACGCGCAACAGCGACCTCGCCGTCTCCGAATTGCTCGCACGCGGGAAGTCTGCGATGTAGTCGCGCAACGCACTGACATCGTCTCGCTTCACGCGCGTCCAGTTCGCGGCGGATTCTTCCGTATCCTCGAACGCAAGAGTTGCACTCTCGATACCCGCTTCGCTCTCCGGCGAAGCGCCTGATGTGGCGACGGCGCCGGGCTCGCCCGCAAACTGCGTCCCGTCTCCACGCCACGCGAACGGATCAGCCAGCCACAAGCCGGCGCCCGCAGCCACAAGAAGACCGGCGCCAATGATCGGCGCCCACGCGATCGACCGCTTGGGTTCGAGATAGGCGGGGGCAGACGGCGCCGCGCGGCGTGTCACCTGCGGCCGCGCTGCGCCAGGCAGTCCGGCATAGAGGCGAACCGCCGCCATGATCTTGCGCCAGTTGGGATCATCCCGATCGCCAGACCAGCGCCCGATATCCAGGACCTCTACCTGGTCGAACGGGCGCGGCGGCGTCGCGCTGTCGATGCGAACCTGGATCAGCTTGTTCTTGTAGAGACCAGTTGCGGCTTCGGAACGAACATACTCCGAGCCTCGCGAATAACCCGACCACACGACCAGAATCGCTCCGGCGGAACCCAGCTTCAGGTCCACCGCTGCACGGTTCTCGGTCGACGGTTCGGATGGGTCCATCCAAACGTCCCAGCCCTCGAATCCAAGCATCTCGCTCAGTCTTCGAACGCTTTCGCGGTCTTCGCGCGCGTAGGCGATATAGACGTCCGTCATGGCTGCCCTTCCAGGGCGCCCCCGCCACATCGTTTCATAACAGTTCGCTTGGAGCTTGGGGAGATGGCGCGACAACCTGCAATCGCACATCGCCGGTTAGGTGCGCGTCTTGCGCACATGATCGCGCCGCGCGCGACTCGTCCCCACCCCCGGCCGGCCCCCGGCATGTTCAGTCCCCTTGGGTTCCCGTCTTCTCTGCCGGGAAGAAAACAGCAATCGTCGATCCGCCGCCTTGACGGCTCTCGATATCCAGCCGCCCGCCATGAAGCTCGGCAAACGCCCGCACCACGGAAAGCCCCAGCCCAGCGCCTTTCTGGCGCTTGCCCGCGTCACCCTGCTCGAATGTCCGCGACAACCGCGTCAGTTCCTCGGGGCTGATGCCCGCGCCGGTATCCGAAACCGCCAGCAGCGCGCCGCCCGGCGCATCCAGCGCCGCAACTTCCACCCGGCCGCCGGCCGGCGTGAACTTCAGCGCGTTGGAAATCAGGTTCAGCGCGATCTGCCGCACCGCCTTTGAATCAGCAAAAGCCTCGACATCATCCGGCCCGGTCAACTCAAGGTCGATGCCCTTGCGAGCGGCCTCATCGCCCATGAAATGGACCGCCTCGGAGGCAAGATCGGTCAGGCTGACAAGGTCGGCATAGATTTCGTATCGGCCCGCCTCGATGCGCGCGAGATCCAGCACGTCATCAACGATCAGCGTCAGATTCTGCCCGCCCTCGTGGATCAGCGCCGCATATTCCTGGTAACGCTCGGACAGCGGGCCAAACACGGCGTTCCGCATCATCTCCGCAAAGCCGACGATCGCATTCAGCGGCGTACGCAACTCATGGCTCGTCTGCGCGAAGAATGTCGTGCGTGTCTCAAGTCTTTCCGCAGCGCGCTCGGCCTCTGCCTGTGCAGCCTGCGCCGCAGCGGTCGCCTCGCTCAGCCGCGCTTCCATCTGCTTCAGCTTCAGCACCGCCGATGGATCAGCTGCGGCCACGACTGGTTTCAGTGGCGCAACAACCTTCGCCACCTGCGTAGTTCCCGAAGCCATCATGGCGATAACGCCCATCAGGACGATGCCGGAAATCCCGTATCCCGTGGCGATGATGGTTGCATCGTGCGGATGCAGCCATGATCCGCCCGAACTCGCCGCCACCGAAAAGATCAGGCCGAGCAGGGCAAACCCGGCGATCTCCGCCGTCAGCCGCGCGCGTCCAGACATCCAGGCCACCGCTACGGCAACCGCATACAGCACCATCATGGCAGTCGCGCCGCCCGTGCTGGCCGCGCCCAGTGTCGCGAAAGCGATCCAGAGACCCGATTCAAGCTCGGCAATTCGCGCCTCGGTTGCGGCGCCGCGCATGAATGTTCCAACCAGAGGTGGCAGAATAGCGCAGGTGAAGATGGTCGCGCTGGCCCAGATTGGCACGCCAAGAAAGACGCCCCAGGCCCCCGCCAGCGTCGCAAGTCCCAACCATATGGCGCGCGGGGCCGTCATTTTCGACGATCGTTCCGCAGTCGCTTACTTGTAGGCTGCAGTTCCATCGAGCATCCTAACTGCGTGTAAATGACTCACCTCGCAATCTGCATTTGCAAGCACATTGCGGGCCGCGTCTGCTAGGTTGCAGATTGTCCCCTACGACCCGTGACGATCCTGTCGGAGGTTCCCATGCGTTCCGAACTCAAGTTTTGCGCCGCCATCCTCGCTTTGGCCGCTGTCGTGGCTCCTGTAGCGGGCAGTCAGACCCCAGCAAGTCCAACGCCAGATTCGCGAATGCTGCCCTCTTCGGCCGCCGCTTATGGTGAATACCAGGGCGAAGTCTCGACCATCATGTCCAAGGAACTCGGCAGCGCGGCCGAACTGGACAAGGCCCTTAACACTTTCGGCGCCCCGAACCCGGGCCAGCTCTCCTCGGGCTGGATCTCCTACTCGGCCATCCTCGCCGCCCAGAACAAGGAATTCGTCGACGCCGTCCGCGACATCGACAGCTATTACGGCCGCGAACGCGTCATGACCGGCATGCGCAACGACGTCGGCTACGCCCGCACCCTCAAGGGCGGCGAAGCAGCCCTCCAGTCAGCCCTCGCCGTCAACTCCCGCGACTCCAGCCGCATCTCCAGCGCCGGCGCTTTCGTGAAGGAGCAGTCCTACAAGCTCCAGAACGTCACCTGGGGCAAATCCAAGGTCAAAGACGCCAACGGCAGCGTGAAAACCCTCGCCGTCGCCGCGAAAGCCTCCCGCCCCGTCACCGACGCCGCGCAGAAGGTCTTCTCGGGCCCTGACCTCAACACCATGCTCGCCAGCGTCGCCGCCTCGCCCTCGAGCGCCGGCTCGGTCTGGGACAAGGTGTCCGTGTTCGCCGCCAGCGCGCCGGGCAACGCTTTCTCCGCGCTCTCGCCCGTCACCGCCGCCTCGGCCGCGCTGAAGGTCGATCCGAAATACAACGGCACGGCCAACCGCATGGTCACGCTGGCAGCCTTCCACGCCATCGAAGCCGACAAGACCAACACGAACGACGTGAAGGCCGCGATGAACGACTCCATGTCGGTCGCCTGCCTCGAAGAAGCGCAGATGCAGCTCTTCTCCTGCGTCTCCGCCGCTCACGTCCGCTCGGACCTCACCTTCTGCCTCGCGCGCCACGGCCTGAAACTGCCGGGCGAGGACGTCCGCTCGATGGGCGGCTGCTTCTCGGAAATCGCGAAGTAACAAAACCGGCTCAACCAGCCACGAACGCCCCGGCCGCAAGCCGGGGCGTTTTCGTTTGCGCGGTTTCGTTTTGGCCGCCCTTGCATCAGCCCCCGCGCCACGTCATGTCACCCGCCATGAGCGTTTCCGAACAAGCCGAACAGCTGCGCGAAGACTTTGCCTTCCTGGGCGACTGGGAAGCGCGCTTCACGCATCTCATCGATCTCGGCAAAGCCCTCCCGCCGCTCGAACCCCCGGAATACAACGATACAAACAAGGTCCGCGGCTGCTCCAGCCAGGTCTGGCTCGTGCCCACACCGTCGACCACATCGCCCGGCGCCATCCACCTGCGCGGCGCTTCAGACGCCGCCATCGTCGCCGGCCTCGTCGCGGTAATCGTCCACCTCTTCTCCGACCAGAAGCCTGCAGACATCCTCGCCTTCGATGCGCCCGCCTTCTTCAAGCAGATCGGCGTCGCCGACGCGCTGACGCCGCAACGCTCCAACGGCCTCGCCTCGATGATCACCCGCATCCGCAGCCTCGCCGGCGCCGCAGCCTAGCTGTCGTAAGCCAAAGCGATCGCCTCCAGCGCCCGTGCCACAGCCGGCTTCACCTCGCGCTGCCCCAGCTCGAACCTCCCGCTCACCGACCGCAGCGGGATTGCATCCACACACACCGCCCACGCCAGCTTCCACACCTCCGCGCTCACCAGCGAACGCACGCGCCGCAATCGCTTCGCCGCTTGCGCCGCGCCGCCAATAAATCCGCCCGCCACGCCGCTACGTCTCTGGCGATCGACCGGGCCGCTGTCCCAATCCATCGTCAGACCCTTGCTCGTGTCGCGCCGCTCTGCATCGGCGATCAATCGCAGGCCAGCCTGTACATGGCGCATCGTCAGGTGCCCCTGACCCTTGCGCGCCGCCGTCGCCATCGCGGCAAAGCCCACGCCGGTTGATCGCGTGATATCCCGCCGGCCCGCCGCGATGAACGCCCACGGCTCGATCAGCGGCTCCGGCTCCACGCGAACATCCGTCAGCGTGCAGATATCCTTGCCCGCCGCTACCAGCC
>Ga0116178_10000034_pt1 | contig 105602 bp, 91 predicted proteins | sample AD_STIC12_MetaG_FD_89880 | JGI IMG/M metagenome (GOLD analysis project Ga0116178, IMG submission 89880) | Active sludge microbial communities of municipal wastewater-treating anaerobic digesters from USA - AD_STIC12_MetaG | ecosystem: Engineered > Bioreactor > Anaerobic > Digestate | place...
CCGCGCTCCCCCTCCCCACCGCCTCGCCGGCCTCCTCGCCCGCCCTGGCGGCTTCCCAGCCCGCCAACCACCCGCCCTGCCCGGCTCCGTCACCCCGCCCGACCCCTACAACGCAAAGACCTCATCCATGCCCTGCATGTTGTGTTTTCGCGCTAAGATGCGAAACGCACGAATATGCGATACGTCGACAGGCGACGGCGGGTGATGGCGGGGAGGCGGATGCCGACCTGGGCCGGACTTGCGGCGCTGGTGCTGGCGGTGGGCGGGAGCGCGGGCGCGGAGCGGCTGGCAGTGCGCACGTTCGGCGTCGCGAACGGCCTCGCAGGCGATTGGGTCACAGCGCTCTCCCGGGACTCCCGTGGCTACCTCTGGGTGGGCACCGCGACTGGCCTGTCGCGGTTCGACGGCAGCGCGTTCGTGTCCTACTCGAGACGTGACGGCCTGCCGAGCGAGATCACGCGCGACATCATGGAGGACCACACCGGAGCGATGTGGTTCTCGACCGACGGCGGGCTCGTACGCATGCGGGAGGCGCGCGACGCGTCCGGCAGCCTTTTCGAGCCGCTCGAGCTGCCAGGCGCGCGCGGGCCCGGGCCGCTTCTCGAGGATCGGAGCCGCGTCGTCTGGGCGGCCGCCGGCCCCCACCTGTTCCGTCTCGACCTCGCAGCCGGTGTCCCCGAGTTCCAGGAGGTCGAGGTGCCATACCGCTGGGGCGGCAACACTGACCCCAGGGTCAACGCCATCGCCGAGGGACCGGACGGCAGCCTGTGGGTTGGTACCACGGTGGAGCTGCTCAGACGCCTGCCGGACGGGCGCTGGGTCAACTACCGGACGCCCCAGTCCGACGATCGCGACCACTCGACCTCGACCGTGGAGTCACTGCTTTTCGATAGCACGGGCACCCTCTGGATCGGCGGGGCGAAGATCGTCGCCTACCGTCCGGAGAGCGCGGGGGCGGCGCTCGCTGGCGAGCGTTCAGTGACCGCCAGGGCCGTGTCGGGTGGGAGCGGCGGCACTCTGGGCCAGGAGCCCGGGACGGCAGTCGTCTGGGGGGCGGCCGGGGGAGTCCCCGCCACCGGTTGGGAGGGCTTGGTCGCCGGCCGCGACGGCACGATCTGGGCCCCGAACATCCTCGGCCTGTTCGCTTTCCGCGGTGGCGTTCCGAGCGTGCTGAACCGCGGCCGGGGCCTGCCCGTGGACTCGGTTACCAAGGTCGCCGAGGACGAGGAAGGTGGGTTGTGGGTCGGCACCCACGAGCGCGGTCTGGTGCGCGTCGACACCGCGGGGTTCTCGAGCCTGGAGACCGAGGACGGCCTTCTCACCGAGAACATCGCCAGTGTCGTCCCGGACGGGCACGGAGGCGTGTTCCTCTCCGCGTATCCGCCCGGAAAGGGCCAACACCATGTCGAGAGCGGGCGCGTCGAGGCGATCCGCTGGCGCCTTCCGCCGGGTGTGACCTTTCTCGGATGGGCGAGCGTGCAGGGCACGCTGCGGGACCACCTCGGCGACTGGTGGCTGCCCACCGGTGACGGGCTGCTCCGGTACCGCAAGGTCGACCGCTTCGCCGACCTCGGTGCGTGCGAACCCGTGGCGAGCTACGGCACCAAGGACGGGATGGGCGGGAACGAGGCGTTCAGGCTCTTCGAGGACTCGCGCGGGGACCTCTGGCTGGGGGTGTTCGGGGTCGGGGTCGTCAGGTGGGAACGGGCCACGGGGAGGTTTCGCCAGTTCCCGCTGCGCCAAGGCGTCGCCGAGTGGCCGGCCATGGCGTTCGCGGAGGACCACCACGGAGCGGTCTGGGCCGGGATGTGGGCCGGCGGCCTCGCACGGTTTTCGGGTGACAGGTGCGACCGGTTTCCGCCGGGAGATGGCCTTCCGGCCGGCACGATTCGGACCCTTCTCGTCGACCACGCCGGGAGGCTCTGGGTCGGGACGATGCGCGGCGGGTTGCTGCGGACGGACGACCCGGGCGCGGAGCACCCGGCGTGGGTGGCGTACACGACCTCGAACGGCCTGGGGAGCGACGGCGTTGTCTGCCTGACTGAGGACCGGTTCGGCCGCATCTGGGCCGGTACGTGGCGGGGCGTGGATTGTCTCGAGCCGTCGACCGGTCGGATCTCCCACTACGACACCTCCAACGGGCTCGTCAACAACACCGTCGTCGCCGCGGCCTGCGACGATCGCGGGGACCTCTGGTTCGCCACCCAGGCCGGGGTCTCGCGTCTCCGACCCGTGCGGGGCGCGCTTGCCAAGGCACCGCGGCTCGGCATCGTCGAGGTCCGCTCCGGCGGCACCGTGTTCCCTGTGCCCGAGCTGGGTACGACCTCCGCCGGACCGCTGCGCTTTCCGGTTGGCGCCGATAGCTTGGAGATCGCATACGCGGGGATCAACTTCATGCCCGGCCAGCAGCTCCTCTACCAGTACGCGCTGAGAGAGGGAGGTGGCTGGTCGACGGCGGCCGCCGAGAGGCGGCTGCACCTTGCCGGGCTCGGCTCGGGAAGGTACCGCCTCCGGCTCCGGGCGGTGCGCAGCGACGGGGTGACGAGCGAGGTGGCCACGGTCGCCTTCGCGATCCCGCCGCCGGTGTGGCGGCGGTGGTGGTTCCTCGGGCTCCTCGCGCTGGCGGTTGTCGGTGGCGTTCTCATCGTCCACCGCCTGCGCGTGCGCCGCCTCACCGAGCTGCAGCGCGTGCGCTCGCGGATCGCCTCCGACCTCCACGACGAGCTGGGGCTGTCGCTGTCGCGCATCGCCATCCTTTCCGAGGTGGCGAGCCGCAAGCTCGAGAACGGGAGCGCTCGCGACGAGCTGGCCGACATCGGGACGACGGCGCGCGACTTGGTGGCGGCCTCGAGCGACATGGCGTGGTCGCTCGACCCGCGGCGCGACGACCTCCCGAGCCTGCTGGCGCGGCTTCGGCGGCTGGCCGAGGACGTGTTCGCGGGCAGCGGGGTGCGCTGGAGCTTCGCGGCGCCGAGGAGCATCGAGCCGGTGGCGCTGGGAGCGGAGCAGCGGCGGCACATCTACCTGATCCTCAAGGAGGCGATCCACAACGCGGCGCGGCACGCGGGTGCCTCGCAGGTGCGGCTCTCGGTGGCGCTCGACGACGGCCGGCTGCGTGCCGAGCTCGTGGACGACGGCTGCGGGTTCGACACCGGCGACGGCACGGGCAGCGGCATGGTAGGGCACGGGATTGGGAGCATGACGCGGCGGGCGGTCGAGCTCGGCGGACGGCTCGAGGTCCGCTCACGCCCCGGCGAGGGCACGACGCTCGTTCTCGACGTGCCGCTCGGCCGGTGATCGGCGACCAGGGTTAGCATGTTCATGCGGCGCGAGCGAGGGGCAAAGGGTGTACAACTGCGTCGAGGAGCGATGAGCGCGGGTGACCGACTGAGGGTGGCGCTGGTCGAGGACGACCGCAGGACACGCGAGGCGTTCCGTGTCCTCATCGACGGCTCGCCCGGCTTTGCCTGTGTCGCCGCCTACGGCTCGCTCGAGGAGGCGCTCCACGTGCCGCCGCACGAGCCGCCCGACGTCGTGCTGCTCGACATCAAGCTCCCCGGGATGTGGGGCAGCGAAGGCGTGGACCTGGTCGCGAAGCGTTTCGTCGGAAGCAAGGTACTGATGCTCACGGCGTTCGAGGACGAGTCGCGAATCGTCGAGTCGCTCTGCAAGGGGGCAGCGGGGTACATCCTCAAGGACACGCCGCCCGCCAGGCTGCTCGAGTACATCCGGGAGGCCGCGTCGGGCGGCGCACCGATGTCGCCGGAGGTGGCGCGCAAGGTGGTGGCGCTGTTCTCGACGCTCGCCGTGCCGCAGCGTCTGGACTGCGAGGTGAAGCCGCAGGAGGCGAGGCTGCTCGCCCTGCTCGCCGACGGTTACGGCTACCAGGGCGCGGCCGAGGAGATGGGCGTTTCGGTCAACACGGTCCGCAGCTATGTCCGCTCGATCTACGAGAAGCTGCAGGTCCACTCCAAGTCCGAGGCCGTCTCGAAGGCGCTCCGCGCCGGGTTGATCTGACGACCCTGTGGCGCTTCGGCTCGACCCCCTCAGCACCCGCTACGGTCGGTCACGGCTTCTCCCGCGGCCCGGGCTTCAGCCGCAGCCAGCCGCAGCGGCTCGCGACCTCCGGAGGCGCGTCGGCGCGGATCGCCTCCGCCAGAGAGGCGGCGCGGGAGCAAGGCGCTTCCTCCTCGGCACGGATGTGCGCGAGCAGGGCCTCCTCCCGTTGCTGCCGGTTCTCGGGTGCGAGGCTGGTCAGCACGATCTGGTCCTCGCTGCCGTTGTCAAGGAGCTCGGAGCTGAGCTCCCACCTGAAGAAGGCACCGCACGCCGGGCACCGGCGAGGGCACGCGTTGCTGCTGCTGGTGTCGGCCTTCACGTATGGCAACCCCACGATCTGAAGCTGCGCCTCGCCGAAGGAGCACATTGCCTTCGGCGCTCGGCCGTGCATCTGGTCCCACGGTGCCCACCACGCGGAGCTTCCGTTTTCTCCGACAGGCTCCTAGCAGATGCGGTTGCGGCCGGCCTGCTTGGCGCGGTAGAGCGCGGCGTCGGCGGCTTTGAGCGCGGCCGCGGGCTCGCCGCGACGGCCTTCCGCGAGGCCGCCGCTGACCGTGACCGTGAGCGTGGGCTGTGTGCCGCTCGGGCCAGGCCGGCGCGGCTTCCGTTTCGGCCGGTCCTCATTGCGCAGGACGAACGGCGAGGCGGCGATCGCCTCCCGCACCGCCTCCACATGCGGCCGAGCCTGGGCGAGGGTGCGGCCGGGGAAGAGCAGCGCGAACTCCTCGCCTCCGTACCGGTACGCTTTGCCGCCGCCACCGACCTGGGCGAGACGGCTCGCCACCAACCGCAGCACCTGGTCGCCGACCGCGTGCCCGTGCCTGTCGTTGACCGCCTTGAAGTGGTCGATGTCCACCATCGCCGCGACCACCGGCCCGTCCAGGCCGCGCAGGTCCTCCTCGAGGGCGCGGCGGCTGGGCAGCCCGGTGAGGGGGTCGAGGAACGCCAGCTCGAACGCCGAGCGGGACATCCCCACCAGCACGACGAGGGCTGCCAGCGCGAGCAGCAGAGGAAGCCAAGCGCTACCCCTGCCCGCGACCAGGCCGCCGACGGCGAGCCACAGCGCCCCCAGAACGCTTCCCTCGAACGCAGTGCGGCGCTGCAGCAGCCGTACGAGCACCACCACCGAGGCGAGCCCGGCCGCTCCGAGCCCGGCCAGCGGAAGAGGCGTCGGCGTCCCGGCGGGTGTGTGGAGGATCGCCCCGATCGCCTTTTCCTGGAACGACAGCCAGACAAAGGCGGCGGCGAGCGGCGCCGCGGCGACCGCGATGCCGCACCCCAGGCCACCAGCGGAGCCCAGGGGGCGGTCGCGGCCGAGCACGAGGGTTGCGAGCACGAGCGGGAGGAGCAGGGCCGTGGCGGCCCAGGCAAACGCCGCCGGGCTGCTCTCGTCCGGCGTGGGCCCCCAGCGGTGGGCGACATCGAACGCCAGGGCGAGGGCGAGCACGGCCCACAGTCCCCGGCTGCGCCGCAGGGCGAGGGCGAGCAGCAGCGCTACCCCCAGGGCGGCGAGGACGGTGGCGGGCAGCCACGGCTCGACGCCCTCGCGCACGCCGGGTGCAGCAGCGAGCGCCGCCGCAGCGACACCACCGGCCAGCGCCGGCGTACAGGCCGGGAGCAGGCCTCGACTTCTCACCGCGAGCGCCCTCGCGAGCTTGCGGCGAGCACGGTCGCAAGCCCGCTCCTCCATTGTGAGATGACCTGGCCAGAGTCGGCCGGGGAGGGGGTGCCGGTGCGGACGGGGGCGGCCCAACGGTGGCCCGCGAAGTCCCCAAGCCAGCGAAGGCCGAGCCGTGTCGGCATCGCGTTGAGATCGGCGGCCTGCAGCTCGTCGTTTGCGGACCGCACCTCGGGTAGGTCGATCCTCGCCGTTTTTTCGAGGACCACCAGGGTCGGCTTCCATCTGCCGTGACCGAGATCGGGAAGGAGGCTCGCCCCGTCGCCCGCGATGTCGAGACCGTCGCTGTCTTCGCGCTCCGGTCGGTGCGGCCCGGGCGGGACCACCACCTCGAAGGTCGAGACCGCCGGCAGCCGGGGCACGGTTGGTACTGCGCCCACCGTACCGCACGGGTCACCAGCCCCGATCGTGGAGGACGCCGCCTGGGTGGTGGGCGCCGCGACGTGCTCGCCGAAAGCGAGGACGAAAACGGCTGCGGGCTCACTCATGCTGCACCTCCCATCCCGGCGCCGACGACGCCTCGGACCGCCGTCGGTGCTCAGCGCTCGTCCACCACCAGGGTGCCACGGTGACCCGGCGCGCACAACCGTGCCGCGGTCATCGCCCAAAGCGGGCGCGTGTGGCGGTCTTTTCATCGGCTCTCCCGCCGTGGGCCGACGACTGCTGTGGGCTCGGATGCCCACCGCCCGCGGCGCACCAGGCTGGCGTGGACCGTGGTTCGCAGCCGCTGGGCGCCGATGCCGATGGCCATCGGCGGCCGTGCCTTGGGCAGGGTCGGGCCGGCGGCTCGGAGCGGAAACGCCACCGCCCCCGGGCGCGAGCCGGAGGCGGTGGTCGATGTGGCAGCGACGGTGTCAGTACAGCTTGAGATCGAACGTGGCGGTCAGAAACACGGCCATCTCTCCCCGGGTCACGGGGCTGAGCGGGCAATACAACCCCGGGGCGCAGCCGCCGGTGATTCCCTCGGCGGCGAGCGCCTCGATGAAGGCGGCTGCCCAGTGGCTGACCGGGACGTCGGCAAACAGCGTCCCGGCCGGAGCCGGCGGGACCCAAGTGGAGCCATGCTCAGCGGCCAACAGGAACACGGCCATCTCGGCCCGGGTGATGGGGTTGCCTGGGCAGTACAGGCCCGGGCCACAGCCCGAGGTGATCCCCTCGGCCGCCAGTGCCTCGATGAAGCGGGCCGCCCAGTGGTCGGCCGGCACGTCGGTGAAGACGGTGCCGGACGCCGGGGGCGGTGAGTAGTTGACGCCGTGCTTGGCCATCAGGAGCAGGACGGCCATCTCGGCGCGGGTGAGTGGGTTGGCTGGACAGTAGGTCGTCGGGCCGCAGCCAGAGGTGATGCGATGGTGGAATACCGTCTCCACGAAGCGGTACGCCCAGTGGCCGACCGGTACGTCGTCGAAGCTCTCGCCGACGTGCAGCACCCAACTCGTCGGGTGACCGTCGACCGTTTCCTCGATTACGACGTCCCAATGGCGGAGCAGCCGGGGGCTTGGCGCGCGGAGCCGCAGGGCATAGCACGAGGAGGGGTTGGCGGGGTCATAGCAGCTTGCGGCTTGGCCCGGTGCGAGCGTGGGGTAGATGGCGGTGGTCCGGTAGCGGTTGCCGGCCGCCTGCGGTCCGCTGAGTGCCCCGAGCTCGGCCAGGGGCTTCCGCGACGTGGGACGGGTGTTGCGCCAGGTCGGCTCGAGAATAACGGTCTCACCGGCCTCGAGCACGCCATTGAGGTTGGAGGCCGACAGAGCCCCGGGATGGGCGTCGACAACCAGCCCAACCCGCTCGGTCGTACCGACTCCGGAGCCCAGGTTGGTGGCCGAGATGTCGGTCGGGTCGAGCCCGTTGAATGCCGGGTCGCTGCTGGTGGCGGCGCCGGTCACGACCGAGTAGGGCCGCGGCACGCCGTCGGCTAGACCGGTGAGCGTCACCAGACGAGGAATGCTCCAGTCGCCGGGTGTGAAGGTGATCGAGGTCGGCGATGCCAGAGCTTCCGACGGCAGCGAGACGTGGAGAGGCAGCGTGACGGCGGCGCTGGGTTCGCAGCTCAGGGCGACAACGAACGAGGAGGTACCACCGTCCTCGGTGGTCTTGAGGCCGGTCGTCGGGGCGATCGCGAAGCCGGCCACGTCGTCGTCGGTGTTGACGACCGTCACGTCAGCCGGGTCGATTCCGGCGTAGAACGGGTCGACGCTGCTGGCCGCACCGGTTTGGATCGTGAACGTCTGGTTACCATCGATGACGAAGTCGTCGACTCCCGTGATGGTGGCGCTGGCCCCGGTCGACCAGTTGGCGGGCGATAGCGTCACGCTTGGCGTGACCTTGCCTTCGGTCGGATCGGAAGAGGTCAGCGGGATGTTGACATCGGCTGTCGGCTGGGTTGCGAGCGTGACCTTGAACGTTGCGGTCGAGCCCGTCTCGCTGACGGTCAGACCGGAGGTCGGCGCCACGATCACACCGGGGAAGTCGTCGTTGAGGATCGTGCCGGTGGCCCGGCCGCGCAGGATCGAGAGGTTGGTGGGCGCTGACAGATCGACGAAGAAGGTCTCGTCGGGCTCGGCGATGCGGTCACCCAAGACCGGTACGGTGAGGGTCTGAGACTGCTGCCCTTTGGCGAAGGCAAGGGTTCCCGACGTGGGCAGATAATCGACCCCGGGTGTCGCTGTCCCGGCGGTGGTGCCGTACGAAACGCTCGACTGCATGCAAGCGGGGATCGAGAGGCTCACGGTGAAGACCGCGTTGGAGGTACCGGTCGCGCCCTCGGGCCAGATGACGTCGCCGATCGACGCCTGCGGCTCGGCGGCGACGACGACAGCGACGGGTGGAGACACACCCGGGCAGCCGGTGGCGTTGGTGACCGTCACCCGGTAGGTGCCCATATCGGCGACGGTGGCGCTTTCCTTCACGTAGGTTTTCGAGGTGGCACCCGGGATATCGACCCCGTTGCGAGACCACTGGAAGGACGTCAGGCCCGTGCCGTTGGCCGTCAGGGTCAAGGTGCTACCGGTACAGAGCGAGGTGGTGCCGGTTATGGTAGCGGTGGGCGGCGGGATGATGCCGATCGCCTGCGGCCCCGACAAGAAGCACAGAGAGCCCTGGTTGAGCAGGACCTGCAGGCTTACCGAGCCACTCGTGCCGGCCGTGAAGGTGACGGCGTTGGTGCCGTCGCCGGCGGTGATCGTGCCGCCCGAGATCGACCAGGTGTAGGTCGCTCCGACGCCACCGTCGGGGATGGAGGCCTGGTTGCCGGTCGAGCCGGAGCAGACCGAGGCCGGGGCGGTGATCGGTTGGCCCGCGGCTGGGGTGACGGTGGTCAGGAGTGTGGCTGAGTCGGTGTTCCCAACCGAGCTGACGGTGACTGTCACGGAGTCGGCAGCGCATGACTCGGCCCCGGCGGGGACGGTCACGGTCACGTCCAAAGTCCCCGAGGCGCACGGCGCGAGCGGGCCGATGCTCGAGGGCGCCACGGTCGACCAGGTGTTGCCGGCAATGCCAACCGCAAACGTCTCGGTGGATGCTCCGAGGTTGGTCACCGTGAGGTGGTAGGTCACCGAGGTGCCGGGATCGCCCGACTTCGCATCGGCGGAGGGGCTCACCTCGACGGCACTGGCCGCCGCCGACACGCAGACGAAGGCGGCGGTGGGCACGCCCCAGTTGCCCGCTGCGTCTCTGCCCTCGACGAACAGCAAGTGGCGCCCGGCACTCCACCCCGTGGTGTCGACCGTGGCCTGCACGCCCTCGCTGGGCGAGTTGAACGCGCCGTCAGTGGGGGTCATCGGGTACGTCGTGGTGCCGCTCACGAACGACGGCGTGTCGACTGTCCACCGCGCCTCGGCGATCGCCTGCGTCGGCTCGCCGGATCCGGCGCGGTACCGCGTGTCGTCAACGGTGGCGGAGAGCATCACCACTGCACCGGGCATGACCCCCGCCGGGCTGACCTGAAGGTTGATCGCCTCCGGACCGGCCGGCGTCTGGTACGGCCGACGGCTGGCCTTGAAGGCGTAGAGCAACGCGTTGCGGTTGGCCGGCCAGATGGTGTTCGTGAACTGGGAGCACGACTCGAAGAACTGCGACCCCATCTCGAAGGTGTAGCTGGCGATCCCGAGCTCGCCGTACGCCCAGTCGTCGGTCGAGCCGGTGGTGGGGTAGAGGGCGACCGACTGCTGCGGCGTGTAGTTGTTGAAGAACGCGAGCTTGCGTCCGAGAGTCTGGAGGGCGGTGCCGTTCGGGGCTGGCGAGCTGGTGAAGCCCCACGGCCAGAGCACCAGGTTGGAGTAGGAGTGGAGCGTGATCAGCGCCCCGGTCGTGGTCGCGGGTGCGGCGTCGCTGTCGCCAGGGCCCCGCTGATCGGGGAAAATGCTGGTGACATATGCTTGGATGACCTGAACCTCGGGCTCGGATCCGGCCGCGGGACCACGATACGTCTCATCGCACGGGTCGCCCGACGAGCCTCCTTGATTCCACTTGAACGTGTGGTTGCGATTGAGATCGGTGCCGTACTCGCCGGGGATGGAGCATCCGTCATCATTGTCGGTGTTCTTGCGCCACAGGTCGCCGCCCTCGGCGAACTTGCGGCCGTCCGGGTTGGCCATCGGCACGATGTGGATCTCGCACCAGTCGAGCAGCCAGGTGACGTCGGGGTCAGTACCGTAGCTCTCGAGCAGATACTCGGCGAAACGCGTCGCGGTCTCGGCCGTCGTGTACTCCCGGGCGTGGATCTCCGCCACCAGGAAGAAACGTGGCTTGGGACCGGGAATCGCGGAGTTGGTGATGATGAGTGCCCAGATGTCGTATCCAGTCGGTCCACCCGGAGTGATCTTGTCCCAGCTATCGCCGATATCCAGCTTGGTGATGAGGTTCGGGTAGGCGGCGACGAGCGTGTCGTAGGTCGCGTACGTCTCCTCGACGGTGCGGTAGCAGGGATAGCCCGGGATGGCGTCGACCTGCCCGGGAAGCGGCTCGCGCACCTCGTACAGGAGTGCGGTCTTCGCCGTGTCGATCTCGAGCGCGAACCCTTCGGACGTCAAAAGCGCCAGCTTCACCGGGCTCAAGCGAGCCACGACGAAGCTCTCTGGGTGATTGACCTCCCAAATGTCGAGCCTGCTGGCCAGCTCGCGGAGCTGCTCCTCGGTCTGGTAGTGGATCTTCGCCACCACCGGCCCTGACGGGATGGTGAGCGTAGCCGGCAGCCCGGGCGTGGCGGCGCGGACCGAAAGGCTACAGACAGCGACGACAACGGCAAGCAAGCCAACGATACGCGAGAGTCTCATCCGGCCTTCTCCTCCGATGGCGCTTGGTACGCGCCGCTCGTTCATCTCAGCCTCGGGTGTCGGGCGTCCCCGGAAAAGTCGTCGTGGCGAGGTTTCGGGATGACTCGTGGGGGGTCATCGGTTCGTACCCGACACCGGGGGAGTATAGCGCTACTTCGGCCGGCCGGCGGCGCTCCCACGGCCGGTCGGCCTCAGATCCCCGATCGCCGTCCTGGCTGCCTCCAGGGGTTGCGGTGGAAGATCGCCGCCGTGCCCTCGCCGGGCCGTTCGGTCGCGGGTGCGGAAAGCCGTCGAGGAGGGGCCACCATTGCTGGATCGCGAAACCGGTCGTCGTGGTGGAGAAAACGAAAAGGACGCCGGTTGGCGTCCGGAAGAACTCGAGATTGGAGCGGGAAACGGGATTTGAACCCGCGACTTCGACCTTGGCAAGGTCGCACTCTACCGCTGAGTTATTCCCGCCCGTCGCCCGCAGCGCGAGCGGCGGTGATCCTAGCAACCGCCCCTGCGGCCGTCAACCCCCCACAACACCAGAGGGTTCGGGTGCGAGCTCGCCCAGCTACGGGGCGAGGCCGTCAGGCCCAGCGGGTCTCCCGAGCACCGCGAAGACCTCGCCGGGGACGTGCCTTCAGGCACGTCAGGTGCCGAGGAACTCGATGATCTCGGCGAGCAGGACGGCGCCGCCCTCGGCGAGGACGGAGTGAGCCGCGCCCGGGACCTCGCGGAAGCGAGCCTCGGGGATCGCGGCGGCGAGCTCGCGGGTGAGCGCAGCCGGGACGATCGGGTCGAGCTCGCCGGCCAGCACGAGCGTCGGGCAGGCCAGGCGTGCGGCGACCGGGCGCAGGTCCCAGCCGCTCTGGAGATACCGCACGTGCTGGAGCGCGCCGGGGAGGTCCTCGGGGGCGAGCGTCCACAGCCGCGCAGCTTGGTCCACGAACCCCGGGTAGCGGTCGGCGAACGCCCCGGCGAAGGCGAACGCCATCAGCGCCTCGGCCGCCTCGGCGGGTGCGAGGCGCGTGAAGGCGAGCTCGAAAAAGCGCAGCACCCGCCGGTGGTGAGGCGTGAGGCGCGCGGCGCACGAAGCGGCGACGAGGTGGTCGACGTGCTCGGGGTGGCGGGCCGCGAGCTGGCAGGCGATGAGGCCGCCCATCGAGACGCCGACCACACCGGCGCTGGCAAACCCCGCGGCAGCGAGCACGAGCGCCGCGTCGTCGGCCGCGCCCTCGAGGGTGAACGGCTCACCGCTGCGCGAGCCGCCCACACCCCGGTTGTCGGGCGCGAGCACGGTGAAGCGGTCGGAGAGCACACGCGGCAGCTCGCCCCACAACCTGGCGCGCGAGCCGAGCCCGGCGAGCAGCAGCAGCGGCGGTCCCTCGCCCCAGCGCTCGAACGCCACCGGTCCGCGCGGTCCCTCGACGGTCCGCGCCTCGAACCCCCGCGCCTTGCGCTCCTCTGCCTTCATGCCTCTCCCGGGGTGGGAGTCCTGTCCCCCGTCCTCAGATCAGCGCCAGCAGCTTCTTCTTGATGTCGTCCTTGCGGTGCTGGCCGCCGATCATGCGGTCCACGACCTGACCGCCCTTGAAGAACAGCAAGGTGGGGATCGACTGGATCCCGTAGCGTGAGGCCACGCCGCGGGCGGAGTCGACGTCGACCTTGGCGACGATGACCTGGCCGGCCAGCTCGGCGGCCACGGCCTCGACGTGAGGGGCGATCATCTTGCACGGCCCGCACCAGGTGGCCCAGAAGTCGACGACGGCCGGCTTGTCGGCCTTGAGGATGGTCTGCTCGAAGGTGGTATCGTTGACCTCGACGATGCTCCCTGCCATGTGCTCCTCCCTGGTTGCGACGGCCGGCTGTCTGGTCCGGGACACCGCGTAGGCGGTCAACGACGCGCCCCACTCCGCGCATTCCGCTTCGCGCCGGCGCCGAGTGCAGGTATTGTAGTGGCTCGGGGAGGGTCGGGCAACGACACGGAGCCGCCGCCAGAGGCTGGGCCAACACTTCCTGCACGACGCGCGCATCGCACGGAGCATCGTCGCGGCCCTGCCCGGCGAGCCGGCGCGGGTCGTCGAGATCGGCCCAGGTCACGGGGCGCTCACCCAGTTGTTGCTCGCGCGCTACCCGCGGGTCCGCGCCATCGAGTTGGACGGTGCTCTGGCGCGGGCGCTGCCGGGCCGGCTCGGCTATCCGGCGGGGCTCGAGGTCGTCGCGGCGGATGTTCTCGAGGTGGACCTCGACGAGCTGACTCCTGGCGGGCCATGGTTGTGGGCGGGCAACCTCCCGTACAGCGTGGCGACGCCGATCGTCCGACGGCTCGCGGATCGGCCGGAGCTGGTGGCGGCCGCGGTGCTGATGGTGCAGCTCGAAGTCGCCCAGCGGATGTGCGCCGGACCAGGGCACGCCGAGCGCGGGTTTCTTTCGGTGGTGATCGAGTCGGCAGTGCACGCCGAGCTCCTGCTCGAGGTGCCGGCAGGTTGCTTCAGCCCGCCGCCGCGTGTGATCTCGGCCGTGGTTTTGCTGACACCGCGCCCCCCGGTGGCGCCCCGTGCCGCTGTCGAGCGAGCGCGGGAGCTGGCTGCCATTGCGTTCACGAAGCGGCGCAAGAAGCTCGTCAACGCGATCCCACTCGAGCTGCCGCACGGCGAGATCGTGGCTCGCGTCACGGCGCTCGGGCTCGACCCCGGCGCCCGGCCGCAGGATCTGTCGTTCGCGGGGTGGTTGGCGCTGGGGCAAGCATTTCCCGCTGGGGAGCGGATCTGATGGTGCGGCTGCTGCCGATCGGCGGTCTCGGGGAGTTCGGAGCCAACTCGCTGGTCTGCGACGACGAGGTGGCTGGGCGGCTGGTCATCGACGTCGGAGCGGCGTTTTTCGAGGAGCCGGTGTTGGGGGTCAGCCATCAGGTGCCGGACTTCGCCGCGATCGGCGGGCCCCCACCGCAAGCGGTGGTATTGAGTCACGCGCACGACGATCACTGCAAGGGGCTCGGCGTCCTGCTCGGCGCCTGGCCGGGCACGGTGGTCGCCGGGAGCCGGGCCACGGTGACCTGGTGCCGGTCGGCGGGGCTGGCACGGCGGAGCTCTTTCACCGAGCTGGCGGCAGCTACACCGTTCGTCGCCGGTGGCTGGGTGGTCGACGCGCTGCCGGTGTCGCACTCGATCCCCGGGACGCTGGCGCTGCGCCTGCGTGCCGGCGGCATGACCGCGGTGCTTGCCACCGACATGCGGCTGACGCCGTCAGCGCTCGGTGAGCAGACACCCGCCGACCGGCTCGCGGCGTGGGGTCGGGAGGGTGTGGACGTGCTGCTGTTGGACGCCACCAACGCCTTGGTGACGACGCCGCCACCGAGCGAGGCAGCGGTCGGGACGGCGCTCGGCGAGCTGATTCGGGCCGCGAGCGGGCTGGTCGTGGTGGTCACTTTCGCCTCCCACCTCGGGCGGTTCTCCCAGGTGGCACGGGCGGCGGCTGCCTCGGGGCGGGTCGTGGTGCCGATCGGACGCGGCCTGATCGAGGCGCTGGCAGTACAGGCCAGGCTCGGTGGGCTCGGTGCGCCCGTCGGGCTCGTGCGGTCCTACCGCGAGCTGCCGCGGCTGCCGCGGGACGGCGTGGTGGCGGTGGTTACCGGCTCCCAAGGCGAGGCCGGCTCGGCGTTCACGCGCCTGGCCACTGGTCGCTTGCCGGGGCTGGCGCTCCGAGGAGGCGACTGCGTGCTCCACGCCGCCCGCCTCATCCCCGGCAACGAGCGGCGGCTGGCAGGCCTGTTCGACCTCTGCGTCCGGCAGGGAGCGCGAGTGGTGACGGCCAGCGAGGCGCCGATTCACGCCTCCGGTCACCCACACCGGCAGGAGCTCGTGGAGCTCTGTGACCTCCTGAGGCCGCGCGCGGTGGTGCCGGTGCACGGCTGGCGGCGCCACCTCGAGACGGTGGCTGAGCTGGCACGCGGTGCCGGGGCGGCGACGGTGGTAGCCGACAACGGCGATGAGCTGGTGTGGACCGCTTCTGGGCTCGAACCCTCCGGTCGCCGCCGAGCGACGGGCCGGCTGTCGTTCGGGGATGGCGAGAACGATCTGGTGGAAGCCGGTGTCGTGCACGAGCGGCGCGTTTTGGCGCGTTCCGGCGTTCTCGTGGCGGTGGTGGAGTCCGCTGGCGGCGCCGTGCCGAGGGTGCACCTACACAGTGCCGGGCTGCGACTCGGGGCTGAGGTGGAGGAGGAGCTCGCTGCCGGGCTGCGTGGCGAGGCCGCTCGGGGTCTCGGAGGGGTGAGGGTGGACCGCGACGACGTGCGACTTACAATGGAGCGGTGGCTGAAGCGGGAGGTGCGACGGCGCTGTGGTCAGCGCCCGGCTGTGCTGGTGAGCGTGCCGGCGGACGATCCGCCATCGACGGGTGGGGAGCGCCCCTCGTGACCATCGGCGGACCGGCATGACGCGCACCCGGGAGGAGATCGCCCGCGAGTTCGCGGGGTACGTGCTGCTCGTGGGTGGTGGGCTGCTGCTGCTGGCGTTGGTGAGCTACCACCCACTCGACCCGTGGTTGCTCGGCGCCGGCAGCGACCGGGTGCACAACTGGCTCGCCTCGTGGGGCGCGCACATCGCCGGGGTGCTGGTGTACTTGCTCGGGGTTCCGGTGCTGGTGCTGCCGGCTTTGGTGCTGCGGGTGGGTGCGCTCTGGCTGCGCGTGCGGTCGCTCGACACCCCGTGGCTGCAGGTCGGAGCTTGGTCGACCGCACTGCTCGGCGCTTCCGGCCTACTCGGGCAGGTGGTGGGGCGAACGCCGTACCGAGGCGGCACGCTGGAGTGGGGTGGCGAGATCGGTCGGCTGGTGGCGGATGGCCTGCAGACAAGCCTCGGTCCGATCGCCACCGTGGTCCTCTGCGCCGCGGCGCTGCTCGCCGGCGTGGTGCTGGGCGTGCGCTCGTCGCTGATGACCGTTTTCTCGGGCGCCGGCCGCGGCGTCCGGTCGTGGCGGGAGAGGATGCGGACGCGGTGGCACCACCGGCGCGACCAGAAGGAGCGTGCCGCGCAGCGCCAGCGCCTGATCGACAACCACGTCCGTCGCCACCCGGTGGCGCGCCCGGCACTGGTGGTGGAGGAGCGTGAGGGCGAGGCGAGCTTCTCCTTTCGTCGCCTGCACCACGTGGTGGTGGTCAACGAGGCGGCCCAGCCGTCGGCGGCTACGCCGTCGCCGTCGCCGCCGCCGTCCGCGTCGCGTCGGACGTCCAGCGAGCCCGCGACGACACGCGCCTCCTCGACCCGGGTCAAGCCGCTGGCGGTCCAGGAGGTGTTTCCGTTCGTCGACGAGACCCCGGTGGCCTCGCTGCCGGAGAAGACCATGCTGGCGCCCGCGCCGCCGGCGCCGGAGCTCGACCGCACGCTGCTCACCGCCATGCGCGAGCTGGTCGAGCAGAAATGCCGCGAGTTCAGGGTCGAGGGTCAGGTGGTGGACGTGCTGCCGGGGCCGATCATCACGACCTACGAGTTTCGCCCGGCGGCCGGCGTCAAGTACGCGCAGGTGGTCAACCTCGAGGAGGACCTCGCGCTCGGGCTGCAGGTCGAGGCGGTGCGCATCGAGCGGATTCCCGGCAAGGCCACGGTGGGGTTCGAGGTGCCCAACCCCGAGCGGCAGACCATCGTGCTGCGAGAGATCCTCGAGTCCTCCAAGTTCGTGCACTCGGCCTCGCCGCTCACCCTCGCCCTCGGCATGGATATCCACGGCCGGCCATTCGTAGCCGATCTCCAGCGCATGCCACACCTGCTCATCGGCGGCTTCACCGGCTCAGGCAAGTCGGTGGGGCTCAACGCCATGATCATGTCGATTCTGTTCAAAGCGACACCCGAGCAGGTGCGCTTCATCCTCATCGACCCGAAGCAGGTGGAGCTGGGGATCTACGAGCACCTGCCGCACTTGTTGACGCCGATCGTCACCGACCCGCGCGACGCCGCCCGCGCCCTCCGCTGGGCCGTGCGCGAGATGCGCGAGCGCTACCAGTTGCTCGCCGCGTGCAAGGTGCGCAACCTGCAGGGCTACAACACGCTGGTGGCCGAGGGCGCAGCCCGCCGGAGCGAGCCGGCGGAGGGTGTGTCGATCGAGCTCAAGCCGCTGCCGTACATCGTCATCATCATCGACGAGCTGGCCGACCTCATGATGACCTGCGCTGCCGAGGTCGAGGACTCGATCGGCCACCTCGCACAGATGGCCCGGGCGGTCGGGATCCACCTCATCTTCGCCACCCAGCGTCCGAGCGTCGACATCATCACCGGCGTGATCAAGGCCAACTTCCCTTGCCGCATCGCCTTCAAGGTTCGGACCCGCTTCGACTCCCGCACCATCCTCGACACCGAGGGGGCGGAGTACCTGCTCGGTATGGGCGACATGTTGTTCCTGCCGCCGGGCTCAGCGCGACCGTTCCGCGTCCACGGCTGCCTCGTGCGGGAGGAAGAGATCCTCACGGTGCTCAAGCACTTGCGACGTCTTGGCAAGCCCGAGTTCGACCCCCGGGTGCTGCAGGAGCCGATGGGGGAGGGCGGTGAGGTGGCGGACAACGACCTCGACGACCCGATGTACGAGCAGGCGGCGCGCCTCGTTGTGGCGTCGCGCAAGGCCTCGGCGTCGTTCATCCAGCGTAAGCTGCGCCTTGGCTACGCGCGCTCGGCGCGGCTGGTGGATATCATGGAGCGCGAGGGGCTGGTGGGACCTGGGCAGGGTGCCAAGCCGCGCGAGGTGTTGGTGCCTCCCGACTACTTCGGTGAGGTGGATGCCAGCCACGAGCTCAACGGCGAGGAGGACTCCGATGGTTGACCTTTCCCCCCAGGCGACGACGCTGCTCGTGGTCTCCACGAGTGTGCTGGTACTGCTGCTGGTGGTCAGCTTCCTTTCGCGCCCCCGGATGTTCACCCAGTACCTGTACACGATGACAGGGATCAAGCTGTCGCCGAAGGACGTGGCGAGGGTGTTCAAGGCGCGTGGCAAGCCCGGCGTGCGGGAGCTATTTCTCGAGCTCATCATCCGCGAGGACGTGAAAAACGGCCCGCGCGTCACCCCCGACAGCCGCCCCGACCACGAGCTGCTGGCCCCCGAGGAGCGGGCTTGATGGCAACCTCCCGCCGGCTCGAAACCCTTCTCGACCACGGCATCGAGCTGGTAGCTGGCGTACCGTGCTCGTACCTGAGGCGTTTTTTTGCCGCTTGCGAGGGGTTGCCGGCGAGCCGGTACGTGGCCGCGCCGCGGGAGGACCACGCGGTGGCGATCGGGGCTGGAGCGTGGTTGGGCGGCCGGCTCGCCCTGGCTGCGATGCAAAACTCGGGTCTCGGCTACTGCCTCGAGGTCCTCACCTCGCTGCACCTCATGTACCGCCTGCCGCTGCCGCTGCTGGTTTCCGACCGCGGCGAGCCCTCCGATTTCGAGGAGCACCGCATCCTCGGGCAGCGTACCCGCAAGCTGCTGGAGCTGTTTGCCATCCCCTGGCGGGCCGCGACGCTCGGCGAGGAGGAGGACGAGGCGGCGTGGCTCGTCGGCACCGCGCGTACGCGCTGCATGCCGGCGGTGCTCCTGGTCGGCAAGGGGGTGGACGTATGACCAGGGAGAACGCTGTCGAGGGCCGAGGATCGAGGGCCGAAGGCGAGACCTCGATGGTCGATGACAGGAGGCTCCAGGTCGAAGGCGATCGGAAAGCGCCTGCGCCCTCGGCCCTCGCTAGTCAAGCTTCACCCTTCGGGCGACTTGGGGTTTGTGACCTGCGGCTTTCGACCGCTGACCTTGGTGATCGGGGTGGCCGATGACCCGCGCCGAGGCCGTGGCGCTCGTCCTCTCTCGCCTCACGCCCGAGGTGCTCGTGGTCGCGGCCGACGGCGCCATCTCGCGCGAGGCCTACCGCGCCGCCGACCGCCCCCGCAGCTTCTACATGCTGGGCTCGATGGGCCACGTGGCCTCGATCGCCCTCGGGCTCGCCCTGTCACGGCCGGAGCGAGTCGTCGCCCTGGACGGCGACGGCAACCTCCTGATGGGGTTCGGCAACCTCGCACTCGTCGGCGGGCTGCGTCCCAGCCGCTTCTACCACCTCGTGCTCGACAACCAGTGCTACGCCACGACCGGCGGGCAGACCTGCCTGTCCCGACAGGTCGACCTCGCCGCCGCCGCCGCCGGCTGTGGTTATGCGTGGGCGCGCCGGTGCGGTGCTGGCGAGGACGTCGCAGCGGCGGTCGACGCGTGGCTTTCGGCGCCCTCGCCGGCGCTTTTCGACCTCGTCATCGACGCCCTCGACCCGGGTCCGGTCGCGGAGCGCATCCCGTTGAGCCCTGAGGAGATGGCTGAGCGTTTCCGGGATGCGGTCAGCGCCACCCTGGCGGCCGAGTGAGCCGCGGCCGGTGAGAGCAGCCCCACCTTGTCGTTGTCTTTTTCGCTCTGATGACCGTCCAGCGGCCCTGATCACGGCACAACGGGGAACACCGGGGTGCCGAGCCGGCGCGTGAGCTCCTGCAGGCCAGCCAGCGCCACCAGCACCCAGGCACGGGTCAGCTTGCGCCAGCGGCGCGGAGGCAGGACGTCACCCTCGAGCAGCCGCAGCAAAGCACGCCGGGCGCCCAGATGCTCGTGTCCGGCCATCAGCACGGCTCGGAAGTCCCGGTCGTAGAAGGCGTGAACCAGACCGACCTGCTGTCGCTGCAAGAGCCGGACGAGCGTGATGGTGGGACCGAAGTCGACCGCTGTGACGCGTCCGCGCCGCAACAAGGCGTCGGCTGCGTCCAGCCCGGCCGAGCGACCGCCCAGCAGCGCCGCCAACAGTCCATGCGGTACCACCTGGTCGAGATAGCCGGCGGCATCGCCGACAATGCAGAAGGCTTGGCCCGCCACGTCCATCACCCGGAAAGCGAGGCTCGGCACCACACCGACCGGTCGCTCGGGCGTGGCCTTCGCGAGCATCCAGTCGGCAGGTGGGCACTCACCCAGCGCTTTGCCCAGCAACCGCTCGGCAGAGCCGTTGCATTCGTCCCAGAGGCGACGCGGCAACGCCGTCCCGACCGACACCCGCCCGGCGCCCAATGGGGCGAGCGAGAGAAACCCGCTCGGCAGCGTCACGACCGTCAGGCGCCCGGAGGCGAGCCACTCGGGGGGCGCGACGCCCGAGTACACAGCCCACCCGGCGGAACGCTGGTGGCGCGGATAGGGAAAGCCCCAGCCCAGGCGGCGAGCCAGAAACGCGCTTTTCCCCGAGGCGTCGATCAGCGCCTTGCAGGAGATGATCTCCTCGCGCTCGTCGGGACCGCGGGCCACAACCCCCACCAGGCGTGTTCCCTCGAACGACGGGACCGTGGCGCTCAGGTCGTGCAGAATCTCGACGCCGGCGCGTACAGCGGCCGCCTGCAGCGCCCGGTCGAGCTGGCACCGGTCGACGAGCCAGCCGGCGGTGCCGAGAAACGACAGGGTGGTCGATCGGCTCACGTCCGGTGTGAGCAATGTGAGGCCGTGGCAGACGGCCTCGGGTGGCAAGGCCGCGAGCCAGTCCCCGAGGCCGAGCTCGGCGAGCACCCGCGCCACCCGAGGCACCACGAGCTCACCGCCCGGCGGATCGCGGCGAGGACCGTCCAGCGCTGTGGCGGCCACGCCCGCCTGGGCGAGGGTGATGGCGGCAGCACAACCGGCTGGGCCGGCACCTACGACGAGCACATCGACGTCGCGGTAGCGGGCCATCAGAGCTTCGCCAGGATCACCTTGAGCGCCTCCAGCTCGCCGGCAGTGGCGTAGAAATGGGGCGAGAAACGCACCCAGCCCTGCCGGGCCGTGACCTCGATCTGACGCTGGTGGAGCCGTTTGGCCACCTCGTGCGAGGGCATGAACGGGTGGCGCCCGGCGATGATCCCGGCGAGCTGGTTGGAGGGGCCGGGTGAGCCCACCTGCCAGCCGAGCTCGAGCAGCAACCGCGTCAGTGTCCGGTTGTGGGCGGTGACGCGGGCGTGGATCTCATCGAGCCCGACGTCGAGCAGCAGCTCGAGCGCTGCCGCCAGCCCGGCAACGAGGATGGTCGGTGTCGCGCCCGGCTCGAAGCGCCGACCGTCGCGGTGGAAGCGCAGCTCGGAAAGGAACAGGCTGTGCTCCTCCCTTTCCACGTTGAGCCACCCCGCAAGCGTCGGCTCGAGGCGCTGCCGCAGCTCGGGCGTGGTGACCATGACCCCGAGGCCCTCCGGCGCCAGCAGCCACTTGTGCCCGTCGGCCACGAGCGCGTCGACGCCCAGCTCGGGGAGCGTGTCGGGCAGCACCCCCAGGCCCTGGATGGCGTCGAGCACCACGAGAATGCCCCGGGCGTGCGCGACCTCGGCGAGCTCCGCCACCGGGGCGACCCAGCCGGTGTGAAACGACACCCACGACAGCCCGAGCACCCGCACGGGCGGACACAGCAACGGGACGACCTCGTCGAGGACGATCTTGCCGTCCGGGGCGGGAAAGCGTCTCACCTCGACGCCGTCACGCTGCAGCATGAGGTACGGCGCGACGTTGGCGGCGAAGTCCTCGTCGCTCACCAGCACCGCGTCGCCGGGGCCGAGCCCGAGCCCTCCGGCCACCAGCGACAACCCTTCGGAGGTCGAACGCACCAGCGTCACGTCCTCCGGACGGCAGGCCACGAGGTCGGCCGCGAGCGCTCGCACCGACATCTCGGTCTCGACCCAGTCCCTCCAGTTGGCTGAGCCGACCGCCTCCTGCTCGGCGATGCGCGCCCGCATTGCCTCGGCTACCGGCTGCGGCAGCGGCGCGACCGCCGCGTGGTTGAGGTACAGGCAGCTCTCCCGCACCGGAAAGAGCGGCAACCACTGAGCGATCTCGAAAGCCATACGGGGAGTATAGCGGGCTGGCCCCGCGGCTCGAACCCAGGGCGGTCACCCCCCGACGGGGTACACGGGCGGGCCCGGGAAGACGGCCACGGTGGCGCCGGGGGCCTCGGCCCGCCAGCGGTCGAAGACGGCGGCGAGGTCGCCCCCCGGCGTCATGCCGAGGCGAGCGACGAGCTCGGTCGGGAGCGCCGAGATCATGGTGATGCGGAAGCGGGCGGTCTTCTCGACCAGACGCAAGGTGGTGTGACCGTACTGCACGTAGTGCTCGGCAAGCATGGCCAGGATGCGTTCGGGGCGGGGGTCGGCGAGGAACGGCTCCATGGCGGGGGAGCCCGTGCCGCCAGCACACGCGCTCACGAACACGACCTCCGCGCCGGAGCGCGCAAAACGACAGGCGGCGTCGAGCGCTTTGTGCGCCTGGATGAGGGTGTGGTCGCGCGGAGCGCCGCCCGCGCTGACGACGATGCGGTCGAATGGGCCACCCTCCACCTCGAACAGCGCGCGGGCCCGCTCGCAAGCGGCGGGAAACGCGGCCTCGAGCGGTCCCCCGGCTGACCATACGGGCTTGCCCTCCGCGCCATCGACCAGTAGCAGCGCGTAGTCCGGTGGGCGCAAAGCTGCGGCGACGGCGATCTCCTCGGCCACAGGGTTGCCGGCGAGTCGGCCCGGCTCACAGGCTGGGTGCCGCTGCGGCGGCGTCGCCGCAAGGTCGAGCACCCGCCCGTGATTGATCTGCACCTCCTCGTAGCCGGCGACGCCAGGGAACACCAGCTTCGGCCCACCGCCGAACCCGGCGAAGTAGTGGTGCTGCACCTTGGAGATGGCGACGACGAGGTCGGCCTCGAGGAGAAGGCGGTTGAGACGCACCGGAAGGCCGGTGGGCAGGGTGCCGGCCGGGTAGAGTGCAAGGCCGTCGTGGGCGTTGTGCTGCACGATCGCCACGCCGGGCGGCAGGAGCCCGACCAGGGCGCTGACCTCGGACGCGGACACCGGCGGATGGGTACCGCAGGCGACGAGCACGGTGGTGCTCTCGGAAGGGATGCCGGCGGACGCCAGTCGCTCGAGCACCGCCGGGAGGACGTCGGGCAGCGAGGCAGAGCGGGTCGCGTCGGGCACCAGCACGACGGCGCGCTGCCGTCCGGCTGCCAAGGCCGCGAGCGGCAAGCCGGTGAGCGGCTGCTCGAGGGCGGAGCGGACGAGCTCGGAAAGGGGTAGCGCGGTGTGTGTCGTACGCGGCTTCAGCTCCTGGCAGCGGAGGCCGCGCAGGTTGGCGGTCAGTAGCGAGGTGCCGTAGCGCAGACGAAGGATCACCCGACTACTTTACCCCGGTTCCAGGCGGCACCTCGCCGTCCACGCCCAATAGGTACGGTTTGCCCGCGATCGAGGCGGCCAGAATCATCCCCTCCGATTGCAGCCCCATGAGCGTCGCCGGCTTGAGGTTGGCGACGAACACCGCGCGCCGCCCGAAAAGCTGCTCGGGCGTATAGGCGGCGCCGACTCCGGCGACGATCTGGCGCCGCCGCCCCTCGCCGAGGTCCACCTCCATGCGCACCAGCTTCTTGGACTTGGGCACCCGCTCGGCGTGCGTGATCAGCCCCACCTTCAGCTCGGTGCGGGCGAACTCGTCGATCGAGATGAGCTCCTCCTCGGACGTGGCAGCCTCGGCCGCCGCTGCGGCCACGACCTCCGGGGGAAGCTGCCCGGTCTTCGTCAGCTCGGCCGGCATCGGGGCTTCGGGTGGGGCCGATGCCGCGCCGGGCGGTTCCGGTGCTGGTGCGGTCATGAGCTGCTCAGCGAAGTACTCCTTGACGTCCACGCGCGGGAAGAGGGTCGCTTCGGGGCCGAGGCGGTGGGCGGTCGGGAGGCCCAGCCACTGCAGGTCAGCGGCCGAGAACGGCGCCATCTCGAGGCCGAGCTGACCGTACAGCGCGCTCGCCGTGCGCGGCATCACCGGTGCCACCAGGACGGCGACGATACGCAGTGTTTCGAGGCAGTTGTAGATAATGCGCTGGAGCGCCTCGGAGGACGCGCCCTCGCTCTTGAACCGCTTCCACGGTGCCTTGTCGTTGACGTAGCCGTCGAGGGCCGACAGCAGGTCCCATACCGCCTCGATCGCCGCTTGCAGCTCGAGGTCGTCCATTGCCTGCACGTAGCGCTGCACGACCTCGTCGGCTTTGAGCCGGAGGCGGTTGGCACCACACGAGCGGGGCGGAGTCAGGCCTCCGAAGTAGCGGCGGGCCATGGCCAGCACGCGCGAGGCGGCGTTGCCCAGGCCGTTGGCCAGGTCGGCGTTGTAGCGCGCCACGAACGCCTCGTCGGAAAAGCTGGCATCGAGGCCGAACGTCATCTCGCGGAGGAGGAAGTAGCGCAGCGGGTCGGAGCCGAACCGCTCGAGCAGGTGGTCCGGGCGAACGACGTTGCCGAGCGACTTGGACATCTTGGCCTCGTCCTTGAGCCACCAGCCGTGGCCGAATACCTGCTTGGGTAGCGGCAGCTCGGCAGACATCAGAAACGCCGGCCAGTACACGCAGTGGAAGCGCAGGATGTCCTTGCCCACCAAGTGCAAGCTGGCCGGCCAGTACCTCTGGTACAGGCGCTCGTCGCCCGAGCCGAACCCCAGCGCCGAGATGTAGTTGGTGAGGGCATCGAGCCACACGTACACGACGTGCGAAGCGTCGGAAGGGAACGGGATCCCCCACGTGAGGCTGGCGCGCGAGATCGAGAGGTCACGGAGGCCTGACTCGACGAAGCGGACCACCTCGTTGTAGCGCGAGGTGGGGCGGATGAAGTCGGGGTTCTGGGCGTAGAAGTCGAGCAGCCGCTGCTGATACTCGGAGAGCCGAAAGAAGTACGAGTCCTCCTTCGTGAGCTCGACCGGGTGGCCCTGATCCGGACACTTCCCGTTCACCAATTGGGACTGGGGGTAAAACGCCTCGCATCCGGAGCAGTACCACCCCTCGTAGTCGCCGCGGTAGATGTCGCCCTTGGCCACCATGCGAGCGATCACGGCGTGCACGCCGGCGTGATGACGCGCCTCGGTGGTGCGGATGAAGTCGTCGTGGGTGATGTCGAGCTGCCGCCACAGCTCGTGAAAGCGCCCGACCACGCGGTCGGCGAGCTGGCGTGGGGTGAGCTGTTGGGCGGCAGCGCTGCGGTCGATTTTCTGGCCGTGCTCGTCGGTGCCGGTGAGGAAGCGGACGTCGAGCCCCCGCAGCCGCTTGTAGCGGGCGATCGTGTCGGCCACGACGGTGGTGTAGATGTGGCCGATATGGGGCAAATCGTTGACGTAGTAGATCGGGGTCGTGATGTAGTACGTCTCGGTGCTCACGCGTCCCTCCGCTTCAGGGGGGAGAGTATACCGCCCGCCTTGCCCACTCGTCCGTGCGGTCGAAGCTCGAAGACAAAGGCTGGTGGGCAAAACGCAGCGCCGAGGTCGGGTCCGGTCGCCACCAGGCGAGCCTCGACCGCGTCGGTTGGGGGGCGTCGGTGGTCAGGTCGTGGCGTACGTCCAGGTGGTTGTGGACGGTGGGCCCCAGACCGAGGGTTTGCGGTCGGACTGGGTGGGGGTGGGTTACGGCTCTCGCCTCCAGGCCGCAGCAGCCGACCGTCCTCGGCCAGCATGGCGGGTGGAAAGCCCCGCTCCTACACGCTCGATGGTGGGGGTGCAGCTTGCTGTGCCCTGTCCCTGGCCCCCTGCGTCGCCGGCCGGAGAGCCCGCCACGCCCACCGGAAGTAGAGAAACCCGACGAGCGGAAAGACCGCCACGACGAGGCGGTTGTGCTCGAAGGCGCCGCGTAGGTCGCCGTGCAGCACCCGCCAGCAGGCGCGGGTGATGCCGCAGCCCCAGCACCAGGTGCCGCCGAGCCGACGGATCGGGCAGAGGGTCGGGCCGTGATCGAGGAGATCGACCGGCAGCAGCACGACGGCGGCCAGGGCCGCCATGCTCGCGAGGACGATGATCCGCTTCGTAGCCTACTTCTTCTGCAGCGGTCGGCCGAGCGAGTCGGTGAACTTGTCGGTGATGATCATGATGAGGTCGATGAGGGCCCAGATGCCGCAGCCACCCAGGGTGAGCAGCTGGGCCACGCCGATGCCGATGTGGCCGGTATAAAAGCGATGGACGCCGAGGCCACCCAGGAACAGGCACAGCAGCAGGGTAACCAGCCAGTCCTTGGGCGCCTCTGCGCCGGATTGCACAGGGGGTGGGGGCGGTGTCGAACTCATGTCTCTCCTCCTTCTGTCGGGCCGATGCCTCGTGCCAGTATACTCGCGGCGCCGCCTTCGTATTCCCGCCGGGGATCGGTGAACGACGATCGCAGCGTCGAGGCTTCGGGTGCGGACGGGGCGGCGACTACCGAGCACCGACCACTGCGTGCCAGCCACCCGCCACCTGCGCCTGGTCTACCTCTTCCCCTTCAGCTCCGCCATGGTCTCGCGGTCGAGGGTGCGCTGCTTGATGGTCTCCCGCTTGTCGTGCAGCTTCTTGCCGCGGGCGAGTGCGATCTCGACCTTGATCCAGTTGCCCTCGACGCCGATGGCCAGCGGCACGAGCGTGAGCCCCTTCTCCGTCACCTTGGTGCGCCAGCGGGCGAGCTCGCGCCGGTGAAGCAGGAGCTTGCGTCGGCGCAGCGGGTCATGGCCGGCGTACCCGGCGTTCTCATACGGCGCGATGTGCACCTCGACGAGGTACGCCTCGCCGTCGTGGAACGCCACGTGCCCGTCGCCGAACGAGACCCGCCCCTGGCGCACCGACTTGACCTCGGAGCCGAGGAGAGCGAGACCGACGACGAGCCGCTCGAGCAGCTCGTACTCGAATCGGGCCTTTCGGTTGACTGCCAGGATCTTCACGAGCGCGTGGCCTCATCCAAAAGCGGCACCAGCTCGGGATCGAGCTGCTTGCCGGCCTCGGCGCGAATCGTCTCGAGAGCAGCTTCACGCGCCATTGGACGCTTGTACGAGGAGGACGAGGTCAGCACATCGTAGACCTCGGCCAGATGGATGATGCGGGAGGCGAGTGGGATCGCACGTCCGACCAGGCGGTGAGGGTACCCGCTGCCGTCCCACCGCTCGTGGTGGTGCCGGATGGCGCGCACGAGGTCGCCGGGGAACTCCGCGCTTTCGACCAGGCGGGCGCCGACCACGGGGTGCCTTTGAAACATCCGCATCTCGGCCTCACCGGCCTTCTCGATCCGGTAGATTCTGGCGTAGTCGAGCTCGCGCATCCCCACGTCGTGGAGGTAGGCGGCGATGGTGACGGTCTCCTCGTCCTCCTCGGAGAGACGAAGCATCACGGCAAGGCGCTGTGCCAGCTCGGATACCGCCTGCGAATGCTGGCGCAAATGCGGGTAGGCGGTCTCGCCGGGCTCGAGGAGGATGCGGGCGAGGTTGCGCGCGGCTCGCCGGTACGCGCGCACCTGGTGGGCCAGACGGAACTGTTGGCTGGCGAGCGCCAGGGCCGGCTCACAGGCCGTGGTGCCGGCGGGCCCCAGCAACGACACAACGATGCCGAGCCCGGTTCCGGCGTACAGGAGACCGGTGCGGATCTCCTCGTACCGCTCGTGGGTTTCGCGTGCTTCGGCCTCTTCCCAGCTCCACTGGTGGCCTGGGACCAGCTTGACGCCGTGCGCCTCCAGGCATTGGCGCTGGTGGGTGCGAAGCGCTTCCTTGTGGGAATCTTCGAGGGGTACGCCGCGCATCACCAGCGACTTCACGACCTTGCCGTCGGAGATCGTGACGACGGCGGCAGAGATCCCCGGCAGCCGGGCCAGGTTGCGTGCGAAGCCAGCGACCTCCTCCACCACCCATGGCGAGTAGAGCCCGAACGTGGTCTCGGTGGCCGTGGCCGTCGCTGATGTGGCCGGCACCGCGGGCGTGGCCGCGACCGCTGGAGCACCGAACAAACCGAGCTCCTTGATCGCCACTTCGATGGCGGTGGCGATCTGGCGCGCGATCGGAACGTCGGCGTTGGTGTAGGCCTGTCGGCGAGCTTTGTCGCGCGCGTCGAGAAGCCCGGCCAGACGGTCGCCGACTGCGAGTGGAATGGTAAGAAGCCGGCTGGTACCGGCGTCTTCGAGGGTCTCCTGCAGCTCGGGTACCTCCACCGAGCTGTTGACGAAGGCGGGGGTCGTGCGGTGCCGCCGTACCCAGGTCCACAGCGGGTGGGTGCTCGAGATCTCGGGTGCGAGGCGATCGCGACGTCCGAACCCGTAACTGATGGCGAGTTCGAAGCTCCCTTCGGAGCCGGCAAGGTAGAGGGCGGCCTTGGTCGCCTCCAACTCCTCCATACACCGGTACAAGAGCTGTTTGAGCCGTAGCTCGGCCTCGGGTGGTAGCGGCGGCAGCACGATTGGCCTCCTGGCCAGAGTGTAACACCGGGGCGTGCTGTGTCCCCGAAGGCACGGATGTGTCAGCAAAGACACAGTCGGCGCTTTCCCGAACGGTTTGGATTTGGCATGGTCTGTGCTACTCGCCGAAGCGGAGGTGGCGTGCCCCGACAGGCAACGATCCGTAGGACGGTCGAGGCGGTAGGGTTCTCCGGGTTGCGTCAGGTGCGGGCGTGGATCCGCTTTCGACCGGCACCGCCAGGATCCGGCGTCCTCCTCCGACGTATCGATGTGGGATCGTGCGTCGCTGCCTCACTCGACGTCGCGAGCTGTTGCGGCGGACCGCTGGTTCTCGGCCGCGCCCCCAAACAGGTCGAGAACGCCGAGCACCTGCTGGCAGTGGTCGTGGCCCTGGGGCTGACGGACCTCGTGGTGGAGCTGGACGGCCCGGAGCCACCGTTTTTCGACGGCTCGGCCGGCCCGTACTTCAACCTCCTGCACGAGGCCGGTCTGCAGATCGGGGCCGGCATCGTCCCGGCACTCCAGGTCGCCGCCCCGCTGCGCGTCGAGAGCGCGGAGGGGTGGATCGAAATGCGACCCTCGGAGCGCTTGTGCCTCGACGTACGGGGTGGACCGGGAGCCGGCCGCTCCGCCGAGCAGACGGTGCGGTTCGAGGTCTCGGCCCGCTCGACCGCGGCTCAAGTGGGGAGTGCCAGATGCAGCCCCGACCGCGACCGGCCACCGGCTTCTCGGTGGGGTCGGGTGCGCCGGGGTGCGTGGCCGCCCGCCAGCGAGTCGGTGCGTCACGGAGCGGTGGAGCTCCTCGGTTGCCTGGCTCTGGTTGGCCAGCCGCTGTGTGCCGAGATCGCCGCCCACCAGCCGACCCCGGAGCTCGCCGTCACCAGCCTCCGTGCCCTCGCCGCTGCGAGGCCGGCCGCCACCCGGAGGGGCTGAACTCACGGACCGCCGGAGGACCGAGCAGGTACCGCCGTTCGAATGCGTCCACTCCCCAACGCCGACCGGATCTGCGCGGGCCGCTGGGCGAGGGAGGGCGCGAGGGGCGTGGCGAAAGGCCCTCGACTCCCAACCGAGCGGTGGGTGATCCAGGGGTGTGGTAGGATCGCCACACGATGGTGCTGGCAGCGCTGGCACTCGCGGCGGCGGCGGCGGTGGCTCCCGACCTGGAGGTCGCGGTTCAACCTTCGACGGGTCGCCTTTCCGTGCAGATGGCGGTCGGCCGAGAGCTCCCCGACGAGTGGACGCAGGCGTTGGCCGCCGGCGCCCCCGTCAGCATTACCTACCGTCTCCGGCTCTACCGCAACCGCAGACTGTTCTGGGACCTGCGCCTGGCCAGCCACGAGCTGGTGGTGAAGGCGCAACGCGATCCGCTGACCGGGGTGTTCTCCCTGGTCTCGGAGATGAACCGGGAGATTCTCGCCTCCGGTGAGGCCGACTCGCTCGAGGAGGCGATCTTCTGGGTCACACACCCGCCCTCGGCCGAGCTGGCACTGCCGATCCGACACGAGCCACTGTGGTTGTTCGTGCGGGCCGAGTTTCTGACCCGCTACAAGCTGCTGGTGATTCCCTCGACCGAGGGTACGAGCTGGGTGCAGAAGGCGGTACCGGAGTCGCCGTGAGCGACTGGCGCCGCCGCTGGCAACGCTACCGTCGGCAGAACCGCGTGCTGGTCGGGCTGTACGTTGGGTTGCTGCTGCTCACGGCCGCAGGGTTCGCCCTTTTCAACCGCCTGAGCGGTCTCCCTCCGGAGGAGCTGACCAACCGGTTGCTCATCTTCTTGCTCTGGTGGTTCGACCTCACGCTCATCGCCATCGTCGGGTTCATCATCCTGCGCAACCTCCTGCGCCTGGCTCTCGAACGACGGTTCGGTTTCCTTGGGGCGCGTTTCCGTACCAAGCTCCTGCTCTCGTACGTCGTGCTCAGCCTGGCACCCACGGTCGTGCTGTTCATGCTCGGTGCCTCGCTGCTCTCCAAAGCTGCGGCGTCATGGTTCGCGGCGCCTGTCGAAGGCATGGTCGCCGCCTCGGTGCAGCTCGCAGAAGGGGTGAGGCAGTTGGCTGAGGCGCGCACCGCCAGGGCGGCCGAGGTGGTGGCACGACGGCTCGTCGAGATCGGGGACGAGGCTGGTCGCGTGGCGGAGCTCGAGCGCCTGCACACCCTGCTCGGCAACCACCTGACGATGCTCTATCGCAACGGGGTGCAGGTGGTGGAGCTGGTCGACCCGCGGCAGCGGCCGATGCTGCGCCTACCGCCCCTCGAGGACGCCGCCCTGCGCTCGTCAGGGCTGCGCGGCGAGCGGTACGCTGGCACGGTCGTGGTGCGTGCCTGGCAGGTGCTGCCCGACGGTGGCGTGGTGGTGGTCGGCGAGGTGCTGCCGACGGCGATGATCAAGGCCCAGGGACGTTTGGCGACCTCATCGGCGGCCTACGAGCGGCTCAAGCTCGAGCGGCCGACGATCACCGCCACAGCGGTGCTCGGGTTCGGGGGGCTGGCGTTGCTGGTGGCGTTCGCGGCGATCTGGCTGGGGCTGTACCTTTCGCGTCGCTTCACCGCGCCGCTGCTGGCGCTGGCGGCTACAGCTCGACGGGTGGCCGAGGGGGACTCGCTGGAGGAGGTGCCGCTGCCCGCCGAGGACGAGGTTGGGCTGCTGGTCGACTCGTTCAATGCGATGGCGCGGAGGCTGCACGGCCGCGAAGAGGAGCTGGAGGCAGCGGTGCGGCGGCTGCGCACGGTGCTGTCGGCGATCCGCACCGGTGTGCTGACGCTCGACGCGGCACGTCAGACCGTGCTCGCGAACCCTGCCGCTGCGGCGCTTTTGGGAACGCCGGAGCTGGTCGACACGCCGCAGCTCCTCGAGGTTCTGGCGGTCGCCTTCCCGCGCCTGGTCGACACGATCCGGACCTCGCCCAGCGGTTTCCGCGGCTCGCTCACGCTCTATCCGCCGGGGGCCGCCCGGCACGTGGAGGTGGCGGTCGTGGCGCTGGGGACAGCCGAGCACGTCGAGGGTTGGGTCGTGGCCCTCGAGGACCTCACCCAGCTCCTGCGCGCCCAGCGACAGGCAGCGTGGAGCGAGGCAGCGCGGCGCATCGCCCACCAGATCAAGAACCCCTTGACGCCGATCCGGCTGGCAGCCGAGCGCATCGCCCGCCAGTGTGAGCGGCGCTCGCCGGAGCTGCCGGCGATCGTCGAGCAGGGATGCGCGGCAATCGTCGAGCACGTGCTGTCGATGCAGGAAATGGTCGATGCGTTTGCGCGCTACGCCAAGTTCCCGGCGATCAGCCGGCGTCCGGTCCGCGTCGGCGACCTGGTGCGGCAGCTCATCGCGCTGTACGCTGGCGTCCGGCCCGATCTCCGTATCGACGCCAGAGACGACGCGGATAACCGCGAGGTGCTGCTGGATCCCGAGCAGATTCGCCAAGCACTCGCCAACCTCGTTGATAACGCGGTGGAGGCCTCGCCGGCCGGCAGCGTCGTAACGGTGCGGGTCGCCTGGGAGCACGACGACGTGGTGTTCGTCGTCGAGGACGAAGGCCCGGGGCTGCCGGTGGAGGACCCGGAGCTGCTCTTCCAGCCGTTTTTCTCAACCAAGGGGCGGGGATCGGGGGTGGGGCTCGCCCTCGTGCAGCGGATCGCTAGCGACCACGGCGGCACCGTGCGGCTGGAGCCGGGGCGTGAGCGCGGGGTACGAGCGGTGGTGCGCATTCCGGGGGTGCAGCGGTGAATCACGGCACCATCTTGGTGGTCGATGACGAGGCGGGTATCCGCCAGCAGCTCAGTGCGATCCTCGCCGACGAAGGCTACGTCGTGCAGGCAGTGGCGAGTGGCGAGGAGGCGTTCGCAGCCCTGGCACACGAGATCTTCGACCTGGTGCTGCTCGATATCTGGCTGCCGGGAGCGGACGGTATCGAGGTCCTGCGACAGCTTCGTGCATCCGGCATGAACGTACCGGTGGTCATGGTCTCCGGGGCTGCCTCGGCCGAGGTTGCGGTGCGCGCCGTGCGGGAGGGAGCGCACGATTTCCTCGAGAAACCGCTGGCACTCGACCGCGTGCTGGTGACGGTCGCCAATGCGCTGGCGCTTGGCCGGATGCAGCGGCGGCTGGCGATGGACGGGGAGACGCCGCCGATGCTCACCGGCAGCTCGCCGGCGGTGATGGAGCTGCGTCGCCAGATCCTGCTGGCGGCGCCCTCGGAGTCGCGGGTCCTCATCACCGGACCGAACGGCGCCGGCAAGGAGGTCGTAGCCCGCCTCCTGCACCAGCACTCGCGCCGGGCGACCGGGCCGTGGGTGGCGGTCAACTGCGCCGCGATCCCGGTCGAGCTGATCGAGAGCGAGCTTTTTGGCCACCTCAAGGGGGCCTTCACGGGGGCGGTCGAGAGCCGGCGTGGCCGGCTCGAGCTTGCCGACGGCGGGACGCTGTTCCTCGACGAGGTGGGCGACATGAGCCTGCTGACCCAGGCCAAGCTGCTGCGGGTGCTCCAAGAGTCATGCTTCACGCGGGTCGGCGGGGCGCAGGAGGTGCGCGTCGACGTGCGCGTCGTCGCCGCCACGAACATGAGTCTGGAGGCCGAGATCGCCGCTGGTCGTTTCCGGCAGGATCTGTACTTCCGCCTCAACGTGATCCCGCTACGGGTGCCGGCACTCCGCGAGCGGCGCGCCGACGTGCCGCTGCTCGCCGCCGAGTTCATGCGGGCGCTGGCAGCCGCTGTGGGGGTACCACCGAAGCGCTTCAGCGACGAGGCGCTTGCCCGTCTCCAGGAGCACCACTGGCCAGGCAACGTCAGGGAGCTACACAACCTCGTCGAGCGGCTGCTGATCATGGCTCCGACCGACGAGATCAGGGGCGTGGACGTCACACCGCACCTACCGGTGGGCACGCCCTCGCCGGGCCTCGAGCTGCTGCCCCTCAAGGCGGCGCGGGCACGGTTCGAGCGGGAGTACATCGAGTCGGTGCTGGCGAGCACCAACGGCAACATGTCGCGCGCCGCGCGCGTGCTGGGGCTCGAGCGCTCGCACCTGTACCGCAAGCTCCGCTCCCTCGGCAGGTGACGCCGTGGGTGGCCGCCTGTTGCCGCCCTGTGCGCCGCTTTTGTGCCGTGTCCGGCCGGCACCCCCATCCCGACGACCGACGACCGTTGCCACCGCGGCAGTCGTTGACCCCGCCTCGGGCCGGCGTTAGAGTAGGCCGATGGCCTACACCGGTGATTCCAGACTCGACCAGAAAGTCCAGCAGCGAATCATGACGGCGTTCGCCGAAGCGGTGAGGCTGTACCGCGAGGGCCACGCCCAGGAGTCCCTGACGGTCCTGCGCTCGATCTCCGATGTGGACGCGCAGTTCAAGCCGGCGCAGCGCCTCGAGGCGGCGATCAACGCCGGTGCCCCGGTCGACCTCACCCAGCTCCTCGGCGAGATGTCGGCAGCCGCCGACCAGGACGCGGCGGAGCTGGTGGGGAAAGCGCGTCTGGCGTTCGAGCAGCGGGACTTCGCGGCCGCCCAGAGCCTGGCCCAGGCGGTGCTCAAGGACCTGCCCGGGCACGTCGAGGCGCGCAAGCTGGTGCTCGAGGCACAAGCGCGCCAGCGCGCCGCCACCGAGGTCGAGACACTGCTCGCCCGGGCCAAGGACGCGCTGGAAGCTGGCCAGGTTCCAGAAGCCCAGGGGTTCATGCGGCTCGCCCGCAACCTCGACATCACCCACCCAGGGCTCGCGGTTCTCGAGGCACGGCTGCCGGCGCCGGCCGGGTCCGAGCCCGAGGCGGAGTTCGAGTTCGAGGTCTTCGATCAGGTCGGTGCTGCTGGCGCCGAGCTGCCGGCGGAGCCAGCGCCGCTTTCGGCGTCCGTATCTCACCGGGAGGTCGGCGGCGAGTTCGAGCTCGAGTTCGAGGAGTCGGCTCCAGCGATGCCGGTACCCAACATCCCCCCTGCCGCCGGGCCCGTGCAGCCTGCCGCTCCCCAGGTGCAGGCACCGCGGCCGGCTGATGGCGCGTCGGCCGGTTTCCAGGTCGCGCCGGTCGTGGCGCCAGCGTCGGCGCCACCGGCCGGGTGGGCTGGCGCCGAGCCGGCGTTCGGTGGGCCGCGCCCCACTGTGGGGCCGCCTGCCGGCACCGGCTTCTCGTTCGATTCGCCGAGCGATGAAGTCGGGATGGAGTTCGGGCAGGTGTCGATGCCGGCTCCGTCGGAACCGGCCGGGTTCGCGGCCGGAGCGGGCCCCGACGACCGTATCCAGGAGCTCCTCGATCAGGGCCAGCAGGCGTTCGACGCCGGGGACTATCAAGGGGCGGTCGAGACCTGGTCGCGGATCTACCTCCTCGATGCCCACCACGCCGAGGCCGAGCTGCGCATCGAGCAGGCCCGGCGGCGGCGCGAGGAGGTCGAGAGGCTCGCCGAGCATCGCTTCTATGAGGCGCGGGAGGCGTTCGAGCAGGGGAAAACGGACGACGCCCGCGCGCTCTGCCGGGAGGTGCTGGAGCTGCAGCCACAGCACCTCGAGGCGCACGACCTGCTGCAGCGCCTCGAGACGCCGGCGGCGCTGCCCCCTCCCCCAACCCCTTCGCTTGCCGACGACGAGGAGGACCTGTTCAAGGACGACTTCGTCCCGGCGACGATCGCCAGCACCGCGGTGGCAGGCGGAACGGTGGCTGCGCCCGCCTCAGCGCGCGAACGACCGGCTCCCAAGTATGCGGGCGACAAGCCGGCGCGCACCTTCGCCGGTTTGTCGATGCCGATGCTCGCGGTCGCCGGGGTGGCCCTCGTGGTGACAGCGGCCGCCGCGCTTTTTTTCGGCGGCAAGCTGCTCTTCCGGAGCTCCGACAAGCACGCCACGACGATCAGCATCGCCGATGCGCTGGCCGAAAAGGGCCAGCTCGCCGATGCCATCGGGGTGCTCGAGAGCCTCTCCGGCCAGCTCGAGGGCGAGCAAGCCAACCTCGTCAACGAGAAGATTCAGACCCTCAAGCGGCGGCTGAAGGCTCGTGCGACGCCGGTCCCGGCGTTCGACCCGGCAGCCATTCGGGCGGCTATCGATGGGGGGCAGCGACTGGCTGCTTGGCGGCTCGTCCAGGAGGGGCTCCAGAAGGCGCCTGCGGAGCCTCAGTTGCTGGCTTTCCAGACCGAGCTCTCGGGGTACTCGAGCCTGCTCCCGCAGCTTTCAGCCGCGGTTCGCGACCGCAACTGGGAGAATGCTCGCCAGGCAGCCGGCAAGCTCCGAGGGGACCATCCCGACGACGCCGAGGCCGAAATGGTCTGGGCCGTCGCCACCTTCAACGTCGCGCTGACGGCTTTGCGGAAGTACGAGATCGCCGAGGCGAACTCCCTCCTCAGCGACCTTGCCAAGCGGGGAGATGACCCACAGGTCGCCAAGCTGCAAGCGTTTGCGAGGTCGTACCTGGCACGGCCGGCGGATCCTCGCTACGACCTTTTCGTCAGTAACCTCGAGATGCGCAAGGTCGAATGATGTCGCATGCGCAGCCGCCAGGGCTCGATGCCGAGCTGGCGTGGGACCGGGCGCACCGTCCGGAGCCGGTGAACGCGCCACCTCCAAGCCGCCAGGCCGGGCGCATCGGACAGCTCCTTGTGGCCGCGCTCGCGGACGTCGGGACGTTGCTGCTGGCCGTGGCGGTGGCCTGGGTCGTAGCGGCCCTCGCCGGGGCGAGCCTCAATCCCTACCAGATAGCCCTCGGGGCGGTGGCCGGAGCGCTGGTCCTGGCGCCGGTCGCCGTGGTCTGCCTCTGGGTTTGGCGGGGAACCCCGGGGATGCTGCTCGCGAGCTTCGGAGTGGCGCGGGCGGTGCCGTTGGCGAGGGTTTTGGGGGTGGCGGCCGGCTGGTTTGCCGCCTTGCCGGTGTTGGCTTTGCCGCTCGGTGTGCGATGGCGGGGGCGAAGCGTGTTGGAGCGCCTCGCCGGGACGCCGCTCAGGTCGCGCTCACCTCACGGCAGCGCTTGAAGACCATGCCGATATGATCGGTCGCGCCGGTCTTGAAGTTGATGGCGGTGATCCCCACCAGCTCCCAGCCGTCTTCACCTAGCCGGTTGAGCTGTGGCTCGTAGGTGGGGTCGAGGCGGTAGTTCTCGGACCGGATGTTGAGGATCTTGTACTCCCAGACGACGCGTGCCATGCCTGCCTCCCTGCCCTCCACGCGAGCTCGTGTGCACAGTGGCGGAATCGAGTATAACATCGGCCACGATGCAGACCCCGCCACGCCTTTCGGTGGTCGTCCCGGCGTTTGACGAGGAGTCGCGCCTGCCCGGAACGCTGGCGAGGATCACTGCCTTCATCGAGGGTACCCAGCGCTGGAGGCCGGCTGAGGTCATCGTCGTTGACGACGGCTCGCGTGATCGGACGGCTGCCGTTGGCGAGCGGTTCGGCGGCGGCGACGGGGTGGAGGTGCGGGTTTGCCGTCTTCCCGTCAACCGGGGAAAGGGTGCCGCCGTGCGGACCGGGCTCGCGGCCAGCCAGGGCGAGTGGGTACTGATCTCCGACGCCGACCTGGCGGCGCCGATCGAGGACGTCGACCTCCTGCACGCCGCCGGTGTCGACCTCGCGGTCGGGTCGCGGGCGTTGCGGCGGGAGCTGATCTCGCGCCGCCAACCCTGGGCCCGCGACCTGATGGGCCGGGGGTTCAATCTCATGCTCCGCGGGCTCGGTCTGACGGTGCTGCGCGATACCCAGTGCGGCTTCAAGCTGCTGCGGGGCGAGCTGGCACGGACGCTCAGCCGAAGCCTGCGGCTGGAGGGGTTCGCCTTCGACGTCGAGCTGCTCGCCCGCACCCGGCGGCTCGGCGGCAGCATCCGCGAGGTGCCGGTGCACTGGGAGCACGTGGACGAATCCCGCGTACAACCCGTCCGCCACAGCTTGCAGATGGCCCGCGACGTCCTCCGCCTCCGCCTCTGGCTGTGGCTCGGCCAGTGAGTGCCGGACCCGGCCAGCGAGAAAGCCTCTTGGATGGCAGATCAGGCGAGCGCCCGTGCCAGGCGGCGGCTGCCCTCGGCGATCTCCTCGCCGCCGGCGAAGGTGAAGCACAGGCGGGCCATCGACGAGCCGTCGACGGTCGCGCCCACCGTCTCGTCGGGCTCGGGATAGAACGCCGGGCCGGGCAGGAACGCCACCCCCTCGTCGACGGCGCGCCTGAACACCTCGCGCGTGTCGCGGCCGGGCAGCTCGAGCCAGAAAAAGAAGCCGCCCTCGGGATCGCTCCAGCGGGCGGCCCCAGCGTCCAGCTCCTCCCGCAAGGCTGCGCTCATGGCGCGGGCTTTGGCGGCGTAGTGGGCGCAGATTCTCGGTAGGTGGTCCTCGAGGTAGCCCCGGCGGCAGTACTCGGCGATCAGCACCTGCGCGACCATCGACGTGCAGAGGTCCATGCCCTGCTTGGCGACGACCATCTTGCGGATGAGCTCGGCGTCCCCGACTGCCCATGCCACGCGGGTGCCGGGCGCGAGGATCTTCGAGAACGACGAGGCGAACAGCACGCCGCCGTCGGCCATCGAGAACAGTGTTGGCAGGGCCTCGCCCCGGTAGCGCAGGGCGCCGTATGGATCATCCTCCAGGACCGGGATCGCATGCTGCCCGGCGATCTCCGCGAGCCGCCGCCGGCGGTCGGTTGCGAGGCAGGCGCCGGAAGGGTTCGAGAAGTTGATGATCGTGTAGATGAGCTTGGGTGCTTTTCCGGTGGCACGCCGGCAGGTTGCGATGACCTCCTCGAGTGTCTCGACCTGCATCCCCTGGCTGTCGCAGGGCACCAGGGCAAACCGCGCCCCCGCGTTACGGAAGGTGTGTAGCGCGCCGGGGTAGGTCGGCGCCTCGACGACGATCACGTCGCCTGGATCGATGAGCACTCGTGAGATCATGTCCATGATCTGCTGCGAGCCGGAGGCGATGAGGAGCTCCTCGGGGCTGGGCACCCGGCCGAGGGGCTTCTCCATTCGGCGTGCGAGCTCGTCCACCAGCGGGCGATAGCCCTCGGTGGCGCCGTACTGGAGGGCCACGTGACCGTGCTCGGAAAGCGCCTCGGCACAGTGGGCGAACTCCTCCACAGGGAAGATCGCCGGGTCCGGAAGCCCTCCGGCGAAGGAGATCATGCCCGGGCGCTGGATGAGCTTGAAGAGCTCACGGATGGGGGACGGCCGCATGGCGGTCGCGGACTTGGAGAAGGCATAGGCGAATGGCATGGCAGGGATTGTATCAACCCCGGCCCAACCCGGCGACAGGCGCCAGCAGACACGAGGCACCAGGCACGAGCAGGAAGCCCCGGGGGGTTGACAGCGGGCGCGAGCCGGGCTGGCACCTTGCCAGCCATCAGCTTTCGACCATCAGCCACCAGCGACCAGCCACCGACCCGGTATCGACCCAGGCGACGGCAGGCCGTTTGCTAGACTCCGGACAGGAGGTGCCCGTGCGTTCCTCGTCAGCGCTCCACTGTGTCGCAGTGACGCTCCTTGCCGCCACCTTGGCCGGTGCCCAGGACAAGCCGGCGGCCTCGAAGGCTCCCCTCAAGCAGGTCGGCGGTCTCCGTTTCGTGGACGTGTCGGAGATCACCATCGTCAACGTCGAGGTCTCGGTGCGCGACCGGTCCGGCCCGGTGTTCGGCCTTTCAGCCGCCGACTTCGAGGTCTACCAGGATGGCAAGCTGCAGGCTCTGACCAACTTCTACTTCTTCACCTCGAAGCGGGAGGGTGCGGCTACGACGGCGGCTCCGGCCGCGCTGCCCCCGCCGACCCCCACCCTGCCGACCGGCACGCCGATCGAGCCGGCGCCGCCGCGCGAGCCGCGCTTCCTCGCCGTTTATCTTGACAACGAGAACATGATGCCCTTCAACCGCAACCGCATCTTGAACCAGGTGATCGAGTTCGTGGAGCAGCGGCTGCAGCCTTCGGACAAGGCGATGGTCGTGTCCTACCAACGCTCGCTCAAGATCCTCCAGCCGTTCACGAGCGACGCCGACGAGGTCGCCTCGGCGTTGCGGCGAACCAAGCGCTTCGTCGGTGCCCGCAACGAGATGCTCACGTCCCGCAGGCAGATCGAGGACTACATCTCACAGAATGCCGAGAACCCCGCGTCGATCGGGAGGGCGCTCGACCAGGTCGAGTCGTTTGCCAAGGAGCAGCGCAACAACCTGACCTTCACGGTACGGGCGATCCAGGAGCTGGTTACGATGATGAGCGGCCTGCCGGGGCGCAAGTCGATCATTTACGTTTCGGACGGGCTGCCGCTGTCACCCGGCCTCGAGCTGTACTACGAGATGCAGGACCGCTACCGCAACCCGATGATCACGACCCGCGCTCGCGACTACGACTCCACCGATCTTTTCCGCGGGCTGGTGACGAGCGCCGCCGCAGCCGGTGTGCGGCTGTACACAATCGACGCCCGTGGGCTGGAATCGGACCTCGGGATCGAGGCTGATAACCGCCAGGCCCGGTCGTCGCTGGCGGCCGGGATCGCGACCTCCAACTACCAGGATTCGCTGGTGTACATGGCTGACCAGACCGGCGGTCTGGCCGTGATCAACGCCAACAATGTCGGTCCCGGCCTCGAGAGGATCGGCGACGACATCGAGACCTATTACTCGCTCGGCTACCGGCTCATCCCCACCGGCGAGGATCGGATGCACCGGATCGAGGTCAAGCTCAAGGGTAAGCAGGGGTACAAGCTCAACTACCAGAAATCGTTCATCGAGAAATCGCTGCCCACACGCGTTGCCGACCAGGTGGTCTCGGGTCTGGCTTTCGACCTTGAAGACAACCCGCTGGCGATCGAGGTCTCGACCGGCGAGCCGGCGCCCGCAATGGCCGAGCGCTGGACACTCCCGGTCTCGGTGCTGGTGCCGATGGACAAGATCGCCCTCATCCCCGACGGCGAGGACCTGATCGGTTGGCTGATGGTGTACTTCGCCGCCCGGGACAGCGAGGGGATGCAGTCCGACCTGCAGCGGCTCGAGCACGCCATCCGCATACCGGCAAAGGGGTACGACGAGAGCAAGAAGCAGCACTGGACCGTCTCGGCCAACCTCCTGCTCGAGCCAGGTACGTACAGGATCTCGGTCGGCGTCCGGGATCAGCTCACCAACCAGGCCGGCTTCACGGTGGTGCGAAAGCCTGTCCACCCCGAGCTCCGTAGGTAACACCGACGGATGCGAGGAGCTCAGCCAGGCCGGGACGCGGCAACCTCGAGCGCGGCTGGAAGCGTCTCTACGATCAAGCCTGGTGGCGCAATCACCGTGGGGTTGCCGTCGAGGTGGCAGTCCAGGGGCTGCGAGGTGCGTAACACGAGCCTGCAGAAGCGCAGCTCGTACGAGCGCTTCTGCTGGCCGAGCCGGCCCCGGAGCGCCGCTGCAAGGCGGACGAAGCGGCCGGGAATCGAGACCCTGCCCACCAGACACGTGTCGAGCACGCCGTCGTCGGTTATCGCGGCCGGTGCGAGCCGGAACCCGCCGCCGGTGGTCGGGCCGTTGTGCAGGGCCAGGATCGTCATCGGCCCGGTGTAGGTGAAGTCGTCGGTCTCGATCTCGACCTCGGGGCAGGGAGCGCGGAGGATCCCCACCACCGCCGCAGCCAGGTAGGCGAAGATCCCGCGCGCGACCTTCATGCCGGCGGCGCGGGCGTTGATCGTGCCGAGCAGTCCGACCCCCGCGGCGTTGACGGCGACGGAGCCGTTGATGCGCATGAGATCGATACGCCGGCGGGAGCCCGAGCGGAGGGCGGCGACGGCTGCGTCGAGCTGTCGGGGTACCCCCACAGCGTGCGCTGCGTCGTTGCCGGTGCCGAACGGCAGGATCCCGAGAGTCGCGGAGCCAGCGGCGTGGAGCCCCTGCACCACCTCGCAAATGGTGCCATCGCCCCCGACCGCGACCACGAGTCGCTCCCCCTGCCGCACGGCCGCGGTTGCCACGTCCGTCGCATGGCCGGGCGCGCGGGTCGTCACCTCCTCGAACTGGAGCCCGAGGGCGTGCAGCCGGTCGCGGACTCCAGGCCACTCACGGCCCAGCCGGCCTCCTCCCGCCGCCGGGTTGACGATCAGTCGCACGCCGGGAGTATAGCCCCCACCGGCCCGCTGCCTGGCTGATGCCGGCGGCCGGGTGAGCGTCGATCCCCAGGCGCTGTTGCCGCCGCGCCTCCGCCTTCCTCGCCGCCGTTGCCCGGGCCACTCCGAAAGCTTCCGACCACCGACCAAAGACTGTCTTCACGACGGGATCGAGCGACCGGCGTCGAGGATCAGGACTTGGCCGGTCATCGTCGGCGCACCGACGAGCAAGTACTCGACGGCCCGGGCGATCTCTTCCGGGGATCCGGCCCGGCCGAGGAGAGTGCGACGGACGAGGCGGTGCCGGGTGGCGTCGTCGTAGTCGTCAGGGAACAGCGCGATCCCCGGGGCGATGCCGTTGGCCCGAGCCTGCGGCGCAAGCTCGACCGCGAGCACCCGGGTGGCTGCTTCGAGTGCGGCTTTGGACACGAGGTACGGGAGGTGGCCACGGATCGGTCGCTGCGCCAGGACGTCGAGCAGGTTGACGACACAGCCGCGGCTGGTGCGTAGCGCGTCGGCGCTATCGCGGGCGAGCATGAGCGGCGCCACGAGGTTGGTCTGCAGCACCGCGAGCAAGCCCGGCTCGTCGAGAGCAGCGAAGTCGGTACGGGGGAACACGGCGGCGTTGTTGACGAGGGCGTCGAGGCGGCCGAAGTGGGCCAGGGTCTCGTCGATGAGTGCCCGGCGTGTGCGCGCGTCGTCGAGGTCGGCCGCGAGGGCGAGGGCCGAGCATCCCTCGGATTCCAGCTCCTGCCGCAGGGCCTCGGCGGCGCGCCCCGACGTGCGGTAGGTGAACGCGACCGCCCAGCCCCGGGCCGCGAGGTGGACGACGATCGCTTTGCCGACTCGGACGGCTCCGCCGGTGACGAGGGCGACGCGGGTCGGGATGCTCACGCCGCTCCCTGCTGTCGCCGGCGCACCAGCTCGACCCCCACCGAGGGGACCCCTGCGAGTGCCTCGGGTTTGACCACGCGCACCCGCACCGCTTCAGCCCGCGGGAGCCTGGCGAGGAGGGTGGTGGCGATGTCGGACGCCAGCGCCTCGAGCAGGTGGAAACGCGAGGCCGCGGCCCGCTCCCGCACGATCTCGACCACATGGACGTAGTCGACGGTGTCGTCGAGTCGATCGGTGCGGCCAGCCGGACCGCAGTCACAGACCGCGTCCACGTCGACGGTGAGCAGTTGGGCACCCAGTCGTTCGTCGGGCTCGGTACCGACCAGGCACTCCACCTCGAGGTCGTGCACGAAGACGGTGTCGGTCATACCCGGGAGTCTAGCAGTGCCGGCCGGTGGTGGGGATGGATGGGGGAGGAGAGGTTGGGGCACTGGTGGAAGGGCGAAAGCGCGGTGCGCGGCTCGCTGCCGACCGGTGACCACGGCGTGAGGCGTAGGGTGCTACCATTCGGCTCCTATGAGCCCGTTGGTTGCCCGCCTTCCCGAGATCGTCATGCAGCTCATGGCGTTCGCACTCGCGCTGTCGCTCCACGAGGCGGCGCATGGTTTTGTGGCGGAGCGGCTCGGTGACCCCACGGCCCGCTGGCTCGGGCGCATCACGCTCAACCCCATCAAGCACATCGATCCCTTCGGGACGATCCTGTTTCCGCTCCTGCTGGCAGCCGTGGGGGCTCCCGTCCTGGGGTGGGCCAAACCGGTGCCGTTCGTCACCCGCAACCTGCGCAACCAGCGCTGGGGGCCGGCGCTCGTGGGGCTCGCGGGTCCCGCCTCCAACATCGCCCTGGGCATAGCCGTAACGTTGGTCTTGCTGCTGGCCAAGGCGGTGATGCCGGGGTTTCGCCCGCTGCTGGTGGTGTTGGTGCACGAGGGAGCGATGGGCGCTGCCGGGCTCGCGGCGCCGCTCGTCTACCTGCTGTTCGCGTTGGCGATGATCAATCTGGTGCTGGCGGTCTTCAACCTCATCCCGATCCCGCCTCTGGACGGCAGCCACATCGTCGAGGCGGCGCTGCCGGCCCGTGCGGCGTTCACCTATGCACGGCTCCGGCCGTACGGGATGTTCATCCTCCTGGCGTTTTTCTGGAGCGGTTTGTTCGGCCACGTGCTCAAACCATTTCTCTACGGGCTGCTATGGATCCTGCAGCGGTAGAGGGCGTCCAGGCAGCGCGCCCGGCGGTGGTGCTGCCGGCGTTCGAAGGGCCGCTCGACCTGCTGTTGCACCTGGTGCGTGAGAACAAGGTTTCGATCTGGGACATCCCGATTGCCAGGATCTGCGACCAGTACCACGCCGTCCTCGAACGGATGGAGGAGCTCGATCTCGAGCTCGCTGGCGAGTTCCTGGTCACCGCCTCGTGGCTGCTGGCGATCAAGTCCCGGCTGCTGCTGCCGCGGCCCGAGGGAGAAGACGACGATCCCCGCGCCGAGCTGGTGGAGCGCCTGATCGAGTACGAGAAGGTCAAGCGGACGGCGGCGGTGCTCGCTGGTATAGAGGAGGTTCGGCGGGGAATCGAGGCGGTGTCGCTGGAGGCCCCGGAGGCTCCCTCCGAGCGCGAGCTGGACCTCGCGGACGTCGACATCATTGCCCTCGGGCAGGCGCTGCGGGCGCTGCTCGAGCGGCACCGGCGCGAGCACCCCCCGGCCATGGAGGTTCCGCCCATGCGCTACTCGGTGCGCGAGAAAATCGTCGAGCTCTTCGACCTCGTGACCAGGCAGCGGTCGTTCCCACTACTTTCCCACCTGCTCACCCGGCCCGAGCGGTTGGAGAGCGTGACGTTTCTCGTCGCGGCGCTGGAGCTGGTGCGCCTGGGGTCGGCCGAGATGCACCAGCGGCAAGCGTTTGCCGAGATCCACCTGACGGCGACCGGGACGCCGCTGGCGATGGAGGCGCTGGGCGATGTCTGAGACGCTACGGCTGCAGGCGCTGTGCGAGGCGATCCTGGCTGTGGCGCGGGAGCCGGTGGTGGCGGAGGCGCTGGCCGAGGTGGCCGGCGAGGGCGTGACGGTCGCGGAGGTCGAGGCGGCCCTCGAGCAGGTGCGTTGCAAGCACGAGGCCGAGGGGAGCGGCCTGGTGGTCGAGCGCGTGGGAGGTGGCTGGCGCCTCGCCACGCGGGCCGAGCACGAGGGCCCGTTGCGGCAGTTCCTCGGGTTGCGTTCCCGGGCGAGGCTCTCTCAGGCCGGGCTCGAGGTCCTGGCGATCGTCGCCTACCGCCAACCGATCACCCTGCCCGAGATCAACTTCCTGCGGGGTGTGAGCTCCGCGGCGGTGATCCGCACCCTCATCGATCGCAAGCTTCTGGCAGTGGCGGGCCGTAAGCAGGTGGTCGGCACGCCGCTGCTCTACCGTACCACCAGGGAGTTCCTGGTACACTTCGGATTGCCCGACCTCGCGTCGCTCCCCAGCCTGGAGGAGGTCGAGCACGTAGCTGGAGAGGGCGTCAGTGGCACGTGAGAGGATCCAGAAGCTCATCGCGCGCGCCGGGGTCTGCTCGCGCCGCGACGCAGAGGTCCTGATCCGCGAGGGCCGCGTCACCGTCAACGGGCAGGTGGCGACGCTCGGCAGTCAGGCCGACCTCGACAGGGATGCCGTCAAGGTCGACGGCAAACGCCTCAAGGCCCCCGAGCCGTCGCGCACGTTCCTGCTCTACAAACCGGCGAAGGTCATGACCACCACCGACGATCCCGAAGGGCGGCCGACCGTCCTCGACTACTTCCGGGGCAAGGTCCCTCAGCGGATCTTCCCGATCGGGCGTCTCGACTTCCACTCCGAGGGGTTGGTGTTGCTCACCAACGACGGGGAGCTGGCGCTGCGGGTTGCCCACCCGCGGTACGGTGTGCTGCGGGAGTACGTCGTCAAGGTGAGGCGAGTCCCCGACCGGCGGGCCGTGGAGCGGCTGCAGCGCGGCACCGTGCTCGATGGGCAGCGGGTCGTCCCCCGGGAGGTTGGGCTCGTCCGGGCCACGCCCACCGGCGCAAACTCCTGGTGGAGGGTGGTGGTCGGCGAGGGCAAGACGCACGAGGTTCGCGAGATGTTCATGCGTATCGGCCATCCTGTTCAGCGGCTGGTGCGGGTGGCGATCGGGTCGCTGCGCGACCCCAAGCTGCGGCCTGGTACCTGGCGGGAGCTGTCAGGCGAGGAGATCGAGATGCTGCGCCGCCCCGAGGGGCGGGGCCGGAGGGAGAGCCATGCGCGGACCGAAGGTTCCGGAGTACATGCACAAGGTGGCGATTTACGTGCCGGGCAAGCCGGTCGAGGAGGTCGAACGGGAGCTCGGCGTGACGGGGATCGTCAAGCTGGCGTCGAACGAAAACCCGCTCGGGTCATCGCCCAAGGCAATCGCCGCGGTGCAGAACGCTCTCTCGACCCTGAACCGGTACCCGGACGGCGGCGGATACGTGCTCCGGCGCGCCGTCGCCGAGCGCCAACGGGTTGACATCGACCAGGTCATCCTCGGCAACGGCTCGGTCGAGATCATCGAGATGCTTTCGCGGGCCTACGTCGAGGACGGCGACGACGTCGTCATGTCGCAGCAGTCGTTCGTGTCCTACGAAATCGCCGTGCGGCAAGTCAACGGCAACGCCATCGCGGTGCCGGCGAGGCCTGACCGCGGTCACGATCTCGACGCCATCGCGGCGGCGGTCACCGGGCGGACCAAGCTCATCTACCTGGCGAACCCGTGCAACCCGACCGGGACCTACTTCTCGCGGGCCGAGCTCGAGGCGTTCCTGGATCGGGTCGGCGACGAGGTCCTGGTGGTGCTCGATCAGGCGTACCTCGAGTACGTGGACAAGGCCGACTACCCGGACGGCCTGCAGGATCTCAAACAGGGTCGCAACGTCATCGTCCTGCGGACCTTCTCGAAGATCTACGGGCTCGCAGGGTTGCGCATCGGCTATGGGCTGGCGACACCGGAGGTGATCGCCCACCTCAACCGTGTGCGCTCGCCGTTCAACACCTCGTCGCTCGCCCAGGTGGCGGCGCTGGCGGCGCTCGACGATGAGGAGTGGGCAACCTTTTCGCGCGAGCACAACCTGCGGGAGCTCGCGTACATGCACGCCGAGCTCGCGCGGCGCGGGGTTCGCTACACGCCGTCGGTGTGCAACTTCATCCTGGCCGAGCTGGACGCGGACATCAAGACGCTGTTCGTGGAGTTCCAGAAGCACGGGGTGATCCTGCGGCCCCAGGGTGGCCCCGGGCTCGTCAACTGTGCCCGCATCTCGCTCGGAACCCGCGAGGAGAACGACAAGTTCTTGCGCGTGCTGGACCGCTTGGTTCTCAACGCCTGACCTTTCGCCCTCCCGGTCGAAGGTCGAAGCTCGAGGGTTCCGAGATCGTGTCCGGGTGCCTCCCACCTTCGACGTTCGGGCCCCGGCTTGCGGGTGGGCGGGCGGCGGGAACGGTAGAATGCGGGTGGAGGACGTGCCGATGGCCAGCTTCACCGTCACCTGCCCGTGTTGCCATGCAGCGCTCGACATCGATGGCGAACGGCAGATCATCACCGACAGCCACCAGCCCGAGAAGGCGAGGAGCGCGACCACCTTCGACGACCGGCTGGCGGCGCTCACCCGTGAGCGGGAGTCGGCGCGCTCCCGGCTCGAGGAGGCGTTCCGGGCCGAGCGCTCCGGGGCGGCGGTGCGCGAGGAGAAGTTCCGCAAGCTGCTGGAGGGCGCCCAAGGCGAGGAGGCGACCAGGCCGGTGCGGGACATCGACCTCGACTAGGACAGGTTCGGCGTGATCTCCCATAGCTCGACGATGGTCGCCCCCCACCCACCGCGTTCGGCTGGTGCCTCGTACGCCCGCACCACGCACGGCAGGCGGGACAGGAGCGACTGCACGCGGGCCCGTTGTACGCCGGTGCCGCGGCCGTGGATGAGCCGAACCTCCCGCAAGCCCGCTGCCTGGGCGGCCAATAGGTACTCCTCGACCACTGCCGGCACGTCGCGAGGCGCGAAGGGGTGCAGGTCGATGCAGTCCTCGAGCGGGAGCGTCACTGGGCCGAGGGTTTGGTCGTCCATGGCATCCTCCGCTCACCACGCGGAGCATAGCCCGTCCGGGCGCGGAGAGAGTCGATGACGTTCCGCAAGGTGTCGGTCGTGGTGCCGGCGTACAACGAAAGCAAGACGGTCGCCGCTCTGCTCGAACGGGTGGCGACGGCGCCACTGCCGCAGGGGCTGTCGGAGCTCGAGATCGTGGCGGTCGACGATTGCTCCCGCGACGAGACCCCGGCGGTGCTGGCGAGCTGGCAGCCGCCGGCCGTGGAACGACGCCAGATCACCTACACCTGGCGGCGGCACGAGCACAACCAGGGCAAGGGTGCGGCGCTGCGTACCGGCTTCGGGCTGGCGACCGGCGACCTGATCATCATCCAGGACGCCGACCTCGAGTACGACCCCGCTGACTATCCGGTCCTTCTGGGCCCGATTCTCGATGGCCATGCCGACGTCGTGTACGGCAGCCGGTTTCTGGGTGGCCCGCACCGTGTCCTGTTCTTCTGGCACTACCTCGGCAACCAGTTCCTGACACTGCTGTCCAACATGCTCACGGATCTGAACCTGTCCGACATGGAGACGTGTTACAAGGTGTTCACCCGCAAGGTCCGCGACCGTCTGCGCGTGACCTCCGATCGCTTCGGCTTCGAGCCCGAGTTCACGGCCCGCGTCGCCCGGATGCGGGTGCGTATCTACGAGGTACCGATCTCGTACCACGGCCGTACGTACGCCGAGGGTAAGAAGATCGGCTGGAAGGACGGCTGCGAGGCGATCTGGTGCATTCTCAAGTTCAATCTCTGGGACCGGTGAGGGCCATCCAGGCAAGAAAAACCGCCGCACGAGGCGGCGGTATGGAAAGCGCTGGATGGGCCGGCGCCGTGCAAGGTGGTGGTTCTAGGTTGGCGCGGCCCAGCCAGCCGAATCAAACCGCCGGTCGGCACTCCCCCCTCTCGACGCTGGTGATGTCGTTCCTCGTGCTGGTAGGTGCAATCGCCTCGAGATCATAGGTTGGATCGGTGATGGGCGGTCCGTCAGCCTTGGCCCTTTCATGTGCCGAGCTCCCCGGTAACACTCTGGCTCCGTGCGAGCTGGACGCTGGCGCCGATGAGCCGTCGTACCGCCTCGAGGTTGAGCGGTTTGAGCAGCAGCGCGGTAATGCCCAGCGCTCGTGCGCGCTGCTCGAGGTCGTGGCCGCGGGTCCCGGTCATGGCGATCACCGACATCGGCCGGTGCGTGTCGCAGGCTCTCCGCACCAGCTCGAAACCGTCGAGCCCCGGAAGACGAATGTCGGTGAGCAGAACGTCGGGGCGAAAGCTGTCAATGACGGTGAGCGCCTCCTCGGCACTGGCCGCGGTCGCGACCTCGAACTCCCCGGGGAAAAGCCCCAGGTAGCTCGCGAGGTTGCGCGTCAGCGGCTCCTCGTCATCGACGACCAAAACGCGAGCCATCAGCGGCAGAGTTCAGCAAGCATGGTGCCAGATTGAGCGCTGCCGATTCGTCTCCAAAGTGGAGAAAGGTCGCCACTTTGGAGAGAGCAATGGCTACTGCGGCACCGGCTCGCCGAGCCGGTACTTCTGCACCCGGTAGCGCAGCCAGTGCCGCTCGACCCCCAGCTCGCGTGCGGTTCGCGCCAGGTTCCAGCGGTTCTTTTCGAGCACCAGCCTGAGTCGCACCGGATCGTCGAGCCGGGCGCTCGCTCCCGCTGGGGCTGGAGCAGCGCCGAGGTCGAGGTCGGCCGGCTGGATCGTCGCCTCGTCTCCGAGCACCAGGGCGCGCTCGAGGCGGTTGGCGAGCTCACGCACGTTCCCGGGCCAGGAGTGGGCGAGGATCGCCTGCTCCGCCGTCGGCGACAGCGCGCGAGGCGGGCGGCCGAGGTCCTGGCAGATCCGCTCGAGGAGGAATCGGCACATCGGCAAGATATCGGCCCGGCGGTCGCGGAGGGGTGGGAGCCGCAAGCGGACGACCGCCAGGCGGAAGAAGAGGTCGGAGCGAAACCCGCCGCTGTGGACCAGCGCCTCGAGCTCGCGATGGGTCGTGGCGACCACCCTGCAGGGGCACTCGATCTCTTCCTCACCGCCGATCCGGCGGAAGCGATACTCCTGCAGGAACCGCAGCAGCTTCGACTGCAGCCCCAGCGGCAGGTCCGCCACCTCGTCGAGCAAGAGCGTGCCGTCACGAGCGAGCTCGGCGACCCCGCGCCGACGGGCGTCAGCCCCGGTGAATGCCCCGCGCTCGTGTCCGAACAGCTCGCTCTCGAGCAGCTCGCTGGGGACGGCGGCGCAGTTGAGGGCGACGTAGGCGCCGCGTGCGCCGGACTGGCGATGGAGGTCCGCGGCGACGACCTCCTTGCCGGTGCCGGTCTCTCCTTCAAAGAGCACCGAGGTGTGTGGTGCAGCGGCGAGCTTGGCGAGCTGGCCACGTAAGGTCAGCATGTCGGGGTGGGTTCCCCAGAAGACGCCGCTACTCGTGGCGCGTCGCTCTTGAGCCTCTGCCAGGTCGACCGCCTGCACCTCGCGCTCCACCACCACCAGGAGCTCCTCGCACCGCCACGGCTTGGTAAGGTAGTGGCGTGCCCCGGCTCGCATCGCCGCCACCGCCACAGCGACGCTGTCGAGCCCGGTGAGGACGATGGTGCGGGTGAGGGGAAAGCGGGTCTGTAGCAGCGCCAGCAGCTCGATGCCGTCGATGTCGGGCAGCCCGAGGTCGAGGAGGACCACCTCGGGGCGGTGCAGAGCGCAGGCGGCAAGCGCGCTCTGGCCGTCTCCGGTGCCGATCGCCTCGTAGCCGGCGGCGCGCAGGGTCTGCTCCAGGGTCGCGCGCTGGCGCGGATCGTCCTCGACCACCAGACACAGGGCCATCTCACCCTCGCTGCAAGACGATTCTAAACCGGTGGCCGCGCGGCTGCACGGCCTCCCATTCGAGGTGGCCGCCGAGCAAGGTGCACGCTCGCTCGGCCAGGAACGGCCCGAGCCCGGAGCCCGGCCACGTCCGGAGGATCGGGCGAAGCGAGCCGGACGGGTCGGCGGGTCCGCCGTCGTCGACCTCGACCCAGATCGGGCCGCTCTCGTCTCCGCCCCAGCGGATGACCACGTCGTATCCGGCGGGAGTAACCGTGGTGGCCCGCTGCAGCAACTCGTCGAGCGCCACCTGGAGAAGGTCGACGGCGAGCTGGACCTCGATCAGGTCTGGACCCTCGAGGCGCACGGCGGCGGCAGGGGTGGGGCAGCGAGCCACGGCTCGCTCCACCAGATCCCGGATCCCGGCCCGAATCGGCGAACCCGGAGCCAGGCGAACGAGGCGTTGGAGGTCCCTGAGGAGGCGGTCGATGCGCGCCACCTCCTGGAGGGCGCCGACGAGGTAGTCGGCCACTTCGCCTTCCGGCCGAGTCAGTAGCTGGACGAGCTGAATGCTGGACTGGATGGTCGCGAGCGGGTTCCGAACCTGATGCCCGAGCCGTGAGATCACCTCCGTCAGCTCCCAGTGGGGAAGGCGTTCCACGTTCAGTGCCCTCGTCCGGCTCGCAGCCGGGCGGCCTCGATCGTCGAGCGGTAGAGGGGCTCGGGGCGGCGGTTATCCGCGTCGGAGCTCGTGTTCGTCGGGTTCGGCATCGGCCTCGAGTGGTCTCCGCACGAAACGTCAGCGGAGGAGATCGTCGGGGAGCCAGTCCCTCAGGGGTGGCACGGGACGGAGGATGGTCTCCTCACGTCGGGGACCGGTGGAGATCATGACTGCCGGGGCGCCGAGCAGCTCCTCGAGGCGCTCGACGTAGCTCCGTGCCCGCTCTGGGAGCCGGCTGAAGCTGGTGACGCCGGAGGTCTGAGCCTGCCAGCCGGGGAGCGTCTCGTACACCGGCTCCACATGGGCGAGGTCGTCGCTGTCGTCGGGCAGCTCGCGGAGCTCCTCGCTCCCCAGCTTGTACCGGACGGCGAGGCGGATCTCCGCCACCTCGTCGAGCACATCGAGCTTGGTCAGGGCGATGGCCTCGATGCCGTTCCAGCGCATCGCCGCCGCTGCGGCGACGGCGTCGAACCAGCCGGTGCGACGGGGACGGCCCGTGGTGGTCCCGAACTCGTTGCCCCGCCGACGCAGGTGCTCGCCCATGGCGTCCTCGAGCTCGGTCGGGAAAGGCCCGCTACCGACCCTCGTTGTGTATGCCTTGAACACCCCGAGGACTCCGCCGATGGTGCGCGCGGGTAGGCCGCAGGCCGGGGCGGCGAAGCCCGCGAGGCAGCCGGATGAGGTCACGAACGGGTAGGAACCGTGGTCGAGGTCGAGCAGCGTGCCCTGGGCGCCCTCGAACAGAATGGAGCGCGACGGCTCGCTCGAGGGGTGGAGCGCAGTGGCGACGTCGCCGACCATCGGAGCGAGCGCCAGGGCCGCCTCGAGCCATCGGTCGATCTCGGCGCTCGTGGGCACGGTGGCTCCCGGGAACGCGCCCAGGAGCCGTTCGAGATCCTGGCTGGCGGCCAGCACGGCATCCCTGAAGCGGCGTGGCTGGCGTACCGTTCCCAGCCGGACGCCGGTACGGGCGGCGCGGCTCTCGTAGGTTGGTCCGACGCCCTTGCCGGTCGTGCCGAGCTTGCCGCCGGGGCGCGAGCCCTCGCGCGCGAGGTCCAGGGCGCGATGCCCGGGCAGCACGAGGTGGCAGCGGGAGGAGAGCACGAGGCGCGGCCGGACGCTGATCCCCTGCTCCTCGAGGCTGCGGATCTCCTCGCCGAGCCCGACGGGGTCGACGACCACGCCGGGACCGACCAGGCAGCGGCATCCAGGCTGCAGGATCCCCGAGGGGACGATATGGAGGGCGAAGTGCCGGTCGCCGAAGCGCACCGTGTGCCCAGCGTTGTTGCCGCCGTTGAAGCGGACGATGTCGGTGAACGCTGGGCACAGGATGTCGACGACCTTGCCCTTGCCCTCGTCTCCCCACTGCCCGCCGATAACCACGACATTCGCCATTGAGACTCCTCCGTCCGGCCGCTGGCGCCCAAACCTCGGGCGTTTTACCAGATTCCCGCCCCGTTTGTCGACAGGTCGGGGGCAAACCGTGGCCCCGCCAGGCCAACCTGCTCTCGCCGATGGTATGCTCCGGCGGCTGGAGGGCGGGATGGAGCACGTGATTCTCGACGGCCGGAGCCTGACAATCGAGCAACTGGAGGCGGTCGCCCGCCACGCTGCGCGAGTCGACCTGGCGCCCGAGGCGCGGCAGCGGATGGCCGCGACCCGGGCCGGGATCGAGGCACGGGTCGCGGCTGGCGAGGTAATTTACGGCGTCAACACCGGGTTCGGGCGGCTCGCTGACGTGCGCATTGCTGACGACAAGCTGGCGCAGCTCCAGCGCAACCTCCTGCGCTCCCACGCCTGCGGGGTGGGGGAGCCGTTTGCCGAGGACGTCACCCGCGCCATGCTGCTGCTGCGGGCCAACGTGCTGGCCGGCGGGTACGCCGGTGCCCGGCCGGTCGTGGTGGACCGTCTTCTGGACCTCCTCAACGCCGGGGTCCACCCGGTGGTGCCGTGCCAGGGCTCGGTCGGCGCGTCGGGCGACCTCGCACCGCTCGCGCACCTGGCGCTCGTGCTCATCGGCGAGGGGGAGGCGTTGTACCTCGGCAACCGCGTGGCCGGCGCCGAGGCACTCGAGCGCGCCGGGCTGACCCGCCTCGAGCTCGGCCCCAAGGAGGGACTGGCGCTCATCAACGGCACCCAGGTGATGACCGCGGTGGCGGCGCTGGCGCTGTGCGACGCCGAGCGGCTGGCGGCGTCGGCCGACGTCGTCGCCGCCATGTCGGTGGATGCGATGGAGGGTACGGACACGGCGTTTCTGGCGGAGATCCACGAAGCCCGCCCGCACCCCGGGCAGCTCGCCTCGGCGCGGGCGCTCTGGGCGGTGCTTCAGGGCTCGGAGATGCGGGCCGCGCACGTCGCCTGCACCCGGGTCCAGGATGCCTATTGCCTGCGCTGCACCCCACAGGTTCACGGCGCCTGCCGTGATGCCCTCGCCCACCTGCGGGCCAAGCTCGAGGTGGAGGTCAATGCCGCAACCGACAACCCGATGGTGCTTCCGGACGGCCGGGTGGTCTCGGGCGGCAACTTCCACGGCGCCGGCGTGGCGGCGGCGTTCGACTACGCGGCGGTGGCACTCACCGGCTTGGCCTCGATCTCCGAACGGCGGTCGGCTCGGCTGGTGACCCCCGAGCAGTCGTACCTGCCGGCATTTCTCGTTGACGCTTCGGGGCTCAACTCCGGCTTCATGATGGCTCAGGTGACGGCAGCGGCGCTGGTCTCGGAGTGCAAGACGCTGGCCCACCCGGCGAGCGTGGACTCGATTCCCACCTCTGCTGGGCGTGAGGACCACGTCTCGATGGGCACCTGGGGGGCGCGCAAGCTCGGGCACATCGTCGACCTGACCCGCACCGTGCTGGGGATCGAGTACCTGCAAGCCGCGCAGGGTTTCGAGTTCCGTCGGCCGCTGCGCTCCTCACCGGCGCTCGAACGCGCCCACGCCTGGCTGCGCCGGGAAGTGCCCGCGCTCGAGGCCGACCGCTACCTGCACCCCGACATCCTCGCTGCCGCGCGGCTGGTTCCCTCGCTCGCCGAATGCATCCAGATCGACCTCTGAGCGGCAGGCGCCGGAGCGCTCGCCGTCGGGGGGCTGAATCGAGGCACAGCCAGCCGCAGCCGTTCGGTGCCGGGCCGTCCGGAGCGCGGTCGTAGATGACGAGGCGCTCGGCCTTCGGGAGCCGGCTCCACGTCGCCGTGGTTCCGGGCCCGATCCCTTGCCCACGAGCGTGGCAGCACGCCACGGCGAGGCGTATCCAGGACCTCGGGCGACCGGCCCCGGTCGCAGCTACTGTCGTCCTACCGGCACCCCCATCTCCTTGAGCAAGTTGTGAGCGCCGTCGACGTGCTCCATGACCCACAGCATGTAGCGGGCGTCCACGTTGATGGTGCGCGTCAGCGCCGGGTCGAACTCGTAGTCCGAGGTCATCGACTCCCAGTTGCCGTCGAACGCCAGCCCGACCAGCTCGCCTTTGCCGTTCATGATCGGCGAGCCCGAGTTCCCGCCGGTGATGTCGTTGGTCGAGAGGAAGTTGACGGGCAAGGTGCCGGGCGCCGCGTCGCCGGAGCTGCCCGATCCGACCTTCTCGTACGCGAGCAGGAGCTTGGGCGGGCAGTTGAACGGCTCCTCGCCGGTGTGCTTGGCGATCACCCCGGCAAGCGTCGTGAAGGGCTTGAAGTAGACGCCGTCACGCGGGTAATACCCCTTGACGGTGGCGTAGGTGAAGCGGATCGTGCTGTTCGCGTCGGCGTACAACGGCACCTGACGGAAGGCGGCGAGTGCTTCCATGTACTGCGCCCCGGCCACCAGGTTCTCGCCTTGCAGCCGCTGGTCCTCGACCTTCGCGGCCCGGAGCTCCGTGACGAGCTCGCGCGCCAGGTCGAGCATCGGATCCTTGCGGGCGGCGAGCGCGGCGGCATCGAGGTCGAGGGCGCCCAGGCGAGCCGTCTGGTCGGTGAGCTGCGTGTCGCTGAACAGCCGGGTCAGGAAGATGCCGATCGCCTCATCGCCGGTCTTACCGGTCGCGGCGAGCTCGCGGTCGAGGGCGGCGACGCGCTGTCCGGCGGGCAACGCTTGGATACGCCTGAGGAAGTAGGTCAGCACCGCCTTCTCGGTGGGTATCTCGAGGTTGCGCTGCATGGTCGAAAGCCGCATGCGGATCGACCGCTCGTCTCGGGCCTGGAAGCCGTCCTCGCGCTCGAGATCGGGCTTCGCCTTGTTGTCGCACCAGTACGTGAGCGTGATCGCCGCCCCCAGCGTCGAGGAAGCACGGGCCAGCGAACCGACCAGCAGGTCGCGCTCGCGCGACGCCCGGCGGGCTGCCAGCGCCCGCTCGAGATCGGGCAGCGCCTGGCCCCAGCGCCGCTGGCGCTCGGGGTCAGCAGCGATCCAGGCCGCGAGCTTCTCCTCCTCGGCTTTCTTCGCCGCCACAAGCCCGCTTTGCGTGAGCCCTCGCAGCATCCCCTCGGTCTTCTTGAGGCCGTTGGAGAGCCCCTTGACGACCGAGGCGAGCTTGATCTCGACGTCCTTGGAGGTCGCTGAGCGCTCCTCGAGGATGCCGATCCAGTCGCGCAGCGTCTGGATGCGGTTGGGATAGCTGAACGTCAGGTCGGAAGCGATCTCGGAGGCCAGTCGGTACCGGTACGTCATCCCCGGGTAGCCGATGATCATCGTGAAGTCGCCCTCCTTCAGCGGCTCGCTGGCGATCTTGAGGAAACGGTCCGGTTTGAACGGGACGTTGTCCGGTGAGTAGGGGGCCGGCTTGCCGTCCGGACCGACGTAGGCGCGCAGAAATGAGAAGTCTCCGGTGTGGCGCGGCCACATCCAGTTGTCCGTCTCGCCGCCGAACTCGCCGATGCCGCGCGGCGGGGCGTAGACCAGCCGTACGTCGCGGATCTCGAGCTGCTTGAAAAGGAAGAACTGGCGCCCGGAGAACATCGCGGCAACGCGGCAGGTCAGGCCGTCTTTCTCACAGGCGGCGACGAGCTCCCTCTCGCGCCGCTCGACCGCCGCCGCGCGCTCGACCGCCGACATCCCGGAGGTGATGGCGTTGCGGACCTCCGACGTCACCTCCTCATACCCCACAAAGACCATGACCTGGCTGGTGCGCGCTGGGAGCTCCTCGGCCCGCGTGCGGGCGAGGAAGCCGTTGGTGATGTAGTCGTGCTCGGGGCTCGAGTTGATCTGGATGGCGCTGAACGCGCAGTGGTGGTTGGTGACGATGAGCCCGTCGGGCGAGACGAACGAGGAGGAGCAGCCGCCGAGCCACGGCGTGGCGCTCGCGAGCCCCACTCCCGACGCCGGGTTCCACAGCTCGTCCGCTGAGAGCTGGCAACCCATGGCGCGCAACCGCGTCTCCAGGTCGCGCACCTGGTGCAGCATCCACATCCCCTCGTCCGCGCCCGCCAGCGCCGCCATTGCGACCAGAGCGCACACCACCAAAACTTTTCGAGCTGACCTCATGAGCCCTCCTTCCTCTCGCGCACGCTGCTCCCGGCGTCGCGCGCGACCGCCTCACATGGTACGACCGTCGCCGACCGAGGTTTCGGCCCAGTGGAGTGCTGCCGGCCGAGGTGGGGCGAAGTGATATCGTGGCGGGCGTGAGCACGGCGACGTGGATCGACGGGTGGCAGCAGGTCGTCGGCTCGGGCGACGCCAGCAAGCTGGAGGAGCTGTGGCTCGAGCGCTTGGCCGCCGGTATCGGCGCCGGGGACGATCTGCTGGCGGCCTTGAAGCTGATTCGCGGCGCCAACCGCAAGGCGCTGGCGGGCACCTTGCTCGAGCTCGCGGTCGAGGAGGCGGCGAGCGAGGGATCGTGGGGGGCGTGCCGGGCGTTCGCCGCCGAGATGCTGCGCCAGGGCGTCGGCGACGACACGTTGGCGCGGGCGAAGCTGGCGGCGGCGGTCCGCCATCTCTGGGCGGGCCGGCCGTCGCTGGAGAAGCTGCTGCAGCACTTCGACCTCGGCGCGGCCCGGCGGCCGCTCGAGGCGCTCGACCAGATCGAGTCTTGGCTCACCTACGACGTCGGCGGCGTGGTCCTCATGGCCGGGAAGGGGCCGGGCAGGATCGTCGAGGCCAACCCGGCGGTCGGTATGCTGCGGCTCGATCTCGAGCAGGACAAGCGCGTGCCGGTGCCGATCGACGCCGCTCCCAAGTATCTCACCCTGCTGCCGGAAGGGCACTTCCTGCGGCGTCGCCTCGAGGACCGCGGCGGGTTGCGGGAGCAGGTCCTGGCCGATCCGCAGACCACCCTGGTGGCGGTCCTCGAAAGCCTCGGCCCGTCCATGGGGGTGCCGGAGCTCAAGTCGGCGCTTCAGGGTCTGGTCGGCGAGGACGAGTGGGCGTCGTGGTGGGCAAGGGCGCGGAAGCTGCCGCGCCTGCTCGCCGAAGGCAGTGGCTCCCGACTGCAGTACCGCTTGGCGGCCGGGGAGGCGGCGGACGGCGAGATCCGGGAGCAGTTCCTGGCCGCGTCGTTGCCCGACCGGGTGGAGCTGGCTCGCCGCCACGGCGGGCGATCCCGCAACCTGGCCGAGCTCATGGGCCGCGAGCTCACCCGGGCGTGCGCTGCCCCCGATGCCGACCCGGTGACAGCCTGGGAGGGACTCCAGCTTGCCTTGCGCCTCGGGGGGAGCGAACGGGCGGAGGTCGAGGCGCTGCGCGCCGAGCTGGTTCGTCGCGTCGGGGTTTTTGAGCTGCTGGCGGCGCTGGGCGACGCGGTGCAGCGCGAGCAGGCGCTCGAGCTCGCACGCCAGCACGTGCCGGACGAGTGGGCGGCGGTGCTGGCGGTTTGGCTCGAGCAGGAGAGCCATCCGAAGGTGCTCGGGCGCCTCGCCGTCTGGTTGATCGAGCGCGGTGAAGAGGCGGTCCTGACCCGGTTTTTCAATCAGGTGTTCCTGCAGCCCTCACGTTTTCCAGCCGCGTTCGTTTGGGCCAGTGAGGTCAGCGGCGACCCGGCGCTGCGTTCGTTTGTCGACGAGCACCTCGGTGGGGCGTTCCTGGTTCGTCTCGTCGAGCTGTCGGAGCGCAAGGAGATGGTCCCATACCGGGCGCGCCTGCGCGAGCTGCTCTCGGCCAAGGGCTTGGCGGCCAGCATCATCGGCGAACGGCTGTCGTTGGAGCAGGGCCGCCGGCTGGTTCAGGTGCTGGAGACCCCCGGTGAGCTGTGGGAGCAGCGGGCGTGGCTGCGGCGGGCCGTGCTGGCGCGGTTCCCGGACCTCCTCAAGGCGCCCGTCGTGGGTGTGATTCCGGCGCTCGCGGCTACGGCGGAGCGCCTGCAGGATGAGCTCAAGCGACTGCGCGACAAGGATATCCCGGAGGTACTCCGGGCCATCCAGATCGCCAAAGAGGAGGGCGACCTGCGGGAGAACTTCGAATACCACGCCCAACGCGCCCGTCAGGAGCTGCTCTCGGCCCGCGCCGCCAAATTGCAGGAGGACCTCGCGAAGCTCCGGGTGCTGGACCCTTCGCAGGTCGACTGCTCGGTCGTCCGGGTCGGGACGCGGGTTACGCTTCGCCGCGCTGACGGCTGCGAGCTGACGGTGACGATTCTGGGACCGTACGAGGCCGACCCGGACGCGGGCATCCTCTCGTCGGGCTCGGAGGCGGCGCAAGGGCTGCTCGAGCACCGCCCGGGCGCCGTCGTCGCCTACGCCGGCGAAAGCTGGACGATCGTCGCCATCGTCCCGGCGGTGTGAGCCCGCTTCCGCCTGCCCGGTCGAGGGCTGAGCGCCGAGAGCTCTCCCTTGCGCGCCTCGCACGGCGAGGCGGCCGCCCGCTCTCCCCCAGCCTGCAACCTGGGCTCGGATGTGCTCGTCGTGGATGGACCCTTTCCCGTGCATCGAGGGCAGGGACCGCGAGACCCCGAGCGCGGGACCGGGCTTGGCCGCAAACCGCTCTCGACGCGCCTGGCGGGTCTCTGGTAACGTTGCCACATGAATGCGGGGGGAGTAGGCGGAGTTCAGTTTCCGCGGTGGACGAACTGGCTTCGTGTCGGGCTCATCGTCGCGCTGTTGACCGGACCGCCGTACCTGGTGCTGCTCGTTTGGCTGGGCGGCTCGCCGCTGACCACCGACGTCGGCTACCAACCCGAGCAGCCCGTGCCGTACAGCCACGCCCTGCACGTCGGGCAGCTCGGGATCGACTGCCGCTACTGCCACACGACGGTGGAGCAGGCGGGCTTCGCAGCGATCCCGCCCAGCGCGACCTGTCTCAACTGTCACCAACGGATCAGAACAGAAAGTCCGAAGCTCAAGCCGGTGTGGGATGCGGCGGCGGGTGGGCCACCGGTGGCCTGGGTCAAGGTGCACGATCTGCCCGACTACGTGTATTTCAACCACTCGGCGCACGTGCGGCGCGGGGTGGGGTGCGAGTCGTGTCACGGGCGGATCGACCGCCAGGAGGTGGTGCGGCAGGTGGCGCCGCTGTCGATGGGGTGGTGCCTCGACTGCCACCGCGACCCCGACCCACATCTGCGGCCGCTCGAGGCGGTGACCGCCATGGGGTGGACGCCGGCCGGGGATCGCCGGGTCCTTGGGAGGGGGCTGCGCGAGGCGGCGGGAGGTGCGCCGTCGGTGCAGTGCTGGACCTGCCATCGCTAGGGGGGGACCGTGGCCCACGACTATTGGCGTAGCTTGGAGGAACGCAGCGGCGCCCAGACCCCGCGGCTCGCCCCCGAGCTCGCGCGTTACATCGGCGAGGAGCTGCCACCGGCCACCCGGCGCTCGTTCCTCAAGCTCATGGGGGCATCGCTCGGGTTGGCCGGGCTCACCTCGTGCCGGTGGCCACGTGAGCTGATCGTCCCCTTCGCCACCCGGCCGGAAGGCCGCATTCCCGGCCAAGCCCAGCAGTTCGCGACGCTCATGGAACACGGCGGCGCAGCGCTCGGGCTGCTCGTCACCTCGGTCGATGGCCGACCGGTCAAGGTCGAGGGCAACCCGCTGCACCCCTCGAGCCTGGGTGGCACCCACGTCTGGGCGCAGGCGTCGATTCTCGGGCTTTACGACCCCGATCGCTCGCGTCAGGTCCTGCGCGACGGCACGGCCAGCAGCTGGGACGAGCTGATTGCTTTCGCCGGGCCGCACTTTGCAGCGGCCAGGGCGAAGCGTGGCGCCGGACTGGTCGTGGTCGCCGGTGAGTCGTCGTCCCCGACCCTGGCGGCATTGCGAGAACGGTTCGAGGCCGAGCTGCCCGCCGCCTGGTGGGTGAGCGACGAGCCGGTGTCGTGGCGAGGCCAGGAGCAGGCCTCGGCTGCTCTCGTGGGGGTGCCGGCCCGCTGGCGGTTACACCTCGACAGGGCGCGCGCGGTGGTCGTCCTGGATGCCGATATCTTGAACACCCATCCGTTCGCGGTGCGGCACGCCCGCGATTTCGCGTCCACGCGGCGCGCCGGGCAGGCACAGAGCCGGCTTTGGGTCGCGGAGGCGGCGCTGACGCTTACCGGTGCGGCCGCCGACCACCGGCTGCCGGTGCGTCCGAGCCAGGTCGGGCTGGTGGGGCTGCACCTGCTGCGAGAGGTCGTCGCCTTTGGGGTCGCGCTGCCCGCCGAGCTGGCGGCGCTTGCGGCCGGCGAGCTGCCGGCGCTCGAGCCCGGGGCGCAGGCGTTCGTGCGCGCGGCGGCGAACGACCTCGTCGCCCACCGCGGCGCTGGGCTGGTGGTGGCAGGGCCGGCGCACGAGGCAGCCTGCCACGTAGCGCTGGCGCTCAACGCCGCCCTCGGCAACCTGGGCTCGACGTTGGCGCTACTCCCAGCTCCGGCGGCGCGCTCGCGCTCGCTCGCCGAGCTCACGGCGGCGATCGAGGCGGGGCAGGTCGAGACGCTGCTCGTACTGGGCGCAAACCCGGTTCACACCGCGCCAGGTGGCCTCCGTTTCGGCGCCGGTTTGGGCCGGGTCGCGACCTCGATCCATCTCGGGCTGTACGCGGACGAGACGGCGCGAGTCTGCAATTGGCACCTTCCGGAGGCCCACTTCCTCGAGAGCTGGGGAGACGGGCGGTCGTGGGACGGCACCTACGGCGTGCAGCAACCGCTCATCGAGCCGCTGCACGGTGGGCGCAGCGCCCTCGAGCTTCTGGCACTGGTGCTCGAGGCCACACCCGTGCGCGGCCACGATCTGGTCCGCGCCTCGTTCACCCGCCTCCATGCTCCAAAAGACGCGGAGACGGCGTGGCAGCTGGCACTGCGCGACGGTGTCGTCGCCGCCGCGCCGCCGCCCGTGGTGCCGGGGTGGCGTCTCGACACGGCTCGGCTCGCGGCGGCCCGCGGCAAGGCGCTGGCGCCGGCTGGTGAGCTCGAGGTCGCGGTGGTGCCGGATAGCCGAGTGTGGGACGGGCGGTTCGCCAACAACGCGTGGCTGCAGGAGCTACCCGACCCGCTCTCGAAGCTCACCTGGGACAACGCGGCGCTGCTGGCCCCGGCTACGGCGGCCAGGCTCGGGGTGCGGCACGGCGATGTCGTCACGCTGGCGCTCGGTCGGGAGGTCGAGGCTCCGGTGATCGTGATGCCCGGACAGGCTCCCGGGACGGTGGTGCTGCCGTTGGGAGGGGGCCGCACAGCGGCCGGGAAGGTGGGCGACGGCGTCGGGTTCAACCCGGCGGTGCTGCTGGACGATGACGGCAGCCTGCTGGGGGCGGGGCTGCAGGTGAGGGTGACGGGCCGCCGGCACCTGCTGGCCTGCACCCAGGACCACCACGCGATCGACCGTATCGGCTTCCGTGGCCGCGAGCTGCGCACCCCCGAGATCGTACGGGAGCAAAACCTCGGCGAGGTGCACGAGCCCGAGCACGAGCCGGCGCACCCGCCGCTGTTTCGCTCACCCGAGCTTGCGGGCCGCAACCAGTGGGCGATGGCGATCGACCTGTCGGCCTGTATCGGCTGCAGCGTCTGCGCGGTGGCGTGCCAGGCCGAGAACAACATCTCGGTGGTGGGCAAGGCCCAGGTGGCGCGCAGCCGAGAGATGGCGTGGGTGAGGATCGACCGCTACTTCGTGGGCGACGAGGGCAACCCGCGGGTGGCGTTCGCGCCGGTGGCGTGCCAGCACTGCGAGCAGGCGCCGTGCGAGCAGGTCTGCCCGGTGGCGGCCACGGTCCACAACGACGAGGGGCTGAACCAGATGGTGTACAACCGCTGTGTCGGCACTCGCTATTGCTCCAACAACTGCCCGTTCAAGGTGCGGCGGTTCAACTTCTTCAACTACACCAACGACCTGCCACACCTGCGGCGGATGGCGTTCAACCCCGAGGTGACGGTGCGCTCGCGCGGCGTCATGGAGAAGTGCACGTACTGCATCCAGCGCCTCGAGCGGGCGAAGATCGCCGCCCACAACGAGCGCCGCCCGATCGCCGACGGTGAGATCGTGCCGGCCTGTGCGCAGGCGTGCCCGACCGGGGCGATCGTTTTCGGTGACCTCGCCGACGCCGACAGCCGGGTCGCCAAGCTGCACCGCGAGGGCCGCGCGTATGTGATGCTGCCGGAGCTCGACCTCGGACAGCGCACGCACTATCTGGCGCGGCTGCGCAACCCATCCCCTGACCTGGAGGAGGCCTGATGGCAACCGAGATCCTGGATAACACCGCCGAGGATCCAGGCCGTCGCGCACCGCTCGTCCTCGGGGGGCACACCTTCACCACCCTGACCGAAACGGTGTGCGAGGTGGTCGAGCGACCCACCCCACGTGCGTGGTGGGTGGCGTTCTCGCTGTCGCTGGCGCTTTCCGGGCTGTTCTTCGCCCTGCTCGGTTACCTCGTCGTCACCGGGATCGGCGTGTGGGGGCTCAACATCCCGACGGCGTGGGCGTTCGACATCACGAACTTCGTCTTCTGGGTGGGGATCGGCCATGCCGGGACGTTGATCTCGGCGATCCTCTTCCTGTTCCGCCAGAAGTGGCGCACGGCGATCAACCGCTTCGCCGAGGGGATGACGATCTTCGCCGTCGTCTGTGCCCTCGTCTTCCCGACCATCCACACCGGCCGCCCGTGGTTCGACTACTGGCTGATGCCGATCCCCAACCAGATGAAGATGTGGCCGCAGTTCCGCAGCCCTCTCCTGTGGGATGTCTTCGCGGTCTCGACCTACTTCACGGTCTCGCTGCTGTTCTGGTACGTGGGGATGATCCCCGACCTGGCGACGCTGCGCGACCGGGCGAAGACCCGGCTCCGCAAGGTGCTGTACGGGATCTTCTCCCTCGGCTGGCGGGGCTCCGGACGGCAGTGGCACCACTACGAGCGGGTTTACCTGCTGCTGGCGGCGCTCGCCACGCCGCTGGTGCTGTCGGTGCACTCGGTGGTGAGCTTCGACTTCGCGGTCTCGCAGCTCCCCGGCTGGCACACCACGATCTTCCCGCCGTACTTCGTGGCCGGGGCGATCTTCGGCGGCTTCGCCATGGTCCTGACGCTGCTGATTCCCATCCGGGCGTGGCTCGGGCTGCACCACATCGTCACCGCCCGACACCTCGAGAACATGGCCAAGATCGTGCTCGCCACCGGCATGATGGTGGGCTACGCCTATGCCATGGAGCTCTTCATCGCCTGGTACTCGGGCAACCCCTACGAGCGGTTCGTGTTCATCAACCGGGCGTTGGGGCCGTATGCCTGGGCGTACTGGACGATGATCGGCTGCAACGTGCTGGCGCCGCAGCTCTTCTGGTTCGAGCGCGGGCGCCGTAACCCGCTCGCCTTGTGGGTCGTGGCGATGCTGGTCAACGTCGGCATGTGGTTCGAGCGCTTCGTCATCATCGTCACCTCGCTGACGCGGGACTTCCTGCCCTCGAGCTGGGACTACTTCCGCCCCACCTGGGTGGATCTCCTCACCCTCGCCGGATCGTTCGGGCTGTTCCTGACGCTCTTGTTGCTGTTCATCCGCTTCTTGCCTTCGTTCGCGATGGCCGAGGTCAAATCGGTGATGCCGGAGGCCGGCCTCGAGCACGGCCGCCACCGCGGCCATGGCCAGTACTGGGGCGAGATCCCGCACCAGCACGACCGCCAGTTCGAGGGAGGCACGCCATGAGGTGGAAGCCGAGGCTGGTCCCCGAGCTGCCCGACGAGGGGCAGCTTTGGGGGGTGCTGGCGGAGTACGACACCGTCGATACCTTGCTCGTCGCGGCCGAGAAGGTCCGCGAGGCCGGGTTCTCCCGCTGGGACGTCCACACGCCGATTCCCATCCACGGCCTCGACGAGGCGATGGGGATCCGCCCCAGCCCGATTCCCTGGCTGGTCCTGGGGGGTGGTGCTATTGGTGCGGCGGCGGGGCTCGTCCTGCAATGGGCCACCAACGCCTTCGACTACCCGTTCCTGATCTCGGGCAAGCCGCTGTTCGGCCTACCGGTGGCGATTCCGGTGACCTTCGAGCTCACCATCCTGCTGGCTTCGTTGGGAGCGGTCGCCGGTCTGTTCATCTTCTGCGGCTGGCCGCAGCTTCACCACCCGTTGTTCTCGGTCGCGAGGTTTCTGCGGGCCTCGAACGACAGGTACTTCATCTCGATCGAGGCAGCGGATCCGTGCTTCGACGAGATGAAGACGAGATGGATGCTGGAGGACAGCGGCGCCAAAGCGGTCGAGGAGCTACGGGCATGAAGGACCTTCCCCGTTGGGTGAGGCCGCTGGCCTTGACGATCACCGTGCTCGCGCTGTTGCCGCTCGTCCTCATCGGGCGCGCCCGGCTGGTACCGAAGTCGAGCCCGCGCATTCACCTCATCCAGGACATGGATGCGCAGCCGAAGTACGGGCCGCAGGCGGCGAGCCCACTGTTCGCAGACGGCCGGGCGATGCGGCCGCCGGTGGCCGGGACGGTGGAGCACGGCGCGGTGGTTGACGACCCGGCTCTGACCACGGGGTGGGTGGGCGATCGCTGGATCGAGACGATGCCGGTGTCGGTCGACGAGACGCTGCTGCGCCGCGGCCGCGAAAGGTTCGACATCTACTGCGCGCCTTGCCACGGCCTCTCGGGGTACGGCGACGGCCCGGTGTCGAAGCGCGCCGAGGCGTTGGCCGAGGGAACCTGGGTGATCCCCAGCTCGCTGTACGCCGACCAGAGCCGCAGCCTGCCAGCCGGGCAGCTTTTCGGGACGATCACGAGCGGCGTGCGCAACATGCCGGCGTACGGCGCCCAGATCGGCGTCCACGACCGCTGGGCGATCGTCGCCCACGTGCAGGCGCTGCAACGCAGCCAGCCCACGAGCGGGGTGGACCAGCGGGTGGCGCTCGAGTAGGGACGAGACATGAGCATACCGGACATCTTCCAGGAGGAGCGGCGGCTCGGGGTGGGGGCGGAGAGGCTGGGGCGGATGGCGGCCGGCGTGGGGGTCGCTGCAATTGCGGCCAGCCTCGTCCTGGCGGCGGTCACCGCGGGCGGGGTCAGGCGGCTGGCGTTCGCCTACCTGACGAGCTACGCGTGGGCGCTGTCGCTGGCGTTGGGGGCGCTGTTTTTCGTCATCCTCCAGCACCTCACGCGCGCTGGCTGGTCGGTGGTGGTGCGCCGCCTGGCCGAGGGCGTGGCGGCGACGTTGCCGTACTGGGCGGCACTGGTACTGCCGGTGCTGGTGAGCATGGGGGTGCTCTACCGCTGGAGCCACGGCGATGTCGTCGCTGCCGATGTGCTTCTGCAGGCCAAGTCGGCCTACCTCAACGTGCCGTTTTTCGTCGTCCGGCTGACGGTCTACTTCCTCGTCTGGCTGCTGCTCACCCGCTTTTTCGTCGGGCGCTCGCGGGCGCAGGACGCCAGCGGTGACCCGGCTGTCTCGCTTCTGCTGCAGCGTCGGGCCGCGCCGGCGATGATCGCCTTCGCGCTGACCATCACCTTCGCCTCCTTCGACCTGCTCATGTCGCTCGACCCGCACTGGTTCTCCACCGTCTTCGGGGTCTACTACTTCGCCGGCTCGATCGTCGGCGTGGTGGCGCTGCTGACCGTCATGGCGCTGGTCCTGCAGAGATCCGGGCTGCTGCGGCATGCGATCACCGTCGAGCATTACCACGATCTCGGCAAGCTGCTGTTCGCCTTCACCGTGTTCTGGGCGTACATCGCCTTCTCCCAATACATGCTCTGCTGGTACGCGGCGCTGCCCGAAGAGACCGGCTGGTTCGTGCGGCGCCAGACGCACGGCTGGGGTGTCGTCGGGCTGGTGCTGGTGCTCGGGCACTTCCTGCTGCCGTTTTTGGCGCTGCTGTCGCGCACCCCCAAGCGTACCCCGCGTCTGCTGGCTGTCGCCGCCGGATGGATGCTGCTCATGCACTGGGTCGATCTCTACTGGCTGGTGGTGCCGGAGGTGAGCCGCGAGGACGCCGTTCCCCGGCTCGTGGACATGACGGTGTTCGTTGCGGTGGCGGCGCTGGGGACGGCGTTCGTTATCTGGGCGCTGCGCCGGCACTCGCTGGTGCCCGAGCGCGACCCACGTTTGGCAGAGTCGCTCGCCTTCGAGAACGCCTGACGCGCGTCTTTCTCTGCGCTGCCACGACCAAGACCGATCATCGCCTGTGCGGGGGGTGGTAGACTCGTGGACGCCGTGAGGCGACCGATCATCATCGCCATCGATGGGCCAGCGGGGGCCGGCAAGTCCGCGACCGCCAGAGAAGTGGCGCTGCGGCTCGGCCTGCCTTACCTCGACACCGGGGCGATGTACCGGGTCGTCGGCGTCGCGGCGATGCGGCGTTGCATCCGTCCACCGCTTCAGCCCGCCTGCGAGGAGCAGCTCGTGGAGCTGGCTGGGCTGCTGGAGATCGGCTTCACCGGCGATCCCCGTGACCAGCGGGTGCTGATGGACGGTGAGGATGTGACGAACGAGCTGCGGACGCCGGCGGCCTCGGTCATGGCTTCGGTGGTGTCGGCGGTACCTGGTGTGCGGCGCGAGATGGTGCGACTACAGCGACAGCTCGCGGCGGCGACCGGGGGCGTGATCGAGGGACGCGACATCGGCACGGTCGTTTTCCCGGACGCCGACGTCAAGGTATTCCTGACCGCCTCGCCCGAGGTGAGGGCACAGCGACGCTTCGACGAGCTGGTCGGCAAGGGTGTGCGGACGAGCTGGGACGAGGTGCTCGAGCAGCAGAGAAAGCGAGACGAGCGCGACTCGACGCGGGCCGACTCGCCACTGCGGCCGGCCACCGGCGCCCACATCCTCGACACCTCCGGGCTCACCCTGGAGCAGGTCGTGGAGCGCGTGCTGGCCTTGGTGCCGTGACCGGTACGCGGGTCCGTCGACGGGCTGGTGTCGCTACCTCGAAAGCTGCTCGGCCCAACGTACGGTGATAGCCCCGCTGGCCTCGACGAGCCAGTCGAGCGGCATCGTGGCGAGGATGCCGTCGTCCTGAATCGTGGCCGTGGTCCGGACTATCGGAGCCGGCTCCTGGCGTGAGGGAGCCCGCAGGGTGACGGCGGTGTCGGGTGCGGACCCCAGGGAGCTGTCCACGCACCAAGTGCTGTCGCAGACCGAGAACGAACCGAGCCCGCGGAATCCTTTCAGATCGAGCACCAAAGTGCGGGGCCACGGTCCGCGGTCGCGGACGATCGTGAGGTGGCCGGTACCGCGGCCGCGGGTCACGGTGATCCTCAGAGAACCGCCCTCGCCAGGCTCGACGCCGATTGCATCGAGACCCGGCAGCTCGACAGGGGCGCGCCAGAAGAGGATGCTGTCTCCGATGCGGACCTCGGTTCCGGGCACGCGTCGCCTGGTGTCGGGCGTCGGCTCGACCTGGCCGAGCGCTAGAGCGGGCAACCCGATGGCCCACCCGAAAACGGTAACGATACCCAGGATCGACGCCCTGCAGATGCTCCTCACGACCCCTCCCGGTGGTCGGGCAGGATCGGACACCTACCCGCCACAGGGAGCATACGGTCGACAGCGGCGATTCGTTGTGGCGCGGCGTTGAGATCGGCGGGCCGCAGGAGCGGCGAGCGCCGCCGGGGCGGTCTCGGTACGGTCGACAGCGGCAGCGCCGAGGCCACGGTTCGCCGTCGGGGTCCGGTTCGGGCGCCGGCAGGAGGGGACGCCGTGGCCACCGCCTCCCTCGTCGGCACCGGCGCCGACCTCCGCCCGACCGGGTCGTACCGACCGTTGTTGGCCCGACGCCGCGACGTCTCCTGGCGAAGCTCAAGCGTTTCAGCACCCTGAGCAGCACACCGTTATCGTCCACCGAACCTCTTGACAGAAAGCTCTTGTGTTCCGTATATTTTGCTGCTTGTAGAACATGCGTTCGGGTGCCGGGTCCCGGCATCGTGAGGAGGCTCAGTGGTTAACAGTCAGGACAACGAGCACAACCAGGCGAGCAGCCCCCACGACGCGGCGTCGGCCCGCTCGCAACTGCGCGAGCTGGTCGAGGAGTCGTTCCACACGCTGCGCGAGGGGGAGGTGGTGCGGGGCACGGTGGTCGCCGTGACCGACTCCGACGTCGTCGTGGACATCGGCTTCAAGTCGGAGGGCATCATTCCGCGAGGTGAGTTCCTGGATCGCGAAGGCCGTGTGACCGTCAAAGCCGGCGATGAGGTCGATGTGCTCGTCGAGCGTTTCGACGAGATGATCGGTGAGATCAAGCTGTCCCGCGAACGGGCCGCGAAGATGCGCGTGTGGGACGTGCTGGAGACTGCGTTCCGCCAGGGCGCGCCGGTGCGTGGGAAGGTGGTCGAGCGGGTCAAGGGTGGGCTGGCCGTCGACATCGGTGTGCGGGCGTTCCTGCCCGGGTCGCTGGTGGATGTGCGGCCGGTGCGTCGGCTCGAGGACTACATCGGCGAGGAAGTCGAGGCGCGGATCATCAACTTCGACCCCCGTCGAGCCAACGTCGTGCTCTCGCGCAAGGCGTTGGTGGAGGAGGAGCTCTCGACCCAGAAGGATGCCACGCTGGGTCGGCTCGAGGAAGGCACGATCGTTACCGGCTCGGTCAAGAACATCACCGACTACGGCGTTTTTATCGACCTCGGCGGGATCGACGGGCTGCTGCACGTGACCGACATTTCGTGGGGGCGCGTCGGCCATCCCAACGAGTACTTCAAGGTCGGGGACGAGGTGAAGGTCGTGGTGCTGCGGGTCGATCGCGAGAAGGAGCGGGTGTCGCTCGGCTACCGCCAGCGCTTCGAGGACCCGTGGACGCACGTCGAGGCCCGCTACCCGGTATCCAAGAAGGTCAACGGCAAGGTCACCAACGTGGTGGATTACGGTGCTTTCGTCGAGCTCGAGGAGGGCGTCGAGGGGCTCATCCACGTATCCGAGATGTCGTGGACGAAGAAGGTCAAGAACCCGCGCTCGATCGTCCAGCCCGGGCAGATGATCGACGTCATCATCACCGAGGTGGACATCGACAAGCGGAGGCTGTCGCTGTCGCTGCGCCAGGCTGAGCCCAACCCCTGGGAAGACTTCGCCACTCGGTTCCGGATCGGCAGCCGGGTCAAGGGCGTGGTCCGCAACCTCACCGACTTCGGAGCATTCGTGGAGCTGGAGCCCGGCGTGGACGGCCTCGTGCACGTATCGGACATGGCCTGGACGCGGCGCATCTCACACCCTTCGGAGGTCGTGCAGAAGGGGCAGGAGGTCGAGGCCGTGATCACCGCCATGGACGTCAGCGCGCAGCGTATCTCGCTGTCCATGAAAGAGCTGTTGCCGAACGAGTGGGACCAGTTCGCATCCACGCACCAGGTGGGTGATGAGGTCGAGGGCTTCGTCACCAACATCACCGACTTCGGCCTGTTCGTCGAGCTCGCACCGGGTGTCGAGGGGCTGTGCCACGTCTCGGAGATCGAGCGCCGGGGCAACCAGCCGCTTGCCAACCTTTTCGAGCGTGGGCAGAAGGCCCGTACGCGCCTCATCCGGGTGGACTGGAACGAACGGCGCATCGGGCTGTCGCTGCGTGGCATCGCCCAGCCGGAGGCCGAGGTGCCGGTCTTGCCCTCCCCCGCCGCCGAGGCGGAAGAGGTGAGGGTGGACGAGCTGCCCGAGCAGGAGGTCGAGAAGGTCGAGCAGGAGACCGAGCCGGTCGAGCAGGAGGTCGAGAAGGTCGAGCAGGAGACCGAGCCGGTCGAGCAGGAGGTCGAGAAGGTCGAGCAGGAGACCGAGCCGGTCGAGCGGGAGGCCGAGAAGGCTGCGGAAGACACTGCCGAAGCTTCCCCCGGAAAGACCACGGAGCGTTGAGCGCGCACGTACGTGCGAGGAGGGTTTTGATGACCAAGGCTGACATCATCCGAGTGCTTGCCGACGATGTGGGGCTGACTCGCCGCGAGGCGGCAGAGACGTTGCGGGTCGTGCTCGACGGTGTGGTGGCGGCGATCAAGCGCGGAGAGAAAGTCGAGCTGCGCGGCTTCGGTTCGTTCCGGACCCGCAAGCGGCAGGCTCGCACCGGCCGCAACCCCCGTACCGGGGCCAAGGTCAAGGTGGCGCCGAAGCTGGTGCCGTACTTCAAGCCCGGCAAGCAGCTCCGCGCGGTCCTCGGCGGTAGGTGAGGGCCGGTTGCAGCGGCTGTTTGCGCCTTGGAGGTACGCGTACGTGTCGGGGGCGAGTGCGGTTCCAGGCTGCGTGCTGTGCCGGGCGGCCGAGGGCGGGCCGGACACGCTGACGCTTTGTCGTACCGGTCGCGCCGTAGCGCTGCTCAACCGCTTTCCCTACACCTCGGGGCACGCGATGGTGGCGCCCATCCAGCACTGCGCCGACTTCGCTCTGGTCGATTCCGAGACGATGGCGGAGATGATGGCCGTAACCCAGCGCGTGGTGCGCGCGCTCGAGGCGGTCTACCAGCCTCACGGGTTCAACCTGGGGGTGAACCTGGGGGAGGCGGCGGGGGCGGGGATCACCGATCACCTCCACGTGCACGTCGTGCCGCGCTGGCGCGGCGACACGAACTTCATGACCGTGGCCGGGGAGGTACGGGTCCTGCCCGAGGATCTCGATCGGACCTGGGCGCGGTTGCGTGAGGCGCTGGGGGAGGCGCATGGCTGATCCGAGATCCGTCACGGAAGGCCGAGAGGCGGCGCAGTTGCCGCTGTCGCTGCTGCTGGCGTTGGGGTGGCTGGTGCCCGGTCTCGGGCACCTCCTGCTCCGTCGGCGCCTGCGGGCCGCGGTCTTTTTCGGCGTTATCACCGTCTCGTTCGTCGTCGGCATTTTCCTCCAGGGCGAGCTCATCCTCCCGCAGCCCGGCGATCCCCTCTCGTACGTGGCGGCGATCGCCATCATCGGCAACGGCGTCCCGTTCTTCGTGGCCAAGTACCTCGGGCTCGGGCACGGTGTCGTGACGTCCGCGGCCTACGAGTTCGGGAACACCTTCCTGCTCACTGCAGGCATGATGAACCTGCTGTTGCTGCTCGACATCCACGAGATCGTCCGGGGCCACAAGGAGTGGTGATGCCCGATCATCTCTCGCTCATGACCCTGCACGCCCTGCTGATCGCGATCTACTTCTCGTTCCTCTGGAAGGCCGGGCGGCGTGAGCGCTGGATCTACTTCTGCAAGGTGTTCGGAGCGCTGATGGTCGGCGCGGTGGCGCTGGGATGGCTGATGTACTTCTTCCCTCGCCCCTGAGGCCGAGGTCAGGGGTGAGGTCAGGCCGCGCGGCCGTCGCCTGGCTTCTCGCCGCGATCGCACTCTCCACCGCGTTCGTGATCGCCGGCGTTCAGCCCCGCGTTCCGAGCCTGCTGCGCCCGGTCCCCGACGATCTGCTTCACGGTGCTGCCTATCTGGTGCTGGCCTTCGCCGTGGCACAGGCGGGGCGGCTGTGGGGGTTGCGCGCCTGGGCGCTGCTGGCGCTCGCCTGGGCGGTGCTTCACGGCGCCGGGCTCGAGGTGCTCCAGCAGTACTTTCCGCCCCGGGCTGCCGAGTGGTCGGACCTGGGGGCAGACGCTGTCGGGGCGCTGGTCGGTGCCGGCGCTGCCTGGGTGTGGTCGAGGGTGCGGCGGTGAAGGTCCTGATCGTCGCCGGCGAGGCGTCGGGCGACCTCCACGCGGCCAACCTGCTGAAGGCGCTCACGGTCATGGTGCCGGGTCTCGAGGCGTTCGGCGTCGGCGGGGAGAGGCTGCGCGGCGAGGGCCTCGTTTGCGTGGGCCGGAGCGAGGAGCTGTCGGTCATGGGTCTCGCCGAGGTGCTGCGGCACCTGCCGCGCCTACTGCGGATGGCCCGGCGGGTGCGCCGCAGCGCGCTCGACCGTCGACCCGAGGTTGCCGTGCTGGTCGACTCCCCGGACTTCAACCTTCCCCTCGCGAAGCACCTCCACCGCGCCGGTATCCCGGTCGCGATCTACATCTCGCCGCAGCTTTGGGCCTGGCGCTCGGGGCGGGTGAAGCGGATCCGGCGGGACGTCCGGCGGGTGCTATGCATCCTCCCGTTCGAGGTCGGGTTCTACCAGCACCACGGGATCGCCGCCGAGTACGTCGGGCACCCGCTGGTGGACGAGCTCGAGCCGGTCATGGCGGTACCCGGCGCGCGGGACGGACGGGCCGTGGCGCTGCTGCCGGGCTCGCGGTGGCACGAGGTGAGCGCGTTGCTGCCCGGCATGCTCCAGGCGCTGGGACTGCTCGCCGCGCGGAGGCCCGGCACGCGCGGACGGCTGATCGTGGCGCCCGGGCTCGAGCCGGCGAAGCTGCTGCCCCTGCTCGGTCCGGCGCGTGATCTGCTCGACACCGTCACCACCGACCGCCACCGGGCGCTCGCCGGTTGCTCCGCGGCGATGGTGGCCTCGGGCACCGCGACACTGGAGTGCGCGCTGCTCGACCTGCCGATGGTCGTGGGCTATCGCCTGCACGGGCTCACCTACGCCCTGGCCCGCCGGCTCATCGACGTGCCCCACGTGGCGCTCGCCAACCTCGTGGCCGGAGAGCGGCTAGCTACCGAGCTGGTGCAGGACGCCTTCACCCCCGACCGCCTGGCGGCCGAGGTCGAGCGGCTGTTTGGCGAGGGTGGGGAACAGCAGCGGCGAGGGCTGGCGCGGGTTCGTGAGCGTCTCGGCCCACCCGGCGCGTCGGCCCGGGCTGCGGCTGCCGTAGCCGCGTTGCTGGGGGAAGGGGAATGAGGACGGTTCGTCGGCTGCTGGGGTACGGTAGGCCGCACGCGGCCTGGGTGGTGGGCGCGGTTGCGGCCATGATGGGCGTCGCCCTCGCCACGGCCGTGCTGTTCCTCCTGCTCGGGCCGCTGCTCGAGGGGCTCCTCGGGAGCGGGGCGGGTGAGGTGCTGTCCGTGCCCGGGGCGAAGATGACCAAACGGGCGACGCAGCAGGACAACCCCGTGCTGCGGTCGTTCAACGCCTGGCTCGAGGCGACCAAGGCCCGCGTCTCGCCGCATCTCCCGTCCGAGGCCGCGGCCCTGGTGGTCATCGCCTTCACGCTCCTGCTGATCAAGAACCTCCTGACGTACCTCGGGCACTACGCCTTCTTCAGGGCCGGGCTGGCGACCGTCAAGGACCTGCGGGACGCGCTCTTCGACGCCATCATGCGGCAGTCGGCGCGGTTTTTTCAGCGCCAGCCGTCGGCGGTCCTGATGTCCAGGGTCACCAACGACGTGGAGCAGATCACGGTGCTCCTGTCGGACCGCTTCAGCGACTTGTTCCAGGGGATCTTCACCATCGTCTCGCTCCTCGTCGTCGTCTTCTCGCTCAACTTCAAGCTCGCCCTGGGGGCGCTGGTGATCGCACCGCTGCTGCTGTGGCCGATCGTCGACCATGCCCGGAAGCTGCGGCGGCGCTCGCACCAGAGCCAGGAGCGCCTCGGGGACATGAACGCCATCCTCGACGAGGTGCTCAAGGGGTTCCGCATCGTCCAGGCGTTCTCGATGGAGGCGTACGAGGCGTTGCGATTCCGCGACGCCACCCGCCGGCACTTCCGGGTCAACCTGAAGGCGCGTCGGATCATGGCGCTCAACACCCCGGTCATGGAGGTCGCCGGGGGCGCCGGCGTGCTGGTGCTGCTCTTCTACGCCGGTCACCAGATCCGGGTCGGCGAGACGACGATTGCCGCGTTCGCGTCGTTTCTGGGCGCGCTGTATGGGATGTACTTGCCGATCAAGCAGCTCAACAAGCTCAACCTGGCGCTGCAGACGGCGGTGGCGGCCGGGGACCGCGTGTTCGCCGTCATGGACGAGCCGGTCGAGATCGTCGACCTCCCGCACGCCCGCTCGCTCTCGGGGGTGCGCGAGGGGGTCCGGTTCGAGCGCGTGAGCTTCGCGTACGAGCCGGACAAGCCCGTGCTCCGCGAGCTGGAGCTCGAGGTGCCGGCGGGGAAGATCGTGGCGCTGGTGGGAGGGTCGGGCGCCGGCAAGTCCACCGTCGCGCAGCTTCTGACGCGCTTTTGGGATGTCGACGAGGGGCGAATCACGATCGACGGCACCGATATCCGCGACCTGACGCTCGCCTCGCTGCGCGCCCACCTCGGCCTCGTGACGCAGGAGACGGTGCTGTTCAACACCTCCATCCGCGCCAACATCGCCTACGGCCAGGAGAGGATCGACGAGCCGCGGCTGCTGGCTGCGGCCCGGGCCGCGTACGCCGAGGAGTTCATCGCCGAGTTCCCCCACGGTATCGACACCGTGGTCGGTGAGGCGGGAACCAAGCTCTCCGGCGGCCAGCGGCAGCGCCTCGCCGTCGCCCGAGCGCTTTACAAGGATCCGCCGATCCTCGTTCTCGATGAGGCCACGTCGGCGCTCGACGCCGAGTCCGAGACGATCGTCCAGCGGGCACTGGAAAACCTCATGCGCAACCGCACGACGCTGGTCATCGCCCACCGTCTGGCGACGGTGCGCAACGCCGACCTCATCGTGGTGCTGGAGGACGGCCACGTGGCCGAGCAGGGGACGCACCGCGAGCTGCTGGCCCGAGGCGGTGCATACGCCCGCCTCGCCGCGCTGCAGGGGATAACGGCGGTTGGTGGCTGGTAGTCGATCGTCGATGGTCGTCCGTGCCCGGGGTGGATCTGCCCTTCGCAGCAGGGTGGTCGGGCTGCAACGGGTGGGGGCGTGGGCGGGAGACCGACGACTACCAGCTCGCAACTGGCTTCGCCGCGGGGTGGTACTCGGCGGCGTGGAGCACCACCCCGAGCTCGCGGGCGTCGGAGCTGCGGCCGGCGCGGGCTGGCGAGAACGACACCGCTCGTAGCTCGAGATCGAGGCCCCCAGAAAGAGGGTCGTGAGCCGGCAGCGGGACCTCGATCCAGCCCGGGGCCGGGCCGGGGTCGACGGGCCCTACCAGGCGGTCGTTGCCGACCAGCACCTGGAGCGACGGCGGGGACGGGCGCGGGGCCGAGACGAGCAGCCGCAGCGTCCCCTTGCCTACCGGGAGCCACAGCCGGGCCGAGGGGCGCGTCCACACGCCGGGCATCCCCTGGAAGCGCTCCGGTGACCAGGCATCGACGAGCCGCCCGCCGACCCGCGCCAGCGCGGTGCGGTCGGCCAGGGAGAGGGAGAGGGGGAACGCCGGACCGCTCGGCGCCTCCCAACCGAAGAGCTGGACGACGAGCTCGCGGGACTCGCGCGGCGGGGTGTAGGCGTGGCGGCGTGGGAACGTCACGATCGTGGGGCGGGTCGGTGAGAGCAGGGACCGATCGATACGCACCGGCGTGCGTGGGGCTCGTCCGTCGAGCTCACGCACGACCTCGCCGTCCACCGCGATCGGCAGCGGTGCGTCACCGCGAGCTGCCCCGACGACGATCGCCAACGAGGTGTCCTCCGGCACCGGCGGCAGCAACAACCGGGCACCGGGCCCCCCCCAGCGCAGACGGCCCAGCGTCCGGCTCGCCTCGGCGAGGTACCAGCCGTCGAGGGGGAGCAGGGGGTTGGCGGCGACCCAGCAGCGCAAAAAGCGCCGCTGAGTGAACCGGACGAGGTCGTCGGACACCGCGCCGAAGCTGCGCTCCGGCCCGATGATGGCCCCGAAGTACTGGGCGGGATAGTCCGTCACCAGCAGGTAGGGGCCGGTGGGAAGACTCCTCGCGTCAGGGCTCGCGAAGCCGAGGTGGTACCGGAACGACCAGACACGCCCACGGCGCCGGTCCACCTCCTCGAGGTAGGAGAGGAATGGGTGAAGACCTGGCTCGACGACCAGCTCCATCCGCTCTCGCTGCGCCCGCTCGACCGCGAAGCGCACGGCCTCCCATCCCGGCATCAGCGTGGTGCGTTGCTCCTCGACGAGTGGATAGCCCTGGGCACCCAGCGCCGCTCCGAGGCCGAGCAGCGCCGCGGTGCCCACCGCGGGCCCAGCCATGGCCCCCGCGGCGGTCGCCACCAACGGCGCGAGGCCGAGCTGGAACGGCACCGCGTAGCGCGGGAACGTGCGGTTCTGGATGCTCACGAGCTGCCAGATCCCGACCGCGAGCACCGCCACCCAGGTCAGGGCGCCACCGCGGCTCGCCCGCCGCCACCAGACCACCACACCGGCCGCGGCGAGCCCGGCGATGGCGACGGCGGTCCACACACCACCCAGCCCCTTGACGATTCCCCAGTCGGTGAACTCACCGACGTTGACGGCGAGGTTGCGGGCATGGGTGGCGCCGTGGACGAGAAACGGTCGGACGAAAGCGGACCAGCCTCCTTGTAGCACCACCATCCAGGCCACGGCAGCGGCCGTGGCCGCGGCACCTACGGCGACGCCGGGCAGCAGCCGCCGCCAGCTCCGGATCGCAATCGCCCCCCCGAGCCACAGCAGCCCGAGCGACGGCACGATGATCGGCCGGACCAAAAACGCCGCGGTGACGAGCACGGTGAACGCGGTGGCCCGCCGACCTTCGAGCCCCCAGACCGCGATCGCCGCCGCCCACAGGGCAAAAAACGCCGCCGGAGTGGAGGAAAACCCGCGTCCGGCGTGCAACCAGACTCCGGGTGCCGCCAGCACCATCGCCGCCGCCGCTGTCGCTACGGCCGGCGGAGCCAGACGGCGGCCGAGCGCGGCGAGCGGCCACAGCGAGGCCACGGAGGCGAGGGCGGAAAGAAGCTGCAGCCCCCGGAGCGGCTCGGAGACCAATGGCAGGATCAGCTTGCCGAGCAGGATCCACAGCGGGAAGCCCGGAGGGTGCGGGAAGTGCGCCGCGAGATCGAACTTGAGGATCCCACGCGCAAACAGCGTTTCGTCCCACTCCCACGGCCCGGAGGCGAGGAAGGCGAAGCGGCTCCAGGCCAGAAGGGCGACCAGAGCGAGGCTGAGCCCGACGTCGAGATCGGGGTGGCGCAGGCCCCAGAGGCGGAGGGTCCAGATCGCCCGGCTGGGGGTCGGAGAGTGGGGAGCGGCCGCGGGGTCTGGCTGACGCCGTGGCAGGTCGGGATCCGGGATCCGGGGTCCGGGGCTCGAGGCGGAGGACGGGCTGGTCGGCTCGTGCATGTGCGGTCGCGCCGTCTCCGCACCGCGGGGTGGTGCGGGCGGTGTGAGGACTCTATCATGACGCTGCACCGCAAGGCCGGTGGCGAGGTGCGGATGGCAGGTGCGCTACGCAGCATGACGGGGTTCGGACAAGCAGAAGGGCGGCTCTCGGCGCGGCTCGGTGGGCGGGCTCGACTGGCCTCGCTCAACGCGCGCTTCCTCGAGGTGGCGGTGCGGACCCACCCGCGGATGGACTCGGCCGAGCTCGAGCAGGACGCAAGGGCGATCCTCGGCGAGCGGCTCCAGCGGGGCCGCGTGCAGGTGACGATCGAGCTACAGGCGCTGCCGGGCCAGGCTGCCGCCGGCCTCGAGCTCGACTGGAGCGTCGTCGAGGCGCTGCAGGCCGGGCTTGCCGCGCGGCCTGCCGGGCTCGATCTGAGGCCGTTGGCGCTGGCCGACCTGCTGTCGCTGCCAGGGTTCGTGCAGGATCGCGGCGAGCTGCGGCTGGACGACGGCGAGCGGCAAGCGTTGCGCGCCTTGCTCGCCGAGGCGCGGGACGGGCTCGTCGCCACGCGCGAACGGGAAGCCCAGGCACTGCGGCCGGGGATCGAGGCGGAGATCGCCGTCCTCGACCGGTTCAGGCAGTGGCTCATCGCCGCCAGCCGCGACCTGCGCGAGCGGCTGCTGAGGCGGTTGCGGGAGCGCCTGGCGAGCCTTCTCGACGGCATCACGGTGCCGGAGGAGCGGCTGCTTGCCGAGGCCGCGATGCTCGCCGAGCGAGCCGACGTCGCCGAGGAGGTGGAGCGGCTCGGCGCCCATCTCGAGCACCTACGTCAGCTCCTCGGTGACGGTGGACCGGTGGGCAAGAAGCTCGACTTCCTCCTGCAGGAGATCCTGCGCGAGGTCAACACCACGGCCTCCAAGTGCCGCGAAGCCGGGATCGGCGAGCAGGTGGTGGAAGCCAAGGCTGCGGTCGAGCGGTTGCGGGAGCAGCTCGCAAATCTGGAATAGGACCTCCGGTACGATGCACTGGTCGCGACGACGCTATGGATGGCTGCTGGTGGGGGCGCTCGGGCTCCATGCGCTGCTCGCCGTGGCGCTGCCGATCTCCGGCGACGAGGCGTATTACTGGGACTGCTCGCGCCACCCCGAGTGGGCGACGTTCGACCAGCCGGCGCTCGTCATCTGGGCGATGATCCCGTTTCGGGCCATGCTCGGTGAGACGAGCCTCGCGGTGCGGGCCCCGGCGCTGTTGGCGAGCCTCGGTATCGGGCTCATCCTGCTGCCGCTCATGCGCCGCCTCGGAGGGGCCGAGCGCGAAGCGGCACACGCGTACCTCCTGCTGCACGCCACACCGCTGTTTTTTCTCGGCTCGTTCTACGCCTCGACCGACGTGGCCATGGTGGCGGCGATGCTCGGGGCGACCTGGGCTGCCGCAGCGATCGTTCAGGGTGAGCGGCGGGCATGGTGGGGGTTCGGCGCCGCGCTGGGGCTCGGGTTTCTGGCCAAGTTCCCGGCGGTTCTGGCCGCTGCCGCGCTGCCGCCTCTGCTGGCCAGCCGCAACGTTCGACGCGACCTGCGGTCGCCGACGCCGTACCTGGCCGGCGTGCTCTCGCTGGCGCTCACCGCGCCGGTGTGGATCTGGGCCGTTCAGCATAACTGGGACAACTTCGTCTTCCAGCTCGATGGCAGGCACGATGGCGGCCCGCTCACGGTCAGGTGGCTGCTCGAGTACTGGCTCGCCACCCTGGGGCTGGCGACGCCCACCCTCGGTGTGGTCATGGTTGCTCGCTGGTGGCAGGAGGTGCGGCAACGCACGACCGTCGGGTGGGTCATCGCTTCGGTGATGCTGGCGCCGATGGCTGTGTTCTCGATCGCCGCCTTGACCGAGCCGGTGGCGGCACACTGGAGTGCGCCGACGATCGTGCTCGGCTGCGTGCTCCTCGCGCTGCGCGGGGTGGGGCGTAGGTCGGTCCTGGCGGGTGCGGCGTTCGGCTTGACGATCGCGCTCGGCGCCGCCGCAGTCGTGGCGTTCGCCGATCCGTTGGCCACTTGGCTCGCGGTCCCGGAGGTCCGGCTGTACCGCAAGCAGTCGACGCTGTTCGGGTCGCTGGTCGGCAATGAGGAGATCACCGCCGGGATCGCCAACCACCTCGAGCCCGGTGAGCTCGTCGCCTCCGAGAGCTACACGAGCGTCCACCTTTTCGCCTATCTCTCCGGCGGTCATCTGCCGACCCGACTCGCCCGACTGACCGGCGGCAAGCACGGTCTCGCCTCGCTCTACTGGTACTCACCGGCGTCGCTGCGGGGACGCGACGTCCTGTTCGTGACCGAGTTCCCCCGCAAGATCGGTCCGCGCCTGGAGCCCCTGTTCGGCTCCGTCGCGGTCGCTGGGGAGCTCGTCGTCAGGCGCGGCAACGCCGAGGCACGACGGGTGACGCTGTTCCGCTGCCGCGATCTCCGGGCACCCGAGGGCGTGTTCACACGGGTGCAGGAGGCGGGGAGCGAGATGTAAAGATAGGCGGCAGCGGCGGGCGCTCACTCTTCCTTGAGGATGACGATGCGCGCGGAGCCGACAGCCGCGAGCTGATCCACGCGGCCCTTGACGGTGACGACCTCGCCCTTTTTGGGCACCGCGCCCCGGGGCGAGACGAGGATCTTGCCGGTCCCGTCCTCGATCCAGAAACCCTTGGCAAAGAGAATGTTAGCGCTGGCGGTCACGGTCCCCTCGATGGTGACGACCTTGCCCTCGTACTTTCCGGGGTTGGCCGTGAGCTCACTGATCGGTGTGGTGCAGGCGGCAGCCACGGCCCCGAACGCCATCAGGGCGACCACGGGCAGCCGGCGACGCGAGGTGCTCGATCGCATGGAAGCCTCCGCCCCCATTCTGCCCCGCCTGTGGTCCCGGCACCAGTCGTGGTCCGCCTTCCCCGGTTTTATCCCGTGGCGTTTCATCCCCTGCGCTACAATCCCGCTTCTGGCGGAGGGATGAATGCGTGACGCGGAGATTCGCCATCTCAAGGAGCTCATCGGCCAGCCGGTGCGCATCCACGGCTGGTTGTACAACTCCCGCTCGTCGGGGAAGCTGCGTTTTCTGGTCGTGCGTGACGGCTCGGGCTACCTGCAGGCGGTGGTGTTCAAGCCGGCGGTCGAGCAGCGCGTGTGGGACGAGACCGGCAAGGTGACGCAGGAAAGCTCGCTGTGGGTCACCGGCAAGGTCAAGGAGGACCCGCGCGCACCGGGCGGCGTCGAGCTCGAGGTCACCGACTTCGGCATCGTGGCGCTGTGCCCCGAGTACCCGATCACGCCCAAGGAGCACGGCCCCGACTTCCTGCTCAACAACCGCCACTTGTGGCTGCGTTCCAAGCGCCAGCACGCCATCATGCGGGTGCGCAACGAGCTCATCTTCGGCATCCGCGACTTCTTCTACCGGCGCGACTTTGTCAACATCGACTCGCCGATCCTCACCCCGGCGGCGTGCGAGGGCACCTCGACGTTGTTCGAGACCGACTACTTCGGTGCTACGGCGTTCCTCTCGCAGTCCGGCCAGCTCTATCTCGAGCCCGCGGCGGCGGCGCATGGCAAGGTGTTTTGCTTCGGCCCCACCTTCCGGGCCGAAAAGTCGAAGACCCGCCGCCACCTCATGGAGTTCTGGATGGTCGAGCCGGAGGTGGCGTGGATGCGCTTCCGGGAGCTGCTGGACCTCGCCGAGGAGTTCGTCTCCTCGCTCGTGGCGAGGGTGCTCGACCGCTGCAAGCTCGAGCTCGAGTGGCTGGAGCGCGACGTCGCCAAGCTCGAGCCGGCGACGCAACGCCCCTACCCTCGGCTCGATTATGGCGATGCCATCGTCAAGCTGCAGGCCAAGGGCTATGCGGTCACGTTCGGTGACGACTTCGGTGGTGACGAGGAGACGGCGCTCTCGGACGAGACCGGCAAGCCGACGATGATCACCCGCTACCCGGCAGCGATCAAGGCGTTTTACATGGAGCCCGACGCCGCCGATCCAACGCGGGCGCTGGCCGTGGACATGATCGCCCCCGAGGGGTACGGCGAGATCATCGGCGGCTCGGAGCGCATCGGCTCGTACGAGAAGCTCGAGCAGCGCATCCGCGAGCATGGCCTGCCGCGCGAGGCGTTCGAGTGGTACCTCGATGTACGCCGCTACGGCGGCTTCCCCCACTCCGGCTTCGGGATGGGGATCGAGCGGGTCGTGAGCTGGCTGTGCGGCCTGCAGCACCTGCGCGAGGCGATCCCGTACCCGCGGATGCTGAACCGCCTGTACCCGTAGCTTGGGTGTCGGGGTTTCGGGCGGGGACGGCGCGCCGGGTGCTAGAATCCGCCGCCGTGACGAGGCGGGGTACGGGTTTCCCAACCACGGTCGGGATGATCTCCCTCGGGTGTGCCAAAAACCTGGTGGACAGCGAGATCATGCTCGGCCACCTGGTCGAGCACGGGGCCGAGATCACCACCGACGTCGCTGCTGCCGAGGTGGTGGTGGTCAACACCTGCGGGTTCGTGGAGGAGGCCAAGCGCGAGTCGATCGAGGCGATCCTCGAGGTGGCGGCGCGCAAGGGCGAGGGACGGCTCCGGCGGCTGGTGGTCGCCGGCTGCATGGCGCAGCGGTTCGCGTCCGAGCTGCACGCCGAGATCCCCGAGATCGACGCCTTCATCGGCCTCGACGAGCTGCAGCACGCACCCGAGGCCGTGCTCGGCACGCTCGTCTCCCACCTGCCCGAGCAGGTCGGCGCGCACGCACTGTACGACCACACGGCGCCGCGGCTGCTGGCGACCGGCGGCGTGTTCGCCTACCTAAAGGTCGCCGAGGGGTGCGACAACCCCTGCAGCTTCTGCTCGATCCCGCGCATGCGCGGGGCGTTCCGGTCGCGGCTGCTGGCCTCGCTCGTCGCCGAGGCGAAGCGGCTCCAAGCCGCCGGCGTTCGTGAGCTGGTGCTCATCGCCCAAGATACGACGCGCTACGGCGAGGACCTGGGGATGGGGCGGACCGGCCTGCGGCGACTGCTCGAAGCGCTGCTGGCCGAGACCTCGGTGCCGTGGTTGCGGGTCATGTACGCCTATCCCTCGACGCTCGACTTCGGGGTGCTCCGCCTCATGGCTTCCGAGTCGCGCCTGGTGCCGTACCTCGATCTGCCTTTGCAACACGTGTCGCGCCCGGTGCTCGGGGCGATGCGCCGGGGAGGCAGTCGGGAGCGCTACGCCGAGCAGATCGGCCGAGCTCGCGAGACGGTGCCGGATCTGGCGGTGCGGACGACCTTCATCGTCGGTTTTCCGGGCGAGGGCGAGGCCGAGTTCGCCGAGCTCGAGGCGTTCGTGGAGGAGATGCGGTTCGATGCCCTCGGGGCGTTCGCCTACTCGTGGCAGGACGAGAACCCTGGCGCCGACCTCGGCCCCGGGGCGTCGCCGCGGGTCAAGAGGCAGCGGCTGCGGGCGCTCATGCAAAGGCAAGAGCGTCTCGTGCGCGAGATCCACCGCGGGCTGCGGGGCCGCGAGGTCGTGGTGCTGGTCGAGGGCCCGGCACCGGAGACGGAGCTGCTGCTCCAGGGGCGGCTCGCGCGGCAGGCGCCGGAGGTCGATGCCCGCGTCGTGCTCACCTCCGGCGAAGCGCGGCCGGGAGATCTGGTGCGCGCCCGCATTCGCCGGACCTCCGCCCACGACCTGGTGGCCGATATCCTCGAGGTGCTCGACCCAGCGCCGCCGCGGGCCGGACTGCTGTCCTCGATCGCGGCGACCGGCACGGGAGCCCAGGGCTAGATGGAGTACCTTCGCGACGCCGGCAGCAACGCTGACCTGCCGCGGGGCGGTGTGGTGTGCATCGGCAACTTCGACGGCGTGCACCTCGGCCACCAGGCGATCCTGCGCGGGGCGGTGGGGCGCGCCCGCGAGCTCGGCATCCCCGCTGTGGTCCTGACCTTCGATCCCCATCCCGAGAAGGTGTTGCGGCCGGAGTCGGGGCTCCGCCTGCTCTCCACGCGGGCGCAACGTGCACAACTGCTCGCGAGGCTGGGGGTGGATACCCTGGTCGAGCTGACCTTCGACCGCCGCCTCGCGGCCACGCCGGCGATCACCTTCGCCTTCGATCTCCTCAACGCCCGCCTGGCGCCGCGCGAGGTGTGGCTCGGGCATGACTTCCGCTTCGGGGAGGGGCGGGCCGGCGACGTTGACCTGCTCACCGTGCTCGGGCTCGACCTGGGGTTCCGGGTGGTTGCGGTTCCGGCGGTGCTGGACGCGAACGAGCCGGTGTCCTCGACCCGTGTGCGGCGCGAGGTGGCACGCGGGCACGTGGGAGACGCGTGGAGGTTGCTCGGGCGTCCGTTCTTCGTCGATGGGCAGGTGGCGGTGGGTCGGCGGATGGGGCGCAAGCTGGGGTTTCCGACGATCAATATCGAGGTGGAGAACGAGCTGATGCCCGCTCATGGCGTGTACATCACCGGGGTCCACATCCCCTCGTTCGGGCCGGTCTTCGGGTCGGTGACCAACATCGGCGTGCGCCCCACGGTCTACGAGCGCTCCAACGTGGTCGTCGAGTGCCACGTGCTGGACTTCACCTCCGACGTCTACCGCGAGGAGGTGCGGCTGTTTTTCTACGGGCGGGTGCGGGACGAGCGGGTGTTCGTCTCGTCGATGGAGCTGGTCACCCAGATCCGCCGAGACGTCGAGACGGCGCGGCTGTACTTCCTGCAGCACGGCCTCGCCGAGGGGGAGCTGGTGCGGCGATGAGCGTCGGGCTGTGGCTCGCGGCCGCGACGCTGCCTGCGCTGCTCGTCGGCGCGTACCTGCTGTGGTGGGTGGACCGCTACGCCTGGGAGCCGGCCCCACGGTTCCTGCTCACCAGCGCCTTGGCGGCGGCCGGCGGGATGCCGCTGCTGCTGCTGACCCCCGCCGCGTGGTGGCGGGGGCTGCTCCTCGGCGCCGGGGCGACGCACACCGCCTGGGGTCCGGTGGTGCGAGACGCCGGGCTGCGGCTCGCCGTGCTGGCCTTGGTGCTGACGCTTTTCTCCCGTCGCAGCCACCTCGACAGCCCGCTCGATGGGCTGGTGTTCGGAGTCGCTGCCGGGAGTGGGCTGGCGGCCACCTCGCTCCTTTCCGCCTCCTGGGGGGCATCCGGCGCCGAGCTCGAGGGTTGGTTGGTGGTGGTCTCGCTGATGTCCGCCGGCGGTGCGGTGGGGCTGGGGCTCGGGTGGGCCCGGTTGCAGCCGGCCGGGTGGCGCCAGGTCGGTCCAGCGCTGGTCGGCCTCGTGGCTGGCGGCGCGACCCTGCTCGTGTTACCCGCGTTTGCTGCAGCTCTCGCCTGGGCCGGCGTCCACTGCTCCGGGTGGGTCTGGACGTTGGTGGCGGGCACCGCCGTGTTGTTGCCGGTCGCGACAGCCTCGACCTTCGCATGGTTCCTGCTGCGCCTCGAGCGGCGCCTGCTCGAGCGCAGCCTCGAGGAGGAGGCCGGCTACGGCATCGTGCCGGCCTGGCTGCCGGCCCGAGCCGCTCGCTTGCGGCGGCGGGCGGAGGCGAGCTGGTGGCCGCGGCGCGACGAGCGGCAGATGCTCAACCGTTTGCTGTGCGAGCTGGCGATCAAGAAGCAGCGCGTGGCCGCCCTCGGACCCGAGGCGGCGCGGGTGTACGGCCTCGAGGTGGGACGGCTGCGCCGCCGCCTGCGCTCGCTGCTCGATCCTTCGTGGCAGGCCGAGCCGCCAGTGCCCGAGCAGGAGTGACCCCGCCGCGCCAGCCGTCGGTGATTGGTTGGGCGCCTTGGCCCGGCCGTCATGGCGCCTGCCCCGCCCGGTCGCCAACCACCGACCGTCTTGCCCGGGCGTGCTAGGATCCGCGCCAGCGCCCGCGGCAGCCTCGACGGGCAGGAGGTAGAGACGATGAACTCGCGTGGTGTCCACGTTTTCACCTCGGAGTCGGTGACCGACGGTCATCCCGACAAGGTCTGCGACCAGCTCTCCGACGCGGTGCTCGACGAGGTCCTGCGCCACGACCTCGAGCGCGGGCAGCCCGGGAGCGGCCGCGTCGCCTGTGAGTGCTTCATCACCGTCGGCCTCGTCATCGTCGGCGGTGAGATCACGACCGACGCGTGGGTGGACGTCCAGGACCTGGTGCGCAGCGTCGTGCGGCAGATCGGCTACACCGACGCGAAGTACGGGTTCAACGCCGCCACCTGCGGGATCCTCAACGCCATCGGCCGCCAGTCACCGGATATCGCCCAGGGTGTGGACCAAGGTGGCGCCGGCGATCAGGGGCTCATGGTCGGCTACGCCTGCGACCAGACCGAGGAGCTGATGCCGATGCCGATCGTGCTCGCACATCGGCTGACGCGGCGCCTGACCGAGGTGCGGCGGACGGGGCTGTTGCCGTACCTCGGACCGGACGGCAAGTCGCAGGTGACCGTGGAGTACCGGGACGGCTTGCCGGCCCGCATCGATACCGTGGTGATCTCGTCGCAGCACACCGAAGACATCCTCGACGCCTCGGGCCGGCAGATCACCGACGCCGCGCGCGCCGAGATCGAGGAGAAGGTCGGGCGGGCGGTGCTGCCGGCGGCGCTGCTCGACGAGCGGACGCGTTTTCTCGTCAACCCGACCGGCAAGTTCGTGGTTGGCGGGCCGCAGTCCGACACCGGAATGACCGGGCGCAAGATCATCGTCGACACCTACGGCGGCTGGGCGCCGCACGGTGGCGGCGCGTTCTCGGGCAAGGACCCGACGAAGGTGGACCGCTCAGCCACCTACATGGCCCGCCACATGGCGAAGAACTTGGTGGCCGCCGGGCTCGCCCGCGAGGTGCTGGTGCAGCTCGCGTACGCCATCGGCGTGGCCGACCCGGTCTCGGTCATGGTGGACACCTTCGGCAGCGGCGTGGTACCCGACCAGCGGCTCACCGAGGTGGTGCGCGAGGTGTTCCCGCTCACGCCGCGCCGGATCATCGACTACCTCGAGCTGTTGCGGCCAATCTATCAGGCGACCGCGAGCAACGGTCACTTCGGACGCAGCGAGCCGGCGTTCAGTTGGGAACGGACACACCGCGTTGCCGATCTTCGCGCTGCCGCCGGGGTGTAGCCTCGGCGCGCGGGGAGAGGGGCGCGAAAGCCGCTGACCGAGCAAGCGTGCGGGCACTCGCGCCGCGCCTCGGTCCCGTCACCGCACCAGCCCGGCTCTCCCGAGACGAGTGGCGAGCATCGGGTAGACTCGGTGGGTGAGCTCCCCGAGACGTCTCCTGGTAGCCGTGGCCGGCATCGCGGCGCTGGTGCTCGTGTGGCGGGTGATCGCCGGCCAGGGGCGGCAGGGAAGGGACGTCGCCGCGGCGCGCGCCCGGCAGGTGTTGTCCGCCGTTGGGTTCGAGCCCACCGGCGGGGCGCTGACCACCCCCGAAGGTGAGCACGAGCGGGCCTGGGCGCTCGAGCGGGCACGGCCCGGCCCCACCGGCCGCAGGCTGGCCGCCGGCGAAGGCGGAGCGCTGCGCTGGCGGGTGGTTTTCCAGGGGGGCGGCGAGGTCGGGCTCACCGAGGACGGGCTGCTTTGGTCGCTGCGGCGGCCGTTGCCCACCGATCCCGGCCCCAGCCTGTACCGACCGCACGCCGGGCGGCGGCTCGAACAGACGCTGCCTCGGCTGGTACCCGACCCCGAGGCGTGGGCGCTCGACGAGGTCCAGACCTGGGACGAGGAAGGCACGATCTGGTACCGCGGTCGCTTCTTGGGCGGTACGGGTAGCCTGCCGCAGGGGTGGCGCCGGGAGGCCGAGGTGGAGGTGGCGGGATCGACGCTCGTCGGCTTTTTGCGGCGCGTCCAGCCACTCGGCATCGATCTCGGGGTCGTGCAGGGTCGGTCGAGGGAGCTGGAGCTGCTGCGAGCTCCGGCGCTCGTGGGGCTCGGCCTGATCGTCCTCGCGATGCTGGTCACGGGCGTCACCTCGGACGTCCGGCACCGGCCGGTGGCGTGGGCTGCCGGGGCGGCCATCGCGGTGGCGATCGGAGCTGCAGGGGCGGTGGCGGGGGAGCCGGTGGCGAGCTGGGGCGGGCAGGCGTTGATGGTGGGCGTGCTGATGGCGTTGCTGCCGCCCGAGCTGCGGGGTGGGCGCTGCGGGTGGGGGTGGGGAGCCTGGGCTGGCTTGGGGGCGGCAGCGATAGCGTTGGCAGGCCGGTTCCTGGTCTCCGGGATGGGTGGGTTCGTCCCCGCCTCGCCGTTCTTGCCTCCCGAGACCGGAGCGTGGTACCTCGCCGCGACGGCCTGGCTGCCGGCCCTGGTCGAGGAGCCGGTGCTACGAGGTGCGCTGCCGGCGTTGGCACGGCCGCTGCTCGGCTGGTGGGGCGCCGCCTTGCTGAGCGTGCCGGTGGGAGCGCTGCTGCACCCGCTGCCCGCGGTCCCGCTGGCGGCGACCGTCGGGCTCGAGGTGGTCGTTCAGCTCGTCTTGGTTGGCGTGGCCTGGCGAGGCGGCGCGATCGGAGCGGTCGCGGCCCGTGGGGTGTTGGAGTCGACGTTGCGCCGGCCGGGGTTCCCGGCCGGCTGGCCGTGGGATCTCGCCGTGCTGGCTGGGCTCGTCGTGGGGGTCGTGTGTCTGACCGCGTGGCGCCGGCGCTGAAAGTGCTCCGCCGGCTGGGGCCGGTGGCGGTGGCGATGGCGGTCGTGGTGGCGGCACGCCAGCCGCACCCAGGGGAAGAGGCGACCCAGCCGGCCTCCGGTGCGGCGACGCTGGCCGCCAGCGCCGCCTCGCCGTGGCTGGAGCCGGGCCCGGTGCGCGGCTGGCAACGGGTCGCCAGCGGTTGGATGCTGCGGTTCCAGCCCGACCACGGAGCCTGGCTGCTCGACGTCTGGGTTCCGGAAGCCGGAGGCCACCCGAGCTGGCGCCTCGAGGTCGCCCAGTGGCTGCCAGGAGCCCGCCTGAGCTCCGAGGCGGCCAGCGCCTGGCTGGGCGTCACACCGGTGGCGGCACGCGAGCAGCTCGGGCGTAGGGACTGGTCCGGCGCCGGTTGGGCGCTGGTCGGAAGCCTGCCTGCCGGCGGCCGGTTGCCGCGCTCCGGTGGCGCATCCTCCGGCGAGCTGCGGGCGGTGCTGGCGGGTCTGCTGCTCGCCGGCGCGACCGCGCGCCGGCTCGAGCGTCGATTGTCCGACCCGGTGTGGCTGGGCCTCGTCGGGGTGGCGGCGGTCGGGATGGCGGGCCTGGCGCCAGCGGTGTTCCCGTTGGGAGGGCGGCTGCTCGCGGCGGAGATCAGGCCCGCTGTCGCCGGGCTGGCGTGGTGGGCCGGTGTCGCGATGCTGATGGGAGGGATCCTCTTCGCCGCCATCACGTGCCCGACGGCCCGGGGGCTGAAGCCCGCTCGGCTGCTGCCGTGGGCGTTCGTGCTGGGCCTCGCAGCCGCCTCGGCCGCACCGGTGGTCTGGGTGGCCGAGCTCGCATCGGTCGCGGCGCCGATCCCGGCGCTCGCCGTGGCGGCGGTGCTCGGTGGCTGGCTGGCCGGCCTCGCCGGCGACGGGCTCGGCGCGCTCGCGGCGTCGTTGGGCCCGGCGCGGGTCCCGTTGCTCATTGCGGCAGCGGTTGCGGCGGTGCTCGTGGGTGGGCCGTTGCTCGGACCGAGCCTGGCGGTCGTGGCGGTGGCGGCTGGTGGGCGCGAGGGGGGGGCCTGGCTCGGCCTCGCGGTGGTCGCCGGGGTGCTCGTCGGCTCGCTTGCGGTGGTCTGCGTTTGGCCGGAGGTGCAGTGGGGGGCGTGGGCGGCGCTGGTCGGGGGTCTGGGGGCGACGATGCTGGCGGCCTGGGCAGCCGAGGCGAGGCGAGTACAATCCGGCGGATGAGGCTGGCTTGGTTCCTCGCCGCGCGGCTGCTGCGCAAGAAAGGGACGGCGTTGCTGCGGACCTCGGCGCTGGCGGCGATGCTGGCGGTGGGGCTGGGAGCCGCCTCGCTGATCGTCGTCCTGGCCATCATGTCCGGCTACTCGCGGGCGTTGCGCGACGGCATCCTGTCGGCGGTCGGCCACATCACGGTGCTGGCGCCGGGAGGTGCGGCCCCTGTCGCTACGCTCGCGGCCGAGATCGGCCGCCACCCCCAGGTGTCGTCGCTCGGCGAGGTCGTGCTGCTTCCGGGGCTGTTGCTGGCTGAGGGGGAGGAGGGTGGGGAGATGGTCACCGTGCGCGCGGCGGCATTGTCGCCGCCGTTCGTACGGCTGCCCGAGGGGGATCGCGACGGTCCGCTCGGCCTCGCCCTCGGGGCGGGGACGGCGCGCCGCCTGCGGGCCAGCGTCGGCTCGCCGCTGGCGCTGCAGGTGTTCGCCGGCGGGGTCCCACGGACGGTGACCGTACGGGTGGCCGAGATCTTCCGGACAGGGTTCGTCGACCTCGACGAGCACTGGGTCGTGGCGCGTCTGGACCAGCTCCGCCGGCGCGTTCCGGCGCTGCCGGTGCCGGTTCTCGAGGTTCGGCTCGCCGACCCCGAGACGGCATCGACGGTGGTTGCGGAGCTGGAGCCAAAGCTGCCTCCGGGAGTGCTCCTCACTGCCTGGCAGGACCTGCCGTCCAACCGCGACGTATTCGCCGCCCTGCGGTGGCAGAAGATCTCGCTCGCCGTCGTGCTGTCGCTGGTGCTCGGTGTCGGCGCGTTCGAGGTGGCCTCGGCGGTGGTGGTGCTGGTGACCGAGAAGCGGCGCACGGTCGGGCTCCTCGTCGCCATGGGCAGCCCCAACCGTCAGATCGCGCTGACGCTTCTGGTGGCGGGAGGTGCCCTGGGGTGTGTGGGGGTGCTGGCCGGCACCCTCACCGGGGTGGCGATCGTCGGCGTCTTACGGGCGCTCGGCGTGCCGAGCTTCCCTCCTGACATCGCCAGCATCTACATGGTCGAGCGTATCCCCCTGTGTGTGCTGCCAGCGGACGTACTGGCGGTGCTGGTGCTGGGCGCCATCGAGGTGCTGCTGGCGTCGTTGCTGCCGGTGCGCCGTGTCGCCCGCCTGCAGCCGGTCGAGGTGCTGCGGTGGATCTAGACGAGACCTTCTGGGAGCTGCAGTGGCACTCGGCGTGCGGGCGGGGCGTGCGGCGCCTCGTGCTGACCCGGCGGGGGCTGCGCCGCACTGTCTGGGGGCTCGCCGTGCTGGGCCTGCTCGTTCTGCTCGTCGTGGCGGCGACCCCGGTCGGGCTCAAGGGCTTTTTTGGATCGTTCACCGTCGACGCCGCGCGGCGGGAAAACCGTGCCCGTCGGCAGCAGGCCGACGAGCTCCGCGAGCAGCTCGGGGAGCTGGCCGAACGGCTCGCGGCCACGCTCGATCGCGCCCGGCGCGTGGCCTGGGCGGTGGGTGTGCCGGCGGCACTCTGGCAGCCGGCGGTGTCGCCGCCGCCAGGCGACGAGGCGGTCACGGCGTGGCTGATCCAGGTCGCCGACCGGCTCGACGCCCTCGCCGGGGCGCTGCAACCGTCGGCGCTGCAGCCGCCGGCCACCCTGCTGGCGTTGCCGCTGCAGCTGCCCTTGGGCCGCTCTCGTGGCGTGCCGGTGGGCCTATTTGGGTGGCAGGCCTCGCCGTTCACGGGCAAGCCGGTACCCAGCCGCGGCGTGACCTGGGCGTGCCAGAAAGGGGAGGCGGTGCTGGCGCCAGGTGGCGGGACGGTGGTCTATGCGGGTGCCCCTCAAGGCCGTTCCGTCGCCGACTGGATGCGCCTGGGCACCATCGTCGTGCTCGACCACGGCGGCGGCGTGACGTCGGTTCTCGGCCACCTGCAGCAGACCGCAGTGCGCCGTGGGCAGATCGTGAGCCGCGGCCAGCGCGTGGGGAGCGCCGGCATCAGCCCGTGGACCAAAGTGCCGGCGGTATACCTCGAGATCCGCTGGCCGATGGCGGGCGGCAGCAAGCCGGTGGACCCCAGCTTGCTCATCCCCGATCTGCCCGTGGCCGACCTCGACGCCCTCCTCGGCGACCCCGGCGCCGGGCTCCCGGCCGACTTTCCATCCCTTGAGCCGCTGCTCGGCCGCCGTCGCCGGTGAGGACGAAGCCAGCACCTCTGGCCCCTCACCCGGCTCGCAGGTCGATACATTTCCGCGCTTGCCCCCTCGCCCCCGCGGGAGCGGGGGAGAGGCGGGTCCTATCCCTCGCCCCCGCGGCAGCGGGGGAGAGGGCAGGGTGAGGGGGTGTCTCCATCCACCGCAAGACGCCTCTTTCAACGGCGCGAGAATTGTCTCCAAGCCACCACGAAGGCCTCTGTACGTCTCGAAGCTCCACACCTCTGGCCCCTCACCCGGCTCGCTGCGCTCGCCACCCTCTCCCCGCTCTGCGGGGCGAGGGGGTTTGCTTCCCTCGCCCCCGCGGGAGCGGGGGAGAGGCGGGTCCTATCCCTCGCCCCCGCGGGAGCGGGGGAGAGGGCAGGGTGAGGGGGTGCCTTCGTCCTCCGCAAAACGTCCCTTTCAACGGAACGAGAATTGTTTCCAACCGACTGCGATGGTTTCTGTTCGCCTCGACGTTGCAGCACCTCTGGCCCCTCACCCGGCTCACTGCGCTCGCCACCCTCTCCCCGCTGGCGCGGGGCGAGGGGGTTGTTTCCGTCGCTCCCCCGCCAGCGCGGGAGAGGCGGGTCCCATCCCTCGCCCCCGCGCCAGCGGGGGAGGGGCGGGTTCCATCCCTCGCCCCCGCGCGAGCGGGGGAGAGGGCAGGGTGAGGGGGTGTCTTCGTCCTCCGCAAGATGCCCCTTCCAACGCTCTTGCTCCAGGTTCAGCAGTGGGTCGAGAAGGGGTGATGGGGGTGGGTGGTCGGTGAACCGCTCACCGTGCGCTGACAACCGGAGGGCTGGGCAGCCGCACCGGGGTCTCGGGCTCGCCGGCGGCGATGCCGAGACCGCAGAGGATGGCGAGCGTGGCAGCGTTGGCGGGCATCGTCAGGCCGAAGTCGAAAAGCGAGTGGATCGCCACCGCCGCCAGCGCCCCGAGCGCGGCCACCGCCGCACAGCGATCCTCGGTGCGGTACCCCTCCCGCAGCGCCCGCAGCAGGCCGCGAACGACCCAGAACAGCGCCACGAGCATCAGCGCTGCGCCGACCAGGCCGGTTGTCGCGAGCAGCTCGAGGTAGTCGTTGTGGGCATGCCACCAGGCGCCGGCGCTCGCCGAGGCCTGGACAGCGGGGAACGCCTCGCGGAACGTTGCCAGGCCCGTGCCCAGCAATGGGAAGCGCTGCCACAGCTCGAGCGTCTGGCGGTACACCTCGAGCCTGACGTTCCAGGTCAGCTCGTAGGCCGAGGTGGACAGCCACCGCCCCAGCCCTTCCTGCAGCCCGATGAAGGTCACCGCGAGCAGCCCCATCACCGCCGCGAGGAGCCCCGAGACCCCCGGCTTCCAGTGCCTGGCGGAGGCGGCGATGAGTACCCCCTGGAGAACGGCCGCGAAGATAGCGGCCACCAGCCCGGCCCGCGACCCGGAAAAGGCGAGCGCCACGAAGAGCAGCAGCCACACCAGAATCGGCGGCCCGGCGATGAGGACCTTGAGCTCCATGAGCTCTTTTCTGACCCGCCGGATACCCCACCAACCGACGACCAGCACGACCGGCAGGACGATCTCGAGGTACATCGCGAAGTGGTCGGGGTTGACGAACGTGCCCCGCAGGCGCCCGCCGGTCCCGGCAATCTCACGTCCCCACAGGCGGCCATCACCCATCCACGATCGGGCGCCGTACATGACCTGCAGCAGCGCCGCGACGACAACCCCGCCGCCGACGATCCGCCGGCCCCAGCGGTAGCGCCCGACGATGCCAGCGGCGAGCCCGCAGGCCGCGACCGCCGCCCAGGTGAGGGCGAACCCCCGGCTCTGCTCGGGGGCGAGCGAGAGGTACACCTCGGCGGAGCCGTGATCTCCGGTCCGAGCCTCGCGAGTCCCCGCCACGTGGCGCGGGCTGACCACCCCCACCAGCCCGGCGGGGAGCGGGATCGACTGCAGCAAGCCAAGCACGGCGATGCCAGCGAGCGCGGTGGCGGCACGCCCGATCTCGCGGGGCCAGCGCACGCGGCTCAGAAGCCCGATCCCCAGCAGCACCGCCGCCGCGATGCGCAGCACGGCGTGCGCCCACAGGTGAACGCTCCCGAACGGCGCCGGCAACCAGATTGCGAGCAGGGCAAGCAGGCCCGCGAGCAGGTGTAGAATCCGGCGACGCAGCGTCGTCGAGGGAGGCATGCGTGAGGCATTGTATGCGGATCGTCCTGACCACGGTAGCCCTCGCACTCGCCTTCTCGGGGCCCGCCCAGGCCCAGTTCACACAGTACTTCGCGCCGGGGAGCCTGGGTGAGACCGAGGACCCGCTGCGCCGGCAGATCGAGCAGGCGATGGAGCGCGCGCGCTGGCGCCTCGGCCCGATCCGCCTCGAGCCGTGGATCGGCATCCGCAACCTCGGGTACATCGACAACGTGTACGGCTCCGCAAATAGCCCGGTCTCGGACTTCACGGTCAGCGCCGGGGCCGGCCTGCGGGCGTACCTGCCCGTCGGCAGCAAGACCTTCCTGTTCGCGCGGGCGCTGCCCGAGTACGTGTGGTGGAAGGACCTCGACTACCGCCGCGCGTGGACCGGCCGCTACAGTGCCGGAGGTTTCGTCTTCTTCAACCGGCTGACGCTCGAAGGATACGTCAATCGCCTCGAGCAGCAGAGCTACATCAACGCCGAGCTCGAGACACCGATCACCCACCAGCTCGACTCGACCCAGCTTTCGATCGAGCTGCGGCTGCTGCGCCGCCTGTCATTCGTCGTCTCCGGGTCGCGCAGCGAGCTCCGGATCGACACCGAAGGCCTCGATCCCCAGCTAGGCCACTGGTACGAGGCGCTGGAGCGCGACGAGGACGTGCTGCGCGTCGGCCTCCGGTACACCTTCAGCGAGAACCTGGCGATCACGATCGGCGGCCAGCGCTCGGAAGCCGACTTCACGCAGCCGATCTACGACCGCTCCAACGTCGGAGACGGCCTCTACACCACGGTGAGCTTCACCGGCAAGCGATTCGCCCTGTCGGTCAACGGCGCGCGCTACACCGTCGAGCCGAAGCGCGGCTCCCAGTTTGCGACCTTCGAGAGCACCGCCGGGCAGGCGTCGCTCGGCTACAAGCTCAGCGACCGGGTGAGATGGCAGCTTTACGGCGGCCGCTCGCTCGTGTACTCGATCACCGGCAGTGCCGGGTACTACACCGATACCCGCGTGGGGACGGGGCTGTCGGCCTCGGTCGGCCGGCGCATCGCCACGCGCGTGCACTACGAGGAGGGCAAGTTCGAGTACCCGGGCAGCGAGCTCTCGTCGTTCGACCGTGACTACACCGGCTGGGGCGCTGGTATCTCGACGCCGGTGTTCCGTGGCGCCTCGCTCGGCGTTTCGTGGACCCGAAACGAGTACCGAGGACGTGCGAGCACGACCCGCGTCGACCGGATTCAGACCTCGCTGAGCTTCGCCGGCGGCGGCCTGGGCTGGTGGTAGAATCGCCGGGGTTCAGGAGCACGGGGGAACGGCTGGAAGGGATCTGCATGCTGCGCGAACGAATCACGACTGTGTTGCTCTGCGCGTGCCTCGCGGCGCCTTTGTTTGCCCAGGAAGGCTCCAGCCAGGCGACGGCGGGGTACCGTGTGGGTCCCAAGGATCTGCTCGAGATCAAGGTCTTCGAGGTTCCCGAGCTCAACATCGAGCGGCGGATCGATGCCGACGGGACGGTCGACCTGCCGCTGCTCGGGAAGGTCAAGCTGGAGGGCCTCACCAGCACCGAGGCCGCCGACCGGCTCAAGGCGCACCTCGAGGCCACGTACGTCCAGCGAGCCTCCGTGACCGTGCAGATACGCGAGTTCCGCTCGAAGCCGATCACCGTCCTCGGGGCGGTGAGGCAGCCCGGCCCGCTCGCCTACACCGGCAACTGGACGCTGCTCGACGCTTTGGCCGCGGCCGGCGGAGTGGCGGACGGCACCGTCGGGGACAAGATCTACATCCTGCGCCGGGCGCAAAATGGCCTCACGGACCAGATCTTCATCAACGTCGAAGACCTCATCCTGCGCGCCGATCCCGACGCCAACATCCCGATTTACCCCAACGACCTCATCAACGTTCCCTCGCGCGCCAACATCACGATTTACTGTCTGGGCGAGTTCCGCAGCCCCGGGGCGCTGTCGTTCACCAGCACCGACCGCATCACGGTGATGACCACGATCGCGCGGGCCGGCGGGCTGTCCGACCGGGCGTCGGGGACGCTCACGATCAAGCGCCGCGACCGCTCCGGCAAGGACGTCGAGATCAAGGTCAACGCCAAGCGCGTACTGGCCGGCAAGGACCCCGACGTGGAGCTGCAGTCGGGCGACGTGCTGGTGGTGAAGGAGTCGTTCTTCTGATGGCCACCAACCCCCAGCCGCCCGTCTTCGAGGAGCCCCAGCTCGTCCAGGAGCCGGAGAGCGAGTTCCACATCTCGCAGTGGATCGAGGTCATCCGCCGGCGCCGGCGGTTGCTTTACGCCACGACCGGGATCGTCCTCACCGGGGCGATCGTTGCCTTCCTCATCACACCCAAGCAGTATCGGGCGGCGACCGTGGTGCAGATCGAGCGCCGGCTGCAGACCAGCTCCACGACCCAGACGAGTCAGATCTTCTCGTGGGAGGACTGGGCCGACGCGCAGTCGTTCTACCCCACCCAGTTCCGGTTGCTCCAAAGCCGCGGCCTCGCCGAGCGGGTAGTGCGGAACCTGCGGCTGTGGGAGGACCCGTACTTCAATCCCTCACGGGCGGGCCTGACCTCCCAGGGCGGCGGCTCGGCGACGGCCGACGAAAGCCTCGTGGCCTACCTCGCGTTCGCCGTCCAAGGGGGGCTCGAGGTCAACCCGATCCGCAACACCCGGCTCGTAGAGCTGGGGTTCGTCGCCCGCGCGCCCGAGGTGGCGGCGCGGATGGCCAACGCCTATGCAGAGGCGTTCATCGACTGGGGGGTCGAGAACCGTTACAAGTCCACGGGCCGGGCGTCGAGCTTCCTGGCGAGCCAGATCGAGGCGCTCAAGCAGGAGATCCAGGACAAGGACGCGCAGCTCCAAGCGTTCTCGCGCCGTACCGACATCGTGGCCCTCGACGCCGGTTCGAACGTCGCCCTGCAGCGGCTGCAGGCGCTCAACGGCGACCTGACGTCGGCGATGTCACAGCGCATCCAGGCCGAGTCGCGTTTCCGCGAGCTCACCGAGTCGGCGCCCGAGACCGTGGCTGGGACGCTCGCTGGTGGCCTCATCGACCAGATGCGCGGTGAGCTGGCCAGGCTCGAGCGCGACTACGCCAACAAGCTCACGACGTTCAAGCCGGAGTGGCCGGCGATGAAGGAGCTCAAGGCGCAGATCGACAAGACCCGCACCAACCTCGACTCGGTGATCCAGGAGACCGTGGGCAAGGCGCGAGAGCAGGCGAGGGCCGAGTACCAGACCGCCCAGCGTCGCGAGCAGTCGCTGCAGGCCGAGCTGGCGCGGCAGAAGTCCGAGGCGATGAAGGTCAACGCCGAGGCCGTCGAGTACAACAACCTCCTGGTCGAGGTGTCGACGCGGCGGCAGCTCCTCAACGAGCTGGTGCGCCGGCAGTCGGAGACGGAGGTGGCCTCGCGGCTGCAGGGGATTCGCGACTCGAACGTGACGGTGGTCGACCGCGCCTTGCCGCCGGGGGCTCCGTACCGCCCCTCGTTGCAGCGCAACCTGTCGATCGGCCTCGTGCTCGGGCTCGGCTTGGGGCTCGGGCTCGTCTTCCTGCTCGAGTACCTCGACCGCTCGATCAAGGCGCCGGAGGACGTGGAGCGCGTGCTCTCGCTCCCGACCCTCGCCGTGATCCCTGACCTCAACGAGGGCCGCGACGGCTACGGTACCTACCGCTACGGCCGTCGCTACAGCCACGGCTATGGGCACGGATACGGATACGGCCAGCGCGGGCACGGCCGGCAGGCGCAGGCACGAGCGCCCAGGAAAGGCGAGCCACCGCTCGAGAAGATCGAGCTCATCCCCTATGTCAAGCCGCGGCTGCCGGTGTCCGAGGCGTATCGGGCGCTGCGCACGGCGTTGCTGATGTCCTCGGCCGACCAGCTCCACACGGTCCTGATCACCTCCGCCGTGCCCGGCGAGGGAAAAACGTCGACCGCCACCAACCTGGCGGTGGTGCTGGCCCAGCTCGGCAACGACGTGCTCCTGATCGATGCCGACCTGCGCAAACCGCGCGTGCACGAGATCTTCAGCCTCTCGAACCGGATCGGTATCGTCAACGCCCTGGCGCGCAAGGTCGAGTTCGACAAGGTGTGCATCCCGACCCACGTACCGCACCTGTTCGTGACACCGTCCGGTACGATCCCCCCCAACCCGGCCGAGCTGCTGGCCTCCGACCGCATGCGGGAGATGCTCGAGACGATCCGCCAGCGGTTCGAGTACGTCGTTATCGATTCCCCGCCGGCGCTGCCGGTGACCGACTCCTCGATCCTGGGTGCGATCGCCGACGGTGTGCTGCTGTGCGCGGGCGCGGGAGGCCTCCTGCGCGAGGACGCGCGAGCGTGCCGCGATCGCCTGCTCATGTCCGGCAGCCGCCTCCTGGGTGTTGTGCTCAACCGGTTCCGTCTCACGAGCGCGCGCTACGGCAAGAAGTATTACTCCGCCTATCAGTTCGGGTCGTACGGCGAGACCGAATCCGAGGTCGAAGGTGCGGGGGCGGCGCGCCGCCAGACGGGATGATCGACATCCACGTCCACCTGCTGCCGGGCCTCGACGACGGCCCTGCGGACTTCGGCGAGGCGGTCGAGATGTGCGGGCTGGCGGCGGCGGACGGCGTCACCACGCTGGTAGCAACGCCGCACCAGCTCCACGAGGAATGGGAGAACACCGACTCAGCGCTGATCCGGCGGTTGTGTGCCGAGATCGAGAGCGCAACGGCGCGCGCCGTGCGCGTCCTGCCGGGCGCCGAGATCCGCGCCTGCCCGGAGATCCCGGCCGGCCTCGACGACCAGGCACACAGCGGCCTGCTGAGCCTGGCCGGGTCGCGCTACGTTCTGGTGGAGCCGAGCCCGTTTCCATTCGCACCGAGCCTCGGCGATCTCGTGTACGAGCTGCGGGTCGCGGGGTGGCAGCCGGTACTGGCGCACCCCGAGCGGTACGGCTACCTGACCGAGGACCCGGAACGCCTGAGGTCGCTGGTGGCAGCGGGCGCCTGGCTGCAGATCTCGGCCGCAAGCGTGATGGGCCTGAACGGCCGGCGGGCCCACGAGGCCGCCCACTTCCTGATCGGCACCCGCCTGGCGCACTTCCTGGCCAGCGACGGGCACGACTGTGTCAGCCGCCCCCCGCGGATGCGCGAGGCGCGCGCCGCCGTGGCGGGCCGGTGGGGTGAGGCACTCGCCGAGGCCCTGACCGAAGGCAACCCCAGGGCCGTGATCGAGGACCGGCCGCTCGAGTGGGAGGAAGCACGATGACAGCCCTTGACCGTTTCACCACCCCCGAAGGCGCTCGCCTTCACCACGGGAGCGGGCGGCGCAGGATGGCGATCGCTGGCGGCCTTGCCACCGTGCTCACCCTGCTGGCGGCGACGCCGCTCCTGGCTGCCGACCCCTTCTACCTCGGGATGCTGCGACGAGGGACCGACGCCTTCAATCGCCGCGACTATCCCGAGGCCGTGCGGCGGCTGCGCATCGCCTGCTTCGGGTTTCTCGAGGAGCCGGAGCTGCTCGTCGACGGGCTGACGCGGCTCGGGCTGGCGCAGCTCGAGATCGGCGACAAGGAGGCATTCCGCGCCACGTTCGAGCGGGTGCAGGAGGTGGAGTCACGCTTCGCCGCCTACAGCCGGGCCGAGATCGCAGCCGAGCAGAGAGCGGCGTTCGAGAGCGCTGTCCTCAGGTTGGTTCCAGCGGCCACGCTGCGGGCCGATCCCACCTTCTCCAAGCTGCTTCCGAAGCCGGAGGAGGCACTCGCCAAGCTGCCGCCCAAGCAGCGGCGCGGCGAGCTCGAGCGGCTGCTCGCCCAGGAGCCGACCGTGGCGCGCTGGCCGCTGATGCTGGCCGAGCTCGAGCTGGCCGAGAACCGGCCGAGCCAGGCGGCCAGGCATGCCGAGACGGCGCTGCGATTGCAGCCCGACAGCCCAGAGGCGGCGCGGCTGCGCGGCCTCGCCCTGGCGGGAGAGCAGCGCTGGGCGATGGCGCTGCCGCAGCTCGAGCGGCTGCCGGAAGCGGCGCGCGATCCGCGCGTGCAGGTGGCCATCCTGACCTGCCTCGTCGAGCTGGACCGCTGGGAGGATGCGGTCGCGTTCGGGAAGGGTCTCGCGGCGACGGTCAGCGACCGACCCGACGTCGCCAGGCTGCTCCGCAAGGCGCAGGACCAGGTGCAAGCGCAGGCGGCCAGGGCCGCACGCCGGCCACCGACCCCTGGGCCGACGCAGTCATCTGCCGAGCCTCCGCCGATGGGAGCCGCGGCGCCATCCGGAGAGCAGGCGGTCCAGACGACGCTGACCAGCCCGCCCGAGCCGCCCACGCCGGCGCCGACACGGCTGCCGCGCCGGCGCTCCGGACGACCGACGCCCACACCCCCACCGGGGTCGAGCGCGAGAGGCGGGGTCCTGAGCCCCGAGGACGTGGCCGTTCTCGCCCAGGCCCAGGAGCTGGTGCGAGCCAACGAGCTGCTGCGGGCGTTCGAGCTCGCCAGGCAGGTGGCCGACGGCAACCAAGGAGTCGGCGAGGCCCAGCGCGTCGCGGGCGAGATGGCGTACCGGATCGCCCGCTGGACGGACGCTGTCCGCTACTTCCGGCAGGGGGGCGACGTGCCCGAAAGCGAGCCCGAGAGGCAGTTCTACTTCGCCGTCGCGCTGTACGAGACGGGCGAGCAGGCGCAGGCGGCCCAGGAGCTGCGCCGCTGCGTGGCGAGGCTCGAACGAACGCCGTTCGTCGATGAGTACGTTCGGAAGATCCTGGGAAGTGGAAACGCGCCTTGACAAGGACAGCATTTCTCTCTAGCCTGAAGCACAGGGAGGTTCGCCGATGAAGGGGGGGCCTATGAACTCGCGACCCGGGCGTGCCTGTGCGGTCTTGTGGGTTGTCGCGGTGCTGCTTGTGTCGGCACTGGCCGCCTACGCTGAACCGTCCATCGACGCAACATTCCCGAGCTGTATCCCGAGCAAGGGCAACTCGGTCGTCAAGGTCTCGCTCAAGCCGGAGACCGGTTGGGCGATGGTCCGCGTGTACTTCCGGGCCACGAACGAGCAGGGCGAGTACTACATGGAGATGCGTGCGGTCGGGGACGGCAGCTACTTCGCTGTGTTGCCCAAGCCTCTGTCCGGTGTCTCCACGGTCGAGATGTACGTGCTCGCGCGCGACGCCGAGGGGACGCCGATCAAGAGCGAGCCGACGCTCGTCAACGTCAGCGGGAGCTGCAAGGTGACGCTCACACCCCAGGAGCAGACGTACGCTCAGAACCTGGTGGTCGGCAACACCTTGGCGGACCAGGAAGGCAAGACAGTCCTGGGGTTCTTGTGTGACGGCGTCGTGTCGCGGATCGATCTGCGTGGGGCACTGCGTCCCGACGAGGAGTGCCGCAAGGTGCTGATCGCTGCCGCGGCAGGAGGCAACATCCTCATTCCAGCGCTGGCCGTGGGTGCGGCAGGAGCGGCGGCGGTCGTCATCGACAAGGACGACAAGGTAATCAACTCTCCGTCGCGGTAGGCGCAGTCGAGCTTCGAGCAAGAGAGCTGCGGTCCGCCGTGGAGGCCGAGGCAGTGCCGTGCCTGTGCTCCTCGACGGAATTCGCTAGGCCCAGGGAGCGACGTTGCTGGAGAGCTCACTATGATTGACGAGCCGGTACCCCCTCCGCATAATCACCGTGAGGACCGATGCTGATTCTGCCGACTGAGTCGTTGCCGGTCTGGCTGCTGGTGAGATCGAAGCCGAAGCAGGAGCGGGTCGTTGCCGAGGTTCTGGCCGGGCGCGGCATCGAGAGCTACGTTCCGCGGGTGCTCGAGCCCCGCTTCCATATCCGCGCGCCGCAAGGGCCGGTGCCGCTCTTTCCCTCGTACGTCTTTGCCCGCTGCGTGCCACGCGAGCGCTTTGCCGCTGCCCACTACTGCCCGGGTGGGCTGGGGATCGTTCGTTTCGGTGAGATGGTGGCGGCGGTCGAGGACACGCAGGTCGAGCTGCTGAGGGACAAGGAGGGCGAGCGCGGGTATCTCGTCTTCGGCGAGGTGCGGCGCCGGCCCACGCCGGGCTCGCGGGCGCGGCTGGTGGGCGGCCCCCTGCGGGGGTTCGAGGGCATCGTCGAGCGGTACCTGCCCGCACATGATCGGGTGCGGGTGCTGCTGTCGTTGATCGGGGGCGTGCGTCGCGTCGAAGTCGACGCCCGCCACTTGAGGTGTGCATAGCGAGGCTGTGCGCGAAAAGACTCCTGTTTGCAAAGGTTTGCACGAGCAAACCAACGGCGGCAGCCCGCCTGGCGACCCCCATATCTTCCCCTCGCCCCGCACCAGCAGCGAGAGGAAAGCAAACCCCCTCGCCCCGCGGAGCGGGGAGAGGGTGGCGAGCGCAGCGAGCCGGGTGAGGGGTCGAAGGTGCTGGCCTCGACCATACGCTCCGCCGAGCGGGGAGGGGGAGAAGGCACCCCTCACCCTTACCCTCTCCCCCGCTGCCGCGGGGGCGAGGGAAGCAAACCCACCTCTCCCCCGCTGCCGCGGGGGCGAGGGAAGCTAACCCCCTCGCCCCGCGGAGCGGGGAGAGGGTGGCGAGCGCAGCGAGCCGGGTGAGGGGCCAGAGGTACCGGCCCCGACCGTGCGTTCTGCGGAGTGGGGAGGGGGGAAAGAACACCCCCTCACCCTTACCCTCTCCCCCGCTGCCGCGGGGGCGAGGGAAGCAACCCCACCTCTCCCCCGCTGCCGCGGGGGCGAGGGAAGCAAACCCCCTCGCCCCGCGAAGCGGGGAGAGGGTGGCGAGCGCAGCGAGCCGGGTGAGGGGCCATGCGTGACGCGGGAGCGAGCCTCCTTGCCGCAGGCACCGAAGATGCCAACCGTGCACGGTCAGCGATGAGCGGAGGCGCGATGACGTCGGTGCCTGAAGTCACGACGCTGGAGCGAGCACGTCGGCTCAGGAAAGAGCAAACCGATGTCGAACGCCGGCTCTGGAAGGACCTTCGAGGGCGCAAGTTCCTGGGATTCAAGTTCCGTCGCCAACACCCGATTGGCTGCTATGTCGTCGACTTCGTCTGCCTCGAGGCCAGAGTCGTGGTCGAGCTCGATGGTGGGCAGCACGCCACGAGGACCGACTACGACGCGACACGGTCGGCGTTCTTGAAAGAGTGCGGGTTCCGTGTTCTCAGGTTCTGGAACTTCGAGGTGAATAGAAACCGACGTGGTGTGTTGGAGACGGTCCTTGGTGCGTTGGAAGGGCGTCTTCCGGTAGATGGAGACACCCCCTCACCCTAACCCTCTCCCCCGCTTGAGCGGGGGCGAGGGAAGCAACCCCACCTCTCCCCCGCTGGCGCGGGGGCGAGGGAAAGCAAACCCCCTCGCCCCGCGGAGCGGGGAGAGGGTGGCGAGCGCAGCGAGCCGGGTGAGGGGCCAAAGGTGCCGGCCTCGACCCTGGCCTGACGACGGAATCGTGTGACATGAGAGAGCTTCCACTCGATGCGCGGGTCTACATCGCCGGCCACACCGGGCTCGTTGGATCGGCGATTGTGCGTTCGCTGACGAGCCGTGGGTACCGGAACCTACTGACTGCTAGCCGCGAGCAGCTCGACCTTCGTGATCAGGCGGCGGTCAACTACTGGTTCCGCGCCAACCGGCCCGAGTACGTGTTCTTGGTTGCCGGCACCGTGGGCGGCATCTGGGCCAACTCCACCCGCCCAGCCGAGTTCATCTACGACAACCTCCTCATCCACGCGACGGTGGTCCACGCCGCGCACCTCTACCCGGTCAAGAAGCTCCTCTACCTCGGTAGCTCCTGCATCTACCCACGCGAGTGCCCACAGCCGATCCGCGAGGAGTACCTGTTGACCGGCGCGCTCGAGCCGACCAACGAGCCCTATGCCATCGCCAAGATCGCCGGCATCAAGCTCTGCCAGGCGTACCGGCGGCAGTACGGCAGCCGCTTCATCTCCGCCATGCCCACGAACCTCTACGGCCCCGAGGACAACTTCGACCTGCAGTCGTCGCACGTCCTCGCGGCGCTGATCCGCCGCTTCCACGAAGCCAAAGTCGCTGGCCAACGCGAGGTGGTGGTGTGGGGGACGGGGACGCCCTACCGCGAGTTCCTGCACGTGGACGATCTCGCCCGGGCGTGCGTGTTCCTCATGGAGCGTTATGACGCTGAGATGCATATCAACATTGGCACCGGTGAGGACGTGACAATCGCGTATCTGGCCGATCTAGTGAGACAGATCGTTCATGAAGCGGCTACGGTCGTGTTCGATCCCACCAAGCCCGACGGCATGCCGCGCAAGCGGCTCGACGTCAGCCGGCTGCACGCCCTCGGCTGGCGACACTCCATCGACCTGCGCCAGGGTATCGAGCAGACGTACCGCTGGTTCGTCGAGCGGGGTGCTGCCGCTCGCGGCATGGGAGGAGTGAAGCCATGAGCCGTCCGTGGCCGCCTCGCATCGGTCGCAAAGCCCTGATCACCGGCATCACCGGCCAGGACGGCTCGTACCTCGCCGAGCTGCTGCTGGGCAAGGGCTACGACGTTTGGGGCGTCATCCGCCGGTCCTCGACGTTCAACACCGAGCGCATCGATCACCTCTATCAGGACCCGCACGACCCCGACGTCCGACTGCGGCTGGTGTTCGGCGACCTCAACGACGCCTCGTCGCTCAACCGCATCCTCAAGACCGTGCGCCCCGACGAGGTGTACAACCTCGGTGCCCAGTCGCACGTCAAGGTGTCGTTCGAGATCCCCGAGTACACCGGCGAGGTGACGGGCCTGGGTGCGGTCCGCCTGCTCGAAGCGATGCGCGAGCTCGGGCTCGACACGACGCGCTTTTATCAGGCGTCGTCCTCCGAGCTGTTCGGCAAGGCCCTCGAGACCCCGCAGCGCGAGACCACCCCGTTCTACCCGCGCAGCCCCTACGGCGCGGCCAAGGCGTACGCCTTCCACGTAGCCCGCAACTACCGCGAGGGCTATGGGATGTACGCCGTCAACGGGATCCTGTTCAACCACGAGTCCCCGCGGCGCGGGGTGACGTTCGTGACGCGCAAGATCACGACGGCTGCGGCCCGCATCGTGCACTCCCTGCAGCAGCGCCTGTACCTCGGCAACCTCGACGCCCGGCGTGACTGGGGGTTTGCGGGCGACTACGTCGAGGCGATGTGGCTCATGCTGCAGGCGGACGAGGCCGATGACTACGTCATCGCGACCGGGGAGACCCACTCGGTGCGGGAGTTTTGCGAGCTGGCGTTCGCACGCGTTGGCCTGCCGTTGCGGTGGGAAGGGGAGGGGCAGAACGAGAAGGGTATCGCTGCCGATGGACGCGTGCTCGTGGAGGTCGACCCCCGCTACTTCCGCCCGACCGAGGTCGAGCTGCTGCTCGGAGATGCGACGAAAGCGCACGAGCGCCTCGGCTGGCGCCCGCGGGTGGGATTCCGCGAGCTCGTCGAGATGATGGTCGACGCCGACCTCGCTGCCGTGGGCAGACCCTAGGAGCGAATGGGGAGGGAGAAGGCACCCCCTCACCCTTACCCTCTCCCCCGCTGGTGCGGGGGCGAGGGAGGCAACCCCACCTCTCCCCCGCTGGCGCGGGGGCGAGGGAAGCAAACCCCCTCGCCCCGCGGAGCGGGGAGAGGGTGGCGAGCGCAGCGAGCCGGGTGAGGGGCCAAAGGTGCCGGCCCCGACCGTGCGCCCTGGAGAGCGGGGGGAGGGAGGAGGCACCCCCTCACCCTGCCCTCTCCCCCGCTGGTGCGGGGGCGAGGGAAGCAACCCCACCTCTCCCCCGCTGGTGCGGGGGCGAGGGAAGCTAACCCCCTCGCCCCGCGGAGCGGGGAGAGGGTGGCGAGCGCAGCGAGCCGGGTGAGGGGCCAAAGGTGCAGGCTCCGACCGTGCGTCCCACGGAGCGGGGAGAGGGAGAAGGCACCCCCTCACCCTAACCCTCTCCCCCGCTGGTGCGGGGGCGAGGGAGCAAGCGCGGAAATGTATCGACCTGCGAGCCGGGTGAGGGGCCGAAGGTACCGGCTCCGACCGTGCGTCCCACGGAGCGGGGAGAGGGAGAAGGCACCCCCTCACCCTAACCCTCTCCCCCGCTGGTGCGGGGGCGAGGGAAAGCAAACCCCCTCGCCCCGCGGAGCGGGGAGAGGGTGGCGAGCGCAGCGAGCCGGGTGAGGGGCCGAAGGAGCTGGCCCCGACCGTGCGTCCCACGGAGCGGGGAGAGGGAGAAGGCACCCCCTCACCCTTACCCTCTCCCCCGCTGGCGCGGGGGCGAGGGAAAGCAAACCCCCTCGCCCCGCGGAGCGGGGAGAGGGTGGCGAACGCAGCGAGGCGGGTGAGGGGCCGAAGGAGCTGGCCCCGACCGTGCGTCCCACGGAGCGGGGAGAGGGTGGCGAGCGCAGCGAGCCGGGTGAGGGGCCATGAGGTGCCGGCCCCGACCGTGCGTCCCGTGGAGCAGGGAGAGCGGAAGGCACCCCCTCACCCTTACCCTCTCCCCCGCAGGTGCGGGGGCGAGGGAAAGCAACCCCACCTCGCCCCCACTGGTGCGGGGGCGAGGGAAGCGAACCCCCTCGCCCCGCGGAGCGGGGAGAGGGTGGCGAGCGCAGCGAGCCGGGTGAGGGGCCAAAGGTGCAGGC
>Ga0116178_10000041_pt1 | contig 100716 bp, 86 predicted proteins | sample AD_STIC12_MetaG_FD_89880 | JGI IMG/M metagenome (GOLD analysis project Ga0116178, IMG submission 89880) | Active sludge microbial communities of municipal wastewater-treating anaerobic digesters from USA - AD_STIC12_MetaG | ecosystem: Engineered > Bioreactor > Anaerobic > Digestate | place...
CGCTGCCCGGACTGCGGCGGCGGGGCCGTCCGCGAGGAGGCCGATTTCTCCTGCGCCGCCTGCGGCTCGCGCCGGGTCGAGATCGTCGCCGGCCGCGAGCTCGTCATCGAAAAGATCGACCTCGAGGCCTGAACGAGGGGAAAGGGGGAAGCCATGGCCGAGCGAAAGAAGCTGCGCGTCCAGGACCTGGCCAGGATCCGGGAGGCCGCCAGGTCCCGGATGACCGTCCGGGAGGGGCAAGGCCGGGCCCGGGTGACCGTGCACATGGGCACCTGCGGCATCGCCGCCGGGGCCCGCGAGATCATGACCGCCCTGCTCGACGAGATCGGCCGGTCCGGGGTCACGGACGTCGTCGTGACGACCTCCGGCTGCGCCGGGCTCTGCAACAAGGAGCCCATGGCCACCGTCGAGCTCGCCGGCCGGCCCCCGGTCAAGTACGGCGGCCTCACCCCGGCCAAGATGCGGGAGATCTTCGCCAAGCACGTCCTGGGCGGGAAGATGGTGGCCGACCACGTCCTGGCCGTCGGCAGCGAGACGATGGGCTGAGCGGGGCGCGCCTTCCCTTCCTCCGGGGTTCGGGATATAATGAGGCCCCCGGACGGACCGGCGGGCCGGGAGGCCCCGATGATCGTTCTCAAGGACGTTCTCGCCCTTCTCGAGGCCGAGCTGCTGACCCCGAAGGCGTCCCCCGAGGCGCCCTGCCGCGGCGTCTTCGCCTCCGACCTCATGAGCGACGTCCTGGCCTCGGCCGAGGCCGGGTCGCTCCTCCTCACGGGCCTGGCCAACGCCCACGTCGTCAGCGCCTGCTCCGTCGCCGACCTGGCCGCGGTCGTTTTCGTCCAGGGCAAGCGCCCGGACCCCGGCGTCGTCGCCCAGGCCCTGTCGCGCGGCCTCCCCCTCCTGGCCACGAAGCTGAGCATGTTCGAGGCCTGTTCGAGGATCGCCCGGTTCATCGAGGACGGCGGCCATGCGGGACGCTGAGCCCGCCTACCGCCGCTGGTTCCTCGTCAGGGGCGGGGACTTCGCCAAGGCCGGGGCCGCGGCCTGCGAGATCAAGGAGCTGCTCAAGGAGCTCGGGTTCGACGCGGCGACCATCCGCCGGACGGCCATCGTCTCCTACGAGGCCGAGATGAACGTCATCATGTACGCCCGGGAGGCCCGCCTGGACCTGACCGTCACCCCCGGCGAGGTCCGCCTCACGGTGGACGACCGCGGCCCGGGCATCCCCGACGTCGGGATGGCCCTGTCCGAGGGCTTCTCGACGGCCACGGCCGAGATGCGCGAGCTCGGGTTCGGGGCCGGCATGGGCCTGCCGAACATCCGGAGGAACGCCGACGCCTTCGACATCGACACGGAGGTCGGCCGCGGGACCCGGCTCGACATCGCCATCCGGCCGGACGGACGCGCGCCATGACCGCGCCCGGGCGGACCTTCCACTCCATCCACATCGTCCGGGACAAGTGCATCGGCTGCGTCCACTGCATGCAGGCCTGCCCGACCCGGGCCATCCGGGTCGTCGACGGCAAGGCCCGCATCATCGACAGTCTCTGCATCGACTGCGCCGAGTGCCTGCGCGTCTGCCCCTACGGCGCCATCCATTCCCGGACGACCTCGTTCGACGCCCTGGAGGCCTTCGACTACAAGGTGGCCATCCCCTCGACGGTCGTCTACTGCCAGTTCGGCCCGCCCGCCACGCCGCACGAGATCCTCTCGGCCCTGCGCCGGGCCGGCTTCGACGAGGCCTACGACGTCAGCGCCGTCTCCGAGCTCAACACCGCCGCGACCGGGGAATACCTCAACGAGCATCCCCGGCCCCGGCCGTTCATCACCTCGACCTGCCCCGTCGTCGTCCGCCTCATCCAGCGCCGCTACCCCGCGCTCTGCGGGCAGATCCTGCCCATCGAACCGCCGCGGGAGATCGCGGCCAAGATCCTGCGGACCCGCTTGCCCGAGTCCCTGGGCCTTCCTTCCGGGAGGATCGGGATCGTCCACATCACCCCCTGCCCGGCCAAGATGGTCTCCATCAACAGCCCGGCCTCGCTGGCCCGCTCCTATCTCGACGGCGCCATCTCCGTCCGGGACATCTTCCCGCAGGTCCGCCAGGCCCTGCGCCAGGGCGGCGAGGACGCCCCGGCGGGCCACTTCTTCTCCACGGCGCTCTTCAGCGGGGTCGGCATGGGCTGGCCCCTCAGCGGCGGCGAGGCCCGCGGGCTCAAGAACCACCGGGCCGTGGCCGTCTCGGGCATCCGGGACACCATGCGGGTCCTCGACGAGGTCGAGGCCGGCCTGCTCCAGGACATCGACCTGCTCGAGTGCATGGTCTGCCCCGACGGCTGCGTCGGCGGGCCGCTCGCGGTCGAGAACCGCTTCCTGGCCAAGAGCCGCATCCTGAAGCTCCTGGCCGACACCGGCGACCAGGCGGTCGTGGACCAGGAAGACGCCCTCCGGCTGTATCACCGGGACTTCCTGTCGTTCGGCCATCCCGTCGAGCCCGCCGAGCCGCGGCCCCTCGATCCCGACCCCGTCCGGGCCATCCGCAAGGCCCGGCTCAGGGAAGCGATGTTCGCCCGGCTGCCCCGCAGGGACTGCGGGGTCTGCGGCGCGCCCGATTGCCGGACCCTGGCCGACGACATCGCCCGCGGCCTCGCCCGCCTCGAGGATTGCCCGTTCGTCGCGCCCGCGGAAGCGGCGGCCCCGCCGGCCGGGGCCGCGCCCGCCCGAAAACCGAAGGAGAAGAAGGAGGAGAAGAGATGACCCTCGCCGATCTCGCCGCGCGCCTCGAGCTCACCGTCTTCACGCCCGGCCTCCCCCTCGGCCGGCCCGTCGGCTGCGGCTACGCGAGCGACCTCCTCTCGGACGTCATCGGCCACGCCCGCAAGGACGCCCTCTGGGTGACCATGCAGGTCCATCCGAACATCGTCGCCGTGGCCGTCCTCAAGGAGCTGGCCGCCGTCGTCCTCGTCGGCGGCCGGCGGCCGGCGCCCGAGGCGCTGGCCCGGGCGGAGCGGGAGAAGGTCCCGCTCCTGGGCGCGGAGACGGGGACCTTCGAGCTCTGCGGCAGGCTTTACGGGATGGGCCTCCGGGGGGGTTGATGGAGCTCCGGCGCCTCCGGGCCGACCTCCACATCCACACCTGTCTCTCCCCCTGCGGCGAGCTGGCCATGTCGCCGCGGGCCGTCGTCGAGGCGGCCCGGGCGGCCGGGCTCGACCTCATCGCCGTGACCGACCACAACACGACGGAGAACGCCGCCGCGGTCGCCCGGGCGGCCGCGGGCGCCGGGCCCGCGGTCCTGCCGGGCATCGAGCTGACGACGGCCGAGGAGGCCCACATCCTCGGGCTGTTCGAGGCCGGGGCCGACCTCGCCCCGTTCCAGGCCGAGGTCTTCCTCCGTCTCCCTCAAGCGCCGTCGAAACGGAAATTCATCAAGGACCAGGTCCTGGCCGACGCGGAGGACCGCGTCGTCGGCTTCAGCCCGCGCTGCCTGTTCGGCGCAACGGAGCTCGCGGCCCGGGAGGCCGTCGACCTGATCCGCGCCTTCGGGGGCCTGGCCGTCGCCAGCCACATCGACCGCGAGGCCTTCAGCCTCGTCTCCCAGCTCGGGTTCATCCCGCCCGGCCTGGGGATCGAGGCCGTCGAGGTCTCGCCGCGGGCCGACGCGGCCGCGGCCCGGGAGGCCTTCGGCGTCGCGGCGGACCTCGCGATCGTCCGCTTTTCGGACGCCCACAGGCCCGAGGAGATCGGCGCGGCGGCGACGGACTTCCTCATGGCCGCCCCGACTCTCGCGGAGCTCCGCCTGGCCCTGGCCGGCCGGGCCGGCCGGAAGGTCCTCCCGCCATGATGGAAGACCTCTCCCTCCACATCCTCGACATCGTCGAGAACGCGGTCGCCGCCGGCGCGACCCGGGTCTCGATCGCCGTCGACGAGAACTCCGCCCGTGACCTGCTGGCGCTCCGGGTGACCGACAACGGGCGGGGCATGACGCGGGAGGAGCGGCGGCGGGCCTTCGATCCCTTCTTCACGACGGGCCGCAAGAGGACCGGCCTCGGCCTGCCGCTCCTGGCCCAGACCGCCGCCCAGAGCGGGGGGCGGATCCGCCTCGAATCGGCGCCGGGGCGGGGGGCCCGGATCACGGCCAGGTTCCGCTTGAGCCACGTCGACCGGCCGCCCTTGACCCGGATCGCCGAAACCCTGCTGGCCCTCGCTTTCGGACACCCCGGCGTGGACCTCCGCTACCGGCACGCCCGCAACGGCGTCGTCTTCGGTTGGACGCGGAAAGGCGGGAGGACCGGGGCCGTCTCTCCCGCCGAGGTCGCCGCGCTCCGGCGGAGGATCGAGGCCGGGCTCGGCCGGATCGGGGCCGGCTGAGAGTCAGCGGGACGGGGAGGCGCCGAGGAGCTTCTTCAGGCGCTCCAGCTCGGCCCGGGCCCGGCGGACGTCCTCCTCCTTCTCGCCCTCCGAGTTCCGGAGGTAGAGGGCGAAGGTCTCGGCGGCCTCTTTGAGGCGGCCGCCCTTGCCGTAGGCCACGGCCAGGTTGAAGACGCCCGTCGGCGTCGGCCGGATGGCCACCGCCTGGCGCAGCCGGGCGATGGCCTGGTCGTAGCGGCCGAGGTAGGAATAGGCGATCCCGGCGTACTGGTAGAACCCCTGCTCGTCCGGGAAGTCGGCGATCAAGCCCTCGTAGGCGGCGGCCGCCTCCTCGAACCGGCCGGTCGAGCCGAGGTTCGCGGCCAGGCTCATCCGCAGGAACCGGCTCTCGGGCTCGGCCTCGAGGGCCCGCTCGTAGGCCTGACGGGCCTCCTCCTTCCGTCCCGACGCGTCGAGGATGCCGGCCCGCACGGTCAGGGCGTCGATGTTGCGGGGGTTCAGGGCCAGCGCCTTGTCCATCGCGGCCAAGGCCTCGCCCGGCCTGCCGGAGACGAGATAGGTGTGGCCCAGCCGCACCTGCAGGGCCTCGGAATCGGGCAGCCTCGCGACGCCGCGGGCCAGGGTGGCGACGGCCCGGTCGAAGGCCTTCTGCCGGGCCTGGACCAGGGCCAGGTTGACGTAGGCCTCCGGGGAATCGGGGAGCTCCGCGAGGACCTCGAGGTGGGCCCGCTCGGCGGCGCCGAAGTCCCCCTCGGACTCGAGGCGCTGGGCCTTCTGGACGAGCCGGAGCAGGCCGATCCTGTCTTTCGGGTCCGGCGCGGCCTCGCCCGGGCGGGCCGGGGCGAGGTTGACGTAGCCCAGGGACCGGAGCCGCTCCCTGTCCCCGGCCCGGGCCGGGGACGCCCCCGCCGCGGCGCCCGGGGCCGGGCCCGACCGGAGGATCTCCCTCTCCAGCTTCTTCCCGAGCTCCTCGGCCTCGGCCGCGGCTTCGGCGTAGAGGTTCGTCCTCTCGCCGGGGTCGGCCGCGAGATCGAACAGCTCGGGCCGGGGCGACTGGATGAGCTTCCAGCGGCCGGACACCAGTCCGACGAGCTCCGACCAGCCGAAGTTCTCGCGGGGATAGAACGTCTCGACCAGGGCGTCGAGGTCCCCGGCGTTCCGGCCTCTCACCCAGGGGACGAGGCTCGTCCCCTGCATGGCCGCGGCCTCGCGCCCGAGGCCGATCGTCTCCAGGACGGTCGGAGCGACGTCAACGAGCCGGACCGCGCTGTCGACGACCCCGGGCCGGCGGAAGACGGCCCGGTCGTGGAGGATGAGCGGGACGCGGAGGGTTTCCTCGTAGAGGAAGACGCCGTGGCCCTCCTCGTCCTTGTCGCCGAGGCCCTCGCCGTGGTCGCCCGCGGCGACGATCAGGGTCTTCGCGAGAAGGCCCCGCTCCTCGAGCAGGTCCACGACGGCCCCGACGTAATGGTCCATGTAGGCGATCTCGCCGTCGTAGGGATGCCCCTGCCGGAAGGCCGGCGGCGGGTCGTAGGGCAGGTGCGGGTCGTAATAGTGGACCCAGGCGAAGAAGCGCTTCGGGCCGAGGCCGTCCAGCCAGGCCGAGAACCGGGCGAACGTCCGCTCGGCCCGCCGCTCCGCGTTGGCGCCCTTGAGCGGCTGGTCGGCGTCGAAGGTGTCGTCGTAGACGTCGAAGCCCCGGTCGAGCCCGAACCGGGAATCGACCGAGAACGAGGAGACGAAGGCCGCCGTGGCGAAGCCCTTGGCCTTCAGGATCGTGGCCAGAGTCCCGATCCCGGCCGGGAGGTCGTGGCCGTTGTTGCGGACGCCGTGGGCGACCGGCTGGAGGCCGGACATGATCGAGGCGTGGGACGGCAGGGTCAGCGGGGCCGGGGCGTAGGCCCGGGCGAAGCGGACGCCGCCGGCCGCGAGGGCGTCGAGCCGCGGCGTCCTCGCGGCCGGATAGCCGTAACAGCCCAAGCGGTCGGCCCGGGTCGTGTCGAGGGTGACGAGGAGGACGTTGTGCGAGGCCGCGGCCGCGAGGTCGATGCCGCCTCGCCCGGGCCGGACGAGAAGGGCGAAGGCCAGCAGGCCGAGAACGACGAGGGCCGCGGCGATGACGAGGAGGGGCGACGGCCTCCGGCGGGCGGGCCCGGCCGGCGGCGGCCCGGTCTCCCCGGACCGGCGCTTCGGCGAGGCCTTGCGGCGCTGGCTGGCCATGGCGCCTCCAGACTATGGGATTCCCGGGAAGAGGTCAAGAAAACGAGGGCCCGCCCCCCCGCGGGAGGCGGGCCCTCTCCGTGTCGAACGCTGCCGGTCCTCCCCGGTCAGAAGGAGAACTTGAAGCCGAGGCGGGACGACCAGGTGCTGAACAGGCTGTCCCACTGGCCGTACATCTGGTGCTTGATGCCCAGAGAGCCGATGTCGGCCTTGTAGCTGTCCAAGTACGTGCCCGCCAGGATCTTGACGAAATAGGGATTCCCGGAGTAGGTGCTGCGGTTGTAGGTCATGATGTAGCTCTGCGGGGTGCGCGTGTTGGTGATGTTGTTGACCTGGAGGTTGATGGAGGCCTTGTACCGTCCCCCGATCTTGAGGGCATAGTCCAGATAGAGATCGGCCCACCAGGTGAACGGCATCCGGCCCATGTCGCCGCGGCCCTCGGGATAGAAGTACTTGGAGTTGAACAGGACCTTGGTCGTCATGGGGAAGCCGGTCCGGCCGTAGGCGACCGCGCCCACGGTCAGCCCGAAGGGGAAGGTATAGGAGCCGTAGGCCTTGAAATAGTGGGTCCGGTCCTGGGGCAGAGGGCCGTTGAGCTCGCGGCCCCAGGCGTCGTAGCCCATGAACCAGCGGTCGTAATCCTGCTCGACGCCCGGGCCGAGCCGGCCGCCTTCATCGGAGCTGCCGAGGCCGGAGTAGTTCCCGTAGACGCGGCTCCAGGTCCAGTTGGCCCCGCCCTGCCAGTTGTTGCTGAACCTCTTCTCGAAGGAGACGTTGAGGCCGTAGTACTCGCGCCTGGGCTTGGGGCAAGGCCAGAGGTCGTAGGTGGCGCCGTCGTCCGCCGTGCCGAACCGGCCGTCGGGGCCGGGATCGGTCCAGGTCTCGATGAACTCGCCGCCCTTGGAGATGGGCCGCGAGACGCCGTAGCCGGGGTTGGTGACCCAGAAGTCCTGGTAAACGCGGATGCTCCCGTCCGGGTTCACTTCCGTGTTGTACACGCCGACGTCCTCGATCGTCCGGAGGAGGTGCTTGTTGACGAGACGGACGGACAGGGACAGGTCCTCCGCCAGCTTCTTCTCGACGCCCAGGGAGATCTCCCGCTGGGCCGTCGGCTTCAGGTCGGGGTCGACCCGGTCGAAAGAGGGCGGCAGGTAGTACATGGACCCGGCGTAGGCGTTGCCGGCTTTCTGGTTGGCGGCGTCGTCGAGCAGGCCGTTCGAGGCGATCTTGGTCCAGTCCGGGTCCTGAAGGGCGTAGATGTCCTCGACGCGCTTCGAGCCGCCGAAGGTCAGCTGGCCCAGGTAGAGCTTCATGATGTCGTAGTAGATCCCGAAGCTGCCGAAGACCTTCAGGCCGGAGTCCCCGAAGACGTCGTAGACGACGCCGACCCGCGGGGCCAGCGACTGCCACATGTTGAACTTGATGGGCTTGGGCGCGTAGCCGGGCCAGGTCGATTCGTCCGTGAAGGCCGGCATGTACTGGCTCTCGGCGCGCAGCCCGAGATTGATGGTCAGCTTGTTGTTGATGGTCCAGGAATCCTGGACGTAGGCCGACAGGTTGTTGCTGGAGCTGTCCCAGACGCTGCCGTAGGCGGACGTGAACGAGCCCCGGATGAAGTAGTAGCCGTAGGCGCCGTAATAGGGGCTCAATGGATCGGCGGCCGGGCCGACGGGGAAATCGAGCTGCGTGTTGGTCTGGCCCCAGTAGATGTAGACGCACGGGTGCGGGGCGCCGGTGAAGCGGTTGTCGTAGAGGTAGTTGAAGCCGACGCCGGCTTTGAGCGCGTGCTCGCCGGCCCAGTTCAGGTAGTAGGTCAGGTCGAGGTTGTTGCCGATCTTGCCCCGCTTGTAGTAGAGCGTCGTCTGGTTGAGGGGGTTGCTGGCCCAGCCGGAGTTGTGGAGCAGGGTCGGGTGCGCGGCGAAGAACGGATCGCCGGAAAAGGACGAGTTCGAGGTCCCGAAATAGTAGTAGGAGGCGTCGGGGGGGGCGATCTGCTCGTTGGTCGTGTCCCGCTCGCGCCAGCCGCCGCGGTAGCTGATGAGCAGGTTGTTCCCGAGCGAAAGATCGGCGGTCAGGGAAGCGCTCTGGTCGGGGTAATCGTAGCCTTCGCGCGCCCAATCGTAGGTCGCCGAGCTGTCGCCGAGGATCCCGGGGATGGCCCCCCGGTATCTCGAAAAGCTGTTGATGTAGCTCGCCGACAGGCGGAGGCCGGAGAGGGGAGCGGCCGAGACGCGGAGGGACCCGCCCCACTGGTTGTCCTTGGTTTTGAACGTGGCGAAGGGCCCTCTCCGGGCGTCGAAGTCCCGCGAGGCGGCCGTCTGGCTCAAGGTGGGGTTGAACGAGCCGAAGAACCACAGCCTGTCCTTGACGATGTAGCCGCCGAGGCTGACGACCCCCTCGTACCGGTTGTAGCGGTCGCGGTCCTTGCCGCCGTTGAAATAGAGCTCGTCGTAGTTGACGTACTCGTACCAGTAGCCGCTGCGCGCGGGGTCGCGCCGCAGGAAGGTCCGGGACGGCCCCCTCATGTACTGGCGGTTGTTCTCGTAGTAGCCCATGATGTCGCCGTGGAACTCGTTGCTGCCGGCCCGGGTGATGACGTTGACGACGCCGCCCATCGAGCCGCCGAATTCCGCGTTGTAGCCCGAGGCGGTGACCTTGACCTCTTCCAGGAGCTCGAGGACGATGTTCTGCGGGTCGCCGCCGTAGTGGAAGTCCGAGATGTCCGCGCCGTCGACGTAGAACATGTTCTCGGGCCCCGTCGCGCCGTCGACGGAGATCCCGGCGGTGTTGGACTCCTTCTGGACGCCGGGGATGGTGCTGATCAGCGAATCGAACGACCGGCCCCGGGGCAGGGACAGGAAGACCTCCCGGGTCATGACCTGGCCCTTGACCGTGCTCTTGACGTCGATCAGCGGGGCTTGGCCGACGACCGTGACCTGCTCCTCGATGGCCGCGGTCTCGAGCGTCACGTTCAGGTTCAGGGTCTGCGACAGCTCGAGCTGGATGCCCTTGCGGACCAGGGTCTTGAAGCCCTGGAGCGAGAAGGTGATGTCGTAGACGCCGGAAGGCAGGGCCATCAGGCGGTAGACGCCGTTGGCGTCCGTCACCGCGGCGGCCTTGCCGATCAGCTTGGGGCTGACGGCCTCGACGCTCACGCCGGGGAGGGGGCCCCCCTGCGGATCGGCGACCCTGCCGTTGATCCGCCCGGCCGGCGTGAGCTGGGCGAACGCCGTCCCGGCGATGACGAAGGCCGAGACGAAGACGAGTGTGAGGAATCGTTTTGTCATTCGATCTTTCTCCCTTCCGTGTGGTCCGAAGCGCCATTCCCCCGTTCGCTGCGGCCGGTCCGCGCCGCGGCCGGCCGCGCCCTTGGTGAGCGTGTCTTCGCGCCTATCCTCATCCAACCTCCTTGACGGGGTCCTTCCGAGGGCCCTCGTGCCGTATCGACATTGATCGGGTCGTAGCGCGGATTGACGGCGGAGGAGACCGCGACGAAGGTCTCGGCCCGCTCGATCATCGGGACCTTCGAGAGCTTGGCCATGAAGAACTCCCGGAACTCGTCGATGTCCCGGATGTTGACCTTGATGAGGTAGTCGATCCGGCCGGTGAGGAAATAGATCTCCTCGATCTCCTCGAGCTGCTTGAGCTGCGCCTCGACGCGCCGGTAATCCTCCCGGCGGCGGAGGTGCTTGATCTGCAGGGCGAGGAAGCAGGTCAGGCCCCGGCCGAGCTTCGTCTTGTCGAGGACGGCTCTCTGCCCCCGGATGACGCCGTTCGTCCGGAGCTTGCGGACCCGCTCGAGGGTGGCCGGCGGGGAGAGGCTGATCCTCCGGGCCAGGGCGGCGTTCGAGACCTTGCCGTCCTCATACAGGATCCGCAATATCCCCTTATCATATTCGTCATAAATCATTCTATGAGGAATAATATTCCGTCCGAAAGCTCGATGTCAAGCGAAATCGCTTCGGGGCATCAGCTGATCTCGCCGCTGAGATAGGCCCGCGTGCGCGGGTCGCGGGGGCCGGCGAAGACCTCGGCGGCGGGCCCTTGCTCGACGAGCTCGCCGAGGAAGAGGAAGGCCAGGTGGTCGGCGATGCGGCGGGCCTGGCGCAGGATGTGGGTGACGACGACCACCGTATAGTCCCGCTTGAGCTCCATGAGCCGCCGCTCGACGTTCTGGCTCGACGGGGGGTCGAGGGCCGAGGTGGGTTCGTCGCCGAGGATGATCTCCGGCTCGACGGCCAGGCCGCGGGCCAGGCAGAGGCGCTGCTGCTGCCCGACCGAGAGCGCCGAGGCCGGTTCGCGGAGGCGGTCCCGGACCTCGTCCCAGAGGCCGGCCAGCCGGAGGTAGCGCTCGACGCGGCCGTCGAGGTCTTTCCTCGACCGGAGGCCGTGGATCCGGGGCCCGTAGGCGACGTTCTCGTAGATCGACATGGGCAGGACCTGGGGCTTCTGCGAGAGCAGGCCCATCTTCTTCCGGACCCGGGTGACCTCGGTCCGGGGGGCGTAGATGTCCTCGCCGTCGACGAGGACCTGGCCGCGGACGCGGACGCCCTCGGCCGCATCGAGGAGCCGGTTCAGCGACTTGAGCAGGGTCGTCTTGCCGCAGCCCGAGGGCCCGACGATGACCGTGATCCTCTTGGCCGGGATGTCGAGGCTGACGTCCCGGAGGACCTGGAGGCCGCCGTAGAAGACGCTGAGGTTCCGGACTCGGATGGGCGCTTCGCCGTTGGCCATGGGGTCGGTCCTTTATTTGACGACGTTCCGGTCCGCCTTCCGGCCGGCCGTCCGGCCGGCCAGGCTGACGAGGAGGATGATCAGGGTCAGGACGGCCGCGGAGGCGTAGGCCCGCTGCTGGACCTCGGGGAACGGGGTCCCCAGCTGGAAGAAGATGGCCAGCGGCAGGGTCGCGGCGGGGTCGCCGAGCGAGGCCGGGACGCGGTCCGCGAACCCGGCCGTGAACAGGACCGAGGCGGCGTCGCCGATGCCCCGGCCGAAGGCCAGGAGGACGCCGGTCAGGATGCCCGGCGCGGCCTGGCGGGTGAAGACCCTGAAGGCCGTCTCGAAACGCGTCGCCCCGAGCGAGTCCGAGGCCTCGCGGAGCTCCCGGGGGACGAGGCGCAGCACCTCGTCGATGGCCCGGCACATGATCGGGAACTCGAGCAGGGCGACCGTCAGGATCCCGGCGAGCAGCGAGGCCCGCAGGCCCAGGGCCAGCATGACGATGAAGCCGAAGGCGCCGTAGACGATCGACGGCACGCCCCAGAGGACGTCCAGGGAGAAGCGCGTCCAGGCGGCGGTCTTCGAGCTCCTGTCCTTGTAGAGATTGAGATAGAGGGCCAGGGGCAGGCTGAGGAGGAAGGCCAGGGCCGTGGCCCCGAGGGCGAGCTCGAGCGAGCCGACGATGGCGTTGAGGATGCCGCCCTCCCGGCCGAGATAGAAGCCGCCCTTGGGCGTCCGGGTGAGCATCGAAAGGCTCAGGGCCGGGACCGCCTTCCAGAGGATGGTCCCGAGGATGAGCAGGAGCGCCAGGATGACGGCCGCGGCCGAGGCCGCGGCCAGGGCGCGGAAGAACAGGTCGGCCCGCTTGCGGCGGCCGAGCGAGCGGCCGGCCGGCCCGTTCATCGGCCCCTCCGCTCGGCCCGAACGAGGGTCCGCCGGGCCAGGACGTTGAAGAACAGGACGATCAGCGTCAGGACGAGGGCGGCCGCCATGAGCGCGGCGTCGTAGCGGGGGACCGACATCATCTCGCCGTAGTTGTTGGCGATGAGCGCGGGCAGCGGGTAGCCGGCGTCGAAGAGCGAGCGGGGCACGGCCGGGACGTTGCCGACGACCATGAGCACGGCCATGGTCTCGCCGAAGGCGCGGGAGAAGCCGAGGACGGAGGCGGCCAGGATGCCCTGGGCGCCTTTCCGCAGGACGACGTGGCGCGTCGTCTCCCATTTCGTCGCCCCGAGCGACAGGGAGGCCTCGCGGAGCGAGCGCGGCACCGCGGCGAAGACCTCGAGCGTGACGTGGATGATCGTCGGGAAGGTCATGATGGCCAGGACGATGCCGCCGGCGAGGACGCTGTAGCCCGACGACGCGGCCCCGGCCAGAGGGGCGAGGACGTTCCCGACGAACGGCACGACCAGGATGACGCCCCAGACGCCGTAGACGACCGAGGGGAGCCCGGCCAGGAGGTCGACGACCGGCTTGGCCGCCTTCCGGACCCAGCCCGGGGCGTACTCCGAGAGATAGATGGCCGCGAGGATCGACACGGGCAGGGCCAGGGCGAGGGCGGTCGCGGTCACCCAGACGGTCCCGGCGATGAACGGGAGGAGCCCGAACTTGCCCTGGAGGGGCTGCCAGGCCGAGGAGAACAGGAGCTTCGACAGGGGCTCGACGGCGACGATGGCCCGGGAGCGGAGGAAGAGGCCGGCGACGATGAGGACGACGAGCGCGGCCGGCAGGGCCGCGGTGAGGCCCATCGCCCGGCGGGCCAGGGCGTCCTTGAGCGGCCTCATATCCTCTCCGCCGCCCCTCTCACGGCGGCCAGGCCGGCGGCGAGCCGGTCCGGCCCGACGGCGATGTAGCCCATCTCGGCGACGAACTTCTGGCCCTCGACGAGGACCCACTCCAGGAACTCCGCGAGGAGCGGCCGGCCGGGCCGCCCCTTGACGACGAAGTAGAGATCGCGGGCCGGGGGCGAGGGATAGACGCCCGCGGCGATGGCCCGGGTCAGGTCGTCGCGCGTGGCGTAGACCGCCTCGCGCGCCTCGACCGCCCCGCTCCCGTCGAGGTCGAGAGGGCAGACGGCGAGCCCGCTCAGGGGCCCGAGCGTCTTGGCGTCGTAGGCGAAGTTGACGTTGTTGAAGCCGATCGCGAGCGGGTCGCGGCGGACGGCCTCGGCCAGCCCGGGATCGCCGTAAACGCCGACGCCGCCGAGGTCCTCCTGGTGCCCGCCCAGGTAAGCGGCCCAGGTCTCGGCGGCGCCGCAGGCGTCGGAACGGGTGTAGACGTGGACGGGCGTCCGGCCGGCCCCGCCGACGAGCTCCTCCCATGTCCTCGGGGCCTTCCGCAGCCAGAGCGCGGCCGCGTCCTCTTTCCGCAGGCCGCGGCGGAGGAGCGTTTCGAGATGGGGGTTCTTCCGGCTGACCGTGACGACGACGGCGTCTCTGGCCACGGCCAGGGCGACGGCGCCCTTTTCGACCTCGGCCGGCAGGACCTCGCGCGAGACCATGCCGATGTCGGCGACGCCGGCCAGGGCGTCGGCGACGCCCTTGCCCGCCCCGCCCGCCTGGACGTCGATGTTGGCGCCGGGATGGCCCTTCTCGAACTCCTCCTGCCAGCGGACGGCCAGGGGGTAGAGCGCCCAGGCCCCGGACAGGGTCAGGCGGCCGGCGGCGGCGGGCGCCGCCTTCGTCTTCTGGGGCCCGGCCGGGACGAGCCCGGCCGCCGCCAGGAACAGGAGCGCGGCCCAGGCGACCCGCTTCACGGGAGGCCCCTCTTCCGGCCCGCGGCCCGGCGGCTCTCGCGGACGAGGTCGGCGAAGGTCGTCTTCTCCAGGATCCCGGCGACGGCGTCCCGGACGTCCTTCCACAGCCAGCGCAGCCCGCAGCTCTTCTCCAGGGGGCAGGGCTGGTGGGCGATGACGCTGACGCAGTCGATGGGGGCGAGCGGGCCGTCCATGACCCGGATGACCTCGGCGACGCTGATCTCGCCGGGCGGCTTGGCCAGGGCGTAGCCGCCCGCCCGGCCCTTGCGGCTCTTGACGTAACCCGCCCTTTTGAGGAGCAGGAGGATCTGCTCGAGGAACCTCTGGGGGACCGCCTGGGCCTCCGAGATCTCCCGGCTGTGGAGCGGCCCGTCCCCGTAGCGGAGGGAGAGCTCCAGCATGGCCCGGCTGGCGTACTCGCCTTTGGTCGAGAGCCTCATGCCGCCTCCGTCCCGGGGGGCCCCGTCGCGGGAGCGGCCCCCGAGGTTAATTGACTATGTCAATAGACTAAGTCATTTAACACCTCCCCAACGCCTCTGTCAAGTTGTTTTTCGGGTGTTTTTTCGGGTGACGCCGAGAAAAGGCCTCTCCCCCGGCGAGCTTTTTTCTAAAGCGATCAGCCCTTGAACGCCGTGCGGCCGGCGTAGACGGCGCTCGAGCCCAGCTCTTCTTCGATGCGCATGAGCTGGTTGTACTTCTCCACCCTCTCGCCCCGGCAGGGGGCGCCGGTCTTGATCTGGCCGGCGCCCGTGGCCACGCTGAGGTCGGCGATGAAGCTGTCCACGGTCTCCCCGCTCCGGTGCGAGATCATGGCCGTCCAGCCGGCCTTGCGGGCCATCTCGATCGCCGCGACGGTCTCGGTCAGCGTGCCGATCTGGTTGAGCTTGATGAGGACCGAGTTGGCCGACCTGTCGGCGATGCCGCGGGCCAGGCGCCTGACGTTGGTCACGAACAGGTCGTCGCCGACGAGCTGGACCTTCCCGCCGAGCGTCCTGTTCAAGAGGGCCCAACCGTCCCAGTCGTCCTCGGCCAGGCCGTCCTCGATGGAGACGATCGGGTAGCGCCCGGCCCACTCCTCGTACATCCGGACCATCTCCGCGGCCGTGACCTTCTTCCCTTCGGTGCGGAGGTGGTAGGCGCCGTCCTCGTAGATGCTGCTGGCGGCGCAGTCGAGGACGATGGCCATGTCCTTCCCCGGCGCGTAGCCCGCCTTCGCGATGGCCTTGAGGATGTTCTCCACGGCATCGGCGTTCCTCTTGAAGGCGGGGGCGAAGCCGCCCTCGTCCCCGACGCCGGTCGTGAAGCCGCCGGACTTCAGGACGCTCCTGAGGGCGTGGTAGGTCTCGGCGCCCCAGCGCAGGGCCTCGCGGAAGCTCGCCGCCCCGACCGGGGCGATCATGAACTCCTGGAGGTCCGTGCTCTGCCAGTCGGCGTGGACGCCGCCGTTGAGGATGTTGAACATGGGCACGGGCAGGAGGCTGGCCGAGGCGCCGCCGAGATAGCGGAAAAGGGGGAGCTTGGACGACGCGGCCGCCGCCCGGGCCACGGCCATGCTGACGCCGAGGACGGCGTTGGCCCCGAGCTTGGTCTTGTGCTCCGTCCCGTCGAGGGCCAGCATGGCCCGGTCGACGCCGGCCTGGTCGAGGGCGTCGAGCCCGGTGACGACCTCGGCGATGTCGATGTTGACGTGCCCGACGGCCTTGAGGACGCCCTTGCCGAGATAGCGGGCCTTGTCCCCGTCCCGGAGCTCGAGCGCCTCGTAGGCGCCGGTCGAGGCCCCCGAGGGCACGGCCGCCCGGCCGAACCCTCCGTCGGCCAGCGTGACCTCGACCTCGACGGTCGGGTTGCCGCGGGAATCGAGGATCTCCCGGGCGAAGACCTTCTTGATCCGTGCGGACATGGCGTCCCTCCTGTCGATGTCGGCCGGGCCATTTTATCAGAGGACGGCCGCGATTGACAACCTCCCCCGCCGATGTTAATAAAGGAGGCGAAAACCGCCATGGAGATCCTCGAGGTCCTGCTCAAGCTCGTCATGGCCGTCGCGCTCGGCGGACTCGTCGGGATCGAACGGGAGGCCGGCCAGAAGCCGGCCGGGTTCCGGACCAACGTCCTGGTCTGCGTCGCCTCGGCCATGATGGCGACCCTGGCCGTCCTCCTCGCCCGGTCCGGGGGCGGCGGCGCCGACACGGTCGTCCGCATGGCCGCCGGCGTCGTCACCGGCGCGGGCTTCCTCGGCGCCGGGGCGATCTTCCAGGCCCGGGGGGCGATCGCCGGCCTGACGACGGCGGCCACCCTGTGGCTCGCGGCCGGCCTGGGGCTCGTCATCGGGGCGGGCTACTACGTTCCGGCCCTCGTCTTCGCCGCCCTGACCATCGCGGCCCTGTTCCTCTTCCGCAGGATCGAGAGCGCCTATCTCCACCGGTCCCAGTTCCGCTACAACCTCAAGGCCAAGGCGAGGCCGTACATCCTGGCCAGCCTGCGCAAGCTCGCCCTTCACCACGGCGTCCGGCTCGAGCGGCTGACGATGAGGCAGGAAGGGACGTCGTATCTTCTTGGCTTCGCCTTCTCCGCCTCCGAGGAGAAGGAGCAGGAGTTCAACCAGGGCCTTCTCGAGCTGGCCGACATCGAAGAGCTCAAGATTGACTGACCGCCGCCTCCTGCTGGCGACCCGGAACCCGGGCAAGCTCCGCGAGCTCCGCCGGGCCCTCGAAGGCCTGCCTCTCGAGGTCGTCGGGCTGGACGGCGTCCCGGCCGTCCCCGTCCCCCGGGAAACGGGGCGGACGTTCGCCGAGAACGCCCGGGCCAAGGCCCTCCGCTACGGCCGCGGCCGGCCCGGTTGGACGCTGGCCGAGGATTCGGGCCTCGAGGTCGACCGGCTCGGCGGCGCGCCGGGCGTCCGTTCGGCCCGGTTCTCGTCCCCCCGGCCCACGGACGCCAAGAACATCCGCAAGCTCCTCGGCCTCCTCGGGTCCGCCCCTCCCTCCGAACGGGGGGCCCGGTTCGTCTGCGTCATGGCCCTGGTCGAGGGCGGCCGCGTCGTCCGGGAGTTCCGCGGCGAGGTCCGGGGGCGGATCGCCCCCGCGCCCCGGGGCGATTCGGGCTTCGGTTACGACCCGGTGTTCTACCACCCGCGCCTGCGCCGGACCTTCGCCGAGCTTCCGGCCGAGGTCAAGGACGGCGTCAGCCACCGCGGCCGGGCCGCGCGCAAGCTGCGGCGGTTCCTGGAACGGGCCCCGGGGGCCCTGCCCGGACCGTCGCCGGACAGGGCCCCCGTCCTCACTTCGCCGCGGTCTCGCCGCCGACCGTGATCAGGTCCTTGAGCGTCTCGTAGACCTTCTCCCCGATCCCCTGGACCTTCATGATGTCCTCGATCCGCTTGAAGGCGCCGTTCTTCGTCCGGAAGTCGACGATCCGCTGGGCGACCACGGGGCCGATCCGGGGCAGCGTCTCGAGCTCCGGCACCGAGGCCGAGTTGATGTTGACCTTCGCCTTCGGCGCGGGCGCCTGGGCGTAGGCCGAGGCCAGGCCGAGGACGGCCAGGGCCGCGACGAGCGCGACCGCCACGAGCCCCTGTCGGGAATTGATCATGCTGCATCTCCTTTCACCCGCCTTGAATGCAACCCCGGTGCCATTTCCCGCCGGCTCCTTCGTTGTTCTTTATGTTGAGGTTGCGTCGATTCCCGCAGCTCGGACGTCAAGGCGCGTAGACACTGCCCCCCGGGCCCGCGGAACTCCCGTTGACATCGCCGGAGAAGCGTCCCCGCGCGATCAGGAAACCGGGCAGGCCCTCGCGAGGCGGCGGGGGAATTCGCCTCGAAGACCGACGTCGCCGGAGAAGGGGGCCGGGGAGCCGGAGGCCCTCCCCGGGCCAAGCCGGAGAGAGGCCGTCCCGGCTTCCCTCGCGCGGGGACGGCCCCCTATGACCGCGGGTGGCTCTTCCTGTAGACGCCGAGGAGCTGCCGGAGCTCGACGTGGGTGTACTTCTCGGTCGTGGCCAGGCTGGCGTGCCCGAGGAGCTCCTGGATGACGCGCAGGTCCGCGCCGCGGCCGAGGAGGTGCGAGGCGAAGGAGTGGCGGAGCGAGTGGGGGCTGATCTTCCTCCGGACGGCCGTCCGCCGGATGCACCTGCCGACCATCCTCTGGACCGACCGCGCGGTCAGCCGCCCGCCCCGGCAGTTGACGAAGAAGGCCGTCTCCCCGCCGCCCCCCTTCCCGGCCAGGCCGCCCCGGGCCCGGGCGTAGGCCTCGAGGGCCTCGAGGGCCTTGCCGCCGAAGGGCACGATCCGCTCCTTCCGGCCCTTGCCCCGGACCCGGACCAGGCGCTCCCCGAAGTGGAGGTCGGCCGCCTCGATGCCGACCAGCTCGGAGACGCGGATGCCCGTCGCGTAGAAAAGCTCCAGCACGGCCCTGTCGCGGAGGTCCAGCGGCTTCGACGTCCGCGGCAGGTCCAGAAGCTCAGCCGCTTCGGCCTCGGTCAGGAAGGACGGCACGCGCTTGTCCGGGCGCGGCGTCGCCAGCGCCTTGGCCGGGTTCCCGGCGACGCGCTTCGTCCGGACGCCGTGGTCGTAGAAGGCGCGCAGGGCGGCCAGCTTGCGGCCGATGGTCGTCTTCGCCCTCTTCTTCTCGTGGAGCCCGGCCAGGTAGCCGCGCAGGACGACGGCCGTGGCCCGGTCCCAGCGGACCTCGCGCTCCCTCAGGTAGGCCGCGACCTCGCGGAGGTCGCGGCCGTAGGCGGCGACGGTATGGGGCGAGGCGTTCTTCTCGTGCTCGAGGAAGGCCAGGAACTCAGCGATGTCCTTGTTCATCGGTGCCGCCGGCGGCGCCGGCGGCGCCGTCCCCCGCCGCCGCGGCCGCCTCCCAGATCTTCTCCCGGGGGGCCGCTTCCCTGAAGGCGCATTTCTCGCCCTTGACCTCGTTCTTGCAGTAGATGTAGGGCTCGCCCTTGATGAGGTTCTTCCTGTAGACGACCTTGGCCCCGCAGAGAGGGCAGGGCCGGGCTATGGGGTCGTCCCAGGAGGCGAAGTGGCACTTCGGGTAGCGGCTGCAGCCGAAGAAGAACTTCCCCCGCTTGGTCTTGCGCTTCAGGACCTGTCCGCCGCAGCCGAGCGGGCAGTCGATCCCCGTCTCGACGGGCTTGTTCTTCTTGATGAACTTGCACTTCGGGTAGCTCGAGCAGGCGACGAAGGGGCCGAAGCGGCCGAACTTCTGCTCGAGCTGGGCGCCGCAGTCGGGGCACGTCTCGTCGAGGGGCTTGGCCTCCTTCTTGTCCAGGCTCTCGCGGAACCTGCAGGCCGGGTAGGACGAGCAGGCCTTGAACTGGCCGAAGCGGCCGCTCTTGACGACCAGCGGCGCGCCGCACTTCGGGCATTTCTCCTCGAGCGGGATGCCTGTCTGCTTGACCCCCTCGGCCGCGCCGGCCGTCTCGAGATAGCCCTCGAGCAGGGCGTAGAACTCCTTGAGGCTCTCGGCCCCCTTCCGCGCCCCCTCGGAGATCTCGTCGAGCTCCTCCTCCATGCGGGCGGTGAACTTGTAGTCCAGGAGCCGGGCGAAGTGCTTGACCAGGAAGTCGGTGACGTAGACGCCCAGCTCCGTGGGCCGGAACTTGCCCTCCTCCTTGACGACGTAGGTCCGGCTCTGGATCGTGGCGATCGTCGGCGCGTAGGTCGACGGCCGGCCGATGCCCCGGGCCTCGAGCTCCTTGACCAGCGTCCCCTCGGTGTAGCGGGCCGGCGGCTCGGTGAACTTCTGCTTGGTCTCGAGCTCGAGGAGCTTGAGGGGGTCGCCGGCCGCGGCCTTCGGCAGCTCCTCCTTCTCGCCGCCGCCGTTGGGCCAGACGGCCAGGAAGCCGTCGAATTTGACCGCCTCGCCCTTGGCCTGGAAGAGATAGCGGCCGGCCGTGATGTCGAAGACCGTCTCCTCGATCCGGGCCGCGGCCATCTGCGAGGCCATGAACCGGCGCCAGATGAGCTTGTAGAGGTCGTATTCTTCCTTCTTGAGGTAGGGCTTGACCTTCTCGGGCGTCAGCTCGATGTGGGCCGGCCGGACGGCCTCGTGGGCGTCCTGGGTCTTCTTCTTGCTGGCGTAGACGTTCGGCTTGGCCGGCGCGTGGGCCGGCGAGAACGCCGCGGCGATGTAGGCCCGGGCGGCCGCCTGGGCGGCCTCGGAAACCCGGAACGAGTCCGTGCGCATGTAGGTGATGAGGCCGGTCTGGCCGAGCTCGCCTATGGCCAGGCCCTCGTAGAGCTTCTGGGCCACGAACATGGTCTTCTTGACCGGGAAGCGCAGGAGCCGGAAGGCGTCCTGCTGGAGCGTGCTGGTGATGTAGGGCGGGCCGGGGTGCTTCTGCTTCGGCTTGACCTTGACGTCCGCCAGGACGAAGGGCGCCCGCCCGCACTCCTCACGGACGATCCGGGCCTCGTCCTCGTTGGCGACCTTGGCCTTCTTGCCGTCGATCTTGGCCAGGACGGCCCTGAAGGGCGGCGGCGCGGGAGCCTCCAGCCTGGCCGCGACGGTCCAGTACTCCTCGGGCTTGAAGGCCTTGATGTCCTTCTCCCGGTCGACGATGAGGCGCAGGGCCACGGACTGGACCCGGCCCGCGGACAGTCCCCGGGCGATCTTCTTCCAGAGGAGCGGGCTGATGAGGTAGCCGGCCAGCCGGTCGAGGACGCGGCGCGACTGCTGGGCGTCGAAGAGGTCGAGGTCGATCTGGCCGAGGTTCTCGAAGGCCGCCCGGACGCCCTCCTCGGTGATCTCGTTGAAGGCCGCCCGGAAGATCCTCGGGTTGACGTCCGCGAGGAGCTCGCCGAGGTGCCAGGAGATGGCCTCGCCTTCCCGGTCGGGGTCGGCGGCCAGGATGACCCGCTCGCTCTCCTTGGCCGCCCTGCGCAGATCGGCCACGGTCTTCTTCTTCTCGGGGATGACCTCGTAGGTCGGGGCGAATCCGGCGGCGATGTCGACCCCCATGTTCTTCTTGGGCAGGTCGCGGACGTGTCCCATCGAGGCCTTGACCACGTAGTCCGGGCCGAGATAGCGGTTGACCGTTTTCGCCCTGGCCGGCGATTCGACGATGACGAGCGATTTCGCCACTTACATTCTCCTCTGGAACTCTTTCCCGGGGCGCTGGACGACGGCCCCCTTCAGCTCGAGGCCGAGCAGAAGCGCCAGGAGCGCCGAGACCGACAGGCCGGTCGCCTCGGCCAGCTCGTCGATGGGCCGGGCCTCGTCGACGGCCAGCTCGCCGAGCAGGCGGCGCTCGTCCGGGCTCAGAGAAGCGCCGTTATTCTCCTCTTTTGCGTCGCGGCGCGCAAGGAGGCCCTCCCGCCACGGGGACGGCAGGCCCTCGGCCACGTCCTCCCACGACCCGACCGGCCGGGCCCCGTCCTTGATCAGGCCGTTCGGGCCGGCGCTCAGCGGCGAGGTCACGTTGCCCGGCACGGCCATGACCTCGCGGTCCTGGCTGAGGGCCAGCTTGGCCGTGATGAGCGAGCCGCTCTTCAGGGCCCCCTCGACGACGACCAGGGCCAGCGAAAGGCCGCTGATGATCCGGTTGCGGACCGGGAAGTTCTCCGCGAGCGGCGGCGTCCCCAGGGGGAACTCCGACACGACCGCGCCGCGGCCGGCGATCTCGCGCTGGAGGGCGCGGTTCTCCCACGGATACGGCACGTCCAACCCGGAACCGAGCACGGCCACCGTCCTTCCCTCCCGGAGAGCCCCCCGATGCGCGCAGGCGTCGATGCCCGCGGCCAGGCCGCTGGCGACGACGCAGCCGCGGCCGGCCAGGTCGGCGGCCAGCCTCTCGGCCACGGCCCGCCCGTAGGGGCTGGGCCGCCGGGCGCCGACGATCGCCACCGCGGGATTTCGAAGCGCCTCCGCGTCGCCCTCGCAGGTGAGGACGAACGGAGGATCGAAGATCTCTCGCAAGTACCCCGGATACCCGGGGCCGTCGAAGGTCAAGAGAGTATACGCCTTCCTCTCGATTTTTTCCAATTCCGACCGGGCCCGCTCCAGGGCCCGGCCCGAGACGACGGCCTCGACGGCGCCCCGGTCCAGGCGGAGGCCGTCGAAGTCGGCCGGCGCGGCCCGGAAGGCGTCCTCGACCCGGCCGAAGCGGCCGAGGACGCGCCGGGCCGCGGCGCTCGGGCCGCGGAACTGGAGGTGCAGGGCCAGCCAACACAGGGCGCGGTCGTCCATGGCGGTTCTCCGTGAGAGAAGGACGACCGGGGCCGCCCGATCCGCTCACTCGCGCCGCCGCGGCCGGTCAGCGGCCGAAGAGCACGGACGACCCGGTGTAGAACGTCCCCGCCACCGCCCCGGTCATGAGGCAGGCCAGGGTGGCGGCGAGGAGGGCCCGGAAGCCGATCCGGGACAGGTCCTTGACCCGGGTCGGGACGAGCGCCCCCGTGCCGCCGACGAAGATGGCCAGGGAGGCGACGTGGGCGAAGCCGCAGAGGGCGTAGGAGGCGATGATGGCCGAGCGCGGGTCTTTGAGCGCGCCGGCGGCCAGGAGGTCGGCCAGGCGCCCGTAGGAGAAGACCTCGGTCAGGACGGTCCGGTCGCCGAGGATCTTGGCGACGGGGAGGGCGTCGGCGGGCGCGACGCCCATGGCCAGGGTCAGGGGATAGAAGAGGTAGCCGAGGAAGGCCTCGATCGACCACTCGACGCGCCAGCCGAAGAGCCCGTTGACGAGGCCGCCGGCCCAGCCGAGCCCGAGGTTGGCCAGGGCCAGGAGGCCCAGGAAGGCGATGAGCAGGGTGACGATGCCGCCGAGGAGCCTCAGGCCCTCCCCCGCCCCGTTGATGACGGCCATGATGAGGTTGTCCTCGCGCTCGTAGTGGGGCTTGATGTCGACGCCGAGGGTCGGGGGCTTGCCGGTCTCGGGCATGACGAGCTTGGCCATGACGACGCAGGCCGGGGCCGAGATGAACGAGGCCGAGACGAGGTGGCCGGCGATCGTCGGGATGGCTTTCTGGAGCATCAGGACGTACATGGCCAGGACGGTCGAGGCGATGGTGCCCATGCCGGCGGTGATGATCGTCCCCAGCTCCGACACGGTCATGCCCTCGAGGTGGGGCCGGACGACCAGCGCCGACTCGACGCCGACGAAGATGTTGGCCGAGACCGACAGGGCCTCGGCCCCGCTGATCCTCATCGAGCGGGAGAAGACCCGGGCGAACAGCCGGACGAAGAAGGGCATGACCCGGAGATAATACAGCGCGCCGAGCAGGGCGGCGAAGAAAACGATCGTCGGCAGGCCCTGGAAGGCCAGGAAATAGCCGAGCGACGGCTCGCCGGCCTCGCTCACGGCGCCCGGCGGCAGGGCCAGCCGCCCGAAGACGAACCTCACCCCGGCCATGGACGTTTCGAGGACGGCCGTGACCGCGCCGTTCGCCCAGAGGAAGACGCGGGCCCCGGCCGGGACGACGAAGATGAAGGCCGCGACGAGGAGCTGGAGCCCGATGCCCCAGGCGACGGCCCGGACGTTGACGGTCCTGCGGTCGGACGAGAAGAGCCAGGCGACGCCGGCCAGGACGAAGACGCCCGCGAAGCTGACCAGGTTGTAGGCCGTCATGCTCCCCCCCTCAGCCCTCGACCCGGAACCGCTTGCGGGACGAGGCCGCGCCCCCGACGAGCGTCAAGCGCGAGGGCGGAAGGCCGAGGTGCGCGGCCAGCCGCTCGGCCGCCTCCTTGTTGGCCCGCCCCTTCTCCGGGGCGGCCCGGACCCGGACCCGGAACTCGTCGGGGCCGGCCGCCTCGACGCCCGGCGCCCTGGAGCGGGCCTGGACCTTGACCGTCAGGATGCGGGCCATGCCTCCCCGGGCGCCGGCGGGCCGGCGCCGTCCCTCCTAATCCTTGTCCTTGAGGACCTTGCCGTACTTGTCGAAGAGCTCGCGGAGCTCCTGGCGGGTGACGACGTAGCGGCCGACGTAGATGGACAGCGTCGCGCGGACCGGGTCGTTCGACCTGATGACGACGTAGTCGCGCTGGAGGCCGGCCTGGGGCTGGGGCGGGAAGCGCAGCTCGACCTCGCGCGACTCGCCGACCGGCAGGGTGAACGGCGAGGCCAGGGGCCGGCCGCCGGAGAAGAACTTGACGTTCTCGTGGGCCATCTCGACCCGGAGCCCGCGCTGTCCGACGCTCGAGATCCTGATCTTCGCCGCCGGCGCCTCGCCCTCGAGGACGATGCCCATGTCGACGTTGTAGCGGTCGACGTCGATGCGGGCCGACGGCGGGACCTGGATGTCGACGCTGAGGCTGAGCTCCCGCCGGGGGGCCGCGGCGTCGTTGGAGACGAGGTAGAGATAGCGCGTCATGCGCCCGGAGTAGCCCCGGGTGTCGAAGGTGGCCTTGATCCGCCCCTCCATGCCCGGATCGATCCTCTTCTCGGAGACGAGCGCGGCCGTGCAGCCGCAGGTCGTCTCGACGCTCTCGACGACGAGCGGGGCTCCGCCCTCGTTCTTGAAGACGAACTCGTGGCTGACGACGTCGCCCTGCTTGACCTGTCCGAAATCGTGGGAGACCGCTTTGAAGACGGCCTTGGGCTTCCCCCCCTGGGCCAGCCCGGCCGCGGCCAGAAGGACGGCGGCGGCGAGGACGGCGCCGGAGCGCCGGAGCGTTCGATCGTTCATCGGGTACTCCTCGGTTCTCAGGATACTCCAATGCGGCCTCGCCCGGCAATAACGGGGACACGTGCCAGGGACATGTCCCCCTGTCGCTCCACGGCGACGCCGGCCGAGCCGTAGCCGCGGTATTCGAGTCGGCGCAGGCCTTCGACGAGGACGGGCGCGATGTCGCGGGCGCCGACGCAACCGCTGATGCCGCACATGGCCTTTCCCCGTCCTTACAGGTCGATCTCCGGACCCTCGCCGTCCGCCTCGTCCCCGTCCGAGAGGGGCGCCGGGCAGCCGATGAGCGGCAGGTACCGCCCGCCCTCGGCGTGGGGGTTGAGGGACTCGACGATGCGGACGCCGGTTTTCTGGGCCAGGTCGACGACCTCCCCGGCGTTCTCCGGGGCCAGGACCTGGACCGACGGCCGGTCGATCGCGGCCTCGTTGGTCGCCCGGACGACCCCGACCCGGTCGTCGCTCATCCGGACGAGCGTCCCGACCGGCCAGACGCCCACGAACTGGAAGAACCTGTCCAGGAGCAGGGGGTCGAAGATCTTGCCCCGCTCGAGCATCATCAGCTCGTGGATCTTCTCGGGCGGATAGTCCTTCTTGTAGGACCGCTTCAGGGCCAGGGCGTCGTAGACGTCGCAGATCGAGACCATCATCGAGGCCGCGTGGGGCTTGCGGGCGTAGGGCGAGCGGGGATAGCCCGTCATGTCGTAGCGCAGGTGGTGCTCGTAGGCGACGATGATGGGCAGGACGCCCAGGGCGTCCTTGTAGCCGTCGAGGATGCGGGCCCCGAGCAGGGGGTGGTTGCGGACCTGGAGGAACTCGCTCTCGTCGAGCTTGTCCTTCTTCTGGATGACCTTGAGCGAGATGTAGAGCTTGCCGACGTCGTGGTAGAGGGCGGCGATGCCCAGGTCGAGGACGTCGTCCTTGGCGAACTGGAGCTTGGAAGCGAAGAACATGGACAGGAGGGCGACGTTGAGGAGGTGGACGAAGGTCACCAGGTCGCGCCGCTTGACCGAGACGAGGTTGAGGAGCTCCTGGTGGCGGCCGACGAAGTCCTCCATGATGCCGAGGATGTTGAAGCGCAGGTCGAGGTAGTCGACCTCCTCCTTCTCCAGGACGACGTTGAGGGCGTGGCTGACCGTCTGGACCGACGACGCGTAGCGGGTCCGCGTCTCCTCGGCCGCCGCGGCCGCGCCCTCGTCCTTGGCCATCGTCCTCAGCTTCCCGGCCCGGATGTTCTGGATGCCGTGGAGGCTGAAATACTCCTGCTCGCTGATCTTCTCCTGGCGCTTGACCCGGGTCAGGAAGATGATGAACTCGCGGAGCTCGTCGAAGCGCAGGCCCTGCTGGAAGATGATCCGCTCGACGCCGTTCTTCTCCAGGAAGTCGATGAGCAGGCCGAGCTTGCCCCGGAGGTTGAAGAAGATCTCGTCCTCCCAGGCCGCCTCGCCGCCGACGACGCCGAGGACGAGCTCCTTGCGGTCCTCGAGGATCTCCTGGACGACGCCGTAGAGGCGGTTGAGGTACTCCTTGAACTTGGGGTGGTCGCCGGTGTAGATCTTGCCGGCCTGGATGGCGTTCATCAGGTAGATGAAGCAGATCTTGATCTTATCGCGCACGCCAGGCCTCCAGGACGCGCCCGGCCTCCTGCCGGACGCGGCGGTTCCAGAAGTCCTTCCGCTCGGCCAGGGTCTCGATATAGGGGGCGGCCTCGACGAGGCCGTAGCGCTCGGCGATGCCGATGTTGCGGAGCAGGGCCTTGTTGCGCAGGCCGTAGGGGGAAGCCAGGCCCAGGAGCTTGGTGAAGGCGACGTGCTTCGTCCGGGGGTTCCGCATGAGCAGGATCAGGGCCTCGGCCTGGACGAGCTCGTTCTTCTTTTCCAGGACCTTGAACAGGAAGGCCTCGTCGAACTCCTTGAGGCCCTGCATGGCCTGGAGGGCCTTGACCTTGACCCCGTCGTCGCCGGCCTCGTAGATCTCCTCGAGCAGGTCGAGCGACAGGGGCGTGTCGATGAGCTTGAGGGCGTCGGCCATCCGGCCGAGGAGATCGCCATCGCGGCCCTTCTTCCGGATCCCGGCCCGGACCGCCTCGATCTCGCCGGGGAAGAAGCGGAAACAGGCCGAGAGCAGCGACGAGGTGACGATGCGGTCCTTGAACACCGTCGCCTGGTAGGCCTCCCAGGGGTGGAGGCTCCGGCCGAGGCGTTCGACGAAGAGGTCGAGCTCGGGCCGGGTTTCGCCGCGCAGGAGGCAGCCCTCGACGTGCTCGGCGATGGAGATCCGGGCCTGCTCGTAGGCCGACTCCGCGCCGAAGGCGCCGATCCTGTTCGCCAGGACCTCCTCGTAGGCCAGCAGGAACTCGAAATCGGCCTCGTCGACGATCCGCGGCCACTCCTCGCCGACGCGGGCGATGTCGGCCATGGCCGTTTCCGCCTTCTCCTCCTGCGACAGGAGGGTGAGGAGGAGGAAGCGGTAGTTCCGCTGGACCTGGGCATGGTCCAGGGCGAGCTTCTTGTCGAAGGCGATCTCGCTGAGGAGGTTCGACAGGGTCTGGCGGTAGATCTCGGAGTGCAGCTGCGAGGAGGCCCCCGAGAGGAGGATGCGGATCTTGGATTCGGTCTCGGCCCGCCGGTTGGCGGGATCGTCGGTGTGGAAGAGGGCGTGGAGGGACGTGGCGATCTTCTTGTGCCGCTCCTTGTCGACGATCCGGGAGAAGATGCTGAAGCTCAGGGAGTCGAACTTCTCGTTGCCGATGATCTCCTCCCAGAGCGTCGAGGCCAGGTCCGCCTCGCTGAGGTCGGAGATGAGGAGCTTGAGGTTCTCGAACTTCGACTCGGTCGGGGTCTTGCGGGCCGAAGCGATGGTCTTCAGGAGCTGCTTGGCGGCGACCCGGTGCTTCTCCTCCGAGGTCTCCTTGAGATAGCTGAAGAACTTGGCGAAGTTCTTGTGCAGCTCCTCGTTCTGGATGAGGTCCTCGGTGTTGAACTTGCCGACGACCTTCTCGAAGCTCCCGGCCAGCTCCTCGTACTTGGCGCTGTCGTCCTCCTCGACGGCCTCCATGAGGAGGTAGGGCCAGATGTCCTTGATCTCCTCGCCCTCGCCGTGGAGGAGGACGGCGTAGTCGAGCGTCTCGACGGCGATGTGGAGGCAGCTCTCGTTCTTGACGATGGCTTGGGCGCCGCCCTCGCGGATGAACAGCTTGACCGGCAGCATGATCTTGGAGGCGAAGCGCATGATCTCGGCCTGGGGGATGCCCGGCCGGATCTCCAGGCGCTTGATCTTGCGGAAATGGAAGAGCTGGGCCAGCTCCATGTAGGTCCGCTCGCCCTCCCAGAAGCGGCCGTCGATGAGCAGGGCGTGGGGCGAGAAGCCGATGGAGACGGGGTTGAGATAGGTGAAGAGGGCCTCGAGCTTGGCCAGGAGGTCGTTGACGCTGCTCTTGAAGGCCGGGTGCTCGGGGTTGTACATCGAGGCCATCTTGAAGGCGACGCGCAGGGCCCGGGCCATGGACCCGACGAGGTCCTCCTTGCCGGCCGGGATGGCCGAGGGGCCGGGGGACGGCGGGACGTAGACCGGCGCCCTCTCGGCCGGGGCGTCAGGTCGGTCCTGGGGCATGGTTCACCTGTGCCTCTCGAAGACGGCTGACATTGTCCTCTCTCACGGGGAAAATACCATGCCCGGGACGGGTGATTCAAGGGGTGAAACGGGGGCCCGCGACCGATGGGCTTGTCGCCGTTCAGGAAGAGGAGAGCGGTGGCTTTCTTTCCAAGACCAGGCAATCGATCCCGATCCGGGCCCCTTCCGACTCCGGGTTCTTGCCGTCGACGATGAAGGTCAGCGTGTTCACGCCGGCATGAAGGGAGACGCCGGGAAAAACGTATTCCTTGGGCGGCCAAACGGGGCGAGGGAACATCTCGACGAAAGCCCGATAGAGGTCGACGGCTTCGCCTAAGGGGCGGCCGTTGACCGCCAAGCGGACGATGCCGTAGTCGGGGGCCCGGAGGAAATGTATCTTCAGATCGTAGGTCCCGTCGGCCTCCGCGGGCAAGGCCAAAGTGAGCTCGCCGTCGCCTCCGGAATCGAACTCGAGCAGGTGATCGCCGCTCTGGTTGGGCATGAGGAAGACGCGCTCGGGCCTTCCTGCCTCGCCCTTGAGGCTTCTGAAGCCGACGACCCCCAAGTCCTCGGCTTCCAGGGCGCCGGCGACGCGCCAGCGACCTTTGGCCGGGTCCCAAGGCTCCGCTTGGATGAGCCGGCCCAGGCGCGGCCAAGGCCGGTGGAAGCCCTTCTGATACCAGAATCCCAAGCATGAAAAATAGTCGCGGCCGGTGTTCGGGAATTCGCTGATCCAAGGCCAGTGCTCGATCTCGAATTTGAACGTCCGGCGGAAAGGGATGGGATCATTGACGTGAAAACGGTACAGGCTGGTCCGGTCGCCGATCTCGCGCCCCTCGAAGACCGGGCAACCGAAATGGGCCTCGCTGAACACACGAAGCCCCCAGGCGTCGCAGAAATAGTCCTCGGTCCCCGTCCCGACCATGGCCAGGCGGCCGTCCACCGTGATGATGTCATCGCCCTCGCCAAACCAGCCCGGGGTCCGGGACCGGTTGCCCAGGACGAGGCCGACGAAGTGCCCTTCGCCCTCGAGATCGAGGAGCGTGACCGCTTTCCCGCGCTCGGCCGGATCAGTCTCTCGAAAACGGGCGTGAAAGTAGCGCAGGTCTTTCAGCGGCCGGCTGTAGGACTGGTAGTCCAGGTGATAATAGAAACGGTCCCGGTGACGGACGGGCACATCGGTGCCCTCGAAATGGTCCGGCGGGCGCAGGTTCGTCAGGGTCACCCGGGCGGACGAGTTGAAGGGCATGTGCCACCAGGCGTTCTTCGACTGGCCATCCGACGTGCATTGGACGGGCAGGCTGGATACGGGAGCGGTCAAGCCCATGGCCACCCCGAAGAAATCGCCCAGGGGCGCTTCGACGCTCGGGTCGGCCTGGCCATCCCAGTAGATCCGGAGGACGAGGTTTTCGCTCCCGCCCCGATAGGTCATCCAGATGTGGGTGATCGCCCCCGGCCCCTTGAGGTCGGCCAGGACCGCCTCTTGGCCGTCGGGCGGGACGGAGACGGTGTCCAGATTGAGGCCGTTCCTCGCGAATGAGCTCACCCGGGCCGCGGAAAAATATTTCGGCCTGGCCAGGAGCATCATGGGATTGTCGGCCGTCACCGCGTTCGGCGGAGGCGGCGCCGGCGCGGGTTCTGGGAACAGCTCGCCGCCGGCATGGAACGGCGGAGCGGGAGGCCGTCCGGCCCGGCGCTCAGCCTGGCGCCCGGCGGCGAAGGCCAGGAGCACGGTCGTGACGGCCAAGACGATGACGGGCAACTGCCGACGGCGTCGTCGTTTCGCGCCGGAAGCGGGGTGAGTATCCATGACATCCCTCCTTGGCTGAAGAACCGGAGCTCTCTCCCTGTGCCAAGCTCCGGCGGCAGGACGCCGTCAATGGACGGCCCCTGTCCCTACGGGAAGATCTGCCGCGACGCCGACGGGCAGGCGGCCCTTGGGGCGTACCGCGCCCTTCAGCGGGCCGATGGCATAACCCTCCAGCCTGGAGGACGCGTCTTTGAGCTCGGCCTCGACGATAGACATGGCAGGATCGTTCTCCTTTTTATGTATCGAAGCGCGGACGATTGAGCCGATGTCGAACGTCAATCGAGGGATGAGGCCGTTGTTCCCGCCAAGCGTCAGGGACTCATTTGCAATCCCGGCGACGAGGGCCGCGTGGGGACAAGCCGAAACTGGAATAGATGGTGAGGGTTTCACGATCGCCAAACTCACTAAGCCTGTCGCGATTGCGGAAGAGCAATCGTTTGTTCAAGTCTATTTGATGCAATCAGCCCTTGTCAAGTCTTTTTTGCCATGCTCCCCCCCCCTCCGTTCTGGGAATCCGGAGGAGAGAGAGGTCGATCGGGAGCATGACGTGCTCTCTTGAGAGATGGGGGTCCTGAATGCCTTTGATGAGCAGCGACACCGCCGTGTCGGCCAACTTTTCCCTGTCCTGGGTAGCGCAGACAAGGGGTCTCTTGAACATATCGCAGTAGGGCGCGATGTCGAACGCGGCCATCAGTATTCGGCGCCCGGTCTCGATCTCGTGCTTCTGGACGTGCGCCATGGCGCCTAAAAAGACGAGGTTGTTGACGCAGAACACCGCCTCGATCTCCGGGCATCTGGCGAGGAGGTCGGCCATCATCTTCTTCCCGGCCGCCGGAGAGTAGCCTTCGTTGAAAACGAGGCCGGACTCTACCGCTATGCCTCGGCGCGCGAAGGCCTTTCTGAATCCGCGGAAGCGCATCGTGTTCATATAAGTCCGGGGCACGCCGCCGAGGAAGGCGATGCGCGAGTGGCCTAACCGGAAGAGAGTCGTGACCATCTGGTCCGCGGCCTGCTCGTTGCTGCCCGTGACCCAAGGGAGGTCCGTTTTGAAGAAGATCCGGTCGATGAGGACGACGGGCTTCTTCCAGCGTATCTCCTCCAGGCCTTTCCACTCCCGGGTATGGACCGGGGCGAGGATGACGCCGTCGACCCGCCGGTCAATGAGAACTTGAAGGTAATATTCCTCGTTGTCCGCTATCTCGTCGGTGTTGCAGAGGATGGTGCTGTAGCCGAAACCGCGGAGCTTGCGTTCCATCCGCCAGGCCAGTTCCCCGAAGAAGGGGTTCTGGATGTCAGGCACAATGAGCCCGATGGTATTGGTCTTCTGCATCCGAAGGCCCCGGGCAACAAGATTGGGCCTGTAGCCGAGCGCTTTGACCGCTGTCATGATGGAATCGCGCGTTTTATCAGAAATGCGGAATTCCTTGGCTTTTCCGTTGAGCACGCGCGAAATCGTCGAATAGGAGAAGCCCGTCTTTTCCTGAATTTGCTTGATGCTCATAGACAATCCTTTCCCTGGAAACGATCAGAACAAACGATTGGCGCGTCTGACACAACTATGATATATTCATTTCTAGCCCTTCGCCAGCTTCTTGTCAAGGTCCTTGACGGAGGGAAGGGAAGACGAGATCGATGACGGCCGCTCAACAGACCGCCCCCCGCCTCTCCGCCCCGGTCCTGCGCATGACCGGCATCAAGAAATCGTTCTCCGGCGTCGCCGTTCTCATAGGCGTCGATTGGGCGCTCCGGGCCGGCGAGGTCCATATCCTGGCCGGCGAGAACGGGGCCGGGAAGACGACTTTGATCAAGATCCTGGCCGGCGTTCACTCGGATTTCAGCGGCACGATAACCCTCTCAGGCAAGCCGGTAAGGTTTCGCGGTCCCCAGGACGCCGCCGGCCATGGAATCGCGGTCATTCATCAGGACATCGCCGTTGTGCCCTCGATGAGCGTTCGCGACAATATTTTCCTCGGCCGTGAAATCGTGCGGGGCCACCGGGTCTGTTTCCGCGCCGAGAGGGACAGAGCCCGGGCGGTCCTCGGGCGTCTCGGCCTCGATATCGATTCGTCCCGGCTTCTTGAGGATTTCCCCGTTTCCGTCCGGCAGATGGTCGAAATCGCCAAGGCTCTCGTCCATGATGCCCGGATCATCGTCATGGACGAGCCGACCAGCGCCCTCAATGAGGTCGAGGCGAGCCGCCTCTTTAAAATAGTCGGCGATCTAAGAAGCCAGGGCCGGGCCATCGTCTTCATCTCCCACCGGCTCGAGGAGATCTACCGGGTCGGGCAGACGATCACCGTGCTGAGGGACGGGCGGGCCGTCGGCACATTTCCTGCGGCAGAACTCCCTCCCGACCGGCTTGTCGAGCTCATGGTCGGCCGGGCTGTTGACCGCCTCTTCCCGCCGCGGACGGCAAAGCTTGGCGGCCTTCTGCTTCAGGCCGAAGGCGTTTCCGTTCCCGATCCCTCCGGAATCAAGCCTTGGGCCGTCGAGGGCTTGGACTTCCGGCTCCGTGCAGGCGAGATCCTCGGCCTGGCCGGTCTCCGAGGCGGGGGCGCGAGCGAGCTGGTCCACGGGCTTTTCGGGTCGTTCGGGAAACGGGTGCGAGGCCGGATCCGGCTGGCCGGGGAAGCTTATGTCCCCCAGTCCCCGGGCTGCGCCATCCGTCGCGGGCTGGCCTTGCTGACCAACGACCGGAAATCGTCAGGGCTCGTCCCTACGATGAGCGTGGGCCGGAATATCTCGCTGGCCTCGTTGGGCAGGTTCTCACCGTGGGGCTGGATCAAGACCGGGCGGGAAGCGGCCGCGGCCGGCCGCCTCATCGAGACCCTGGGCATCAAGGCCGGCGCGGCCGACGAGGTGGTCGCGAACCTGTCTGGCGGGAATCAACAGAAAGTCCTTCTGGCTCGCTGGCTCGAGACCAGCCCCAAAGTCCTCCTCCTTGACGAACCGACATCCGGCATCGACATCGGGGCCAAAAACGAGATCTACCGCCTGCTCGACATATGGACCTCCGAGGGCAAAGGCGTCCTCCTGATCACCTCGGAGCTTCCGGAACTCTTGGCCCTCTCGGACCGCGTCATGGTCCTGCACCGGGGCCGGTTCATCGATGAGTTCGACCGCGGCGAAGCGACGCAGGAGCGCGTTATCAAGGCGGCCATGGGCATGGAGAACCAGGCATGAATCTAGGCATCTCTCCCAAGTCACGGGTCTCACGGCTGTTCCGTTCGCCTTCCTTCCGGGCCCTGGCCGCCCTGGCCCTGGTCATCGCTATCGGCTGCGTTTTCAACGCCGAGGGGACCTTCTTCCGCTGGCATACCCACCGGGACATGCTTCGCCACATCTCGGTTTTCGGCATCCTGGCCTGCGGCATGACCCTGGTCATCATCACTTCGGGCATCGATCTTGCTGTAGGCAGCGTTTTGGGCCTCTCAGCGGTCCTGTTCTCTCTCTTCTCGCTTCAGCTGGGCTGGCCAGCCTGGCTGGCCGTCCCCACCTGCCTGACGGCCGGGGCGGCCTGCGGCCTGACCTCCGGCGGCCTGATCGCGAGGTTCAAGATCCAGCCGTTCATCGCCACGCTGGCCATGATGGTCTTCGCCCGAGGCCTGGCCAAATGGGTTTCCGGCGGCCGGAAGATCTCCACGGCGGTCCAGTTGGCAGACGGGAGCTTCGAGTACCGGGAAGCGCCCGGCGTCTTCAGAATCCTTGGATCCAAGCTCTTCGGCGGGAACATCGCTGTCGTCACCCTGATTTTCTTGGCCTGCGCTCTCGTCTGCTATGTCCTTCTAGCCCGTCTCCGCCTCGGGCGCCAGCTTTTCGCCATCGGCGGCAACGAGGAGGCGGCCAGGCTCTCGGGCGTCCCCGTTTCCGCGGCCAAACTTCTCGCCTATGGCCTCTGCGGCCTCCTTTCGGCGGCGGCCGGAATCTGCCACGCCGTCCAAGAACAGCAGGGAGACCCCGAGGCCGGAGCGGGCTATGAGCTTACGGCTATCGCCATCGTCGTCATCGGCGGGACCAGCATGCTCGGGGGGAAGGGCGGCATGGGCCTGACGCTGAACGGCGCCATGGCCATCGGCTACCTGGAGAAGATTTTGAGCCTCAACGCCGTCGGAGAAGCCACCCGCCTTATGCTGACGGGCCTGATCATCGTCGGTGCGGTGCTCTTCCAGAAACATCGGAAGTGAAAGTCCCTCGGTCGGAAAGGAGTCACATGAAGACAAAAACCATCCTGCTGCCGGCGGCCGGGCTGGCATTCCTGGCCGCGTTCTCCGTCGCCTGCGGCAAGGACCATGGCTCGCCTGCGTCTTCCGCGGCCCCCCCCAAGTGGACTATCGGAGTGAGCCAGTGCAATCTGGGCGAACCTTGGCGCGTCCAGATGAACCAGGACATCAGAAGCGCCGCCGAGGGCCATCCGGAGATCAAGGTCATCTACAAGGACTCTCAAAACGATTCCCTCCGGCAGAGGTCCCAGATCGAGGAATACGCCAGTGCGGGCGTCGACCTGATCATCGTTTCCCCCAAGGAAGCGGCGCCGCTGACCGCTCCCATCGCGGCCGCCTATCGGCAGGGCATCCCCGTGATCGTTCTGGACCGCCGGGTGCTGGGGACAGAGTATACCTGTTTCATCGGCGCCGACAACGTCAGGATCGGAAAAGCCGCCGGCCACTGGGCCCTCCGCAAGCTCGGCGGATCGGGCAAGATCGTCGAGCTCGAGGGCCTGATGACCTCGACGCCGGGCCAAGACCGGCATGCCGGGTTTCGGGAGGGGATCGAAGGCTCCGGGCTCGAGATCGTCTTCGAGGCCGACATGAAATGGCTGGAGCCCGACGCACGCCGGGAAATGGAATCCGCTCTCTCCCGCTTTCCCCGCATCGATCTTGTCTATGCGCACAACGATCCTGGGGCCCACGGCGCTTTCTTGGCCGCCCAGGCCGCCGGCCGCGAGAAGGACATCCTTTTTGTCGGGATAGACGGGCTGCCCCACGAGGGCCAGGTTTACGTCAAGCGGGGCATCTTAGCGGCGAGCTTTGAATACCCGACCGGCGGGCGAGAGGCCGTCGAGACGGCTCTGAAGATCCTCTCCGGTGAAGCCGTCCCCAGGGAGATCACCCTGTCCTCGAGGGTATACACGCCTGAGAATGTCGAGGCGGGGGGGGAATGGCTGAGGGACAATTGAATGAAAGGAACGTCATGAAGCCTGTTGTCGATATCTATCTGCCTCTCGATGCCCGGCCGGAGCCGAACGCCATTATCCGGCCCCTCGCCGTCCATCAGCTTAACGAGCTGGTCAAGGTCATCCGTCGTTGCGGCGGCCAGCCGAATTTGCTGAACGCTGATGGATTCGTCTCGAGCGTCGCCGAAGGCCTTTCGGTCGTCCGACGCGCTCGCGGCGACCGCTTCATTAACTTCATAGCCGGCTGGGCCTATCCCGATTTTTCGGTCAGCCCGATGGGGCAGCTGTCCGCCTCGGTTCCCAAGCTGATGCTCGGCAGCGCCAGCCGGGATTATCCCGGCGCTGTCGGCCTTCTAGCGGCGTTGTCGGGCACGTCCCATGTCGGGATCAGGACCTCGCGGTTGTTCGTTGAAGACTTCGCCGACCACAAGTCCTACGCCGGCGCCATTGAGACATTCCTCCGGACGGGGTCCTACGAGCCGTTGCTGGCGCCGGAAATCGAAGTGCCGGTGACGGCCGAGGACAAGCGCGCGGCCCAGGCCGTTGCGGCCGCGCTTCGCGGCTCCATCTACGGCGCCGTCGGCCCCCGCTCCATGCAGATGTGGAACAAGATCTCCGATGCCGATTTCTTGCGCACGTTCGGCATAGCTAGGGAGGGCTTCGACGGTCTCAGGCTCCTGAAGATGGCCGAGGCCGTCCCCGACCGCCGAGCGGAAGCGGCGCTTCGCTTCCTTCTCGACAACGGCATGCGCATCGAGTTCGGCGACGACCCGAAGACCTCCTTGACGAAGGATATGGTCCTCTTCCAGATGAAGGTCTATTTCGCTCTGCTCGAGCTCAAGGACCGGTTCGGCCTCGGGTTTCTGGGCGTCCAGGACCAGCTGGATTGGATCGAGCATTACCCGGCGACCGACCTTGCTCTCGGGCTGTTGAACAACCGTCTTCGGCCTGAGAGCGATGGGGAGACCGTCGTTTCCGCCACCGAAGCCGACGACGGGGCGGCTGTCACGATGCAGGCGCTCAAGCTCATGACCGGCGGGGAACCTGTCGGGTTCAACGATTTTCGCTACTGGGACACGGACCGGGGCTTGTATTGGTTCGTCAATTCCGGCGCGCTGGCCCCGTTCTTCGCACGGGGCCGCCATGATTCCCTCGAAGGCTCCTGGTCGGAACGTCAGGCCGAAATGTACTTCAAGCTGGGAGGCGGGACGAGTTCCCTCGTCGTCCGCGTCCCGGGCGTCGTCACCTGGGCCCGTTTCTCCTACCGCGATCATCAGCTCTATCTCGCGGCCGGGCGGGGCGTCACCGACATCCCGGCCTCCGAATCCGAGGCCCGGGAGCGGTCCGCCCGCTGCGATCCGCAATGGCCGCACTGGTATATCAGGCTTTGCGGCCGAATCGAATGGCGCCTTAACACCAACCACCCGATGACGGCCTTGGGCGACCATCTCGGACGGCTCAAAGCCTTGGCTGCGGAACTCGGCCTTCCCTTCGAATGCTATGATGAGATCAGGCCAGCTGACCTCGAGGCCGGCCGCAAGTTGAAGTTCGCAAGGTAGATCACGCCGCGGACTTCCGGAACATCGTTTCGTGCTCCGCCCGCCTCGGCAGCCGCGCCGGGGCGGGCGGCCCGTCGCGACCAATATCTGCCAATCAGACGAGGCGCCGGGTTGGGAGCAGGGCGGCGCCGACGGCCTCGCTCAGCTCAGCGGTATAGAAGCGGGTCTTTTCTCCAGTCCTTGTCCTTGTCGTGCCCGAAGGCCGCGACCCTCGGCCGCCGCTCCATGAGCCGCACGGATTCGACGGCGCAGGCCAAACCGCCGCTCCGGACATTCTTGCCAACGCATTCTAGCCGAAGCTTATAGGGGCCGGGATCCGGCCAGAAATCGAGGAGTTGGAATTCCTGTTCGACGGGCTGATCGGAGTCCATGAAAAAATCCATCGGCTGGCCGATTGTCACGCCGTTGAGCGTCGCCTGGTAGAGGCCGCCGTCCGGAAGGCCGGCGCCCTTGACGATCAAGTGAAGCGGCTCCTTCGTTTGGACCTCGAAAGGGAACTCCAGCCAGGCGCCGGCTTGCCGCACGGGCCGGTAATGAAGCGCTCGGGCGTTTTCGCGTCCGTCGGCCAAGGTAGGCGCGTCGCCTTTCCGGAGTTTTTTCTCCTTGTCCAGATCGAGGGCGAAAGACACGATGCGGTCGAGGCTGGCCAGGCGCCGTTCGGCTGCCCCGGGGGCGCGAGCGGAGAAAGTCGAGGGGCCTGCCTGATACCAGAAGGCCACGCTGGAATAGTCGTCCTCGCGCTCGTTCCAGCTGCTGGACTTATATCCCGGATTCTCGTCCGGAGACATCCAACCCATATGTTCTATGGTGACCTTGATCCCGGTTTGAAAGACGATCGGATCGCCGAGATGCCAGCGATACGCGCTCGTGTGGCCCCCAACGCCCCGGAAATCGAAGAAGGGCACCCCAAACGTGGGCGTGCTGGCCATTTTCAGTCCCCACGCGGAAAGGAAATAATCCTCCGTGCCCGTTCCCCAGATCGAGGCTTTCTTTTCGCCGTCGATATAGATCTTTTCGTCGCCCTCGCCGAACCAGGCCGGACTGCGCATGCGCACGGCCAGAACGGTGCCGACGTAATGGCCCTTGCCGCTCGTCTCGAGGATCAAGTAATCCCGGCCGTTCTCGACCGGGTATTCCTGCCGGTACTGGGCATGGAAATAGGGAGTGTCGGCGGACATCTTGTCGAGCTTGATCCAGTCTATGGTGTAGTAGAGCAGGCTGATCGGTTTGTCGCTCTGGTTTTCGATCTCGATCCGGGCCGATTTCCGGAAGGGCATCTGCCAGTAGGAGTTGTAGGAATCCCCGTCTTCGACGACCACGGGGACCGAGATGACCTCGCTTCGCAGGCCGAAGCAATTGGCGAAGAAGTCGCCCACCGGCGCCTCGACGGACGGCTTGGATTCCCCGTCCCAATACATCCGGAGCATCATCTCCTGATGGTCGGCGGAACCCTTCGCGGCCCAGCGGTGCGGTTCCGGCCCGAGGAACGTCATCCAGATGTGGGTGATGACGCCGGGACCCGCAGCGTCGAGGAGGACATGGGTCGCTCCCGGCGGGACGTTGAAATTGTCCCAGTTGCTCTGGACCTCGGAATCGCCCTTGAAATCGGCCGTGGGGTCGTGATGGCGAGGGCCCGTTTCGCGGTTGCCGTCCGGGCCCCGCCGCAAATCGCCCTGGCGCATGGCGGATGTGGCCCGCATGGAGCGGCCCTCCTGCGGCTTGATCAGGTCGCCGAGGCGGCCGCCCATCCGGGGACCGGAAGATTTCCCGTCGCTGCATCCCACGGCGAGCGTCAGGCCGCCAAGGAGCAGCAGAGCCGCCAGGGCCCCGGAAAAGGCCTTCGTCAAGGACATGTGATGAGTGCTTTGATTCATGATTCGGTGTCCCCGGTCAGAAGGCCCAGCGCGCGCCGATCCGGAGGATCCGCGGATTGACGATCTTCAGAATGTTTCGATAGAGGATCGATGGACTGCTCGAAACCGCCTCCAGGCTCGTGGCCGTATTGTCGTTAAGGAGATTGAAGGCGTCCAGCATCAACTCGACCTTGCCGAACCGGCTGGGCAGGGTGACGCTTTTGGAGAGGCGCAGATCGACGTTGAAGAGATCCGGCAGAGCTTCCGCTCCCTTCTCTTCGGCATAGATCGTCACGTTCCCCTGAGGCAGGGACAGGCCCAGGTCGGCGCTCCGGATGGTGCGGGTCCAGGGCTGTCCCGCCAGATAGGACGCGAAAACGCTCGAACTGAGACCCCAAGGGCCGGAATAAGAGCCCTGGATTTTGACCTGATGGGGGGAAACGAGCGGGTCGCGCCCGTAAGCGTTGACCATGGCGTTCGGGTTGTCGTAGAGGCTCGTCGAGAACCCGCTGCTCAAGCCGGTCATGTTTCTCGCCTTGGCATAGACATAGGAGGCCAGCAACTGCCAACGGTCCGAATAGCGCTTGGTCAGCGTCACCTCGAGCGCGTCGTAGTCCCTCTTCAAACCGGGGGGGTTCGTGATGTAGAACGAGGTGGGGACGGAGGTGTCGGTGACGCCGTAGAACGCAACGGCCTCTCCGCTGTAGGGATCCAGAACGTTGAGCGGCGCGTAGTTCGTCCAGACCAAATTGCCGTTCGCGAAAGCCGCCATATCCAGTGCGTTCCTATCCACTGTCTCGACGAGTTCACGGTCACGCTTGACGATATAACGGAGGGAGAGCCTCATGTTCTTCATGATCTCCCGCTCCAGCCCCACGGTGAACTCGTCGATATGGGGTGTCCTCATGTCGGGGTCGATGTCCGTGGCCGAAGCGGCGCTGAACAGATACGGGCCTCCCCTCAGAGTCCAATCCGGGTTCAGCCGCTGCCGCCACGACACCAGCCCGTTTGGATTGGCGGCCACGAAATAGTTGCTGATAGCCGAAGCGTAATAGCGGCCGAAGCTGGCCTTGAGCACGGTCTTATTGTCGTTCGTCAGGACGTAGGCCAGCCCGAGCCTCGGCGAGACAGTGGTCCATTTCAAGGGCTTGAAAGATTCGAGCACGCGCTGGTCGTAAATCACGCCGTTGTATTCGATGGGCTCACGATCCAGCCCCTGCTTGGGCACGATGCCTTCCTGGTGGTCGTAACGGACGCCGAGGTTCAAGGTGAGCTTCGAATTCACGCTCCAGCTGTCCTGGACGAACCCTCCGATCATGAGGTTGTTGTCCTTCCGGAAATAGTCCTCCCGATGCTGGATGTAATCGGGAACGCCGTTGCGGAGGACAATCTGGTAGCCGAGGTCGTAGCGGGGGTCGCGGAAATAGTGCTGGTCGACGGATTCCCGGCCGTACCAGACCTCGACGCCGGCCTTGAACTCATGGCGGCCCAGCCAGTCGTCCACGAACTGGGTGCCATCCAGGTTGAACTGCAGTTTCGGCCGCTTGTAGATGTTGTTGTAGCCGTAGCTCTGCGAATAGAGGCGCGTGATGCTGTCGTAAATCCCGATCTCCTCGTTCTTCACGATGAACGCCAATTTGTGGGTCACATAGGCGATCTTGGCGTTGAGGAAGAAGTTGCTCCCGAAAAACCGGGTCCACTGCAGGTTGAACGTGTTCGTCGGATTGTTCTGAAAGAGAGTCGAGTCCACGTTCCGGTACATCGTGGCGTCGCGGTTCGTTCGCCGGATATTCTGATGGTTGTAGGAGAAAACAAGCTTGTCGCTGTCACTGATCTGCCAACTCAACTTCCCATAGGGATAATAGCGCCAGTTGTCCACGGCCAACGGCTGGGCCGCGTCCCAGGGGAAGCCGTTGATGTAGGCGTTCTGGCTGTAATAGGACATATTGCCGAAGAACCAGAGCCTGTTCTTGACGATCGGGCCGCCGATGTTGAACGACCAGTCGGTTTCGTTCTTGAACCCGACGTACTGGCCCACGAACGGGGTGCCCGCGGTGTTGTCGCTCTGGAGGGCCTTGTTGCGGAAATAGTAGCTGGCCTGCCCGTGGACCGTATTGCCGCCCGATTTCGTGACGGCGTTGATGACGGCGCCGCGCACGTTCCCGTATTCGGCGCGGAGGGCCCCGGTGTCGACCGAGAGCTCGTCCATGATGTCGAAGCCGTAGCTGACGAGAAGGCCGCCGCTCAGCGGATCGGAGATGTTCACGCCGTCGAGCATGAAAGCATTGTCGCTCGTCGCCGCTCCGTGATAGGTCTCGTTGATAACGCCCGGGACGAGGGAAAAGAACGAGATAAGCAATTGCCGCTGGGTCGGCAAGGCCATCAGGACCTCCTTCGCGTATCCCTGCGTCAACGTGGTCTTCTGGATATCGAGCGTCGGGGCCTCGCCGGTCACGACCACCTGCTCCTCGACAGCAGACGCTTCGAGCTTCACGTTGAGGGGAGTGGTTTCCCCGACGGCGACGCGGATGCCCTCACGGACAAGGACATTGAACCCTTGGAGCTCGAAGGTCACCTTGTATTCGCCGGGCGGCAAGGCGGGGAATCGATAGTAGCCCTTGTCCGATGTTACTGTGGATATTTGTTGGGTCATGAGAGCCGGGGAGGCGATGACAACCCCGACGCCCGGCAACGGAGCGCCGTCGCTGTTGTCTAGGACAAGGCCGCTCATGTTCCCCGTTTGGACCTGAGCGCCGACAATCAAAACAAAACCAAGAAACAACAGGCCAGACAAAAATGTCTTTTTAAAATACAAGTGTCCTCCTTTGAAATGGGTTGATTCTGCTGAGGATGGCACAATCGTTTATGCTCATAAGAGAAAATGCTAGTCGATAATAAAATGCCTGTCAAGAAAAATCTTTGACCCAGAAGTCTTTGAGCTCCCTCGATGTTCCAAGGGGGGTCGGGATCCAAGTGGCCGGCTCGGATTCTCCGGACAATGCCAAGGAACGCCAAGGCCTCCCATTCTGGGCGCTCACGCTCCCTTCCCGGAACTCGCGGCTCAGCGACAGACCGTTCTCATCCAGGAAGCCGAGCCTGGGACCTCATCGCCCCAGGGGGATCACGGCCAGGGAAGTCGCGGCTGAGTTGGTCAACTGAAACCTCGGACCGGAAGGGCTCATCCCGTGAAGCCCCCGCCTTATCGGTAAGACGGGGACCTCCCGCCTCGATTTGTGGCCCGGCGGCGCCTGTGCTATACTGCTCCGAAATCCGGACGGAGGATGGACATATCAAAAGAGCGATACTGGCCCTCGCGGACGGGACCGTCCTCGAAGGCCTAGGGTTCGGCGCGGCCGCCAGGGCCGGGGGGGAAGTCGTCTTCAATACGGGGACCGCGGGGTTCCCGGAGAGCCTCACCGACCCGTCCTACCACGGCCAGATCCTCTGCCAGACTTACCCTCTCGTCGGCAACTGCGGCGTCGACCCCGGCTCTCTCGAGTCCGAGCGGCCCCGCGTCGCCGGCTACGTCGTCTCGGAGGTCTGCGGCCATCCCTCCCACGCGACGTCGCGGAAATCCCTCGGCGCCTGGCTCGAGGAGAACGGCGTTCCCGGGATCGCCGGCGTCGACACCCGGGCCCTGACGAAGAGGCTCCGGGCCCGGGGCGCCGTGACCGGTCTGCTGGCCGTCTCCGACGGCCCGCTCGGCGCGGCCAGGCTCCGGCGCGAGGCCCGGGCGGTCCCGGACCCCAACGGCCGCGACCTCGTGGCCGAGGTCACGACGCCGGAGATCCGCATCTACAACCCCGAGGCCCGTCGGACGATCGTCCTCATCGACTGCGGCGTCAAGATGGGCATCGTCCGCTCGCTCACCCGGCGAGGCGTCGCCGTCGTCCGCGTCCCGGCCGGCACCGGCGCCGACCGCGTCCTCGCCTTCTCGCCGCGCGGCGTCGTCGTCTCCAACGGGCCGGGCGACCCCGAGCGGGCCGCGGCCCCGATCGCCGCGGTCCGCCGCCTCCTCGGCGAGGGCCTGCCCCTCTTCGGCATCGGCCTCGGCCACCAGGTCCTGGCCCTGGCCGCGGGAGGCCGGACCTACAAGCTCAAGTCCGGCCACCGCGGCCTGAGCCAGCCCTGCCTCGAGGAGGGCACGAAGCGCTGCCGCATCACCGCCCAGAACCATGGCTTCGCCGTCGACGCGGCCAGCCTCCCGGCCGGCTGGGCCGGCTGGTTCCGCAACGCCAACGACGGCACGAACGAAGGCCTCCGCCACAAGCGCCGGCCGGTCTTCGGCGTCCAGTTCCAGCCCGAGGCCTGTCCCGGTCCCGCGGACACCGAGTTCCTCTTCGACCTTTTCCTCGAGGCGGCCCGATGACCAGGCCCCGCAAGGCCCTCCTGCTCGGCAGCGGCGCCCTGAAGATCGGCGAGGCCGGCGAGTTCGACTATTCCGGGAGCCAAGCCATCAAGGCCCTCAAGGAGGAGGGGCTGGAGGTCGTCCTCATCAACCCCAACATCGCCACCATCCAGACCTCCGAAGGCATGGCCGACCGGGTCTATTTCCTGCCCGTGACGCCGGCCTTCGTCGAGAAGGTCATCGCCCGGGAAAGGCCCCAGGCGCTCCTGCTCTCGTTCGGCGGTCAGACCGCCCTCAACTGCGGCGTGGCCCTGTGGAAGAACGGCGTCCTGGCGAGATACCGCCTCCCGGTCCTGGGGACGCCGGTCGAGGCCATCGAGAAGACCGAGGACCGCAGGCTCTTCAACCGGGCCCTGGCCGAGATCGGGCTCAAGACGCCGCGGGGCATCGCCGTCCGGACGGTCGAGGCCGGGCTGCGGGCCGCGGCCTCGATCGGCTACCCGGTCATGGCCCGGGCGGCCTACGCCCTCGGCGGCAAGGGCAGCGGCATCGCCGGCTCGCCGCGCGAGCTCCGGGACGCGCTGAGGCGGGCCTTCACCGCCGCGCCGCAGGTCCTGGTCGAGGAGTGCCTCGAAGGCTGGAAGGAGATCGAGTACGAGGTCGTCCGCGACCGGGCCGGCAACTGCGTCGCCGTCTGCAACATGGAGAACTTCGACCCGATGGGCATCCACACCGGGGAGAGCATCGTCGTCGCCCCGTCCCAGACGCTGACGGACGAGGAGTCCAACCGCCTGCGGGCCGTCGCCATCCGGGCCGTCGGCCACCTCGGCGTCGTCGGCGAGTGCAACATCCAGTACGCCCTGAACCCGCGCGACGGCGACTACCGCGTCATCGAGGTCAACGCCCGGCTGTCGCGGAGCTCGGCCCTGGCCAGCAAGGCCACGGGGTACCCGCTGGCCTTCGTCGCGGCCAAGCTCGCCCTCGGGCGCATCCTCCCCGAACTTTCCAACTCGATCACCAAGGTCACCTCGGCCTGCTTCGAGCCGGCCCTCGACTACCTCGTGGTCAAGATCCCGCGCTGGGACCTGAAGAAATTCGGCCGGGTGTCGAAGAAGATCGGCTCGGAGATGAAGTCGGTCGGCGAGGTCATGGCCGTCGGGCGGTCCTTCGAGGAGGCCGTCCAGAAGGCGGCCCGGATGCTCCAGGTCGGCGTCTACGGCCTTGTCGCCAACGAGAACTACTCCTTCCGCAGCCTGGAGAAGGAGCTCCGCCAGCCGACCGACGAGCGGCTGTTCGGCATCGCCGAGGCCCTCAAGAAGGGCTTTTCCGTGGACCGCATCCACCGGCTGACCAGGATCGACCGCTGGTTCCTGCACAAGATCAAGTCGGTCGTCGACTGCGAGGCCCGCCTCCGGGCGTGCCGCCCGCGCCCCGTCCCGCCCGGCCTTCTCCGGGAGGCCAAGGAGAAGGGCTTCTCCGACAAGCAGATCGCCCTGCTCACCTGCTCGACAGAGCTCCGGGTCCGCGCCCGGCGGAAGGAGGCCCGGCTCGTCCCGGCCGTGAAGCAGATCGACACCCTGGCCGCCGAGTACCCGGCCCGGACGAACTACCTCTACGCGACCTACCACGGCCGCGAGGACGACGTCCCCTTCCGCAACGGCGACGGCGGCCCGGGCAAGGTCATGGTCCTCGGCTCGGGCTCCTACAGCATCGGCTCGTCGGTCGAGTTCGACTGGTGCTGCGTCAACGCCGCCCTGGCCCTGAAGAAGATGGGCTACGGGACGATCATGGTCAACTACAACCCGGAAACGGTCTCGACCGACTACGACATCTGCGACCGCCTCTACTTCGACGAGCTCAGCTTCGAGCGCGTCCTCGACATCTACGAGAAGGAGAGGCCGCTCGGCGTGCTCCTCTCGATGGGCGGCCAGATCCCGAACAACATCGCCCTGCGCTGTCACAACGCGGGGGTGCGCGTCCTGGGCACGCCGCCGGCCTCGATCGACCGGGCCGAGGACCGCTACAAGTTCGGGAAGCTCCTCGACGAGATCGGCGTCGACCAGCCCGAGTGGCGCGAGCTGCGGAGCGTCGCCGAGGCCAAGCGCTTCGCCCGGACGATCGGCTACCCGGTCCTCATCCGGCCGTCCTACGTCCTGAGCGGGGCGGCCATGAGCGTCGTCTTCGGCCAGGGGCACCTCGACCGCTACCTCGAGAGGGCCTCGCGGGTCTCGCCCGAGTACCCGGTCGTCATCTCCAAGTTCATCATGAACGCGAAAGAGATCGAGCTCGACGCCGTGGCCGACCGCGGCGAGGTCGTCGCCTCGGCCATCGTCGAGCACGTCGAGAACGCCGGCGTCCACTCCGGCGACGCCACCATGGTCCTGCCGCCGCAGAAGCTCTACATCGAGACCATCCGCCGCGTCCGCGGGATCGGCCGGGAGATCGCCCGGGCCCTGGAGATCACCGGGCCGTTCAACATCCAGTTCATCGCCAAGGACAACGCCATCAAGGTCATCGAGTGCAACCTGCGGGCCTCGCGGTCCTTCCCGTTCGTCAGCAAGGTCGCCCGGGCGAACTTCGTCGAGCTGGCCGTGGCCGCGATCATGGGCCGGGGCGGACCGAACCGGAAGACGACCCTGGACTTGAATTACGTCGGGGTCAAGGCGCCGCAGTTCTCGTTCTCCCGGCTCAAGGGGGCCGACCCGGTGTCGGGCGTCGAGATGGCCTCGACCGGAGAGGTGGCCTGCCTGGGCGAGGACGTCCACGAGGCCTACCTCAAGGCCATCCTGGCCACCGGCTTCACCCTGCCGAAGAAGACCGTCCTCCTCACGGTCGGCGGCGAGGACGCCAAGGGCCGGTTCCTCGGTTCGGCGCGGGCCCTGGCCGGGCTCGGCTACCGCATCTTCGCCACCGACAAGACCTCGGCCTTCCTCAAGGAGAACGGCGTCCCCAACACGCGCCTGTTCAAGGTCCACGAGAGGCGGCGGCCGAACATCAGGGATCACATCGCCGGCCGGAAGATCGACCTGGTCATCTCCATCCCGAACCCGGCCAAGAGGATCGAGTACAACTCGGCCTACAAGCTCCGGCGGCTGGCGGTCGACTTCTCGGTCCCCATCCTGACCAATCTCCAGGCCGCCGACCTCTTCGTCCAGGCCCTGGCCGCGAAGAGGCCTTCGGACCTCCAGGTCAAGCACTGGGCCGAGTACGAATAGGCCGGCCGTCCATGCCCGTCTCGAGGCGAATCCGGCTCGGCCGCGGCCTCGGGTCTCAGTAGTTCTCGGCCAGGAGCTCGTAATAGGCCCGGGGATGCTTACAGGCCGGGCAGACGGCCGGGGCCTCGGGGCCCTCGTGGACATAGCCGCAGTTGCGGCAGTGCCACTTGACGGCGGCCGGACGCTTGAAGACCTGGCCGGCCGCCAGGTTGGCGGCGAGCTTCCGGTAGCGCTTCTCGTGGAACTCCTCGACCTCGGCGATCTCCTTGAAGGAGGCCGCGATCTCCGGGAAGCCCTCGGCCCGGGCCGTCTTCTCGAAGTTGGCGTAGATGTCGCTCCACTCCATCCTCTCCCCGTCGGCCGCGGCCTCGAGGTTGGCCCGCGTGTCGCCGATCACGCCGGCCGGGTAGGCGGCCGTGATCTCGACGTCGCCCCCCTCGAGGCGCTTGAAGAAGACCTTGGCGTGCTCCTTCTCGTTCTCGGCGGTCTCCAGGAAGACCGCGGCGATCTGCTCGAAGCCCGCCTTGCGGGCCGCGCCGGCGAAGTAGGTGTAGCGGTTGCGGGCCTGCGATTCCCCGGCGAAGGCCTTGAGCAGGTTCCTCTCGGTCTCGGTGCCCTTGATCGTCTCGCTCATCGCGTGTCCCTCCTCGTTCCTCGCTCATTTCTTGGGATAGGCCGGCCTGGGGGGGAACTCGAGCGGGTTGGCCCGGACCTTCTCGAGGACGGCCTCGATGGCCTTCTCGAGCTGGAGGTCGCGGCCGGCCGCGGCCGATCCGGGGTCGTTGTCGACCAGGATGTCCGGGTCGGCGCCGTGGTTCTCGACCAGCCAGGTCCCCTCCCGGCCGTAGAAAGCGTTGTTGGACTGCTGGACGGTGCCGTTGTCGATGGTCGGCTGGGCGTTGAGGATGCCGACCAGGCCGCCCCAGGACGGCACGCCGACGACCGTGCCCAGCTTGCGGGCCTTGAAGTGCTCGACGAAGGCCTCGCCGTCCGAGCCGTTGTTCTCGTTGGAGATGACGACGTAGTTGCCGTTGCCGGCCGATCCGGGGTAGCGGAACGGGACCATGTTGCGGAGGTTGTTGAAGGCCACGAGCCGGCGCTCGAGCTTGTCGATGAGGAAGTACTCCGTCCAGCCGCCCGAGTTGCGCCGGACGTCGATGATGACGCCCTCCTTGTAGCGGAAGGCCCGCCAGTACTTGTCGAACTCGCCGATGCCGCCGCCGCCCATGGCGTTGATGTGCATGTAGCCCACCCGGCCGCCGGTGGCCTTGTCGACGGCCTTGATGTTTCCGTCGATCCAGCGGAAATAGCGGAGCTGCTGGTCGCTGCGGAGGGGCTCGACCTCGTAGGTCCGGGCCCCCGCCGTTGAAGGCGCCGCGTTGACCGTGACGGCGACCTTCTTGCCGGGCGTCGTCTGGAGGAGCTTGAAGTAATCCTCGCCGGCCTTGAGCGGCGTGCCGTTGACGGCCAGGAGGAAGTCGCCCTCCTTGACGGCGATGTCGGGCCGGACGAGCGGCCCGCGGAGGTTCCGGTTGACGTCGGTCGGGCCGTAGATGCGGGCCAGCCGGTAGAGGCCGGAGGACTTGTCGGGGACGAGGTCGGCCCCGAGGAGGCCGGTGAAGACGGGCGAGGACGGCGCCGCGCCGGGGCCCATGTCGCCGCCGCCGATGTAGGTGTGGGAGACGCACAGCTCGCCGACCATCTGGGACAGGACCCAGTTCAGCTCGGCCCGCGACGAGAGGTCCGGAAGGTAGGCCCGGTACTTCTCGCCCATGGCCTGCCAGTCGCGGCCGTGGAAGCCGGGGTCGTAGAAGAAGTCGCGGTACCAGCGCCAGGCGTCGTCGAAGATCTGGCGCCACTCCTTCCGGAGCTCGACCCGGTAGACGAGGCCGGAGAGATCGAGCTTGTCGCCGGCCGACTTGGCGGCGAAGGCCTTGTCGACGGCGGTCGTCAGGATGTCGCCGTCGCGGCGGACGAGGAGGGTCCCGCCGTCGGGCGAGAGGGAGAAATCGCGGACCTTGCCCTCGAGGACGGCGTCCTTGCGGGCGGCCGCGTCGAAGACGTGGAGCGACCACTTGGTCGCGCCCTGGGGCTTGGAGATGTCCTCGTACTCGTCCTCGGTGAAGGCGTCGACGGACAGCCACAGGACCTTGCCCTTGCCGGCCTTGAGGTGGAAGTAATTGCCGGGCGGCACGGGCAGGGGGAAGGTCCGCTCGACGAGGCCGTCGGTGTCGACGCGGAAGGGGGCCGGGGCGGCCTTCGGGTCGGCCTTGTCCCCCGGCTCGCCGGCGAACGGCGGGGCCTCGCCGGCCCGGAGCTGGACGGCCATGACCTGCTGGGGCGCGGCGTAGACGTGGTTGTCCTCGTAGAAGTCCATGAGCAGGTCGAAGTTGCGGCTCGAGACGTAGTAGAGGTAGTCGCCGTTCGCGTCGAAGGCCGGGTAGAGGTTGTCGTAGAAGTCCGTCGTCACGGCCGTCTTCTTCCCGGTCTCGATGTTGAAGAGGAAGATCTGGCTGTTGCGGTTGGCCTGGACGAAGCTGTAGGCGACCCACTTGGAGTCGGGGGCCCAGACGTAGTCGGCGATCTCCCAGGTGAACTCGTCGTTCTTCATTTGGTTGGAGGAATCGAATTTGACCAGCTTCTTGGAGGCCAGGTCGACCCAGAAGAGCGAATAATCCTTGTCGCCGAACAGGATCTTCTTGCCGTCGGGCGACCACAGGAGCTTGTAGACGGTCCGGTCGAGGGCCGTCGTGACCTGGGTCCAGTCGCCGCCCGCGGCCGGCTGGGTGTAGAGCTGGTAGCCGCCGCTCTTGTCGCTGAAGAAGGCCACCGTCTTGCCGTCGGGCGAGAGGGCGGGGTACATCTCGCGCGTGCCGGGGGTCTGGGACAGGTTGAGGGCCGGGCCGGGGCCGGCGGGGACGCGGAAGACGTCGCCGCGGGCGGCCAGGACGACGGCCTCGCCTCCGTTGGCGACGCCGGCCGTCTGGATGTAGTCGCGCGGGTTGATGACCCGGTCGCGCAGGGCCCAGCGGTCGGACGGGACCTTGACGGAAAGGCGGGTGTCGCGGCCGGTCGCCACGTCGAGGACGTGGAGGCGGCCGTCCTGGACGTAGACGATGGACTTGCCGTCGGTCGCCGGGAACATGACGTCGAAGTCGTCGTATCGCGTGACCTGGACGGCTTCCTTCGCGCCGAGCTTCTGGGCGTAGAGGTTGGCGACGCCGTTCGTGCGGTCGGAGACGAAGTACATGAGGCCGCCGGCCCACATGGGATAGCTGTTCTTCCCGACGTAGTCGGTGACAGGGGTGTAGGTCTTGGCCTGGCCGTCGTAGAGCCAGATGTCCTGGTACTGGCCGCCCTTGTAGCGCTTCCAGTAGTACTCCTCGTTGCCGCGGCGGCAATAGAGGAACTTGTCCTTGCCGGAAACGAAGCTGACGAGGACGCCGCGGTCGAGGGGCAGGCGGACGGGCGCGCCGCCCGTGACGCCGACGCTGTAGAGGTTGGGGTCGCGGCCGATGACGTTCTCGAACATCGAGCGGAAGACGACCTCGGCGCCGTCGGGCGTCCAGGCCACGACCTGGGCCCCGCCGGGGTTGTAGGTCAGGCGGGTCGGGGCGCCGCCCTCGGCCGGCATGAGATAGACGGCCGGGCCGCCGTCGTAGGCGGCCGTGAAGGCCAGCCACCGGCCGTCGGGCGAGAACTTGGCGAAGTTCTCGGTCCCCGGGAAGGTCGTCAGGCGCGTGGCCGTGCCGCCCTGGGCCGGGGCGGACCAGAGATCGGACTCGTAGGTGAAAACGATCTTGTCGCCGGCGATGGTCGGGTAGGTGAAGAACCGGCCCTCGTCGGCGGCGATGGCCGCGGCGGCGAGCAGGCCGATCAGGCAAAGACCGAACAGGGCTTTCGGGGTTTTGGGCATCAAGCTCCTCCTTGGATGCGGGGACCGGTCCCGGCTTTGCGGGACCCATCCAGAGTACGTGTTCCGGCCCGGCAAATCAAGCCGCCGCCGGGAAGCGGGACGGGGCGGCTTTCCTAGGGCTTGCGCCTGAGGATGGCCAGCGCCTCGGCGATCTCCCGGCCTCTGGCCTCGATCTCGTCGAGGATCTGGTCGGGGGTCCGTTCGTCGACCACGACCTTGCGGTTCGGGTTGACCGCCTTGAGATCGAAGCCCCGTTCCTCGATCTCGGCCCGGGTCACGGCCCAGCTGCGCTCGCTGTCGCCCCGGCTCGGGAGGAGCCGGAAGAAGTCCTCGAAACGGGCCAGGGTCAACGGCGATTTCTTGCCGACCTTGACGTCCGACAGGTCGAAATACCAGATGCTCTCCGTCGGCTTGCCCCTGGTGAAAAAGAGAAGGTTGGTCTTGACGCCGGCCCCCGCGTTGACGAAGGCCCCGGCCGGCAGGCTGACGAGCGCCCACAGGTCGCAGTCGTCGAGGAGCTTGCGCTTGGTCTGGACGAAGGCCGTCTCGTTCGTCCGGAACAGGACCCCCTCGTCGAGGACGATGCCGCAGCGGCCGCCCGGCTTGAGCGAGTCGATGACGTGCTGAAGGAACAGGACCTGCGTCGCCCCGGTCTTGTAGGCGAACCGGGTCTGGGCCTCTTTGCCCTCTTTGCCGCCGAATGGCGGATTCGTCAGGACGACGTCGAACAGGGCCGGCGCGTCCTGGAACAGCCCGCCGTAGATCTCGTTGCCCGTCAGGGTGTTGCCGTGCCAGAGCCGGGGCTCGTCGATGTCGTGGAGGACCATGTTGGCCAGGGCGATGGGATAGATGAGGTTCTCTTTCTCCCGGCCGTAGAACGTCCGGTGCCCCAACGCGTCCAAGAGGTCTCCGGTGGTCGAGCCGCCCAGCTTCTCGCGCATGTGCAGGAAAGCCTGGACGAGGAAGCCGCCGGTGCCGCAGCAGGGATCGTAGACCGTCTCCCCGGCCGAGGGATCGACGGCCTTGACCATGGCCCGGATGATCTCGCGAGGGGTGAAGAACTGGCCGCCGTCGTTGCCCTTCTCCCCCATCTTGAGAAGCAGGCCCTCATAGACCTGGGAGAGAGGGAAAACGTGGGTCGGGTCCATCGCCTCGTTGGTGATCTCGTGGACCTTGTCCAGGACGTCGAGGAAGTTCCGCTCGGTGTCGATCCGCACCCGCTCGACGCCCGACAGGATCTCGCTGATGATCTTCTGGCGGGCGGTGGCGTTGGGGCGGTCGCGGAGGCCTCGGAGATAGGGCAGCAGCTCGCCGTTGACGAACCCGAAGAACGCGCCGAGGGTCCCGCTCTGAAGCGCCTGGCGCTTCGCGCCCTCGGGCGCGGCCCAATCCCGCCAACGGTACGGCGCTTCGAGGGCCGGCCGGAATTCGGAGACGACGGCCTCGGCCCGCTCGGACTCCCGCATCTCGTTCTCGTCGAGGATGCGCAGGAACAGGAGCCAGGTCAGCTCGGGCACGTATTGCATGGCCCCGGCGCAATTCGACCGACGCATGACATCGCAGATCGATTTGACGGCGGCGTTGACCGAGCCGGGCGAGTTGAGCCGCCTGCCGTTGCCGTTCTTTTTAGGGCGAGCCATGGCTATTTCCTCTTGCTGATCAGGTTCATAACGATCCGGATGAGCGGATCCTTCTCCTTAGGCGCGCTCTCGGCGATCATCAGGGTGATGGCCACCAGAGTCGGATCGGCGATACGCTTCGATCCATCGTCTCCATAGAGCAGGCCGTTCTTTTCCATGAACCACAAGAAGAGGGCGGCCGCGATGCGCTTGTTGCCATCCACAAAGCTATGGTTCTTGACCAGGAAATAGAGAAGATGCGCGCCCTTCTCTTCCGGCCCGGGATAGACGTCCTTCCCGTCGAAGGTCTGCATGACCGCATTAAGCGAGCTATGAAAGCCTTGGTCCTTCTCTTGGCCGAATACCGCCGACGCCCCGAACTTGTCCCGAAGGCGGCCGATGATCCGTTGGGCTTCCTCATATGAGATAGGGACTGTCCGCCCCTTTCGGACAGGGGCGGCCGGGATCCTCTGGTGATCATAATCGTCCAGGAGGTCCAGGGCATAGGTGTAATCCGTAACGACGCGTAAAAGCGCTTTGGCTTCGTCGCTGGAAACATCGTGGCGGTCCAGGACATGCTCGACCAGCTGCAGGGACTGCTTCAGCTCCTGTAGTCTCCGCTCGTTAGCCGTATATCCCCTGACAATGTGCTCTTTCAGGACCTTGGTGGCCCAGATGCGAAACTGGGTCCCCCGTTTCGAATTCACTCGATAGCCAACCGAGAGTATAACATCAAGATTATAAAAGAGAACCGGCTTATCCGAATTTGCAAAGTGCATTTTTTGCACATTGCTTTTTCGCTCTAATTCCCCTTCATTGAATATATTCCGGAGGTGCTTGGTGATCACCGAGCGCTCTTTTTCGAATAAATCGGATATTTGGTTTTGGGTCAGCCAGAGGGTGTCCTTCTCGAGTCTGACTTCAAGACCGGTTTCCCCATAGATGACGATCTCTCCCCTGGCTTCCCCAGGGGCCCAAATGCCCTTTTCTTCTCTGATGACATGTTTGCGCATTTTTAGAGCTCCCCATTGAACGCCTGTCTTAATAACGCTTGGGGAAGGGCGTTAATCTCAGCGATCATATGTCTTATCTGATCGATTAATGGCGTAAGCTTTAGGATCTTCTCAGCCGCAGAATTCTGGGCATCCAAACTCGGCAATTCTATGCTCCCCTTTGACAATCTGCTAAACAACATTCGTTCTCGGACCGCCCCTCTAGCTAAGGTCCGGATTAGGCTATCCCCAAAGGGCGACCTTAGCCAATGATAGAACCAGCAATGATTCAGGAAATTAGTTTCTGCCCTAAAAACGACATAATCCGGACTCGTTATCCCAATATCGGTTTCCGATTCCGCATAAGCAATCGAACCTATCATGATGCGCATCGGATTGTAAAAGATATTACCCTGCTTTACAGGCTTATATCTTTCTGGGTGTTTTCCCAGACCTTCCTTAGCTAACGCAAGTCCATCCCGGGTCGCGCCAACCACCTTATACTCTCTAAAAGCCGGCCCTATGCCTTTTGTAACCTCAATGAGACAATCGCCTAGCGAGCGTTTTTAAACATCGTTCCCTGCGACAGACGCCCTTACAAGGGCAAATTGTAGAGCTTTCGTGGCCTCAAGCTGGGCCTCAGCGGCCGCGCGGGCCTTATCGATCGCCGCCATGCGCTCATTCAGGATCGCTGCGATGCGCTTTTGTTCAAAAAAAGGAGGAACCGATACGGTAAGACTGAATAATTCAGATAAGCTGGCGCGAGGCATTCGCGATCCGGTTTTTCCGAACATAGCCTCAGCAACTATCTCCCTCCGTCTTAGCATCCATCCCAGAAAAGGCCGGTCAACGCCGTCATTCGGTAAAAGGGGTACGATCTCCGTCGTACATCTGCCTTCGAATTCGGGGAGCGCTACCTTATTGAGATAAGGGCGGAGTTTTCCATAAAGCACATGATTTGGGCTGAAAAAAAACGTCGTGCTGATCCCCTCTTCTAATCCAGTGGCCGCACCTACGCTTAAAATCCTCCCTGAATCGGCTTCGATGTTCTCGAGTCCTAGATAAGGGAGCCTTGCAGCCGCCTGAGATAGACCCGTGATAATTCTCCTATCCTGCCGGCATAAATCGCCGAGCCTTGCCCAGCGCCAGCCGGGCGGCAGCGGCCTTTGATCCCCATTGCCTTGATTGACTTTCATTGCTTGCCGTCAGCTATCATAGCCAATCCGGTCGTCCGGAGGTGGATGGCGAAGGCCATCGGGCCCCTTGCGGGCCACGTCATTTCGAGAGCCTCTTGAGCCGCGTGTTCACCCGATCGAGGTCGAACCGCTCGGGATCGTACCGGCCCATCCACTCTTTGATATCTTCGTATTCGGGATGGCCGGGGTTTTTTAAGATCTCCAGATACTCATAGTATCCGTAGATCCCGCCGCAATCCTCGGGAGGGCAGGCGCGCTCGCCGCCCAGGCACCGCAGGGCCGGCAGGCTGTCCTCGGCCGTGGCGAAATCCTCCACGGTGATCTTGTGGACCCAGTCGTCGCCGAAGTCGTAGACATACTCGAAATTCTTGGTGCGGGGAGTCAGGACGTCCATCAGGCGGACCGCCTTGTCCTCCATCAATCCGATGGCGAAGGGATCGTCGCTTTCGGCCGCCGAGCCGTAACTCACCTCTCCGATCTTGAACTCGTGGAGATGACAGTTCTCCCAGCCCATGGCCGCCTGAAGCGCCTTATGAAGGAGGGAGAGGGTGATCTCGCCCGGGACCTGGATCCTCCGCCAGATCGGGGGATCGGATCCGACAAGCTCGATTTTGAGCCGATAGACACGCACGTCTGTGAGGGGCTTTCTTTGCCCTGTTCTTTTCGGACCCCCCTCAGAAGCTCGCGCCTTGGTTTTCATGCCTCGAACATCCTTTCCTTCGTCTCTTTCAGAACCTCGGACGGCCGGCCCGCGGCCTTGAGGGCGTCGAGGCCGCCGGCCCGGACGACCTCGGGCGTCTCGAAGACGGAGGGGTTCTCGAGCCCCTCGGTCCCGGCCTTGGTGAACTGCGCGGCGATGGCCTCGATGACCGCGGCGGTCGCCGGGGGCATGCGGGAGAGCCAGGCCGCCTGCTTGTAGGCGAAGGCGCCGGCCCGCTCGCCCCGGGTCTTGGGGGCCATGCCGTAGCCGAGCTCAGCCAGGACGTCGTAGAGGTCATAGGCCGTCATGTTCTCGAGGGCCCGGATCATGGCCGCGGAGCGTCCGCCGTCCGGCAGGCGGGTGATGAGCTCGCGCCGGTGGGGCGGGACGACCCAGACGGCCCGGAAGCTCTCGAGCGAGGGGGCCTCCTCGACTAGCCTCGCGGCCAGCCGCTGCTTGTACTCCTCGACGGTCACGGGCATGGCCTTGCCGTCCTCCTCCGTCAGGATGTAGCGCCCGGCATCGGTGACCCTGACCTGAAAGCCCTCGACGAGGAGGATGCGCTCCTTGTGTTGCGGCCCATCTCCCACTTCATGAGGGGGCCGGTACTTCTGGACGAAGCCCCGGCCGAACAGCCGGGTCGCATCCGTGTAGTCATAGACGCGGAACATGAGCTTGCCGTCGGGGGCATAGATCCGGGTGCCGCGGCCGACCATTTGATAGAAGGCGATGGGCGAACGGACGTATTTGAAGAAGACGATGTTGCGGACGCACGGCACGTCGACGCCCGTCGTCAGGAGGTCCACGGTCGTGGCGACGAAGAAGCGGCGGGATGCGCCGCGCAGATCGGCCAGGTACTCGTTGCCGCCCGAGGCCGCCGTGCACTTGAAGGCGTAGGGCTCGGCCCGGGGGCGGCCGTGGCGGGCGCACCAATCGGCATAGAGGTTGTTCATCCGGGCGGCCACTTCGTCCGCGTGCCGATCCCGCCGGCAGAAGACGATCGTCTTCTGCTCGGGACCGCCGGTTATGAGGAGCTGGCCGAAAAAGTGCTGGCACATAGCCTCGATCCGGTCGGGCATCAGCAGGCGGTCTTCGAGGCTAGGCGCCTCGTAATGGGAGCGCGCGTCATCGCCCGTCAATCCCGAACCCGTCAGGGCGTCCTGGATGTTCTTGCCGGCCAGATCCTCTCTCGAGACGCCACTCTCGCGCTCATTGACCTTCTTATTGTCGTGGAAGAGGTCGAAGCGGTGGATCTCGCAGGCGGCCAGATAGCCGTCCTCGATGCCCCGGGACATGTCGTACTCGTAGACCGGCTCGCCGAACCACGTGATGTTGTCGGCCGTGATTTGGAGGTCGTTTCGGGCCTCCCTCGAGTCCTCCTTGATGTCCAGGCGGCGCGGGGTCGCGGTCAGGCCGACCTGGACCGCGCCCGGGTTGCGGGTCAACACTTGCGACCATTGGCCCCAGGCCGAGCGATGGCACTCGTCGATGATGATGTGACTGAAATAGTCCTCGGGGTAGTTCGAGAGCAGGAACGAGGCGTCGGACTCGTCGGTATCGACGTTGAGGGTCTGGTAGGTCGCGACCAGGACGCGGGCGTTCTTTTGGGGATTGTCGGAGGTGACGGCCGCGGCGTCGGCGCCGAAGACGTTCTGCAGGGCGGCCAGGCCCTGGGAGCGGAGCTCGTCTCGGTCGCAGACGAAGAGGGCGCGGCGGAGCTGGCCGGCGTCCGCGATCCGCTTGAGGAGATTGACGGCGATGAAGGTCTTGCCGGCGCCGGTGGCCAGGGCCAGGAGGGCGCGCTTCTCGCCGCGGGCGATCTTCTCGAGGACGGCGCGGATGGCGGCATCCTGGTAATAGCGCCGGGTGGCCTCCCCGCCGGCATAACGGGCCAGGAGGGGCCTGGCCGAGTCCTGGTCGAGAGTGAACCCGAGGGCTGCTTCATAGCGGGCGCGGAGATCCGCGGGCGAGGGGAACGCGGCCAGGGGCGTGGGCGCGGACGTAAGACCTGATTTCCGATCGTACTCGACGAACAGGTGCCCGTTGCTGGAATAGACGAAGGGGACATTCAGCCGTTTGGACGACGCCGCGTAGATCTTGGCCTGCTCCAGGCCGTGGGCCGGCGGCAGATGCTCGGGCTTAGCCTCGATGAGGGCGACGGCCACGGGCTGGCTGTCAAGGGTCACGCGGATGCGCAGGACGTAATCGACCCGGCCGCGCGCCCGGCGGCGGGGACCGGTGTCCCCGATATCGATGGCCCCGGCGGTCTCCTCGCGCCGGATGAGGTCCTCGGTCCAGCCCCGCTTATGGATGGCCGGATCGATGAGCTTGGCCCTGGTATCCGATTCGCTCAGCATGGTCCCTGCCTCGGGGGGTAAGGGAATCAGATAACACAGGGCCGCCGGGGGGGTCAAGAAGACCTTGGTTTCAGGGACGATGGAAGGGCCCGGCCAAGAGGACCGGCAGGATCCGGTCCAGGAACTCGGCCAGCTCGGCGGACGCCAGAACGGGAGCGTCCTTGTCCTGGACATGACCGAGATAGGGGCCCAGGTCCCTGGGCGAGGGGAGCGGGACGACCTCGAGGTTCAACAGGGGCAGGTCTTCCGCATAGACAGGGAGCGCGTCCGGCAGCTTTTTCCGGAGTGTCCTCTCGACCTCCATGAGGTTGAATTGCCCCGTCACTACCCCCAGGATGGGCAAGCCCAAACTGATAAGGTCGAGGATCAGGCGCGGCGACCCTTCGACGGAAAAGAAGCCCGGGACGATGACGTTGGAATCGAGGAAGATCCTATTTCTCTTCGGATCCATAGGTCTCCCCGGCCAGCGACCGCCTCTCGTCCCCGAGCGCCTCGATGAGGTCCTCGAGCCTGACCCCCGCCGCCTTCATGATTCGGCGGATCTCGCGCCGGGCTTCGTCGAGCTCGAGCTTGTGGGGAGTGACCAGGAGGGAGTCCCCGACGGGGATGACGGAGACGCTCGCCCCTTCATAGAAGGCCTCATTGTCGCGAATCTTTTTAGGGATCGTCAGCTGGCCGCGGGCCCGGATCTCGGCCTGGTAGGCCTTAACCTTGGACATCGGGCGACCTCCAAATGATTCTGAGTTCAGTATGTCGGATATCAGGTAATGAGGTCGATAAGGCTGGAATTTCAACCTGAACCAGGACAGCGAGGCATCGGGCCTCCGCGGCGTCGTCAGATCGCGCCGAGCGCCTTGCCGACCTTGCGGAACTTGTCCAGGGCGAACTCGATCTGCTCGGTCGCGTGGGCGGCGCTGATCTGGACGCGGATGCGCGACTTGCCGACGGGCACGACCGGGTAGCTGAAGCCGATGACGTAGACGCCCTCCTCGAGCAGGGCGTTGGCGAAGTCCTGGCTGAGGCGGGCGTCGTCCGGCAGGTGGCCGAAGAGGACCGGCACGATGGGGTGGATGCCCGGGACGATGCGGAAGCCGGCCCGCTCCATGCCCTCGCGGAAGAGGCGCGTGTTGGCCATGAGCTTCTCGCGAAGCTCCGCCGACCCGCCGAGGATCCTGAGGACCTCGACCGTGGCCCCGGCGATGGCCGGCGCGAGCGAGTTGGAGAAGAGATAGGGCCGGGAGCGCTGGCGCAGGAGCTCGACGATCTCGCGGCGGCCGGCGACGCAGCCGCCGGAGGCCCCGCCGAGGGCCTTGCCGAAGGTCGTGACGATGAGGTCGACGCGGCCGACGCAGCCGCAGTGCTCGTGCGTGCCGCGCCCCGTCGGGCCGATGAAGCCCGTGGCGTGGGAGTCGTCGACGCAGACGAGGGCCTCGTGACGGTCGGCCAGGTCGCAGATCTTGTCGACCTGGGCGATCGTGCCGTCCATGGAGAAGACGCCGTCCGTGACGATGAGCTTGAAGCGGGCCTCGCGGGCATGGACGAGCTGGTCCTCGAGGTCGTCCATGTCGTTGTTGCGGTAGACGTACCTCTTCGCCTTGGCCAGCCGGACGCCGTCGATGATCGAGGCGTGGTTGAGCTCGTCGGAGACGATGGCGCAGGTCTCGTCGAGCAGAGGCTCGAAGACGCCGCCGTTGGCGTCGAAGGCCGAGGAGTAGAGGATGGCGTCGTCCGCGCCCAGGAACTCGGCCAGGCGCGATTCGAGCTCCTTGTGGACCCGCTGGGTGCCGCAGATGAAGCGGACCGAGGCCAGGCCGAAGCCCCAGCGGAAGAAGGCGGTGTTGGCCGCGGCCATGACCCGGGGGTCGTTCGAGAAGCCGAGATAGTTGTTGGCGCAGAAGTTGAGGACCTTGGCCCCGGACTCGGTGCGGATCTCGACGCCCTGGGGCGTTTCGAGCACGCGCTCTCTCTTGTAGAGCCCGCGGTCGCGGATCCGGCGCAGCTCGGCGTCCACGTGGTCCTTGAACCGTCCGTACACGGGGGCCTCCCTTCGAAAAGACCGGGATTATTATAGAAGCCGGGGCCGGAAAAGCAAGGGGGCCGGCCGCGGCCGGGGAGGCCGAGGCGGCGCCCCTCGCCGCACCGGCGGGAGGGCCCGGAGAAGGGAGGAGAGCCTCCTAGCCGCGGTTTGTCAGCGTGGTCGAGGCCTGGGCCGTGGGCCAGATGACGACGTCGCTGACGTTGACGTGGGCCGGGCGGGTGGCGCACCAGACGACGGCGTCGGCGATGTCATCGGGCCCCAGCGGCGTCAGGCCCTGGTAGACCCGGCCGGCCCGCTCGGCGTCGCCGTGGAATCGGACCAGGCTGAACTCCGTCTCGACCATGCCCGGGGCGACCTCGCTCACCCGGATGGGCGTCCCGTTGAGGTCCAGGCGCAGCCCCCGGGTGAGGGCCCGGACGGCGAACTTGCTGGCGCAGTAGACGTTCCCCGCGGGATAGACCTCGCGCCCGGCGACGGAGCCGATGTTGATGACGTGGCCCCTGCCGCGCTCGAGCATCCCGGCGAGGACGGCCCGGGTGACGTAGAGGAGACCCTTGATGTTCGTGTCGATCATCTCCTCCCAGTCCTCGACGAGGCCGCCGGGGAGCTTGTCCAGGCCCCGGCTGAGCCCCGCGTTGTTGACCAGGACCTCGATCGGGCGCCACTCGGGGGGCAGCCCGGCGACGGCCCGGTCGACGGCGGCCCGGTCGCGGACGTCGAGACGGAAATAATGGGTCGCGGCCCTGTGCTCGGACTCGAGCTTCCGGGCCAGCGCCTCGAGCCTGTCCGCGCGCCGGGCGCACATCAGGATGCGGGCCCCGAGCCCGGCGAAGGCCTCGGCCGTCGCCCGCCCGATGCCCGAGCTGGCCCCGGTGACGAACACGATCTTGTCCTTGAGAGACAGCATGGGACGACTCCTCGATGAGATCCCCCGCCCGCCGCGGCGGAGCCTCAAGCATAGGAGCGCCCCCCGGCCAAGTCAAGCCGTAATGGGGGACATGATACCCGTTTCCGCCCGTCCCTTCCCGAAAAAGGGGAAACGGGTATCATGTCCCCCATTTTCGTGCTATAAAACGGGCATGAGCGAACCTGTCGCCGCCCCCCCGGCCCTCGAAAAATGGCTCGTCGCCGCCCGGCCCTGGGCCCTGCCGGCCTCGGCCATGCCGGTCGTCTTCGGCACGGCCCTGGCCGTCGTCGTCGGCGGGGTCCGCTTCGCCCCCCTCCGTTTCCTCTGGGCCCTGGCGACGATGATGGCCCTCCACAGCGCGGCCAACATGCTCAGCGACGTCTTCGACTTCCGTCGGGGCCTCGACCGCGACGTGACCCCGGTCAGCGGGGCCATCGTCCGGGGCTGGCTCTCGGACCGGCAGGTCGCGCGCGGCGCCGCGGCGCTCTTCGCCCTCGGAACGGCGTCGGGGCTCGCCGTCGCCGCCGTCAGCGGGAGGTCGCTCTTCGTCGTCGGCGCGATCGGCCTGGCCGTGGGCGTCTTCTACACCGCCCTCAAGTCCCGCGCCCTCGGCGACCTGGCCGTCTTCCTCGATTTCGGCCTTCTCGGCGCCGCCGGCGCCTGGATCGTCCAGACCGGCTCGTTCTCCTGGCTCCCCGTCCTCTGGACGGTCCCCATGGCCATGCTCGTCAGCGCCATCCTCCACGCCAACAACTGGCGCGACATCGCCTCGGACGGGGCGCGACGGGTGACGACCGTGGCCGGGCTCCTCGGCGACCGCGGCTCCCTCGCTTACTACGGTCTTCTCATCTTCGGCCCCTTCGCCGTCTACGGCGCCCTGATCGCCGCCCCCCGGATGGTCCGGGGCCCGCTTCGGCCGATGCCGCTGACGTTCCTCCTGGCCGCGCTGGCCTTGCCGAGCGCCTTCCGCCTCTGGGGCCGGGCCGCTCGGCGCGCGGCGCCCCGCAGCCCCCTGGACTTCGTCATCCTCGACGGGGCCACGGCCAGCCACAACCTCGTCTTCGGGCTGCTCAGCGCGGCCGCCGCGGCCCTCGAGGGCATCCTGAGATGGGGATGACGCGCGGCCGGCCGGGGCCCCGCATCGCCGGCGCCGCCGCGACGGGCCTTCTGGCCGCCGGGCTCTTCGTCGCCCTGTTCCGTTTCCGGCGCCTGGGCCCGCTCGACTTCTGGTCCTGGCTGGCGGCGGACATCGCCATCCTCGCCGCCCTGGGCTTTCTCCTCGACCGGGGCTACCGGGCCCGGCTGGCCGAGGACGCCCGCTCGGGCCTGGCCATGAAGATCACGGTCGGCCTCGTTTCGGCCGCGGCCCTCTACGCGGTGTTCGCCGTCGGCCGGGCCGCCGCCCCGCTCGTCCTCCCCTCGGCCGAGGCCGGGATCGCCGCCGTCTACGCCCTGAAGGCCGGGGCCTCGCCTCTCCGCATCGCCCTGCTCATCGGGCTTGTCGTCGGTCCCGGCGAGGAGCTCTTCTGGCGCGGCTTCTTCCAGGAGCGCGTCGCCGGGACGAGGCGGCCGGGCCTCGGCTTCGTCCTGACCGCCTGTGTCTACGCGGCCGTCCATCTCGGGAGCGGCAACACGATGCTCTTCCTCGCCGCCGGGGTCTGCGGCCTCTTCTGGGGCTGGCTCTATCTCGCCTTCCGCTCGCCCATCCTCAACGTCGTCAGCCACACCCTCTGGGACCTCATGGTGTTCGTCTTTCTCCCGTTCTGAAGAATGGGGGCACGCGCCGGGGCGGCACATGTCCCCCGGCATGGACCCGCGGGTCGACCCGATTCAGGCGCCGAGGTGCCCGGCCAGGATCTTGGCGCCTATGCCGATCAGGATGAGCCCGCCGAGGAGCTCGGCCCAGCGGCCGGCGAGGCGCCCGACGGCCGGCCCGAGCCTGGCGCCGGCCACGGTCAGGGCGAAGCTCGTGGCGCCGATGACCGCAGCGGGCAAGAGGACCGCCGCCCCGACGACGCCCAGCCCCAGGCCGGCGGCCAGGGCGTCGACGCTCGTGGCCAGGGCCAGGACCAGAAGGCGCGCCCCCCGGGTCCGGTCGGGCCGGCAGTCCCCGCCTTCGTCGCCCGTCCCGAAGAACTCGTAGACCATGCGGCCGCCGACGAGGACCAGCAGTCCGAACGCGACCCAGTGGTCGAAGACGGCGATGAGGCCGAGCAGGCGGGCGCCGGCCAGCCAGCCCAGAAGGGTCATGGCCAGCTGGAACCCGCCGAACGCGGCCGCCAGGCGGAGGGACTGCTTCGCCGCCAGGCCGCGGCCGCCGCAGGCCAGGCCGATGGCGACGGCGAAGCAGTCCATGGCCAGCGCCGCGGCCATGCCCATGATGAAAACGAACGGCACGGGATTCTCTCGCGCGGCTCATTATACAAGAAGAAGAGGACATGCCGAAACGGCGCAGGCCCGCCGCGAAGCCGCGGGAGGCCGTCCGTCCGGCGGCGTCGGGCGTCTCCCGGCGGCCCCGCGGGAGCCGCGTTGTCCGTGCTATAATGGGAGATTCGGAAAGGCCCATGGCGAAGACCGACGGCATCATCCTGCGCGGGGTCAAGGTCCACAACCTCAAGGCGATCGACCTCGACGTCCCCCTCGACAAGCTCATCGCCGTCACCGGGGTCAGCGGCTCGGGCAAGTCGTCCCTCGCCTTCGACACCCTGTACGCCGAGGGCCAGCGCCGCTACATCGAATCGCTCTCCAGCTACGCCCGCCAGTTCCTCGAGCGCATGGACAAGCCCGACGCCGACCTCATCGAGGGCATCCCGCCGGCCATCGCCATCCAGCAGAAGGGCGCGGCCAAGAACCCGCGCTCGACCGTGGCCACGGTCACCGAGATCTTCGACTTCCTGCGCGTCCTCTTCGCCCGCATCGGCGCCGTCCACTGCCTCCAGTGCGGCCGCCCGGCCGCGCGCGACACGGTCGACGCCGTGATCGAGGAGCTCGCCCGAGAGCCGCGGGGAACGCGGGCCCTGGTGACCTTCTCCTGGCCGCGCGAGAAGGGCCTGGCCGCCCTCAAGAGGGACGGCTTCAACCGGGCCGCCGTCCGCGGCGCCGTCGTCGACCTCGAAGCCGCGGCCAAGGAGGCCGGGCCCGTCGACGTCCTGGTCGACCGCGTCACCCTCGGCGTCGACGAGCGCGAGCGCCTGGCCGACTCGCTCGAGACGGGCCTGAAGAAGGGGGACGGCCGGGTCCGGGTCGTGACCGAGGCGGGCCGCGAGCGCCTCTTTTCCGAGAAGCTCGAGTGCAAGGCCTGCCGCCTCGCCGTCGAAGACCCTTACCCGAACCTGTTCTCCTTCAACAGCCCCCACGGCGCCTGCCCGGAGTGCCACGGCTTCGGCGACCTGGCCGTCGTCGACGAGGACAAGGTCGTCCCCGACCGGGGCAAGTCCCTGGAGCAGGGGGCCGTCGAGCCCTGGACCAAGCCCCTGTCCCGCGGCATGCAGAAGGAGCTCCTGGCCGAGGCCCGGCGGCGCAGGATCCCGACCAACGTCCCCTTCCGCGACCTCCGGCCGGAGGACCAGCGCTTCGTCCTCGACGGCGGCGACGGCTACTACGGCGTCAAGGGCTTCTTCGACTGGCTCCAGTCGAAGAAGTACAAGGTCCAGGTCCGCGTCCTTCTCAGCCGCTACCGGAAGTACGTCGCCTGCCCGGCCTGCGGCAAGACCCGCCTCAACCCGCGCGCCCTGAGCGTCCGGGTCAAGGGCCTGAGCATCGGCGAGATCGTCCGCATGACCGTGGCCGAGGCGGCCGCGTTCTTCGACGCCCTCGACCTGGCCCCCTTCGAGCGCCGGGTGGCCGAGAAGCTCGTCCAGGAGGTCCGCGGCCGGCTCCGCTTCCTCCGCGAGGTCGGCCTCGACTACATCGCCCTCGACCGGATGACCTTCACCCTGAGCGGCGGCGAGGCCCAGCGCATCTCGCTGGCCGCGGCCCTGAGCGCCTCGCTCGTCGGAACGCTCTTCGTCCTCGACGAGCCGTCCATCGGCCTCCACCCCCGCGACAACCTCCGCCTGGTCGAGATCCTGAGGTCCCTCAAGGACATCGGCAACACCGTGGTCGTCGTCGAGCACGACCCCGACATCGTCGGCGCCGCCGATCACGTCATCGACCTGGGGCCCCGGGCCGGCGAGGCCGGGGGCGAGGTCGTCTTCGCCGGGCCCCGGGACGCCTTCCTCCGCAGCCCCGACTCCCTGACCGCCCAGTACATCCGCGGCGAGAAGGAGATCGCCCCGCCGCCCGCCCGGCGCTCCTCGCGCGCCTTCCTCGAGGTCCGGGACGCCCACAAGCACAACCTCAAGCACATCGATGTCCGCATCCCCCTCGGCGCCTTCACCTGCGTCACCGGCGTCTCCGGCTCGGGCAAGAGCACCCTCCTCTTCGACGTCCTCTACCGCGGCCTCGAGGGCGCCTCGAACGACGGCTTCGGCGAGATCAAGGGGGCGGACAAGATCGACGCGGTCATCTGCGTCGACCAGTCGCCGCTCAGCGCCTCGCCCCGCTCGATCCCCGCGACCTACACCAAGGCCATGGACGGCATCCGCGACCTCTTCAGCGCCACCCGGGAGGCCAAGCTCATGGGCTTCCGTCCCGGCACGTTCTCGTTCAACACGGCCGGCGGGCGCTGCGAGGACTGCAAGGGCGCCGGCGTTCAGGTCGTCGAGATGCAGTTCCTGTCGGACGTCAGCCTGGTCTGCGACGCCTGCGAGGGGAAGCGCTTCAAGAAGGAGGTCCTCGACGTCCGCTGGAACGGCAAGACGATCGACGACGTCCTCGGCCTGAGCGTCACCGAGGCCTGCCTCTTCTTCGCCGGCCGGCCCGAGATCACCAGGAAGCTCTACCCCCTCGTCGAGGTCGGGCTCGGCTACCTCAAGCTCGGCCAGCCCACGACGACCCTCTCGGGCGGCGAGCTCCAGCGCATCAAGCTCGCCTACCACCTGGTCCACGAGAAGGGCAGGAAGGCCCTCTATCTCTTCGACGAGCCGACGATCGGCCTCCATCCCAACGACGTCGCCGTCCTCCTCCGTTCCTTGCAGAAGCTCGTCGCCGAGGGCCACACCGTCGTCGTCATCGAGCACAACCTCGACGTCGTCAAGTGCGCCGACCACGTCATCGACCTCGGCCCCGAGGGCGGCGAGGGGGGCGGCCGGATCGTCGCCCAGGGCACGCCCGAGAAGGTCGCTCAGAGCCGCGATTCCATCACCGCCGCCTATCTCAAGAAGGCCTTGAACCGGGCGAACGGCGACCCCGGCAGGCGCTCCTCGAAGAAAAGCAAAGATGAACACTAATTGAACATTTACGTTGGAATTATTCTATAATCTTTTAATATCAGCAATATAACGTTACATTATGTTCCTTTTATGTTCCGTTACAGAACATACAGTCATTTCTTCCGGCCTCTCGGCGTTCTTTTTATTCATTTTATAATCAGCTAATTACATCGGTCTCTGCCCGTTGGCACCGTTCTTGCCGATTCTTCGGCGTGTCCGAAGAAAAAGGAGCGGCGCCAATGAGAAAAAAGACCTTCGTTGCGGCCCTCGTCCTCGGCCTTGTCGCGGCCGGCCCCCTGGCCGGCTCAGAGGCCGTCTGGGAAGTCCGCGTGCCCTCCGGCCTGCCTCGCGCCGCCTTCGTCCTGCCCGACCCCCTGCCCAGGCCCGCCGTCCTCGCGTCCCTGGCCGAAGAACTCCTCGACGCGGCGGCCCCGCGGTTCGTCCCGCAGCTCGCCGCGCCCGTCCGCGTCCCGGCCTTCCCGCCGGCCGCGAAGCCCGGCAAATTCCTCTTCGACGCCAACCTCGTCCTCCTGGTCGGCCTCAACGCCGCCGACTATGTCTCCACCCGGGCGGCCCTCAAATACCCCGGCCTGAGCGAGACCAACCCCCTGATGAGGCCGTTCGTCAAGAACCCGGCCGTCTTCGCCGCGGCCAAATTCGGCACGACCGCCCTGTCCTACTGGTGCATGAAGTCCCTGTTCAAGAAAAGCAGGACGGCGGCCTGGATCGTGACGACGGCCTCCAACGCCCTGCTCTCCTACGCCGTGGCCAACAACTATCGCCTGATCCAAGGGGCCCGGGCCCGCTGAGGCCGGAGAGGGCCCCGATGAACGTCTATCTCCAGCGCTACCTGGGACTCGAGGAGGGCCGCGGCTTCGCCAGGCCCGCCGGCTTCCCGACCCTTCGGACCCTGGAGCGGGACTACATCTCGTTCCTGCTCGAGGTCACCGACCAGAACCGGGCCGAGGTCTCGCGGATCTTGGCCATCTCGCGCTCGACCCTCTACCACAAGATCCGCCGCTACAGGATGGGCGAGGAAGGCCCTGAACGCCTGACCGTCTAGAGCCCCTTTTCGCCGGCGGAAGGCGGCGGGAAGGGGCCCCGCCGCGCGGCGGCCGGTCCGGCCCTATCTGAGCCTGGCGTCGACGGCCGCCCAGTCGACGGCCTTGAAAAAGGCCTCGATGTAGTCGGCCCGCTTGAGCCCGTAGTCGAGCATGAAGGCGTGCTCGAAGACGTCCATGACCAGGAGCGGCGCGCACCCGGCCGGGTGGCTGACGTCGTGCTCGTTGATCCAGAAGTTGACCAGACGGCCGTTGGCCGGGTCCTCGTACAGGACGGCCCAGCCGATGCCCCGCATCGCGCCCGTGGCCCGGAACTCCTTTTCCCAGGACTCGAGGTCGCCGTACTGCTCGACGATCCTCCGCCCGAGCTTGCCGGCCCGGTCGAGGGGCGCTTTGCCGCCGAGGTTCTCGAAGTAGAGCTCGTGGAGCCGCATGCCGTTGAATTCCCAGCCGAGGCGGCGCTTGAGCTCGGCGAATTCGGGGGTCCCGGCCTTGCCGTCCCTGGCCATGAGGCCGAGGATGTCGAGGACCTTGTTGGTGTTGGTCACGTAGCCCTGGTAGAGCGTGAAGTGGTTCTTTAAAAGCGCCTCGCTGAAACCGGGCAGACCGATGAGCCTGGCGTAGTCCTTGGGGGTATAGTTCATGTTCCGTCCCTCCTTTGGATTCCCGTGCCGGGAGGGGCCGCGCGGCGCGGCCGGGAGCCGCCGGCCGGACGCCCATGCGGCGCCTCCCGTTCCCGCGGCCTTGAGGAACTCCCGGCGCTTGAGCGTTCGCGGCCCCTTCGTCACGTCTTAAATCCTATCAAATAAGTAGGATTATGGCAAGCCCGGCGCCCCCGGCCGCGGGCGTCACTTCGCGTCCGGCCGCTCCCCGCCCTCCCCGGCGGCCTCGAGGCCGACCTTGGCCCGGATCTCGGCCTCGAGCTCGGAGGCCAGCTTCGGGGTCTCCCGAAAGAGCTTCTTGACGTTCTCCCGGCCCTGGCCGAGGCGCTCGCCCTTGTAGGAATACCAGGTCCCGGTCTTCTCGAGGAGGCCGGTGTCGAAGCCGACGTCGACCAGGTCGCCCTCCCGGGAGATGCCTTCGCCGAAGATGATGTCGAACTGGGCCTCGCGGAAGGGCGGGGCCATCTTGTTCTTGACGATCTTGACCTTGGCCCGCGTGCCGACGACGCTGTCCCCGTCCTTGAGGACGGAGAGCTTGCGGACGTCGACCCGCAGCGAGGCGTAGAACTTCAGGGCCCGGCCCCCGGTCGTCGTCTCGGGGTTGCCGATGAAGATCCCGATCTTCTCCCGGATCTGGTTGATGAAGATGAAGCAGGTCTTCGACCGGGCCACGATGGCCGTGAGCTTGCGCAGGGCCTGGGACATCAGCCGGGCCTGGAGCCCCATGTGGGCGTCGCCCATCTCCCCCTCGAGCTCGGCCTTGGGCACGAGCGCGGCCACGGAGTCGACGACGATGACGTCGACGGCGCCGCTGCGGACGAGGACCTCGGCGATCTCCAGGGCCTGCTCGCCGAAGTCGGGCTGGGAGATGATCAGGTTGTCGATGTCGATGCCGATCCGGGCGGCGTATTCCGGGGACAGGGCGTGCTCGGCGTCGATGAAGGCCGCCTGGCCGCCGCGCTTCTGGGCCTCGGCGATGACGTGCAGGGCCAGGGTCGTCTTGCCGGTGGCCTCGGGGCCGTAGATCTCGACGACGCGGCCCCGGGGGAAGCCGCCGATGCCCAGGGCCAGGTCGAAGGAGATCGAGCCCGTCGGTATGGCCTCGACGGGCACCGCCGCCCCCTTCTGGCCGAGCTTCATGACCGAGCCCTTGCCGAACTGCTTCTCGATCTGGGACAGGGCGGCGTCGATCGCCTTGTTCCGCGCCCCCTGCCGCTCCTCGGTCTCCGCGTCCTTCGCCGGGGCCCCTTCGCGGGCCGTGTCCTTCTTGACCATCTCCGTTCGCTCCTTGTCCGTCTCTTTCTTGGCCATCCTCTCCTCCCTCGCTCGCGGTATCAGTCTATCCCGATTGGCCGGCTCTTTCAACCGGCATGAACACCCGGGCCCGCGCGAGGCCCTTCGCAGGCCGAGGCGGACGCGGGGCGTCGGCGGGCGGAGATGCGCGGGGAGCGCCGCGGGCCCTTGGCGGCGAAGCGGACGGGAGGTCCTGCGGCCTCATTAGCGATCACCGCGGGAAGCCGTTGAACATGAGGTCGTAGTCGTCGATCAGCCCCTGGTCGGCGAAGCTGAAATAGCGGTTGTTGCCGATGATGATGTGGTCCAGGACCTTGATCTGGACGACCCGGGCGGCGAAGACCAGGTCCCGGGTGACCTCCCGGTCGCAGAGCGACGGCTCGGGGTCCCCGGAGGGGTGGTTGTGGGCGAAGATCAGGGCCGAGGCCTCGTAGCGCAGGGCGTCCCGGATGACCTCGCGGGGATAGACGGCGCTCGAGTCGACCGTCCCCTCGAACAGGGTCTTCTCCTCGATGACCTGGTTCTTCGGGTCGAGGAAGATGACCTTGAACCGCTCCGTCTTGACGTCGCGCAGCGAGTGAACGAGGTAGTCGTAGACCTCCTGGGAGGAATGGCAGACCGGCCGGCTCATCATCCGGTCCTTGAGGAAGCGCCGGGAGACCTCGTGGATGAGCTTCAGCCCGAAGACGTTCCGGGCCCCGATGCCGGGAATGCGCTGGAGGTCCTCCGGCCGGGCCTCGAGGACGCCGCCGAAGGTCTTGAACTCCCGCAGGGCCTCCCGGGCCGGGCCTTTGCAGTCGCGCCGGGGCGTCCCGATGGCCAGGAGAAGCTCGACGATCTCGTAGTCCAGGAAGGCCGCGAGGCCCCCGTTGAGGAATTTCTGGCGCAGGCGGTCCCTGTGCCCGGCCCCGGCGGGGGGCCCCTGGCCAGGCGAGATCGGCCGGTCGTTCATGGCTTCCGACGATAAAGACGGCCGGGCCCGGCCGCCCGTCTCACGCCGGGGAAAGATTATTCCCGGTAAAGGGCGTCGATCCGGTCCTTGAAGGCCTTCTCGACGATGTGGCGCTTGACCTTGAGCGACGGCGTCAGCTCGGTCTCGGCGTTGAAGTCCCGCTCGAGGAGGACGACCTTCTTGATCCGCTCGTAGGAGGCCAGCTGGGGCGTCGACCGGTTGACCTCGGCCAGCATGAAGGCGACGATCTCCTCCTTCTCGACGAGCTCCCGGCGGTCCTTGAAGGCGTGGCCCTTGGACCTGGCGTAGGCCTCGAGCTTGTCGAAATCGGGGACGATCAGGGCCGAGATGAACTTCCGGCCCATGCCTACGACGACCGCGGTCTGGATGTAGGTGTTGGCCTTGAGCTGGTTCTCGATCGGCTGGGGGGCGACGTTCTTCCCTCCGGCCGTGACCAGGATGTCCTTTTTCCGGTCGGTGATGACGAGGAATCCCTCCTCGTCGAAATGGCCGATGTCGCCCGTGTGGAACCAGCCGCCCTCGAAGGCCTCCCGGGTCTCGGCCTCCTTCTTGTAGTAGCCCTTCATGACGTTGGGGCCCTTGGCCAGTATCTCGCCGTCCGGGGCGATCCGGATCTCGACGCCGGGCACGGGCGGCCCGACCGTCCCGAACTTCATCTTCTCGAAGGTGTTGCAGGTCAGGACGGGCGAGGTCTCGGTCAGGCCGTAGCCCTCGAGGATGGTGATGCCGATGGCGTAGAAGAACTCGGCCACGTCGCCCGAGAGGGGCGCGCCGCCGGAGACGAAGAAGTGCACCCGGCCGCCGGTCTTCTCGACGATCTTGGAGAAGACCAGCTTCGAGGCCAGCTTGTACTGGAAGTCGAGGGCCTTGGGGATGGGCAGGCGCCGGATCCTCCGCGCCCCGTGCTTCTTGCCGACGCCGAGGGCCCAGAAGAAGATCTTCTTCTTGGCCGCCGACTGGGCCAGGATGTTGTCCATGACCTTGGCGTAGATCTTGTCGAACAGGCGCGGCACGCTGATCATGATGGTCGGACGGACCTCGAGGAGGTTCTCGGCCACGGTGTCGATGCTCTCGGCGTAGGCGATGGTGGCCCCCTTGTAGAGGAAGGAGAAGGTCGTCATCCGCTCCAGGACGTGGGACAGGGGCAGGAACGACAGGATCGTGTCCTTGGCGCTGAAGTCGGTCACCTGGTCGAGGGCCTTCGAGTTGGAGACGAAGTTGGCGTGGGTCAGCATGACGCCCTTGGGGACGCCGGTCGTCCCCGAGGTGTAGATGATCGAGGCCAGGTCGTCCGGCCCGACGGCCAGGGCGCGCTTCTCGAACAGCGCCGGGTCGGCGGCGGCCAGGGCCTTGCCCCGGGCCATGATCTCGGCCAGGGTGCCGACGCCCTTCGGGCCTTCCTCGTCGATGAGGACGAAATGATGGACGTTCGGCAGCCCCGCGCGGACGGCCTCGACCTTCAGCCACAGCTCCCGGTTGGAGCAGACCACGACCTTGGCGTCCGAGTCGTTGATGATGTACCGGATCTGGTCGGGCATGAGCGAGGTGTAGATGGGCACCGTGACCGCGCCGGCGCACAGCGCCGCGAGGTCGGTCATCGTCCACTCCGGGCGGTTCTCGGACAGGATGACCAGCTTGTCGCCGGGGGCGAGGCCGAGGTCGGCCAGGCCGAGCGACAGGTGTTCGACCCGGCGGCCGAACTCCTGGGTGGAGATGGGGGCGTAGCGGCCGTCCTTCTTGACCAGGAGAAGGGCGTCCTTGACATAGGTCCGGCAGGTGTTGAGGAAGAGCTGGCTCAGGGTCTCGACCATGCGGAGCCTCCTTGGGGGGTTCGGGCGAGCCCTATTCTAACCTCATCCGCGGCCGGGCTGTCAACCCAGGGCGAGGTCGCGGGCCTCGTGGCGGAGGAGCCACTCCTTGCGCCACAGGCCGCCGCCGTAGCCGGTCAGGCGGCCGTCGCTCCCGACGACCCGGTGGCACGGGACGATGATCGAGACGGGGTTGCTGTGGTTGGCGCCGCCGACGGCCCGGGTGGCGGCGGGCCGGCCGACGGCCTCGGCGACGGCCTTGTAGGTCGTCGTCTTCCCGTAGCCCACGGCCAAGAGCTCCCGCCAGACCCGCCGCTGGAACTCCGTGCCCCGGAGGTCGAGCTTGACCGTGAAGGCCCGGCGCTTCCCCAGGAAGTACTCCTCGAGCTGGACCAGGGCGGCGGCGACCGGCCGGGGCGGGGCGCCCCGGGTCCGCCGGAGGGACCTCTCCTCCTTGACGTCGAAGAAATCGAGGCCGGAGACCCCGGCCTCCGTGCCCGCGATCTCAATCGTCCCGATGGGGGACCGGAAAAAGGCCCTGTACGCGTCGGGTCCCGGCATGGCCGCCTCCGGGGGCACGATAATACAATCAGGGCCCGGGGTTCAACCTCGCTGCCGCCGCCTTTCCCTTTTGACCGCCGCCATGCCCTGTGCTAACCTGAGTCATTCACGGAGCGAGACGGCCCTCGGATGCGAGGCCCGAGGCGCGAGGTGACGACATGAACGGCAACATCCCGACCCTGGCCGTCTCCGGCCGGACCCTCCCCGAGGCCTGGGAAAAGGCGGTCCTGGCCTGCTGGCGTGAGGGCGTCGCCGTCAGGACCGAATACGACAAGCCGGGCGACCCGCCCAGCCGCGACTGCACCATGCTCTGGACGGTCGAGGACCCCTTCGCCGAGCCCCGCATCCACCGGGCCTTCCCGGGCGGGCTCGAGGACCTCGAGGTCTACCGCCAGGAGGTCGTCGAGGGCGTCCACGACCACTGGATCGCGCCGGAGGAGGGCAAGTGGACCTACACCTACCACAAGAGGCTGTTCGCCTATGACATCGAGGGCGAGACCATGGACCAGATCGGCCTGGCCGTCGACCGGCTGGCCCGGGCCGGGCACACCCGCCGGGCCCAGGCCATCACCTGGAACCCCAAGCTCGACGCCCCGACCGAGGACCCGCCCTGCCTCCAGCGGCTGTGGTTCCGCGTCCTGGCCGACGAGCGCGGCGAGCCGGTCCTGAACATGAACGCCCACTGGCGCTCGCGCGACGCCTACAAGGCCGCCTACATGAACGTCTTCGCCCTGACCGACCTGCAGCGCGCCGTCGCCGGCCGCGTCGCCGCGAGGACCGGCCGCCCCGTCCGCGTCGGCCGCTACGCCGACCTCGTCGACAGCTTCCACATCTACGGCTCGTACTTCGACGAGTTCGAGGGCTTCCTGAAGATGGTCGGGAAGCGCTCGTTCGAGGAGCGGACCTGGCCCAGCGCCTACGCCGAGCCCATGTTCGAGGAGGCCCGCGAACGGCTGAGGCGGGAGAAAGAGGAAGGGAGGTAAGGCCATGAGCCCGTCGCCGGCCGCCCTCGCCCTGGGCGCCGCCGCGCTCGTCGCGGGGGCCCTGGCCGCCTGGTCGAAGATCGAGGGGCGCCGCCGCGCCCACCTGGTGACGAAGCCCCTCGCGACCGCACTCATCGTCGCCGTGGCCGCCCTGGCCCCCCTCCCCGCGCCGCCCGTCTACAAGACGCTCGTGCTGGCCGGCCTGGGCTTCTCGCTCCTCGGCGACGCGGCCCTGATGTTCCCGGACAGGTGGTTCACGGCCGGCCTGGCCGCCTTCCTGGCCGCCCAGTGCCTCTACATCCTGGCCTTCCGGCCGCGGCCGGGACAGCCCCCCTCGGCGATGGCCTTCCTCCCCTTCGTCCTCTACGGCCTGCTGATGTTCTTCCTGCTGGCCCCCCACCTGGGCCCGATGAAGTTCCCCGTCTTCGTCTACATCGCCGCCATCACGGCCATGGCCGGCCTGGCCGCCGCCCGCTACATCGACCGGGGCGGGACGAAGCCGCTCCTGGCCTTCGCCGGGGCGGCCCTGTTCCTCGTCTCGGATTCGGTGTTGGCTTACGACCGCTTCGCCCGGAAGGTCCCCGGGGCCCGGGTCATCGTCCTGGGGACCTATTTCCCGGCCCAGCTGCTGATCGCCCTGTCGGTCTGACCCGCCCGGGGCCGTGACGGGCCGCGGGCCGTCAGCTCCGGACGACGATCTTCCCGTCGATCCCGACGACGACCTTCTTCACCTCCAGCGCGACGCCTGAGAGCTCGACGGCCTTGCGGACGAGGCGCTCGAGCCCCGCGCAGCAGGGCACGGTCATGACGGCCACGGTCAGGGAGGCGAGCCCGTTCGTCCGGATGAGCTCGGCCAGCTTCTCGACATAACCCTGGGTCTCGTCGAGCTTGGGGCAGGCGATGACGAGCTTCTTCCCCTCGAGGAGCTCCCCATGGAAGCCGCCCAGGGCGAACGCGGTGCAGTCGGCCGCGACGAGGAGGTCGCTCCCCTGGAAATAGGGCGCCGCCGGCGAGACGAGGTGGAGCTGGATCGGCCACTGGGTCAGGCGCGACGGGACCTCCGCCGCCGGCGCGGGGCCGGCTCCGGGCTCCCGGGCGACCTCGCGGGCCAGGCTGCCGGGGCAGCCGCCGTGCCCGGCGCGGCCGCTCGCCGCGCCGTGGACCTTGGCCGCCGCGGCCGCGCCGCGCGTCTTCAGCACGTGATCGTGGGCGGCCCGGGGGTCGTAAGCGTCGCTCTCCCGCTCGACGACCTCGAGGGCGCCGACGGGGCAGACGTCGAGGCAGGCGCCCAGCCCGTCGCAATAGATCTCCCGGACCAGGACGGCCTTGCCCTCGGCGTCGAGGGCCAGGGCCCCCTCCGCGCAGGCCGTGGTGCACAGGCCGCAGCCGTCGCACTTCTCGCGGTCGATCTCGACGATCTTTCTCTTGGCCACGGGGCGCTCCCCCGGGTATTTTGCGTTCATCATGCCAGCCTGACCTCTTCTGCCTCTTCCATCCGCCCGTTCGCCGGGTCCGTCCCCGCGTCCGGGCGCCGCCTCGTTTCGTGGCGGATGCCGGCCGGGGAAGGACCCGCCGCCGGGCCCGCCTCAGGCTGCGGGCGGCGCGACGGGCGCGGCCGGCGGAGAGACCCTGGGGACGCCGAACCAGTCCCTGGCGTCCTTCCCCAGGAGCCCCATGAGGACGAGGGCGCCGAGGACGGTTCCGACGGGGAAGCCGACGAGCAGGACGGCGCCCATGGCGACGCCGGCGAGCCGGGCCCAGGGGCGCCCCTTGGCGATGCCCGCGGCGATGGCGAGGTCCAAGGCGCCGACGGCGGCGCAGAACAGGGCCAGGACGACGCCGGCCGCGCCGAGGAGGGCGCTGCCGAGAAGGCCGGCCCTGTCCGTGCCCCAGCCGATGAGGACGGCCCCGGCGCCGAAGATGAACAGGAACAGGGCCGCGGTCGCGATCTTCAGCCCGGCCGCGACGACGAGGGCGATCCGGGCGACCTTGATGCTTTCGGGCATGGCCTTTCTCCGTCGGTATCCGGGGCCATTTTAGCATATAATGCCCGGAGGAGCCCCTCATGGACAGGATCATCCGCATCAACCCCCTCCTCGAGGCCCTGCGGTCCGCCCCGGAGCGGGTCCTCAAGGTCTTCGTCCAGCAGGAGCGGGGCCACGCCCGGATCGGCGAGGTCGTCCGCGAGGCCAAGGCCCGCCATGTCCCCGTCGTCTTCGTCCCTGTCCGCCGCCTCGGCCAGGTCGCGCCGGGCCACCAGGGCGTCATGGCCGAGGTCGCGCCCAAAAAATACGCCTCCCTCGAGGACATCCTGGCCCGCTCGGCCAAGCCCGTCGTCGTCCTTCTCGACGAGGTCGAGGACCCCCAGAACCTGGGGGCCATCGTCCGGAGCGCCGAGGGGGCCGGCGCCGACGGCATCGTCCTGCCCGAGCGCCGCTCGGCCGGACTGACGGAGACCGTCGAGACCGTCTCGGCCGGCGCCCTGGAGCACCTCCCCGTCGCCCGGGTGCCGAACCTCGTCCGGGCCATGGGGGAGCTCAAAGAGAAGGGCCTCTGGCTCGTCGGGGCCGAGAGCTCGGGGGAGGGGCCTTGGTACGACTTCGACTACACCGGCCCCGTCGGCATCGTCCTCGGGTCCGAGGGCAAGGGGCTCCGCCCCCTGGTCCGCAAGACCTGCGACAAGGTCCTGGCCGTCCCCCTGGCCGGAAAGGTCGGCTCCCTCAACGTCGCCGCGGCGGCGGCCGTCTTCCTCTTCGAGGTCGTCCGCCAGCGCCGGGCCAAGAGGTGAATTCCACGAGGCCCCCATGTCCAGGGGCCGCCGCTGACCGCCGGGCCTGCGAGCCGGCTTGACTTGCCACCCGCCCCCCCTTAGAATAGGCCGAGGCCGTAACTCATTGAAAGAGCGGAGCATGGAAAAATCGGCGGAATTTTATAGCCTCGAAAAGGGCATCCTGTCCCTGAAGGACCAGATCGACGCCCTGGACGAGACCGACGACATCGACAAGAAGGACAGGATCGCCGCCCTCCGCCGGGAGATCGAGAAGGAGTGGGCCAAGATCGTGCCCGCCCTCTCGACCGTCAACATCGTCCAGATCGCCCGCCACCCCAAGCGCCCCTACACCCTGGACTACATCGCCTTCCTGTTCCAGGACTTCATGGAGATGCACGGCGACCGGCGCTTCGCCGACGATCCGGCCATCGTGGCCGGGCTGGCCTTCTACAAGGGCCGGACGGTGGCCGTCATCGGCCACCAGAAGGGCCGGACGACCCGGGCCCGGATCGACCGCAACTTCGGCCAGGCCAACCCCGAGGGCTACCGCAAGGCCCTCCGGATCATGCAGACGGCCGAGAAATACGGCTTCCCGGTCGTGACCTTCATCGACACGCCCGGCGCCTACCCCGGCATCGGGGCCGAGGAGCGCGGCCAGGCCGAGGCCATCGCCAACAACCTGAAGGTCATCTCCCGGCTCAAGACGCCCGTCGTCAACGTCGTCATCGGCGAGGGCGGCAGCGGCGGCGGGCTGGGCATCGGCTTCGGCGACCAGATGCTCATGCTCGAGCACGCCTTCTACTCCGTCATCTCGCCCGAGGGCTGCGCCGCCATCGTCTGGAAGGACCAGAACGCCGTCGACCAGGCCGCGGAGAACCTGGGCATCCGGGCCTCCATCCTGCTCGGCTTCGGCATCATCGACAAGATCATCCCCGAACCCCCCGGCGGCGCCCACATCGACCCCGAGCAGACCTTCAAGAACGTCGACAGGCACCTCTACCAGGCGCTGAAGCATCTCGAGGGCAAGCCGGTCGAGGCGCTTCTCGAGGAGCGCTACAACAAGCTCCGCAAGCTGGGGGTCTTCGAAGAACGGTGACCGCTATCAAGCCGGAACGCCCCGGGGCCAAAGCGGAGCCCGCCCCCCCGCAGGCGATCAAGGGCACCCACGACATCCTCCCCGGCGAGGTCGAGAAGTGGCAGGCCCTGGAGCGCCTGGCCCGCGAGACCTTCGAGCTCTACCGCTTTCGCGAGCTCCGGGCCCCGGTCTTCGAGCCGACCGAGCTCTTCGAGAAGGGCACCGGCGCGACGTCCGACGTCGTCACCAAGGAGATGTACACCTTCACCGACAGGGGCGGGCGGTCCCTGACCCTGCGGCCGGAGTACACCCCCTCGGTCGTCCGGGCCATCATCGAGCACCGGCTCGACCTCGAGGGCGCCCCCATGCGCTACTACTTCATGGGGCCCATGTTCCGCTACGACAAGCCCCAGAAGGGCCGCTACCGCCAGTTCCATCAGATCGACATCGAGGTCTTCGGCGAGAAGGACGCCGCCGTCGACGCCGAGATCGTCGACATGGCCCACGCCCTGCTCGGCAAGCTCGGCGTCACGGGGACCGAGACCCTGGTCAACTCCGTCGGCTGCCGGGCCTGCCGGCCGCCCTACAGCGCCGCCCTGAGGGAGGCGGCCGGGAAGCGGCTGGCCGACCTCTGCCCCGACTGCCGGAGGAAGGCCGAGGCCAATCCCCTGCGCATCTTCGACTGCAAGATCGAGGCCTGCCGGGAGATCGCGGCGGCCTTCCCGAGCATCCAGGACTTCATCTGCCGCGAGTGCCGCGAGCACTTCGGCGAGCTCCTGGCCTCGCTCGACGTCCTGGGGATCCCCTACCGGGTCGAGCCCCGGCTCGTCCGCGGCCTCGACTACTACACCAAGACGACTTTCGAGATCGTCTCCCCGGCGCTCGGCGCCCAGAACTCCCTGCTCGGCGGAGGGCGCTACGACGACATGATGAAGGACTTCGGCGGGCCGGACATCTGCGGCACCGGATTCGCCATGGGCATCGAGCGGGTGCTCTCCGTCGCCGATCTCCGGGCCCCGGCCCGCAGGCTCCTCTACGTCGCCCATCTCGGCCGGGCGGGCCGGGAGGCCGGCCTGGCCCTGGCCCGCTTCTTCCGGGGGAGCGGCGTCGAGTGCCTGATGGAGTTCAAGGACCGGGGGATGAAGGCCCACTTCGGCCGGGCCAACAAGCTCGGGGCCGACTGGGTGCTCATCGTCGGCGAGGACGAGATGGCCAAGGGCCGCTTCGGCCTCAAGGCCATGGCCACCGGCCGCCAGGCCGACGGCACCCGCGAGGAGCTCCTGGCCGTCATCCGCGAAAGCTGACCGTTCGGGGAGGCCCATGAGCGCAACGACCGAACCCGGCACGCCCTACAAGAGGACCGACTACTGCGGCGGGCTCCGGGCCGCGGACGAGGGCCGCGAGGTCGTCCTCTGCGGCTGGGTCCACAAGACCCGCGACATGGGCCACCTCGTCTTCGTCGACGTCCGCGACCGCGAGGGCCTGGTCCAGGTCGTCTTCCAGTCCGACCGTCCCGATTTGGCCGAGGAGGCCAAGAAGCTCCGCAACGAGTTCGTCGTCGGCGTGCGCGGCCGGGTCCGGCGCCGCTCGGCCGCGAACAAGGACCTGGCCACGGGCGAGATCGAGGTCGAAGCGGCGGGCCTCCGCGTCTTCGCCGCCGCCAAGGTGCCGCCGTTCGTGGTCGCCGACCCGCCCCAGGCCTCAGAGGAGCTGCGCCTGAAGTACCGCTACCTCGACCTGCGCCGGCCCGGGATGCAGAGGCGGATCCGCCTCCGCCACGAGGCCGCCCTGGCCGCGCGGAACTACCTGAGCGGCCGCGGCTACCTGGAGATCGAGACGCCCATCCTGGCCAACCCCACGCCCGAGGGGGCCCGCGACTTCCTCGTGCCCAGCCGCGTGTCCAAGGGCCGCTTCTACGCCCTGCCCCAGTCGCCCCAGCAGTTCAAGCAGACCCTCATGGTGGCCGGCTTCGACCGCTACTTCCAGATCGTCCGCTGCTTCCGCGACGAGGCCCTCCGGGCCGACCGCCAGCTCGAGTTCACCCAGATCGACATCGAGACGAGCTTCATCGACCTCGACGACTTCTTCGCCCTCAACGAGGGCCTCATGGAGGCGCTGTTCGCGCTGGTCGGACGGAAGGTCGAGCGGCCCTTCCCGCGCCTGCCCTACGCCGAGGCCATGGAGAGGTACGGCTCGGACAAGCCCGACCTGCGCGTTCCGCTCGAGATGAGGGACCTGACCGCCGTCGCGTCGGCGACGGGCTCGGAAGTCCTCAAGGGCGCCGTCGCCGCGGGCGGCGAGGTCAAGGGCCTGCGCGTCCCGGGGGCCGGGGCCCTGTCGCGCGCCCAGCTCGACAAGCTCGGCGACAAGGCCAAGGCGCTCGGGGCCAAGGGCCTGGTCTGGATCAAGAGGCAGGGCGGCTGGAAGTCGGCCCTCAAGGCGGCCGAGGCCGACTACGAGGCGATCTGGGCCGCGCTCGGCGCCGGCGACCCCGACCTCGTCCTGCTCGTCGCCGGCGAGCGCGAGGCCGCCCTCAAGGCCCTGGGCGAGATCCGGCGGGCCTGGCCCCTCGGCGACCCCGCCCTCGCGGACCGCCTCGCGTTCTGCTGGGTCGTCGATTTCCCGCTCTTCGAGTGGAGCGAGGAGGAGGGCCGCTTCGTCTCCATGCACCACCCCTTCACCTCGCCCCGCGACGAGGACCTGCCTCTCCTCGAGGCGGCCCCGGCCGAGGTCCGGGCCAAGGCCTACGACCTCGTCCTCAACGGCCACGAGGTCGGCGGCGGCTCCATCCGGATCCACGACATGGGCGTCCAGCGCCGGGTCTTCCAGGCCCTCGGCCTTTCGGACGAGGAGACGGAGGAGAAGTTCGGCTATTTCCTCGAGGCCCTGAGCCTGGGCGCCCCGCCCCACGGCGGCATCGCCCACGGCTTCGACCGCCTGGTCATGCTCCTCGCCGGCGAGGAGTCCATCCGCGAGGTCATCCCCTTCCCCAAGACGACCGGGGCCCTCGACCTCATGACCGGCTCGCCCTCCGCGGTCGACCCGCGCCAGCTCGACGAGCTCGGGCTGAAGATCAAGGACCGGTAAGGCCCCCGGGCCGGAAGCGCCCGCTCCCGTCACTCCGGGCCGAGATCGACGCCCCTTCTCCGGGCCGCCTCGAGCGTGCTCCTGATGTCCAGGCCGGCCGCGCTCAGGAGGGCCCTGTCGGCCGCGATCTCGGCCGGCGTTCCCGTCCGGGCGATGCGGCCGTCGAGGAGGACGGCGATGCGGTCGCACACGGCCAGGGCCGGGAGGATCTGCTGCGAGACCAGGATGACGGTCGCGTCGAGCCCGGCGATGAGGCCCATCAGGCGCTCGACGAGGGCCGGGTGGAGGTTCGAGAACGGCTCGTCGAAGGCCACGACCTCGGGCGCCATCGAAAGGACCGTGGCCAGGGCGGCCCGCTTGCGCTCGCCGAGCGACAGCCGATGCGGGTTCCGCCGCTCGAACCCGGCCAGGCCGACCCGTTCGAGAACGTCGCGGACGCGCCGGCCCGCCTCCTCACGGCCGAGCCCGAGGTTGAGCGGCCCGAACGCCACGTCCTCCCCGATCGTCGGCGTGAAGAGCTGGTCGTCGGGGTCCTCGAAGACGAGCCCGACCCGCCTGCGGACGGAGGCCAGCGTGGCGGGGCCGACGGGCTCGTCGCCGATGCGGACCCGGCCCTCGCCCCGCAGGAGCCCGTTCAGGTGCAGGAGAAGCGTCGATTTGCCGGCCCCCGAGGGGCCCAGGATCCCGAACCGTTCGCCGGCCTCGATCTCGAGGGACAGGCCGCGCAGGATCGGACGGTCCTTCTCGTAGCCGAAGACGAGGTCTTCGATCCCGACGGCGGCCCCCCTCGAGGTCCCGCTCATGGGAGGAACACCCGGGCCGCGGCGAAGGGGAGGACCAGAGCGAGGCCGGCGAGGAGTTCGCGCGGCCGGAGCGCGGCGGGCTCGAGGCCGGGCCAGGACCCGTCGAAGCCGCGGGCCGCCATGGCCGCCTGGACGGCCCGGGCGCGCTTCCGGGCCCGGAGGACCAGCCCGGCCGCCGCCTGCCCGGCCGCCTCGAACCGCGACCCGCGCGGGCGGCCCGGCGTCCGGCTCTCGCGGGCCCGCCTCATCCGGGCGGCCTCGCCGCCCAGGACATTGACGAAGCGGCCGGCCAGGGCCATGATCGAGCAGAGCGCCGCGGGGAAGCCCAGCGAGCGAAGCGCGCCCAGGAGCCGGTCCAGCCGGTCGGTCAGGACGAGAAGGCTCAGGACCAGGACGGAGGCGTAGGCCTTGAGGGCGATCGTCAGGGCCCGGAGCCAGGGGCCGGGAGCCAAAAGCCCTCCTTCGGCGGCGGCGCCGGACTGGGACAGCGGATACAGGGCGGCCGCGGCCAGGATGAACGGGGACGCCCAGGCCGCCCGCCGGAGGGCCTCCCGGACGGGGACGCGGCTCGCCGCGAAGAGGACGGCGGCCAGGGCCAGGTCGAGCGCCGCCGCCCGCCACGCCGTCCCCGGCCCGGAAACGATGAGGGCCAGGAGAGCCGTCGCGGCCGCGATCTTGACGCGCGGATCGAGCCGGCCGGCCGGAGCCTCGATCTCCCGGCCGGGAGCGTCGGGCCAGTCAGCCATCCCGGGACCTCACCCGCCCGGCCGGCGGCGGGCCCTCAATCCGTAGAGGACGCCTGTCGCGCCGAGGATGAGCGCTACGCCGACGGCGGCCCTCAGCCAGAGCGGGAGGCGGGCCGCGGCGGGGCCGGAAGCCGCGTTCCCCGCCGCTCGCCCCTTCGAAGGGGCCGGGCCGGCTTCCAGGAAGGCGCGGTCGACGGTGATGCGGCATTTCTCCCGGTGGCCGAGCTCGTCGTCGACGATGGCCTGCCACTCTCCCTCGCGGTCCGGGACGAAGGCGAACCGGCCGGAGGCGTCGGCGTGGCCGCTCTGGTAGACGACCGGCGGCGTCCCGGGCGCCAGGACCTGGACCGCCGCGAAGGCGGCCGTGTCGCCCCCGGAGTAGACCGCCCGGAGGACGACCGCCGGGGGATGGAGGCGGGCCTGGACCTCGAGGCCGTGCCCGGCGAGGCGGCCGGCGCAGAGCGCCGGTACGGCGGCGAGGGCCGCGGCGACGGCGAGGGCGCGCTTCACGGCCTCGTCTCCAGGAGCGAGGGCTCGGTCTTCCGCAGGAAGGCCACGGCCGCGGCCGTCAGGACGCCCTCCAGGGCCGCGACCGCGACGTACACGAGCGCCAGGAAGAGGATCCTCCGGCCGTACCCGATGAGCCTGAATTCGAGGATCATCAGGGCGGCGGGGACGAGGATCCCCGCGAAGCCCGCGGCGAACGCCCGCGGCGCTCCCGCCCGGCCGGGGGCCCGCCAGAGAAGCCAGGCGGCCAAGGCCCCGAGGCCCATGTTGACCGTGTTCACGCCTAGGGCGACCAGGCCGCCGTGCTGGAACAGGAGGGACTGGAACAGCAGGGCGACGAAGACCGCGGGAACGGACCTCGGGCCGAGCAGGACGCCGGCCAGGCCGTAAAGGCCCAAGTGGACCGATGTCCCGGCGACGGGGAAATGGAGCAGGGAGGCCAGGAACAGCGCGGAGGCCATCAGCCCCGTTTCGGGGATCTCGGCGGCCTTGATCTTCCGGCTGAGGACGGACACGGTCCCGAGGGCCAGGGCGTCCGCGGCCGCGGCCGCCCCGACCGGAAGGATGCCGTCCGCGATGTGCATGGGCGATCAATCCCAGGCCAGGAGACAGGACGAGCTCAACCGTTCCTCGTCGTAGGCGGAACCGGCGGGCATGGGCTTGGAAAGCGACCCGGTGAGGAGGATCGAGCCCTTGAAGGACTCGGGGACCTCGATCTCGGCCCGGCCTGTCCGGCCGGTCCGGCCCGCGGGCTTCGCCTCCCCGGAGCCGAGGATGGCGGAGATCTCGACGCCCTCGGCCGGTTTGCCCTGGGCCGTCGCCAGGGCGACGAGCTTGCGGCCTTCGACCTTCCAGGAGACCTCGAAAAGGAGCCCCAAGGGCTCGGGGGACCCGAGGGCCGCGGCGGGGGTCCGGACCGCGCAGAGGAACGAATTGTAGGCTTTTATCACGCTGGCCGCGCCGGGGTGCTCGGCCCGGCCGCCCGGCTTCCAGCCCTCCGGCGTCCGGCTGATGACGCCGCGGTCGTATTCGCCGGCCACCCTGTAGACGCCTTCGGCCTCGACCTTGAAGGCCGCTTCGGGCCCGCGGCCCTGGTCCTTCGGGGTGAGGGCCCGGGAGGCCCCCGAAGGGCCGGCCAGGGTCATCCGGAGCTCCACGCCCCGGACGGGCTCCTCGCTCTCCGGGAAGGCATGGCCGCTGGACAGCAGGACCGTCACGGTCTCGCCGACCCGGGCCGGCGACGGCGCGGGCGACAGCCAGGTGTAGTGGGCGAACAGCGTCACGGCTCCCCCGAGGACCACTCCCGGGATGAGGCGCCGGAAAATGAACGCGGCCGTCCGAATCTTCATCGCCACCTCCGATAGTAGCACGATTTCTAACTTACGTAACACCGCTATTCTAAGGGCGTCCCGGCGCGAAGTCAAGGGCGGGACGGCGCGGGCTTCAGGCGAGCCTTTTCCCCGTGCTGGCCATGTTGACCGACCCCTGGAGGACGCCCTTGACGGAGCGGAGGGCGTCGGCCAGGCGGCGGACCCCGACGGCCCGGCCGCGGACGGCGATGATCTCCAGGCAGTGGTCGTGGTCGAGATGGATGTGCTGCGTGGAGACGATCAGGCCGTGGGCGTCGTGCTGGAGGTCGGTGAGGCGGCTGACGAGGTCCTTCCTGTGATGGTCGTAGACGAGCGTGATGGCGCCGGCGACCTCGCCGCCCCCCCGCCATTCCTCCTCCACGAGCGAGGCGCGGATGAGGTCGCGGAAGGCCTCCGATCGGCTGGCGTAGCCGCGCCCGGCCACGACGAGCCTGTCGAACCTGGCCAGCAGGTCCTCCCCGAGGGAGATCCCGAAACGGACGAGACGGCTCATGTGCTCAAGCCTCCCTTCGTCCCATGACCGGGCGGCCCCCCGGTCACACGGGGCCGCGGCCGCTTCCCGGAGGGGGGGCCGACCGGGCCTCCCCGGGGCGCGCCAGCCTGTCGTGCGTCCCGCCGAAGACGGGCTTCTTCGACGGCAGATACTTCTTGGGGAATTTGACCAGGATGGTGTAGTTCGGGTCGACCATCTGCGAGACCTCGGCCTTCATGACCTGGGACGCGAGCTGATAGGCGTCCATCGCGTCCAGGCCGCAATCCTCGGCGATCCACGTCACCATCTCCTTGGCCGCGATCCTGAACGCGTCTTCCAGCGGGCGGCACATCCCCGTGGTCATGAGGCAGTCGTCGCTTTCGATCCGGGGCCAGGCGATCGGCTTTCCCTTGATGAGGTCGACCTTCAGCTCCACGTTGACCGCGGCTTCGACGCCGTAGCCGACGATCTCCCCGTCCCCCTGGACGAGGTGCGCGTCCCCGAAATAGAGCAGCGCCCCCGGGACGTTGACGGGCAGATAGACCGTGTTCCCGGCCCTGACCTCCGGGCAGTCCATGTTGCCGCCGTAGGCCTCGGGGGTGACGCTCCAGCGCCATTCGTTCCTGGCCGGCGCGACGCCGAGGCACCCGATCATCGGCCTCATGGGGATGTCGACGGCCGCGCCCCCTTTGAGGGCCCGGAAGCGGACCGTGCCCTTGTCCCGGTCGACGTCGTACCACCAGACGAGCTCGGGCAGGGGGGCCTCGAGGACGGCGGTGTATTCCGTGCCGGTGATGGCCCCGAACCCCGGCGTGTAGCTGCTGATGCCGTGGGGACGGGCCGGCTCGATCTTCCTGATATGGACCGCCAGGACGTCCCCCCTCTCCGCGCCTTGGATATGGAACGGACCGGTCAGGGGGTTGTCATGCCAGAGGCCCACCGTTTCCGAGGGCTTGTCGCCGGGCTTCTTGACCTTCCCGTCGAAGCAGTCCTCCGTCGAGGAGACGATGAGCGTCCCCGGCCTGATCGTCATCACCGGCTTGTGCTGGCCGTAGGTGTACTTCAGGTCGGCGGGCTTGGGGTGATACTTCACGACCTCTTCGGAAAACCCCGGCCGGGCCAGTCCCAGGACAAGGAACGGAACGGCCGCGAGCATCGTTTTCAAGCGGTTCAAAGGGCCCTCCTCTCCGAGCCTCCGGTTCTTCTCTGCGAAAGGCTCCGCCGACATTATAACGGACAAGAGGGTGCGATGGAACGGCCCCGCGGCATCATCCGGCCGGGACCTTCGCGCCGCGCGGGGCCGGGCGCCGGTCAGCGGCGGCCCGACGCCCCCGGCGGCCGCGTTTCGGCGACGACGGCGCCGGGGATGGCGAGGAGGCCGAAGATGAAGGTCTTCCAGAGGATGGCCAGGGCCGACGAGCCGTTCGCCGCCGCCTCCCCGGCCGCGGCCAGGCCGGGGAAAAGGGGCGTCAGAAAGGCGTTGATCAGGCCGTAGCTCAACCCGACCAGGGCGCCGGCCGCGATCCCGGCCGCGACCCGCTTCCCCATCCTTTCCCGGCGCGACCAGAGCGAGCCGAGAAAGCCCGCCCCGATCGGGGCCAGGAAAACGGCCCACCAGACGTCCTCGAGGACGGGGACGCGGCCGGCCGAGCGGACGAAAAGGAAGTCGACGAGCGTCACGAAGGCCGCGCCGGCGAGCCCCGCCGTCGGGACGCCCCACCGGCGGGGCTCGGCCGCGGCCGCCAGCTCGTCCCGCCTCCGGACCCTGACGCCGAGGCTCAGGGGGTAGTTGTAGAAGGCGTCGAAGACGGCGTGCTCGAGCCAGGCGCCGCGCTCGCCGAAGACCGGGACGACGTGGACGGCCTCGGTGGCCCAGTGGCCGGCCATGAACCGGGCCAGCTCGGGGAAGCGGTAGGCCATCTGCAGCGGATAGGCCAAGTAGCCGATGATCTTGAAGAAGCCGACCGGCAGGGCCAGCTTGTGGTCCCGGAAGTTCCGGTCCTTGATGCAGACGCCGAGGGAATAGAAGCCGCGGACGAGCGAGCCGGGGGAGACCGGCAGCAGGTTGAACGCGCCGATCATGAGCGCGGCCCGGGCCGTGGCCTCGGCCCAGCCGAATTCGGGGTGTCCCAGGACATAGATGACCGCGATGGTGAAGAAGGTCGTTTCGGAGACGAACAGCGTGGCCAGGTGCACGGCCAGGCTCTTCAGGTATTTCTGGATGTAGGGCTCGTCGATCTGGGCCAGGATGCGGGCCGCGTCGGCGTCGCTGAGCATCCGGTTCCTGCGGCCTTCCTCGACCATGTCGCGGAGCCATTTCTCGCGGACGGCCGGCTTGAAGTAGAGCTGGAACGGCCGCACGAACATGGCCCGCAGCCGCTCCTTGAAATAGGCCTTGTCCGTCAGGAAGCGATGGACGCCCGGCGGCAGGAAGGCCAGCGGCCGGTGGAGGAGATAGCGCCCCGGCTTCCCGGCGATGGCCAGGGCCCGCCGCTCGCCGACCCGCCCGGCCCGGTACCAGCCGACGAGGGCCTCGGCCACGTGGCCGCGGAAGGCCCGGCCGAGGTAGCCGGCTTTCGTGAGTACGGCGGCGTAGTGGCGGCGGAGGTCCCGGCGGCCCCAGAGCCTGCGGGCGAACGGGCCGAAGAGCGGCAGGAGCCACAGGAGCCAGAGGCCGGCCGACCGGCCCGGGAAGCGGGCGAGCAAGAGGACCGGCGTGAGCAGCGGCAGGAGGCCGAGCAGGACGAAAAGGGCCGCCGCGAAGCGGTTCCGGCGCAGGCCGGCGGCCGCCCCGGCGTCGGCCATGTTCCGGATCTCCCAGCCCCGGACCCAGGCGGCGTGGATGGCGGTCCAGAGGCGCGGCCTGGTGACGAGCCTGAAGTGATGGTGGGCGACGTCCGGCTGGGAGTCCCGGTAGGCCCGGTCCGTCCGCTTCAGCTCCTCGATCGCTCCGGCCATGTCGCCGAAAAGGCCCGGCCGGGCGGCGACGTAGGCCTCGAGCTTGCGGGTGTCGCCCCGGTCGAATTGGACCAGGCTGCCCCGCGCGATGCCTTTGGCGATCAGCTTGAAGTCGGCCGGGCACTGCGGGAGGAAGGGCAGGAGGGCCATGCCGGCCCGGAAATCCACGGCGACGAGGCCTCGCCCGGGGTCGTCCTCCGCCTCCAGGCGCTTGAGGGCGTTCGGCTGGCTCTTGAGGGTCCACCACTCGTACTGGCGGGCCAGCTCCTCGGCGCCCAGGTCCCGCATCATCCCGACGAGGCCGCGCATGAACGTCCGCTTGGCCCGGTACTCCGGCGAGCCGAGGCCCGCGTCGGGCCGGCCGGGCTTCCAGCCGAGCCGGGCGAAGAGGCCGTCGTCGACCTCGTAGCGCCAGAGCCGGCCGTCCACCCACTCGCTGAGCTCGCCGCAGCTGCCGAGGACGGGATCCACGAGCGTCGCCAGGACGTCGACCACGGCCCGCTCCGTGCCCAGCCGCTCCCGGGCCGCCCGGCGGATGAACTTCTGCCACAGGGCCCCGGCCCGGGCCGCGTCGGGGTTGACCTGGGGGGCGAAGGGGGCCTGGAAGCCGAGGCCGTAGAGGGCGTTGCGGACGAGGCGGCCGAACCCGGAGGCGGGCACCAGGACCTTCAGGGCGTAGACCCCGTCCCGCTCGAGACCTTCGATGGGCCCTTCGGGGGCCTCGATCTCGAGGACCCGGACCTTGTAGACCTGCCCGGCGTAGCCGCCGCCGACATGCTTCTCGACGGAGAGCTTGACCCGGCCCGGCCGGTCCGGCCAGACGCCCCGGACCTCGTAGCCCAGGATGGCCATCCGCTCGTGGCGGCGGGCCCGAAGGGGCCGGAAGAGGGACGCGCCGCGGAAGAGCCTCTCGAGCTCGCGGACGACGACCCCGTTCGATGCGGTGCCGCTCATCGGGGCTTTCTTGTTGTCCCGGCTTGGCCGTCCTCGCGGCCGGGCCTACGGCGTCTTCGTCTCCTGCCCGGTCATCGGGTCGGTCAGCTGGATCCTGTGGAGCTTGCCCAGCTTGGCGAGCGGGCCCGGCCACTTGTCGCCGCCCTTGTCGCAGGGCTCGAAATCCCCCACGATCAGGATGACGGCCGTGTCCGGCCGGATGTACTTGCCGGCCGCCTCCTGGACCTTGGCCTTGGTCACGGCCTGGATCCGGGCCCGGTAATTCTTGTAGTAGTCCATCGGCTTGCCGGTCATCTCCAGGTTGGCGAAGCTCATCATCGTCGACTGCGGCGACTGGAAGCTGTCGGCGAAGCTCTCGAGGTAGTAGTTGACGGCCGTTTCCATCTCCGCGTCCGAGACCGGCTCCCTGCGGATGCGGTCGAACTCGTCGAGGATGAGCGAAATGGCGTAACCGACCGTCTCCGACTTGGTCTGGACGTAGCCGGAGAAGGTGCCGGGCAGCCCCCAGCGGTAGGTGAAGCGGCTGCCCTGGTTGTAGGACAGGCCCTCGTCCGAGCGGACCTTGGAGGTGATCCTCGAGGTGAAGCTGCCGCCGCCGAGGATGAAGTTCATGACCTGGACGGCGTAGTAATCGGGATTGGTGTCCTCGAGGCCGAGGTGGCCGAGGCTGATGTAGCCCTGGTTGATGGCCTTCTGGATGAAATAGACGCCCGGCTCGGGGGCCGGGAAGCTCGTGGGCAGGGCCGGGAACGCGACCGCGCCGCCCTTCCAGCCGGCGGTCAGCTTCTCGATCTTGGCCTTGAGCGCGGCCTTGTCGAAGTCGCCGGAAACCGCCAGGATGACGTTCCCGGGCTTGAAATACCTGGCGTGGAAGGCCTTGAGGTCGGCCGCGGCGACGCCCTCGTAGGTGGCCTTGGTCGCCTGCCAGGTCAGGGCGTTGTCGCCGTAGAGCAGCCGGTCGAACTCGCGGCTGAGGACCTGGCTCGGATTGTCGTTGGCCTGGCGCAGCTGCTCGACGAAACGGGCCTTGGCCAGCTTCAGCGGCTCCTCCCGGAAGGCCGGGTTGCGGAGGACGTCGAAGAACAGGGCCAGGCCCTCGTCGAGGTCCTTGGAGAGGACCGACAGGCTCAAGGACGCGGTCCTCTCGCCGACCATGAAGCTCAGGGTGCCGCCGAGGAAATCGACGCGGTCCTCGATGGCCTGCCCCTCCCTGGTCGCCGTGCCGCCCTTGATCAGCTGGTCGCCCAGGACCCGGCCGAGCCCTGTCTTGTCCTTGGGGACGTAGAGGTCGCCGCAGTTGACGACCGCGGTGATGTTGAAGAGGGGCAAGCTCTTGTCCGGCTGGACGTAGGCCCGCAGGCCGCCGGCGTAGACGACGCGGAAGGCCGCGGGGGACGGCGGCTCGTACTTGAGGGCCGGGTATTTCAGCTCGGACGGGTGCTTGGCCTGGGCCGGGGCGAAACCGGCGCCGGCCGTGAGAAGCACGAGAATGGTGATGATGGCTCTTTTCATGTCGTCCTCCTTACCGCCCCGTCTTCCGGGCGTAGATGGCGGTCAGGCTGTTGTCCTTGACGAAGTACTTGGCGGCCACGCGCTTGATGTCGTCGTTGGTGACCTTCTTGAGGGCCTCGAGGTCCGTCAGGATGGACCTCCAGCCGCGCATGAGCTCGGCCCGGCCGACCTGGCCGGCCAGCCCGGCGGCGCTGCCGAGGCCGCGGATGAACATGGCCTCGCCCTGGTTCTTGGCCTTCTGGATCTCCTCGTCCGTCAGGCCCTCCTTCTTGACCTTCTCGATCTCGGCCCAGATCTCCTTTTCGAGCTCCTCGGGCTTGACGCCCTTGTCCAGGCGCGGCGTCGCGCTGAACTGGAATGCGCCGACGTACCACTGGGGCCGGCTCGAGGCCGAGGCGCTGACGGCCAGCTGCTTGTCGCGGACGAGGGCCTTGTACAGGCGCCCCGTGCCGCCGCCCCCCATGCCGCGGAATCCGCCGCCGCCCGAGCCGAGCGTGCTGGACAGGATGGCCAAGGCCTGGGAGTCGGGATCGCCGGCCGGCGGGACGTGGAACATCATCTGCAGGCTCGTCGCGGCCGGGCCCTCGCCGTACATCCGCTTCTCGCTGTACTGAGGCGGCTCGCTCGTCCGGATGGGCTCGAGGTCCGGGCCCTTGGGGATGCGGCCGAAGTACTTCTCGGCCAGGGCGACGACCGCGGCGGGCTCGAAGTCGCCGACGTAGATGGCCACGGCGTTGTTCGGGACGTAGTAGGTGTTGTGGAAGTCGTAGAGGTCCTGCCGGGTCACCTTCTTGAGGTCGTCCATCCAGCCGAGGACGCTCCAACGATAGGGCGAGGCCGCGTAGAAAGCGGCGTTGACCTGCTCGCTGAAGAAGAAGCCGGGCTGGTTCTCGCTCAGCCGCCGCTCCTCCATGATGACGTCCTTCTCCGAGTAGAACTCCCGGAAGACGGCGTTCATCATCCGGTCGGACTCCAGGAGCATCTGGAGCTCGATCTTGTTCGAGGGCAGGGTGACGTAGTAGCCGGTCGTCTCTTGGCTGGTCGAGGCGTTGAGCCCGGTGCCGCCGTTCTTCATGTACTGGGTCCAGAGGTCGTCCTTGATGATGGTGGCCTTCTGGGCCGCGGCGAGCTCGTCGGCCTGCTTCTGCCAGGCGGCGATCTTGGCCTGGTCGCCGTCGGCCTTCCAGAACTTCTCCCGGTAGATCCGGCCCATGAGCTCGTCGATCCGGGCGTCGATCCCGGCGTCCGCCGCGTAATCGGTGACGCCCATGACCTTGGTGCCCTTGAACATCAGGTGCTCGTGGACGTGGGCGCTGCCGGTGATGCCCGGCCGCTCGTTGATCGAGCCGACCTTGAAATAGACGTGGCAGACGACGCGGGGCACTCCCGGCTTGGGGATCATCAGGATCTTCATGCCGTTCCCGAGGACGTGCTCCTTGACGTCCAGGGTGACGTCGCCGGCCAGGGCGAAGGCCGAGAGGACGGCCGCCGCCAGGGCGAGGACGAGGGCGCGTTTTCTCATCTCCGACTCCTCCTTGGGCGAAATATCCTTATGGATGTTAGACGTACTTGCGGAGCGCCTTCTTCCGTTCCAGGGCCTCGACGACGTCCTTGACCTTCTGGTCGAGGGAGGCGTCGCAGACGAGCAGGGCGTCGCCCGCGTCGACGACGATGAGGTCGCGGACGCCGACGAGGGCGGTCAGGCGGCCGGGGTTCCAGACGAGGCAGCCCCTGGACTCGAGGGCCAGCGTCTCGCCGCGGGAGGTGTTGCCGCGGGCGTCCCGGGGCCAGACCTCGAGGAGCGTCGACCATGCGCCGACGTCGGACCAGCCGAAATCGCCGTCGGCGACGAGGACCCCTTCGGCCCGTTCCATGAGCGCGTAGTCGATGGACAGGGCCGGGGCCCGGGCGAAGGCCGCCCGGAGCCTGGCCTGGCTCTTCGACCTCAGGGCCTCGACCATGCCCTTCCAGGCGGGGACGAGCCCGGGCGCGAACCGCTCGAGCTTCCCGGCGAAGACCCCGGCCCGCCACAGGAACATCCCGGAGTTCCAGGCGTAGTCGCCTGAGGCCAGGTACTCGTCGGCCAGGGCCAGGTTCGGCTTCTCCTTGAACCCCAGGACGGGATAGAAGACGACGCCGGAGCGCCGGCGGCCCCGGCACCGGTCGTGGCGGATGTAGCCGTAGCCGGTGGCGGGATAGGTCGGCCGGACGCCGAACGTGATCAGGGCGTCCTCGCGGGCCGCGGCTTCCGCGGCGGCCCGGAGAACGCGCCGGAAGCGGTTTTCGTCGCGGATGAGGTGGTCGGCCGGCAGGACGGCGACGACGGCCTCGGGGTCGTCCAGCCAGACCCGGGCCGTGGCCAGCATGAGGGCCGGGGCGGTGTTCCGGGCCTCGGGCTCGACCAGGAAACAGCTCGCGGGCAGGCGCGGCAGGAGCTTCCGGGCCGCCCGCGTCTGGGCCGCGTCGGCGACGAGCGTCAGCCGCCGCGGCGGGACGACGGGCCGGACGCGGCGGACGGTGTCGAGGAGCATCGGGTCGGGCCCGGTGATGCTCAGGAACTGCTTGGGCCGGGAACGCCGGCCGAGCGGCCAGAACCGGGCGCCCCGGCCGCCGGCCAGGATGACGGCCCGGATGTCCCGTCCGCTCATGCCGCCCCGAGCCTGTTGATCGTCCGCTGCAGGACGCCGCGGATGTCGGCCTGGATCGCGGCCAGCTCCGCTTCGGTGTCGGCCTCGAAGCGGAGGACGATGACGGCCTGCGTGTTGGAGGCCCGGACGAGGCCCCAGCCGCCTGGATAGATGGCCCGGACGCCGTCGATGTCGATGACCGGGAGGCGGGAGGCCAGCTCGCGGCGGACCTCGTCGACGATCTTGAACTTGACCTCGTCGGAGGCGTAGATGCGGATCTCGGGCGTCGAATAGGTCTTCGGCAGGCCGTCCATCGTCGCCGAGAGCCTGTCCTTCGAGCGGGACAGGATCTCGACCAGCCGCGCCGAGGCGTAGATGGCGTCGTCGAAGCCGAACCAGCGGTCGTTGAAGAAGATGTGCCCGCTCATCTCGCCGGCCAGCGGGGCGTTCTCCTCCTTGATCTTCTTCTTGATCAGGGAATGGCCCGTGCGCCACATGATCGGCCGGCCGCCGAGCCGGGCGATCTCGTCGTAGAGGACCTTGGAGGCCTTGACCTCGGAGATGACGGCCGCGCCGGGACGGCCCGGCAGGATGTCCCGGGCGAAGAGGATGAGGAGCTGGTCGCCCCAGATGATCCGGCCCGCATCGTCGACGACGCCGATCCGGTCGGCGTCGCCGTCGTAGGCGATGCCGAGCTCGGCCCCGGTCGCCTTCACTTCGGCGACGAGCTTGTCCATCGCCTCGGGCAGCGTCGGGTCCGGGTGGTGGTTGGGGAAGCGCCCGTCCGGCTCGCAGAAAAGGGCCGTGACCCCGGCCCCGAGCTTCTCGAAGAGGGGCGCGGCCACGACGCCGCCGGTGCCGTTGCCGGCGTCGATGACCAGCTTGACCGGCCGGGCCAAGCGGACGTTCCCGGCGACATAATCCTGGTACTCGGGGACGATGTCGAGCGTCCGGGCCCGGCCCTGGCCCCGCGGGAAGACGCCCTTGCGGACGATCTCGTAGAGGGCCTGGATCGTCTTGCCGTAGAGGGTCTCCTCGCCGGACATCATCTTGAAGCCGTTGTGCTCGGGCGGATTGTGCGATCCGGTGACCATGACGCCGGCCGGCATCTTCCTGTGGAAGACCGAGAAATAGAGCAGCGGGGTCGGCACGACCCCGATGTCGGCGACGTCGCAGCCCGTGGAGAGCAGGCCCCGGACGAGGGCCCCGGCGAAGCCCGGCGAGCTCAGCCGCACGTCGCGGCCGACGGCGACGTCGCCCTGGCCCCGGCCGAGGAAGAACGTGCCCATGGCCCGGCCCAGGACCTCCACGGCCGCTTCGTCCAGGTCCTGACCGGCGACGCCGCGGATATCGTATTCCCGGAAGATCTTGGGATTTATATCCAATCTGCCCTCCTTGACGAGCCGCTCGAGATAGTTGACATCTTGTTTATTATCTTCTATCTACCTGACCCGGGCCGGCCTCTTAGCCGGCCCGGCCGCCCTCCCCTCGCGGCGCCGCCGGGTGTAGCTCGCGCCGACGAAGGCCTTGAACAGAGGGTGCGGAGCGAGCGGCTTGGATTTGTACTCCGGGTGGAACTGGCAGCCGAGGAACCAGGGGTGGTCCGGGGCCTCGATGATCTCGACCAGCCCGCTGTCGGGGTCGGTCCCCGAGAAGACGAGGCCGGCCTCGGCCAGGGCGTCCCGGTAGGCGGGATTGAAGGCGTAGCGATGGCGGTGGCGCTCCGAAACCAAGAGGGCCCGGTAGGCCTGGTGGGCCAGGCTGCCCCGCTCGAGCTCGCAGCGGAACCGCCCCAGCCGCATCGTCCCGCCGACGTCGCGGTCCGGGGCCGGCTCGCGCAAGCCGACGATGACCTTGTGCGGCGCGTCCGGCGCGAACTCGGTGCTGTTGGCCTTCTTCAGCCCGGCCATCGACCGGGCGTATTCGATGGCGGCGCACTGCATGCCCAGGCAGATGCCCAGGAACGGGACCTTGTTCTCGCGGGCGAACGCGGCGGCCCGGACCTTGCCCTCGATGCCCCGCTTGCCGAAGCCGCCGGGAACGAGGATGCCGTCCTTGCGGCCCAGGGGCCCGGCCGGGTCCTCCTTCTCCAGCGCCTCGGCCTCGATCCAGTCGATCCCGACCTCGAGCCGGTGGGCCAGGCCGCCGTGGACGAGGGCCTGCGTCAGGCTCATGTAGGCGTCGCGAAGCCCGGCGTACTTTCCGACGATGGCGATCTCGACGATGTCCTTCGGGCGCTTGAGGCGTTCGACCATGGCCTCCCACGCGGCCAGGTCCCCCTTCCGGGCCGGCAGCCGGAGCATCCCGAGGATGGCCCGGTCGAGGCCCTGGGCGGCGAAGCTCAGGGGGATCTCGTAGACCGTTCCGGCGTCCGGGGCCGTGACCACGGCCCCGGCCGGCACGTTGGTGAACAGGGCGATCTTCGACTTGATGTCGGCGGGGAGCTCCCGGCCGGTCCGGCAGAGCAGGATGTCCGGCTGGATGCCGATGGCCCGCAGCTCCCTGACGCTGTGCTGCGTCGGCTTGGTCTTGGGCTCGGAAGAGTCGCCAACGCGGGGGACGAACGTGAGGTGGATGAAGAGGGTGCGGCCGGGGCCCAGGGACAGGCGCATCTGGCGGGCCGCCTCGAGGAAGGGCTGGCTCTCGATGTCCCCCACCGTGCCGCCGATCTCGCAGATGACGATGTCGTTGCCGGCGGCGACGGACTCGGCCGCCGACTTGATCATGTCGGTGACGTGCGGGATGACCTGGACCGTCCGGCCCAGGTAGCCCCCCTGCCGCTCCCGGCGGATGATCGTCTCGTAGATCTTGCCGGCCGTCCAGTTGTGGGCCCGCGTCGTCCGGATCGAGGTGAAGCGCTCGTAGTGCCCGAGGTCGAGGTCGGTCTCGGCGCCGTCGTCCGTGACATAGACCTCGCCGTGCTGGAGGGGGCTCATCGTCCCGGGGTCGACGTTGAGGTAGGGATCGAACTTCTGAATGGTGATGCGGAAGCCGCGGCTCTCGAGGAGCCGGCCGATCGAGGCGGCCGCGATCCCCTTGCCCAGCCCCGACATGACGCCGCCCGTGATGAAGATGTACTTGGCCATCGTGAGCCCTGATCCCGGAAGTCCCCCCGATTATATCCCGCGGCCGCGGCGCGCTCAAGGGGAACGTGCCGCGCCCGGCCGGCGGGGCCCGGCGCGCGCCGCGCCGGGAGCGCGGGCTCAGCCCTGGGCCGGCCCCTTGGCCGGAGCGGGCGCCGGCGTCCCGGCCTTGGTCTGGCACGAGGCTTCGAGGTAGGCGCCTTCCTCGACGACGAGGGTCGGCGTGACGAGGGTCCCGAAGACGCGGCCCTTGTCGTGGACCTCGATCCGGTTGGCGGCCACGAGGGTCCCCCGGATCTCGCCGTTGATGACGAGCTCGCCGACGTTGACGTCGGCCTCGACCTTGCCGCGCTCCCCGACGACGAGGAGGGCGTCGGAGGCGATGGTCCCCTTGAAGGTCCCCTCGATCCGGAACGAGCCCTTGAATTTCAGCTCGCCCTTGAACTCCGACTCCACGTCGATGAGCCCGGCCAGCCTGGTCTCGTTCAGGTCCCTCGGTCTGTCTTTCATGATGGAGCTCCTTTGACCCGGTCATAGATCCTGTTGAGGTCATCCAGCGAGAAATAGTAGATCTTCACGACCCCTTTCGACCTGGTCCCCGCGACGACGACCTTGGTCCCCAGGGTCTTGAGCATCTCCTCCTGGAGGGCGTGAAGGTCGGGGTCGGCCAGGCTGCGCTGCGTCCGGGGCGCCCGCTTCTTGAGGCGGTTGACGAGCGCCTCGGTCATCCGGACCGACAGGCCGCGGTCGACGACCTGCCGGCAGGCGAAGAGCTGGGCCGACGTCTCGTCCAGGGCCAGGAGGGCCCGGGCGTGGCCCATCGAGATGTCGCCCGCGCCCAGCCGGTCCTGGATCTCCTGGGGCAGCTTGAGGATCCGGAGGTAGTTGGCGACCGAGCTCCTGTCCTTGCCGACCTTGCCGGCCAGCTCGTGCTGGGCGTAGCCGAGCTCGTCGACGAGCCGTTGGAAGGCGTGGGCGATCTCCAGGGCGTTCAGCTCCTCGCGGTGGATGTTCTCGATCAGCGAGACCTCGAGCTCCCGGTCCCTCGGGATGTTGCGGACGAGGACGGGGACCTTGCGCAGGCCGGCCTTCTGGGCCGCCCGCCACCGCCGCTCTCCGACGACGATCTTGTAATGGCCGGCCTCGGGGGTCACGATGACCGGCTGCACGATGCCCGTCTCCCTGATCGACTGGGCCAGCTCATCGATCGTTTTGTCGTCGAACTTCGTCCGCGGTTGAAGCGGGTTGGGTTTGATGTCCTCGATGTCGAGCTCGGCGAAGCGCTCATCCTTGAGGATGCTGAATTCGTCGGGAATGAACGCGGCCAGACCCTTGCCCAAGGCTTTTTTGTTCATCGGCGGATGATCTCCTCGGCCAGATTGAGATAGGCTTCGGCCCCCTTGGACCTGATGTCGTAAAGGACCACGGGCTTGCCGAAGCTGGGCGCTTCCGCGAGCCTGACGCTGCGCGGGATGACGGACTCAAATAGTATATTTTTCAATGACTTACGAATCTCCTCCGCGACCTGCTTGGAGAGGTTCGTGCGCTCGTCGAACATGGTCAGGAGAATCCCCTCGACGGCCAACCGGGGATTGAAATAGGTCCGGACCGTGTCCAGGGCCTGGAAGAGGTCGGGGATCCCCTCCATGCAGAAGAACTCGGTCTGGACGGGAATGATCAGCGAGTCCGCCGCGGACAGAGCGTTGATCGTCAGGAACCCGAGCGACGGCGGGCAGTCGATGATGAGGTAGTTGAAGTAGCGGCGGGCTTTTTCGACCGTTTCGAGAAGCCGTTTCTCCCGGCGCTCGGCCGCGTAGAGCTCGGCTTCGACGCCGGAAAGCTCCGGCGAACAGGGACACAGGTAGAAGTTATCGAGCTCGGTCCCCAGGATGACGTCCATGAGGTCCCGGCCGTTCATCATGGCTTGATAGACGCCCTTGCCGGCTTCCTTGGGTTTGCCCAGGCCCAGGGTCGACATCCCTTGAGGGTCGAGATCGATGAGCAGGGTCCTTTGACTCTTGAGGGCCAGGCAGGCGGACAGGTTGATCGCCGTCGTCGTCTTCCCGACGCCGCCCTTCTGGTTCGCGACCGCGATGACCTTATTCATCAGGCGCTGTTTCACGTGGAACATCGATGCCGGGTCCACGCCGCTTACGCCCTATCTCCAGATAGAGGCCGATGTTCTGAACCGCCGCCGGCGTTATCCCCGGAACTTTTCTGGCCTCTCCAAGGGAGGCCGGCCGCCGCTGTTCGCATTTCTCGACGGCTTCCCGGGTCAGCCCCGGGACCAGCCGGTAATCGAAACCCGCGGGGATCTTCATCGCGTCCGTCCGCATGGCCTTGGCGATCTCTTTTTCCTGTTTCTTGATGTAGCCGGCGTATTTCGTTTCCGACTCGATATAGCGCTCATCCTCGCCGCTCAGCTTTTCCTTGAACCGGCCGTATTCTAGCACATCTCCGAGTCGGATTTCAGGCTTTCTCAGGTATTCGGCCAAAGAAACCCGGTCTCCAGTCTCCGTCCTGATCCTGGTCTTTTCGAGATAAGCGAGCGCCCGGCCAACTCTGCCCCGCGCGGCCAGATGCTCGTCCCAGACCTCATCCGGGACCAAGCCCAGCGCCCGGCCGTAGCCCATCAAGCGGCGGCCGGCGTTGTCGATTCTCAGCAGCAGGCGGTGCTCCGCCCGGGAGGTGAAAAGCCGGTAAGGCTCGTCCACCCCGGTCGAGACGAGGTCGTCGATAAGGACACCGATATAGGCCTCGTCCCGTCTGAGCACGAAGGGCGGCTTCTCCCTGACCGCCAGGGCCGCGTTGATCCCGGCCATCAGGCCCTGCGCGGCGGCTTCCTCATATCCGGAGGTCCCGTTGATCTGGCCGGCCAGATAGAGCCCCCGGACCTTCCGTGTCTCCAGCGTCGGCAGGAGCTCAACCGAGGAAACGGCGTCGTAGGCGATGCCGTAGCCCGGCCTGAGGACCCGGGCCCGGTCGAGGCCGGGGATCGTGGCCAGGACCTCCTTCTGGACGTCGAGAGGCAGGCTCGTGGACAGTCCGTTGACGTATATCTCCGGCGCATCGAGGCCTTCGGGCTCGAGGAAGAACTGGTGCCGCGTCCTTTCGGGGAAACGGACCACCTTGTCCTCGATCGAGGGGCAGTAGCGAGGCCCGACGCCCATGATCTTCCCCTGGAACAGGGGAGAGCTTTCGAGGTTCCGGCGGATCACGGCGTGCGTGGCGGCGTTGGTGTAGCCGATATGACAGGCGACCTTGTTCAGCAAGGGCCGTCGCGTCCGATAGGAGAAAGGAACCGGCTCTTCGTCTCCGGGCTGAGGAGGGAATTCCCGCCAGTCGACGGTCTCCCTGTCGAGGCGCATGGGTGTGTCCGTCTTCAGACGGACCGTCCGCAGGCCGAGGGCTTTGAGCTGGCCGGCCAGCTCGACCGACGGCGGTTCGCCCGCCCGGCCGGCCGGATGGCTCCTCGGCCCGATGTGGATCACCCCGTCGAGGAAAGTCCCGGGCGCGAGGACCACTGCCCGGGCCGGAAGGAGCGTCCCGTCCAAGGTCCTGACCCCCGCGGCCGCGCTCTTCCGGACGACGACCTCCGAAACGGCCCCCTGGGAGACGGTCAGGTTCTCCGTCTTCTCGAGGCGGCGCCTCATGGCCGCCCGATATGCGGCTTTGTCGCACTGGGCCCGCGGCCCCTGGACGGCCCCGCCGCGGCTCCTGTTGAGGAGCCTGAATTGAATGCCGGTTTCGTCGGCCAGGACCCCCATGAGACCGCCCAGGGCGTCGATCTCCCGGACGAGATGGCCCTTGGCCAGACCGCCGATGGCCGGATTGCAGGACATCTGGGCGATCGTCTCGAGACCGATCGTGATCAGGCAGGTCCTGAGGCCCATCGCGCTCGCCGCCGCGGCGGCCTCGCAGCCGGCGTGTCCGGCCCCGACGACGACGATATCGAACCCGTCTCCCCGGGACATCTTCCCGCCTATTTCCCCACGCAGAAGCGGCCGAAAACCTCGCCCAGGACCTCTTCGGTCCGGACCTCCCCGGCGAGCTCGCCGACGAGGCGGACCGCTTCCCGGAGCTCCTCGGCCGCCAGCTCTTCCGGGCCTCGGCCGGCCAGGAGGGCCTCCGCCTTTTTCAGGGCCTCGAGGGTGCCTTGGAGGCGGTCCCTCTGGCGGGCGTGCAGGACGACCTCCTCGTCTTGTCCGGCGTCGGGGGCGAACCGGGTCCTCAGCGCCTGGCGCAGGGGATCGATGTTCCGCCCTTTGAGGGCGGAGACCTCCAGGACCGGGCTCGATCCCGCCGAAGCCCGGACCCGCCTCTCGTCGAGCCCGCGCGGCAGGTCGGACTTGTTGAGGACGACGACGGCTTTCTTGCCGGCGAATCCCCGGAGGAGGCGCCCGTCCTCCGCGCTCCAGGCCTTCGAAGCGTCGAGGACGACGACCAGACCGTCGGCCTCTCGGGCGATCCTCCGGCCCAGGGCGACCCCCCGCTTCTCGACCGGGTGGGACGGCCGGCCCAGGCCGGCCATGTCGACGAGGTGGAAAACGGCCTCGCCGATGACCACCGTCTCCCTGAGGAAATCCCTGGTCGTGCCCGGATACGGGGTGACGATGGCCCGCTCGTCCCCGAGAAGGGCGTTGAACAGGGTCGATTTCCCGACGTTGGCCCTCCCGACCAGGGCCAGGGTGACGCCCTCGCCGATGGCCTGCCCCCTCTCGTAGCTCGCGACCAACCGCTCGACCTCGGGGATGAGGGAGGCGAGCGCCTTTATCGCGGCCGCCGGCCCGGTCCGAAGGCCCTCGTCCGGGAACTCCAGCCCGGCTTCGATGCCGGAGAGGAGAGAGACGAGCCGGCCGCGGAGCCGGGCGACTCTCCGGGACAGGCTCCCCCCGAGCTGGCGGGACGAGACCCGGGCCTGGCCGAGCGAGACGGACCGGACCAGGTCGTTGACCGCTTCCGCCTGGATGATGTCCAGGCGCCCGTTGAGGAAGGCCCGGAGCGTGAATTCGCCTGGCCCGGCCGGCCTGGCCCCGGCCTCGACCCCGAGCCGGACGATGGCCTCCAGGACGGCCGGGCTGCCGTGGGCGCTGATCTCGACGACGTCCTCGCGCGTGTAGGACCGGGGCGCCTTGAAGTAGGTCAGAAAGGCCTCGTCGAGGGCCGAAGGCCGCTCCGGGTCGCGGACGGTCCCGAAGACAGGGCGCCTGACGGGGAAGCCCCCGCGGGTCTTCCGCCCGGCCTCGAAGATCTTCTCCGCCACGGCCAAGGCCCGCCGGCCGCTGATCCGGACGACGCCCAGCCCGCCGATGCCGGGCGGCGTCGCCCTGGCGATGATCGTGTCTTCGAGCATTCCGGTTCCCCATTCTAAGGGACGAATGCCCCGATGACAATAGCCGCGGCGTTGTTCGACGGGCTATTCGGAGCGGGCGCACGAGAGGCTGAGGAAGACGGGGTGAGGGGTATCGTCGGAGTGAGCATGAAGCGGTGAATTAGCCGTCATCGGTGTCTGAAAACCCGGGACACGTACAAGTACATGTCCCGTTTTCAGGCCCCGGGACGGCGTGAAGATTCACCGCAGCTTCAGCGCGGGACGCGGTAGATCTTGACCTTCTTGAGGAACCCGTCCCCGAGGCTCTCGCTGGTGACGCCGGGCGTCTCGTTGGCCACGATGTGGATGATGCGCCGCTCGTACGGGTTCATGAGGTCGAGGACCTCTTCCCGCCCCGACTCCGAGACCTGCCGGGCGACGCGCTGGGCGTACTCCTTGAGCCTCTTCTCCTTGCGCTTGCGGTAGAACTCGCAGTCCACCTGGACCTTGACCGGCGAGACCTTGTTCAAGACGTGCTGGAGCGCGAGCAGGAGCGAGCCGTCGCCGCGGAGCAGCGTCGCCTTGTCCGGCCCGTCGAAGACGACGAAGACGATGCCCGAGCGCTTCCTGACCTGGTAGGTCAGCTCGAGCGGGAAGACGGTCATGAGCTCGGCCAGGAACCTCTCGGCGGCGTTCTCCGCGTCCTCGTCCTTGAGCCAGGCCCGGATGACGATCTCCTTGCTCTTGATGCCGAAGAGCCGCGTCTTCTCGGTGACGATCTCGTAGTTGAACTTCTCGCGGGGCAGCTTCAGCCG